>Ga0315336_1000727_pt1 | contig 80329 bp, 66 predicted proteins | sample ASW5metaG_FD_204512 | JGI IMG/M metagenome (GOLD analysis project Ga0315336, IMG submission 204512) | Ammonia-oxidizing marine archaeal communities from Monterey Bay, California, United States - ASW #5 | ecosystem: Environmental > Aquatic > Marine > Intertidal zone | place: USA: California... | reverse complement strand
TTAGGACTAGTACATCGTTCAATAAATAAGTGTACAGTTAGTAGTTGGTATATTATGGTGGGGCATGATGAAAAATGCACCTGCTCTTACCTTACGCCGAGGCGACAAAAAGAAGCTCAAAACGATAACCCGCAAGCTCAACGTTCCACTTCGTGATGGCCAACGCGCAAGGATCATTCTGCTGGCCTCCGAGGGCTATGGCAATTCGGAGATATCACGACTCACCGATGTGCATCGCAACCGAGTTATCCTGTGGCGAAAGCGTTATGAGGAGCGAGGGCTTGATGGGCTTGATGATCGTGCTCGCAGCGGCCGTCCACCAGTCTACAAAGTCAAAGATGTTCAGAAAGTGGTTCACGGTGTTTGTCGCAAACCTCCGAAGGGACTCTCCAGGTGGAGCGTTCGTTCGCTCTCTGAGCATCTGGGTATGGCTGTGGGTACCGTCCACGCGATCCTTAAAGAAAGTGACCTACATCCCCATAGGCTTCGCACGTTCACCTTCAGTCCCGATCCGCAATTCGAGGAAAAGCTTTTGGACGTTGTGGGCCTATATATGAACCCGCCGAAAAACGCTTTAGTGCTTTGTGTAGATGAGAAAACGGGAATCCAAGCTTTAGACCGAACCCAGCCCATGTTGCCGCTGCGCAGCAAGAATCCACGAAGTTGGACGAACGAATATGTCCGCCACGGCACCCGCACAATGTTGGCGAGCCTGGATATCGGAACCGGAAAAGTAACCGCGATGGTACGCAATAATCGGCGCTCTGAAACCTTTCTTGAATTCATGGACGTAGTCGTGCGCCAGTACAAAGGCAAGCGGCTATGCGTGGTACTCGATAACTTAAACGTGCACACCAACACTGCAGCCCAACAGTGGCTAGAAAAACATCCAAACGTGAGCTTTCACTACACGCCCAAACATGCATCATGGGTCAACTTGATCGAATGTTTTTTCAGCATCCTCACCCGGCAAGGGCTTCAGCAGTCTGTACATAAATCCGGACGTGCATTAGAGCGGTTTCTCCGCGAATTCGTCGCACGGTACAACCAACAGTGTGGTCCGTTTACGTGGACCAAAGGCCCCGAGAAACTGAAAAGGATAATCGAGTTGACCAAAGAGTACCAAGCGGTTCATCTGCACTGAAACTTTCTGAACGATGTACTAGTGTCCCAACGTTTCGTGGACTGACCGTCATAAGACCTTCGATTGTAATATGTTGTGTTGATTTTTGGGTGTTTCTGATTTGAAGCGGCTGCGGGCATTATCCCCTTTAAACCAACCAAGGGGGTACTATGAACGAAGGCAGTACAGTCTTCGCGCAGTTGATGGATCATTTGCCGTGGTATCAGTTTCACCGGTGTGTAAAACGCTACAATGGTAATTACAAAGTGAAGAGGTTTAAGTGCTCGGACTATTTTCGTGTTATGGCCTTTGCCCAGTTGACCTATCGCGAGAGCTTTCGGGACGTTGTCTCCTGCCTGCGGGCCATGCCATCGAAACTTTACCACATGGGCATTGGCTCCAAGGTTTCCAGGAATAATCTTTCCAACGCGGCGGAAAATCGGAACTGGCAAATTTTCGAGGATTTTGGCCGACACCTCATCGGCCAAGCCGGTAGGTTGCACGCCGATGAGAACCTGGGCATTGATCTTGAGGCCTCGGTTTACGCGCTTGATTCTACTTCCATCGATCTATGTCTCTCGGTGTTTCCCTGGGCCAGATTCAAAAGCACCAAAGGTGCGGTCAAGTTGCACACCGTGATGAATTTGCGGGGATCGATCCCCGATTTCATCCTTATTTCCGACGGAAAAATGAACGATGTGCATTTGTTGGATCACTTGGTTCCCGAGCCGGGGGCCTACTATATCATGGACAGAGGTTACCTGGATTTTCAGCGGCTCTATCACATTCACAACTGCAAAGGGATTTTCGTAACCCGGGCACGTAAGAACATGGTTTTTCAACGGCGCTACTCCAGCCCAGTCGATAAAACCACTGGGGTACTCTGCGATCAGATCGTCGTACCCCGCTCGGCTCCTTCGGCCAGACATTATCCCGAGGCACTTCGAAGAATCAGATTCAACGATCCCAATACCCAGAAATCGCTCGTGTTTCTTACCAACGAGTTCCAGCTTCCCGCATTTGTCATCACCGAACTCTACAAAGCCCGATGGCAAATCGAACTGTTCTTCAAGTGGATAAAACAGCACCTTCGAATCAAATCATTTTACGGCACAAGCCCCAACGCAGTGAAAGCTCAGATCTGGATCGCGATCGCCACATATTTGTTGATCGCGATTCTCAGAAAGCGAATGAGAATCGACCAGCCGCTCTACACAATTCTACAAATCATCAGTGTCTCAATATTCGAGAAAACCCCTATTTTACAGCTCTTTGCGGACACCGAACTACAAATCGAAGACCCCCATTCCCATAACCAATTGATATTCAACTACTAATATTGGGACACTAGTCGTATGTGACCCGTGCTACGAAATTTCCGCTCGCTCGACGAGGGCTTGCCGTTGCCGGCGCGCGTCGTAGCGAAGTTTTTCCTCATCGATGGTGGTCAACTCACCCTCCCTGTATACCACGCGGCCGTTGACCATCGTCAGTTGAACATCGGCGGCGGTGTTGGAATATACGAGATTGGTGGCGGGATCGGCCGACGGAACGGCATGCAGAGTGTCCTGATCAACGATAATCAAATTGGCTCGCTTCCCAACTTCCAGGGTACCCATTTCATCCGCCCATCCCATCGCCTTCGCCCCCAGCGTAGTGGCCATTCGAACAATGTCTCCGGCGGGCAATGCCTGCGGGCCCAGTCGCGGCTTTTGAATCAGCCCCGCCTCCCGCATTTCCATCATGGCATCGAGCCGGTTGTTGCAGGGGGCGCCGTCGGCGCCGATTCCCACCGTCAATCCCAGCTCCAGGTATTCCGGGATCGGGGCGACGCCGGAACCAAGCTTCAGATTCGCGGATGGGCAGTGAAGAATCCTGGTATCGGTCTGCTGAAGGATTTCCCGTTCCCCGCTACGCGTGTGAACGCAGTGTGCGAGTCCCACATCCGGTCCGGTGAGCCCGACGGTCTGCAGGTACTCGATGTTGGCCAGTCCGGTCTGCTGAAAAACAAGATCCACCTCTTCGAGTTGCTCCGACGCATGGGTGTGCAGAACCAGCCCGTTTGCGCGCGCATAGTCGGAAGCCGCTTTCATATTTTTCGCGGAGCAGCTCAATGCGAACCGGGGCGCGATTCCCAGGCGAAGGAGTTCGTGATCTTTCCAGGTCTCGAGGAGACGATCGCAGTAGCGGAGACTGTCGCGGAGCGAAACGGAGAGAGGATCGTAGCCGGACGTTTCGTCCATGAGGCAATGCGAGATGATGCCCATCGCGCCGGATTCGGCGGCGATATCAAACGCCGCATCCGTATGGCGGACGGTTTCCATCGACTGGAACGCGGTGGTTCCGCTCTTGAAAAACTCGGCGACCGACAGGGCCGCGGAAGCGCGTATCGACGCTTCGTTATGCCCGGCTTCCAGGGGCCAGATGAATCGCCGAAGCCACGGCAGGAGCGGAAGATCCTCCGCAATTCCCCGAAACAGGGTCTGGCAGAGATGTACGTGAACCTGGATCAGGCCCGGCATGACGAGCCGCCCGCCGGCATCGATCACCTCGTCGGCGCCCTCTTCGATCGCCGCCCCGATTCCGGCGATGCGGCCGTCGCGGATCAGGACGCTGCCGCCGGGGACCGGACGGGAGTCCGGAGAGGGCCAAAGGAGCCCGTTCTTTATGATTGTCGTGGATTTCAAAGAAAATTCCTAAAAAACCACCCCTTGCGCCGGGATGGAAAGTGGTCGTATAGTTGGGGGAGGACCCTGATGGGGCAAACCATTTCGTGGTTTCCCTCCATTTGGAGGTTGTTCTTACGCTTAGGTTGTTTACGTAGCCTGCCGTCTAGGCTTTAATGGGTGGTTCCATGAAACGCATCAAACTCAACGGAAAAGTGCTGATCCTTGCTCTGGGTGGTGCACTCCTGCCTTGGCACATCACTGGCTGTGTATCCCCCCAATCGGACGCGCCGGCGGAGGACTTTGCCGGAAGCCGTGCTGATATCCGGATTCTGGAAGAGGACATGGCGCGGATTGAAGGCGATATCGAGACATTGAACATGCGATTGGACCAGATGTCCAAGAATCTGGATCGTTCCCAGAGTAGCGCCGCCCACACCGGGAGCGCCCAGAGTGCCGCGCTGGAGAGGCGAACCATGGACTTGCAGGAGAGGATCGATAGATTGGAAGCAGCGAGACGAAACGACCGGGAAGAGATCATCAATTCGATCACCGCACGCGTAACAAAAATTGTCGCGGGCCAGGGTCCGCGACAGAAGCCATCCCGGCCCACCGGCGGTTCCCAGACAGGCTACGAGCACACCGTGGGCAGCGGCGAAACTCTTTCGGCAATCGCAAGTGCGTACAGCGTCAAAATGAAGACCATCATCGACGCGAATAACCTGTCCGATCCCAACAACCTTCGCGTGGGCCAGACACTTTTCATTCCCGAATAACCGGACTTCAAAAAAACCATGAGCTGGTACCTTCAGAAAAACGACGGTGAGACCTACGGCCCCGTGGAGCTTGACGAATTGAAGCATTGGGCCGCCGAAGGCCGCATTGCCCCCCAGGACAAGCTTTCACAGGACAAGGAGAGCTGGGCCGCTGCGCCGGATGCGGCCGAACTCGGTATGGACTGGATCGCCAGCATGCCCGATCAACCCGCATACGGCCCGCTCCACCTGCGTGCTTTCCTGGACCTGATCGCCGGAGGGTTTCTCGCCGCCAACTCGCGGATTCAACACCGACGAAGCGGCAAAAGCGTAGTCCTGGGCGATGCCCTCCTGCACGCATTGATCCCCGAAATCCAGGGCCTGCAAGGCCATGCGGAAGCGCTCCAGGGCCGCATCGATGACCAGCAGAGCAAGTTCGAGCTGATGCGCGAGGAGCTGGAGACCGACGCGCTTCGTCTCGAGGCGAAATTGATCAAGGAGAACGAACGGCTTGTTCAACGTTGCGGTGAACTCGAAGGCAAGGCAAAGGACCTGGAGGAACTCAGTTCCAACATTGAATCGAAGAAAGGCGAGATCGTGGGCCTTGCGGAGACGCACGATCAACGCGTCGGCGAACTCGAGCAGAAGATTCGCGACATCGAAGCCAAGCGCAGGGCGGCGGAGGAAACTTCAGCCACCCGCCAGTCCGCCATCGAGAAACTTGAAGCGCAGCAGAAAGAGCTGGAGGAACGACTTGCGGCCGGGGACAAGCAATCAAAAGAGCTGACGGAGCGGGCGAATTCCCTGGAGAAGGAAGCCGAATCCCTCCGGGCGGAACAACTGGAGACCGAGGCGAACGCCGCAAAAAGTTCGCGCGAGCTGAGTGACTCCAAGGAAGCGCTTCAGACGGAAATTCAGCAGTGGAAACAGGAAGCTGAGGCCGCGAAAAAATCCGCGGAACAGCAGATTCAAACGGTTCGGGAAGAACAGGAGGCTGCTTCCTCAAAATCCGGCGAAACCGCGAAAGCCGAAATGGCCAGGCGGGAAAAGGTTGAAATCCAGGTAAAATCCCTGGAGGAATCGTTGGACAAGGCGAAATCCGAATCTGAAAAACGTATTCAGCACGCGGAAAGCCGCCGGAAGACCTCCGAGAAAGCCTTGAACGATCTCAAGGCTTCCGCTCAAAAAGCGGAAGAGCGGGTACAGGAAGCCGAAAGCCGCAGAAAATCGGCCGAGAAAGCCCTGAACGATCTCAAGGCTGCTGAACAAAAGGCGAAGGCGCAGCCGGGCGGTAATGGAAAAGACAACGGCCTCTCCTCCGGAAAAAAGGTCGGGGAACTCGAGGAGGCGTTGGAGCAGGCCCAGGCCGAATTGAAGACGGAAGTCGACCGCGCCAGGAATCTCGAACGGCAAGTTGCGGATCTCAAGCGAAGCGGCCAGGGGTCGAAGATCAACCTCGGCGTAGCCCCATCGCCGGAGATGCGGCCGGAGACCGGGCGGGTTGACCAACTGAAAGAACTGTCGCTCCAGAACGACTTGATGACAAAAGAGATCACCAAGTGGAAGACGATGTACGAAGAAGAGCGCCGGGCAGGCCGCGAGCTCGAGAACCGGATGAACGAGCGAATCGAAGAGTCCAAACGCAGCGAAGCCGACGCCCTCGTTCACCAGGAAGATACCGCGCGGCGCCTTCACCACATGGAATTGAATTACAAGAAACTCACGGACTTCACCGAGGAGGGTGGTTCAGAGGACGAACTGAAAGCGCAGTTTGCCTTGCTCATCACGTCGCACAACGAACTTTCCCAGAGTTACGATACCCTGCTGACTCAGTTGCATCAGAAAACGCGCGAAATCGACAGAATGATGTCCGAGCGAAGCCAGATCGAAAATGAAGCCACCGATCGGATTCAGGCCATGGAGGCCATCACGAAGCGGGAGCAGGACGAAGCGGCCCGCATGCGGCAGCAGTTCGTAAGAATCCAGGAGACGCACCTGCAGCTGGTAAAGTCCTATCGTGAAATGAATGATCGAATTATTCGCTATCGCCAGCAGCAGGATCCGGAAGCCGCGCCGCAACAAACCCACACGGAAGGGACCGCGCCTGCGGCGGGTCCGCGCATTCGGCTGAATTGATCGGTCATCCAACCCCTGGACCGGATTTCCAACCTCGGAACTTTCACTTTCTCTCCACGGAACGTCATGCAGGCAGACGATATCTTAACCTTGCTCGATGAAGCACAGGCGGAGCTTGCAGCCGCAACCGAACTGCAGGAAGTCGAAAAGGTCCGCATCAAGTACGTCGGCAGCAAAGGCCTGCTCAAGGAAGTCATGAAGTCCCTCAAGGACGCGGAGCCGTCGGAACGTCCCGCGTTCGGACGCAACGCGAACCGCTTCAAGGTGGAATTGACCGAATCGGTTGAACTGCGGAAGAGTGAATTGGCAGGACAATCCGCGAAGCCGTCCGGGCCCCTCTTCGACTACACCCTTCCCGGGGAATGGCGCCGCGTCGGCGCCCGGCATCCCATCAGCATCATCACCGAAAAAGCCGTCGACATATTTCATGCCATGGGCTTCACCGTCGCGGAAGGACCCGACATCGAAACCGTCTTCAATAATTTCGATGCGCTTAATACCCCGCCCGTACATCCGTCCCGGGATCCCCAGGACACGTTCTACCTGGAAAGCGGCGAGCTTCTTCGTACGCACACGTCTCCGGTGCAGGTTCGGTACATGCTGTCGCACGCGCCGCCGATCCGCATCGTCGCGCCCGGCCGCTGCTACCGCCGCGATACCCCCGACGCAACCCACAGTGCCAACTTTCACCAGATTGAAGGGCTCTATGTCGCAGAACGGGTGTCGCTGGCGGACTTGAAGGGGGACCTGAGCTATTTCGCAAGCGAAATGATGGGGACGGGCGTGGACGTTCGGTTCCGGCCTCACTTCTTTCCGTTTACCGAACCCAGCGTGGAAGTCGATTTCACCTGCCATGTCTGCGCCGGCGGGGGGTGCCGTGTGTGCAGCCACAGCGGCTGGATCGAAATCATGGGTGCGGGCATGGTGGACCCCGAAGTTTTCAAGGCGGTGGGATACGATCCCGAACAGGTCACCGGTTATGCATTCGGGATGGGGGTAGAGCGAATTGCAATGATTCAATACGGGATCAAGGATATCCGCCAACTCTACGAAAACGACGCCCGGTATCTCTGCCAGTTCGAGTAAGAGAAAAGATCGAACCGTCCCGCCCTCATCTCAGACGGGTCGGTCCGATCTCACGTTTCTACGGCGCCAGGGGCTGGATCGCGTTTACGCGATAGTTCTCAACATCGGGACCGCCAATCGGGACGGTTCGCGTTGTCTGGATTCCCGCATCGGGCGCCTGATCTCCCAGGCCACTGTCTACCCAACCGGACGGGTTCGTGGGATCGGTATTGAATTCTACGCGGTAGAGCCGGGTGGGGACGCTGTTCCAGGTAACATCCGCTTCGGCCATGGACGGATCGAGCATCTTGTCGGTGATGACGAAGAGGGAACCGGAATCCAGAGGATCCGTGTCCGCCAGGTATTCTTCTTTGTCGGTGGCGCCGTCATTGTCCGAATCGCCGTCCATGCTCAAGGCGGGCAGGGAATTCGTGTAGGAAAGCTCCCAGGCATCGGGAAGCATGTCGCCGTCGGTGTCCGGACCGGGGTCCAGGCTATCGGTCTGCACATGCCCCATCATATTGCTCAAGCTGATCCAACCGACGTTTGCACCGTAGGCGAAACCGCCAAGATTGCCCGTCAACAGATCGACGGCAGGGTCTCCCATTCCCTCGAAATTGACCCAGCCGATATTCGCGCCGTAGGCGAACCCGCGGAGGGCGCCGGAGGGCTCGATGTTTACACCGTAATCGTTGCTGGCGATGTTGGAGTATGACAACCCGTTGGCCGGGGAACCATCACCCATATCGATCCATCCCACGTTGCCGCCGTACAGATAGCCGGAGCAGAACGCTTCCCCAACAACCAGCCCGTTCGTCACATCCCCCCGGGCATTCATCCAACCGATGTTCGCGCCGTAGGCATCGTTGTTCACGGCATTGATCGTCGTGACTGCCCCGGCGGTCCAGGGCGCAACCACGAGGCAGAAGCCCATGAGGGCGGCGCATGTAGGGATCAGATTAGAGCGCATCTTTTCGGAAACTCCTGCTTGAATCTACGCGAAGTATAGACGGCAATGGCAACATTGTGCAAGCTTATTGGCCTTTACGCGGCGGTTTTCGGTTTGGATCCGCCCCATTTCCTGAGATTCAGAAAGAATAGCGACAATGAAAGCACCGGTATCGTGGTTGAGAGAGTACGTTGATTTCGATGATTCGATTGACGAATTGGTCGACAAATTAACCTTTTCGGGAATCGAAGTCGAAGGCGTCGCAACCGTGGGCGGCGATTTTGAGGGCATTGTCGTGGGAGAGGTGTTGTCGGTCGATCCCCATCCCAATGCGGACCGGCTCAGGCTCTGCACCGTGACCAGCGGCGACACCGAGTCGCGGGTCGTCTGCGGAGCACCCAATGTAACTCCGGGCGGCAAATATCCGTTCGCGCGAATCGGCGTCACCCTTCCCAATGGCATCAAGCTCAAGAAAGCCAAAATCAGGGGCGAAGTGTCCGAAGGAATGTTGTGCGCCGAGGACGAACTCGGCCTGTCCGACGATCATGAAGGCTTGATGGATCTGGATTCGGGCCTCGCCGCCGGCACGCCGCTGTCCGACGTCCTGGGCCCCCCCGAGACGGTCCTCGATCTCGAAATCACCCCCAACCGTCCCGACTGCCTGAGTATGATGGGCGTTGCGAGAGAGTTGGCCGCGTTATGCGGCACATCGCTCAAAGTGCCCGACATCGCGTTGGAGGAAACGGGTGACCCCGTGGATCAGCAGACCCGCATCCAGGTCGAAGATGCCGCTGGATGCCCCCGCTACATTGCGCGGATCCTTCATGACATCGAAATCAAGCCCGCGCCGGAGTGGATGCAGAAACGCCTCAATCTCGCGGGCGTGCGGCCGATCAACAATGTTGTAGACATCACGAACTACGTGATGCTGGAAACGGGACAGCCTCTGCATGCGTTCGACAAGACCCTGTTGAAGGAAGAACGCATCGTGGTGCGGCGCGCGGTACCGGGCGAGAAGATGCGGACCCTGGACGACATCGAACGCCCGCTCGAGAACGACCCCCTGCTGATTGCCGACGCGGAATCCCCGGTGGCAATTGCGGGTATCATGGGCGGAGGCGGAAGCGAGATTCATGAAAAGACCGCAACCGTGCTGCTGGAGAGCGCCTGCTTCGATCCGGCGACGGTTCGCGTCACATCGCGCCGGCTCGGCTTGAGCACCGAATCCTCGTACCGGTTTGAACGGGGGGTGGATATCGGCGGTGTCGACTGGGCCAGTCGGCGCGCCACGCAGCTGATGGCCGAGTACGCAGGGGGCAAACCCTCACCGGGAGCAATCGACATCTTCGCGCCCCGGCCGGCCCCGCACTCCATTCATCTTCGCTACGAAAAAGTCTCGTCCCTGATCGGAATGAACGTTTCAGGGTCCGAAGTCCGACGCCTGCTCCAGGCCATTGAGCTTCGGATCACGGCCGAGGACGAAACTTCATGCACGGCGGAAATTCCGTCGTTTCGAGGAGATTTGGAAAGAGAGGTCGATCTCATCGAGGAGGTGGCTCGACTTCACGGCCTCGATAAGATTCCCACCCCGTCTCCGCGCGCCGACCTGGTGGTGGGAGCCGATGACCGGCGTACCCGTTCTCTCTTCGATCTCCGCGCCCGCCTCACCGGGCTGGGCCTGCAGGAGATCATGAACTACAGCTACACATCCACCGAGTTGCTCGACACCTTCAAGCTTGATGATCCGGGTGAGCGCGTTCTTCTCCCCAACCCGCTGAGCCGCGACCATTCTGTTCTGCGATCTTCGCTGATTCCTCAGCTGGTGGAATCACTGGGGCGCAACGCGGCGCGCCAGGTCGAACAGGCGGCGTTTTTCGAATTTGGAAGGATCTACCATCGCGAGCCGGACGGCAGCCATCGCGAGGAAGAGATGCTCGCGATCGGGCTGATGGGCCCGGTGGGGCGGACCGGCGTGGGAAGCGGTGCGTCCACAACCTCCGGAGAAGCGTACCTCTGGGCCAAGGGAATCTGGGAAGCGATTTCCGCGGCGCAATCTGTCACGCGGTGGGAATTGGGGCCGCTGCAGGTGCCCGCACTGGAAGAGGGAATGAGCACCGAGATCATCGGGGACGGGCGGCGCATCGGAATCCTTGGCACACTCGATCGCTCTCTCTGTTCGGCCTGGAGAATTTCGGAGCCCATCGTGGTCCTGGAAGTGGAACTCGATACGCTGCTCGAAACTGATCGCGGGCCCAGCGGCCCGGTGGAGGAGGTTCCCGTATTTCCCGCGATTCGCCGGGACGTGGCCATGCTGGTGAATGAAGCGATCACGAATCAGCAGGTATTGTCCGTTGTGGAAAAAATTCGCCCGACAGAACTGGAAAACATTGTGCTGTTTGACATCTTTTCCGGAAAGGGAATCGGCGCAGGACTGAAAAGCCTTGCCTATGCCTTTACCTATCGCTCCCCCGATCGCACGCTGACGGATGAAGAGGCAAATCATCTGCACGACAGAATAAAGTCCGCGCTTCAAAAAGAGCTCGGTGCGGAAATTCGTGATCACTAGCCTCTTGTCTTGCGGGGGCCGGACAGGTATACTACATACAGACGTGAGTGTTCGGGATGCAGGCGTCGCTCGGTCGACAACATGTGATCAATGTTGGAACAGTGCCTGCTTAGGATGTACTTGTTGATCTTTGCCATTCGGGAATGAATTTTCGCCGGGCCCGCCGGGTCCGGCAGCGATTCAAAATACCCTGCCTTGTTCGCGAACTGGGCCCGACGATGCTTCTGAACCTTAATTATTCGTTACGGGAGCTCAGAGTCTGATCCGTTGACCGCATGCCTCTTTAACGGGGATCCGGGATGCGGACGGCAGAGCACCCACCTCGATCGCTCTATGGATCAGAGCGTGGCCCTCGAAACGACTTGTGGCGGGGTATTTTGTTACGAGAGAATCCGAGACATGAGCGATCTGTTCGAAGAGTCCGAACCGTCGGGTGCGCCGACAACCAGTCAACCTCTTGCTGCGCGCATGAGGCCCCGGTGCATCGGGGATCTTGTCGGCCAGGAGCACCTCCTGGCGGAAGGACGCCTGCTGCGCCGCGCCATTGAAGCCGACCGGCTCGGCAGCATCATTCTGTACGGCCCACCCGGGTGCGGAAAAACATCTCTCGCCGAAGTCATCGCCGACGCAACCCGGCGGACTTTTGAACGTACCAGCGGCGTATTGGCCAACGTTGCCATTCTCCGTACGATCCTGCAGACCGCGGAGCAGCGCCGGGCGGCCGTCGGCCGCGAAACCATTCTTTTCATCGACGAGATCCATCGGTTCAACAAGGCACAACAGGACGTGCTGCTGCCGTACGTCGAAGAGGGAGCTATCACCCTCATCGGCGCCACCACGCACAATCCGTTCTTCTTTATCAACACACCGCTCACTTCCCGCTCTCAGATTTTTCAACTCGAACCGCTGGGCGAATCCGCAATCTTCACGCTATTGAAACGCGCAATTGAACGGGACGAAACGATTCGCGGTCAGAACGTTTCGGCCGATCAGGCCGGGCTGCAACATCTTGCTGCCGTTTGTGACGGGGACGCGCGAAAGGCTTTGAACGCTCTGGAAATAGCATGTCTGACTACGCCGACTGCGGAAGACGGGACCCGGACCATCTCGCTGGAGGTCATGGAGCAGTCTATTCAGAAGAAGGCGGTGGTATATGACCAGGACGAGGACGGCCACTACGACACCATCTCTGCGTTTATCAAGAGCGTGCGCGGGTCCGACCCCAATGCGGCGATCTACTGGCTGGCAAAGATGATTTACGCCGGAGAGGATCCCCGATTCATCGCACGGCGACTGGTCATCCTCGCCTCGGAAGATATCGGAAACGCGGATCCGCGCGGACTCTCGCTCTCGGTTTCGGCGATGGAAGCCGTCGAGTTTGTGGGGATGCCGGAAGCACGAATCATTCTTGCCCAGGCCACGACCTATCTTGCCACCGCCCCCAAGAGCAACGCCTCCTACAAGGCCATCGACGAAGCGATGCGGGATATCAAGGAGGGCCGCACCCTGCCCGTCCCCCGCCACCTGCGCAGCACGGCATACCGGGGATCGGAGCGCCTCGGACACGAAGGCTACGAATACGCCCACGATCACCCGGGCCACGTGGTGGACCAGGAATACGTCCCGACGGACAAAGTATATTACAGCCCGACCCGCCAGGGGTATGAAGAGATCATCGGGAAGCGCCTGGAGCACTGGGCGTCACTGAGGCGTAAAGATATGACGCCGGAATCAGACGAATGATAGTGAAATCAGACGTTTCACAGAATGCTCAATGCGCGAAATCCGCGATCCGGCGTACGCTGACTGCGCTGAGAAACGGCAAATCCTCCCGCTGGATTGCGGAATCAAGTGCGGATGTTTGCCAAAAGCTGGCGTCTCTCCCGGAGTTTTCGGTTGCCGAATCGGTGGCCCTGTTTGTCTCAAAAGCAAAGGAAGTGCAGACCCGATCGCTCCTGGAGGGCCTCCTGGAGGAAGGATCCCGGGAGGTTTGCGTTCCGGCCTACGACGAGGAGCGGACGTGCTATCGATTTTGCCGGGTCAGTCGCGAGACCACCTGGATTGAAGGCCCATATGGAGTGTCACAACCCGACACGCCGGAATGGGCTCAAACCGCGTCACTGGACGTCATTACTGTGCCCTGTGTAGGTTTTGATCGGCAAGGTAGACGTCTGGGGCATGGTGGTGGATATTATGATAGGCTTCTCGCAGGGTACGGTGGATGCCGGTTGGGGCTTGCATTTTCCTTTCAGGAAGTGGAATCCATACCTGAAACAGAGCACGATCAGCGACTGAAATTGATCGTGACCGAAAGGGGTGTGCACCGATGTTGAAGTTTGGAGAGACTTACGGATTTCCTGCAAACGCAGAACTCGAGCACGAAAGAGACTTTATGATCATGATTCGCGAAACTGATAAAACCATGAAACCAAAAAAACGCGTCCCGGATCTTGCGACACGCGATCTAGAGATCCGGGCAGGAGAAACGCACTATGGATGCGGGCACATCACTCGCACTACTGCTCGGACTGATAGGAGCCCTGCTGGGATACCTGGCAGGGATCATTGTATCCAGGATCCGAGCCACGGCCGCCGAGGTGAGCGCAGAAAAGATCATCGAAAGCGCCAATCGCGAAGCGGAGGTGATCCGAAAGGACGCCTCGGTGGAGGCGAAGGACGCGGTTATCCGCGCCCGGGAAGTCTTCGAAGAGAAGACAAACAACAAACGAAAAGACCTGCTGACGCTCGAAGACCGGATCAACGCGCGAGAAACGAATCTCGAGCGGAAAGTATCCATGATCGAGAAGAAGGAGGACTCGATTGATTCCCGGCTTGAGGAGATCGAGGAGAAGAAGCGGGAGAACCTCGAGCGCGAAAAAGAACTCGATCATCTGAAGACGGAACGCCGCGCGATGCTGCAGCAGGTCGCGTCCATGACCGAAGAGCAGGCGCGCCAGACGTTGTTGTCCGAGCTCGAAGTAGATCTTGCGCATGATTCCGCCAGCCTGGTCCGCCACGCGCAGGACCGCGCAAAGGAGGACGCGGAAAAGTTCGCCCGCAAGGTGATCTCCACCGCGATCGAGCGGTATGCGGCGGACCAGGTCGGTGAAACCACGACCTGCACCGTTGTTTTGCCGAACGACGAGATGAAGGGGCGGATCATTGGCCGGGAGGGGAGAAACATCCGATCCCTTGAGGCCGCGGTAGGAGTCAATATCCTGATCGACGATACCCCCGAGATCGTTGTCATATCCGGTTTTGATCCGCTTCGGAGGGAGATTGCGCGGCGCTCCCTGGAGGCGCTCATCAACGACGGGCGCATTCATCCGGGTCGGATCGAGGAGATCGTGAGCAAAACAGAAGCCGAGGTGGACCTCCTGGTCCGCCAGGCGGGGGATGACGCGAACTACGAGTTGAAGCTGGCGGGGATGGCGCCGGAAGTCACCCGCACACTCGGCCGCCTCAAGTTCCGCTACAGCTACGGCCAGAATGTCCTCTCTCACTCGGTCGAGATGGCACACATCATGGGGATGATGGCATCGGAGCTGGGGCTGGATCCCGCGGTGGGGCGAAGAATCGGGCTCCTGCACGACATCGGGAAGGCGCTGGATCACTCGATCGAGGGAAGTCACGCAATTATCGGCGCCGATTTGATCCGCAAGCACGGCGAATCGGGAACGGTCGTCAATGCGGTGGCCGCGCATCACAATGATGTGGAGCCCGAATCGATCTATGCCGTCCTCACCAAGGCCGCGGACGCAATCACCGCCTCGCGGCCGGGAGCGCGTTCCGAAACGACGGACCTGTATATTCAGCGCCTGGAGAAACTGGAAGGGATCGCGAATTCCTTCAGCGGCGTCGACAAGAGCTACGCCATCCAGGCGGGACGGGAAATCCGGGTCATCGTCGAACCCAAGAAGATTTCGGATGGCGAAGCGGCGCAAATGGCCAGGAACATTTGCAAACAAGTGGAGAATGAACTGGAGTATCCGGGGCAGATCAAGGTTACCGTCGTGCGTGAGACGCGGTGTGTCGAGTATGCCCGCTGATGCTTCGCATTGCGCATATCGGTGACATCGTCGGTTCGCCCGGCCGGAAAGCGTTCGCGCGAACCATTTCGCGATTGCGAGACGGCGGCAAAGTGGACGTCGTGGTCGTGAACGCTGAAAACGCGGCAGGTGGAAGGGGACTTACGCCTGCCCTTGCAGAGGAAATTTTTTCCGCCGGCGCCGATGTCATTACGCTGGGTGATCACACCTGGGACCAGAAGACCCTGATCCCATACCTTCCATCCGAACCGCGCATTCTTCGACCTGCGAACTTTCCCCCGGATGCGCCGGGCAAAGGATATGTCCGCATTGAGACCCCCAAGGGGCCCGTCGCGGTGTTGTGCGTGATCGGGCGCGTGTTCATGCCCGCGCAGGATTGTCCCTTCCGAACCGCGGACCACATCCTGAAAACCGAGCGGCCGTGCCCGGTGATCGTGGCCGAAATCCATGCGGAGGCAACCTCGGAAAAAATCGCGTTCGGCCGGTATCTCGATGGACGCGTTACCTCCGTTGCCGGAACCCATACGCATGTCCAGACTTCCGACGAAATCATCCTCCCCAGGGGAACGGCGTACATTACCGATCTCGGCATGACCGGGCCTAAAGATTCCGTCCTGGGCCGGGAAGTAACTTCGATCGTAAAGCGGTTCATCGACGGTTTGCCCGGCAAGGCGGAGGTCGCAACGGACATGGTTGCGCTCGAAGGAATCATCCTCCAGATCGATGAAAAAAACGGAAGAGTCAGAAAAATCACGAGAATGAGAGAGGTGCTCGATGCGGAGGGGACGCCGAAATGACCCCGGTCCATGAATCCCCCGGTCCGTCGACAGGGGCGCGTCGAAAGATTTACAGCGTAACGGATCTCACGCATTCAATAAAAGAATCGCTGGAGGACAGATTCGGCGCGGTCTGGGTCGAGGGGGAGATCTCGAACCTGAGGCAACCTGCGTCGGGTCATTGTTACTTTACTTTGAAGGACGAGCGCGCCCAACTCAGCGCGGTCTTGTTTCGAGGCAATCAACGCGACCTGCCCTTCCGGTTGGAAGACGGTCTAAAAGTACGCGCACATGGGGAGGTGACCGTTTACGAGGCGCGCGGAGCGTACCAGATCATCGTTCGCAGGATGGAGGATGCCGGGAAAGGGGAACTTCTCGAGCAGTTTGAAAAGTTGAAGAAAAGGCTGGCGGACGAGGGCCTGTTCGAGACCTCACGGAAGCGGCCCCTGCCCTTGCTCCCGCAGCACATCGGGGTGGTTACATCCTCCACCGGAGCCGCGATTCGCGACATCTTGCAGGTACTGTCCAGGCGCTATCCGAATCTTCACATCATTCTCGCCCCGGTAAAGGTTCAGGGAGAAGGCGCCGCGGAAGAGATCGCCGGCGCCATTCGCAATCTCAACGATCATGGAGTAGCCCAGGTTCTGATTGTCGGGCGCGGAGGCGGAAGCCTGGAGGACCTGTGGGCATTCAACGAGGAGATCGTTGCGCGCGCGGTGGCCGACTCGTCACTCCCGGTCATCTCCGCCGTCGGCCACGAAATCGATTTTACCATCTGCGACTTTGTCGCGGACAAGCGAGCCGCCACCCCGTCCGCCGCCGCGGAAGTTGTGGTCGGGCGCAAGGAGGATTTCGAGGCGGCGTTGCGACAACTTCGGATGCGGCTTACGGGCGCGCTGAAGTCCCGGCATCTGACGCTTCGAAACCGGGTTACCGCCGCGTCACACAGTTACGTGTTTCGCGAGCCGCAACGTCTCGTGACCCAGTTTCGGGATCGCCTTCGCGGGGATCTGCTTTCGATTCAACGGACCCTGCAGGACACGTTTCGGGAACAGCAGCAGCGCGTCGATGAGCTGGGTCTGCGAATGGTACATCGGGTGGAAGCGCGCTCCGAATCCGCGCGTCACACGGTGCACCGCCTGGCGGATCAGTTGCGGGCGTTAAGCCCGCTTGCGGTGCTGGACCGGGGCTATAGTATTACCCGCGGGCAAGACGGCAGCGTGGTGACGACACTGGAAAATGTTACCCCGGGCGACGTGCTGGAGACGACGGTTGCACGTGGCCGAATCCAATCGACAGTAACAGAAATCAAACCGGAACAGGACCATGACAGCAAAAAAGAAGACCTTTGAGGAGTCGCTGAAAAGGCTTGAAGAGATCGTCGCGGAAATGGAGGAAGGCGAATTGAGCCTGGAAAAAATGATGGCACATTTTGAGGAGGGAAGTGTGCTGGTAAAGGACTGCGGGAATAAACTGGAAGAAGTGGAAAGTAAGATCGAGCAACTCGTAAAGAAAGGAAACGAGCTTGCCACCGAACCGATGGACAAAGAAGGCGGTGACGGGTGAACGGAATTTCCCGGGAGGTGTCTATGTCTAAAGGATCAAACTGGAGGAATCGATCATGAAAAGACTTATTCCATGCACTCTCGCCGCCCTGGTAGGCTGCGCACCGGCGGCCGACACGCAGGCAGGATCGGAAAATTCTCTGCGCCAGTTCAGCAACGGACTGGCGGATATGGTGGAACGCGTAAAGCCCTCGGTGGTGGTTGTGCAGACGGAGACGACGCGTACTCCCATCTACATAGATCACTTTTTTCACCGGCGGATTCCGGGCGCGCCTGAAACGCGCGCCGGACAGGGTTCCGGGGTCATCATCGACACCCGGGGCCACATCGTCACCAGCCAGCACGTGATTGACAAGGCGGACGAGATCAAGGTGGTGCTGAACGACGGCCAGGTATTCGAGGCGGAAGTCGTGGGGGAAGATCCCCACACCGACATCGGGGTCATCAGGATCGTGGATCCGGGCGACACGCAACTAGTTCCGATTGTTCCGGGAGATTCCGAAGCGCTCCGGGTGGGGGAAATTGTCGTAGGCATTGGATCTCCCTTCAGCCTGAGCAGTAGCGTCACCATGGGAATCGTCAGCGCGAAAGGGCGCCAGATGGGGATGTTGCCGTACGAGGATTTCATTCAGACCGATGCGGCGATAAATCCGGGCAACTCCGGCGGTCCGCTGGTCGACGCGGACGGGAGCATGATCGGACTCAACGCGATTATTCATACTTCCGGATTCAGTCCGGGAAGCATCGGGATTGGATTCGCGGTACCGGGAAACCGGGTGTTCAATATTGCCAGCACGCTCATTGCCGGAGAAGTCGTGCAGCGGCCCTGGCTCGGTATTTTCCCGATGGAAATGGACCCGGCGCGGGCCCAGTATTTCTTGAAGCAGAGTGGCGGCGTGTACGCCGGGGAAGTGTATCAGAACACGCCTGCCGACAAGGCAGGCCTGCGTCCGGGGGATATTATTCTCGCGGTCGATGACGAGCCGGTCACATCACGCCTGGACCTTCAGCGGGAGGTCTTCAATCGCGAAATCGGCGATCCGGTTCACCTGAAAGTCTTGCGGTCCAGCCAAACCGTAACCATCACGGTAAAGACGGAACAAATGCCTGACGCTCGCATGTTCAAATAATTGACCGAATCAATCGGTTTTCAACGGGGATCAAAAATGTCGCGGGGCCGGCGGCTGGACCAGATAGTGGTGGAGAGGGGCCTGTGCGCCTCCCGTGAAAGTGCACAACGGTTGATCCGGGCCGGACGGGTGCAGGTCAACGGCTCCGTCGCCTCGAAACCCGGTCACACGTTTCCGGCGGATTCCGGCGTGGAGATCAGCGAAACACCCCCCTACGTGAGCCGCGGCGGTGAGAAGCTGAAGGCGGCGCTGGATCGGTTCCGGATTCGCGTGAATGACCGGATCTGCCTCGATGTCGGCTCTTCTACCGGGGGGTTTACGGATTGTTTGTTGAAGAGCGGAGCCTCCGCCGTCACCGCGGTGGATGTGGGCACCGGACAACTGCACTGGGATCTCCGCCGCGATGAACGGGTGGACGTCCGGGAAAAGGTTAATGCCCGGTACCTGGAACCGGACGATTTCGATCCCCGACCGCAACTGGCGGTAATCGATGTTTCCTTCATATCCTTGACCCTGATTCTGCCCCCTGTTAGTGACGTGCTCGCAATGGAAGGGGATCTCGTGACCTTGATCAAACCACAATTTGAAGCCGGACCTAAAAACGTGGGCAAAGGGGGCGTGGTATCGGACCCGAAAATTCACGCGCAAGTGATCCACAGGATCCGAAAGTTCGGGACAGGTTCCCTGCCTCTGAAATGGTGCGGGATTCTGCGTTCTCCCTTGACCGGTCCCGCGGGAAACATTGAATTTCTGACCTGGTGGAAGAAAACATGAAACGTGTTGGTATCATTGCAAACTGCAGTAAACCCGATGCGAAGCAAGTGCTTCAGGTGGTTCACCGTCGCTCCGTGGAACTGGGTCTCGACCTGGTCACGACCGGCGAAACCTGCGAACTGTTGCCGGACGTCGAGCATGTCGATCCGAAGACTCTGCCGGAAACCAGCGATGTGCTGATGGTATTCGGTGGGGACGGAACCATGCTGAGTTCGGTCCGGGCGCTGGGAAACAGCGATGTCCCCCTACTCGGCGTAAACCTCGGCAGCCTTGGCTTCATGACCAGCGTGCCGGAGGAAGACGCGGTGCGGGCGCTCGAAGTCGTTGCCGCCGGAACCTACACGACCTCCACCCGCTCCACCGCATTGTGCCGGCTCTATCGAAATGGCTCGGTCCTCGAAACCTACCGTTCCCTCAACGACGTGGTCGTGGGCTGGGGGGAATCGGCGCGGGTGGTAACTTTCTCCGTGATCATCAACGGGGACAAGGTAACCGCGTACTTGTGCGACGGCGTGATCGTCTCCACCCCCACCGGAAGCACCGGCCACCAGCTTTCCGCAGGTGGGCCGATCGTTCATCCCGAATCGCCGGTTTTCGTAGTCAACGTGATCTGCCCGCACACGCTCAGCACACGCCCGATCGTAGTGCCGGACAACTGCGTCATCGGAATCCAGGTAACCGAGACGCAGAAAGAGTTGATCCTGGCCGTCGACGGACAGGAGTCACGCCGCGTTCAGCAGGCGGACCTCATTGAAATTGAGCGCAGTCCACAGAATGTGCGATTCCTCCACCTGCCCGGCTACAACTATTTTACGGTCCTCCGTCACAAACTGGGGTGGCGTGGATCGGTGAAATAGTGCACCGCCAACCACACCGTGTCCTGGTCGGGGTCTGTCCAGTGAACGCGGTGCCTTTGATGCGCCGGAATATTCACGTGATCTCCGGGGTTTAATTCCAGGAGCCCTGACTCCCCCTCAAACTGCAGCTTTGCACGCCCGGCAAGCACCACGACCCATTCCACAGTGTCCTGGTCGTACCAGAATCCGTCGGGAGAAGCGTGTCCCCTGGAGACGATCCGCTCAATCCGAACCGACCCTGACTCTACCAGGGTTTCGGACAGCTCTTCGGGGGGATTCGCAGCGCCGGGGGCAAATATGTTGGCGGCTTTCATCTTCTCAGAGATGGGGTCACCGACGAGGTTCGCCACCGTTCGGCGCCGCGCTCCGCGCTGCCTCGAACACGGTGCGGACCGGTACGTCGTGTTTCGCGGCAAGCCGAACGCATTCGTCAAACTCCGGGGAACGGGTCACCTGCTTTCCTTTCCAGGATCCGATCTTGATTTGCACGGGACCAAATGGGGTTTGTACCGTTTCGAAATGCCTTTGCAGAACGGTTCGACTCGTCAGGTATTCGCGAATGCCGAAGGTGGTTGTTTCCTGGAAAAGGAGCTCCAGCATTCGGTCCCGCATTGCCGATTCGCACAACACGGTGATCAGGGTACCCGGCCGTTGCTTTTTCATCTGAACGGCGGATGTGAAGACATCCAGAGCGCCCTCTTCCAGAGCCTTGACCGTGAATTGGCCAATGCATTCCGGTTGGGTGTCATCCACCTGGCACTCCAGGACCAAACACTCGAGCGATTCACCGCCCTCGCCCGTTTCCAGGATCATCGCGCGAAGAGCGTTGGGCCTTCTCTCGAGTGTCCTGGAACCGAAGCCGTAGCCGTCACGGACAATTCTCGACGGACCCGGTGACTGTTCGAGGCTGTGCCAGGTTGTGAGTAATGCCGCCCCGGTCGGCGTGACCAGCTCCGCAGGCACGTCGGTGAGTGTTACGGGAAATCCCTCCAGCAAGCGAACGGTCGCCGGTGCCGGCGCCGGATAGGTCCCGTGCGAACAATCGATGGTACCCTGCCCCAGCGGCAACGGCGCCACCCGGACTGCATCCACCTTGAGTTGGCGTAGCGCAAGACAGGAGCCCACAATGTCGGCAATGGAATCCAACGCGCCGACTTCGTGAAAGTGAACGGACTCCACGGACTGCCGGTGCACCTGACCTTCCGCCTCGGCGATTCGTTCGAATACCTTTTTCGCGTCCGATTTCACCGCCGCCGGCAGAGAACTCTCCTCGAGAATCCGGCAGATGTCCGAAAGGTGCCTGCCCTGGGTCATGTCTTCCTCGACCCACACCGAAACATGGGTTCCGCCAAGCCCGTGCTGCGTGCAGGGTTCAACTTCAAGGCGAACGGATTCGACCGGCAGTGCCTGGAGGGACTGCTCGACGGCGGAGAGATCTGCCCCTACTTCGGACAACGCGCCGAGTATCATGTCGCCGCTGGCTCCACCGATCGCCTGAAAGTACAAGATCCTCATAAGTCGGCGCATTTGATCGCCCAATTGTCCCGCGATGTGAAGGACAAAGTGGTCGACAACTTTGATCCTCTCTCGACCGGGTTACCAACTCATACGCAGAATCTTGCTTTGATCCGACCCTCCATCGCCCAGCAAAGGCGCCCAATACATCTCGAACGGGCCGACCGACATCAGCCGGAATGTATAATTTGTTCCCTCTCCGGGGATGGTTACAACGTCACCCGGCTCGACCAGCTTTCCGTTGACGACGGCAACAGAACGGTCCTTCAGTTTCAGGGTTGCATCCACGTTGATCGACCGGCGGGCATTCATCCACTTCTCCCTCTCTTCTGATGACATGTTCTTGAGGGTCTGTGAGATCGTTTCGGTTGAGAGGTTCAGGTTGGGATCCGCATTGGCGGGTCCTTTCAATGCGAGGAACTTCGACTTGTCCTTCCCGACGGAACAGAGGTGCGTCAAAATGATGTCGGTCAGGATTGCGTCCCCGATCCCCAGGCCCGGAACCACCGCATACGTTGCCTGGGCAGTCGGACCCGTCGTTACCGGAGCGATTTTCGACACCAGGATTTCAGGCACATCCTTCTTTTTCTTCGTCTCTCCACTGCCGTCGGCGTTCTCTACGGACGCAACGTCCCCCCCCGATTCCTGGCCGGACTCGGTGCCGTCCGGACCGCTCTCCGCGTCGGCATTCTCCGTCTTCCCGGTCACGCCGCCGCCGAGCTTGGACAATCCCTCGGACAGTGCACCGAGCAGGGTTCCTCCGCCTCTTTTTTCGGTTTTGTCCGTGGGTGTATCCGGCGTGCCTTCGACCCCCTCCGCGTCGGAAGTTCCGGGTGCTCCCTTGCCTTTCGGCGAATTGTCTTTCGCGTTCAGTTTTTCCGTCATTTCATCAGGTGTGACAACGTCATAGGAGTCATCTGAAATCTCCGAGCCCTTCGCGGCTCCCACCGTGGACAGCTCATCGATGAACGCGGCGCGTTTCGAAGCGTTCGAGGAGATCATCTCCGCGCGGGCGTAGGTATCCATCCCTGCCTTCATCTGGCCGGCGACCATGCCGACGACATTTCCAACGACGGTCCTCTCTACCGCAACATGCAAAGCCGAACCCAGGGTCTTGCTGGGAACGAAGTTTTCCTCGTGTACTTGTTCGCCATAGGTGATTTCATCCAGTTTAACGATCAGGATGGATGCGACCGTCCTCCGTTCCGGAAGCAATTTGTCCAGCCAGTCTCCGGAATTATCGGTAACCAGAACACTCAGAACGACAAACACCAGGCTGACGCAAAATGCACGGATCCACGATAGCTGGCAGGAGTGGGAAAGGAGCAGCGAGGCAATCAGTACAATGGATGAAACAACAAGAAGAACGCCCAGGTAGTGACTGTCTGTATTGAAGAACAGGTACAGCGTGCCGAGAAGAATCGTGTAAAAAACCGCACGCTTTTTGGAGCAGTCCGCGTGGGTGCGATCCGCCAGGTGGATCAGGACCCAGAGTACCGCTGCCTTGAGAAGCAGCAGACCCACCAGAATTGTTGCGTCCAGGATTAGCTCAGCCATTCGGTCCCTCTGGCCGGAAACACACACCGTTTCTGGCAGCATTCGAGGACTTTTGAAAAGCATCAGGCAGGCCAAAAGGAACGAAATCGGAGCCAATTAGCAGAAATCAGGCTTCCCCCGCGGTCGGGGGGAGTTCAGGGCTGAAAACGAATGATTTTTCTTGCCAAATTTCCCGAACGCGTGCCCATGCATTCAGGTTTCTCTCATCCATGAATCCTGTTGGAGAGAATTGTTTATTTGGAAAGATCAAACCGGAAGTGGAAGATTTCTATCCCCCAAGCCGATTAATCAGCGCGGCGGCGACCCCGGCGCCGAAGCCGTTGTCGATATTGACGACGGAAATCCCGGCAGCGCAGGAGGTCATCATGGCGAGCAGAGTCGTGATTCCCCCGAGATGGGTGCCGTAGCCCACACTGGTAGGGACCGCAATGATGGGCTGCGCCAGCAACCCGCCGACCACGGACGGCAGGGCACCTTCCATGCCCGCGACCACGACCACGACGTTTGAAGCCCGCAAGGTATCGAGACGGCGCATTAACCGATGGAGGCCCGCGACTCCGACATCGGTGACCCGTTCGACGCGGGCTCCCATCCACTCTGCGGTGATCGCGGCCTCCTCCGCAACCGGCAGGTCGGACGTCCCGGCGCTCACCACGGAAACACACCCGGAAAGCTCTCCGTCACAGTTGCGGCCAAGGGTCACGGTGCGCGCCGAATCATGGAACGTTGCGCGGGGATGTGCATCGCAGAGTGCGTGCGCCTGTTCCGGGGATACGCGCGAAACGAAAAGCGGTTGTCCGGCATCGATCATCGCCGCGGCGATCTCGATTACTTGTTTCGTGGTTTTCCCTTCGGCGAAGATCACCTCCGGCAATCCGCAACGCCGTGCGCGATCCAGGTCCAGGCATGCCTCCGCCAGATCGATCACGGGACTGTTTGCCGCGATCAGTTTCTCCGCCTCGTCGGCCCCGATTTCGCCCGCCGCCACGCGACGTAGAATTTCAGACAGTTGCATGAGTGCTGGCTTTGAAACTTCGCGGACTACAATTCTACATATCGAGGAAATTGGCCAACAGCTTCTTCCCGGCCTCGGTAAGAATCGACTCCGGATGAAACTGGACACCTTCAATGGGAAAATTCTTATGCCGAATTCCCATGATCTCCTTTTCCTTCGTCTCGGCGGTAATCTCGAGATCGGCCGGCAACGAGGCACGCTCCACGATTAACGAATGATACCGCGTCGCTTCGAACGGATTCGGCATTCCGCGAAACACCCCGGCCTCCTCATGCAGGATGGGGGAAGTCTTTCCGTGCATCAGGCGGTCCGCCCGAATCACGTTTCCACCGAATACCTGGCCAATGCACTGGTGACCCAGGCAGACGCCGAGGAGCGGAATCCTGGGTCCGAACTCTCGAATCACTTCGCAGGAAATTGCGGCTTCTTTGGGAGTGCAGGGGCCGGGGCTTACGAGGATTTTCTCCGGCCCCAGCGACTCAATTTCCTCCAGGGAGGTCTTGTCATTCCGAACCACTTGCAGGGCGGCGCCCAACTCCCCCAGGTATTGCACCAGGTTGTAGGTAAACGAGTCGTAATTGTCCACGACGAGGATCATAGTGCACCCGCTCCATTTCTTGCCGCCGCAATTTCCCTGGAAAGCGCCAGCGCCTTGAGCATGCCTCGCGCCTTGTTGCGGGTCTCCTCGAACTCCGATGCCGGATCGGAGTCCGCGACGATGCCCGCGCCCGCTTGTACGTATGCTTTTCCCGCAGCCAACGCAACGGTACGAATGGTGATGCAGGAATCGAGATTCCCGGTAAAGCCGAAATAACTGACGGCCCCGGAATAGGGCCCGCGCCGAATCGGCTCCAATTCCGCGATAATCTCCATGGCCCGAATCTTCGGCGCCCCGCTCACGGTGCCCGCGGGGAATGTTGCCCGCATCAACTCGTACGGGTCACGACCTTCGTCGAGCTCACCGTTGACGTCGGTCACGATGTGCATTACGTGGCTGTACCGCTCAATGAACATCAGATCCGTCACATTCACGGAACCGAATTTACACACCCGCCCGATATCGTTCCGGGCCAGGTCCACCAGCATCACGTGCTCGGCACGCTCCTTCGGATCGGCGAGCAGCTCCTCGCCCAATTGAAGGTCCTCCGCCGGGTCGTGGGAACGGGGTCTCGTACCGGCGATCGGCCTGATATCAACGCGCCCATTCTCACTTTTCACGTGGATCTCCGGGGACGCTCCAACCAGTTGCAGCTCGTCGAATTCCAGGCAGAACATGTAGGGCGAGGGGTTGATGGAGCGCAGGGCGCGGTAGACATCGAGCGGATCGCCTTCGTAGTCCGCTTCGAACCGCTGGGACAGGACAACCTGGATGATATCCCCGCTTCGAATATATTCCTTTCCACGAAGCACAGCCTCTTCGAACTCCGACCGCTCGATATTGGAACGGTGAGGAATCTCGGGCAGATCGGCGGTTGCATTCACCGGGTATCGCGGACCTGGCTCGGAAAGCGCCTCGCAAAACCGGTTCACGCGGACCACGGCATCCTCGTAGGCGCTTTCCGCGTCTCCTTCGATCAGGGCATTGGCAACAACCTTGATCGTATGCCTCACCCGATCGAAGACGATCAACGTGTCGGTGATCATGAACAGCATGTCGGGCGTGTCGATGCCGGGTCCTTCGGCCAGCGGAACGCGCGGTTCGAACTGGGGAATCGCATCGTACCCGATGTATCCGACGGCTCCGCCGAAGAAAGGGGGCAGATTCGGGTCCGGCACCGGCCGATACTCGTCCATGAGGGACTTGAGCAGGGACAGGGCATCTTTTCCTTCGTGAACCTCCACATCTCCGCCGGCGTGCCGGATTTCCACATTCGGACCGCGGTTTACGAAGAGAGTCCTGGGGCTGCCGCCGAGGAAAGAATACCGGGCAATCGTCTCCCCGCCCTCGACACTTTCGAGCAGGAAGGTTCCCGACATCTCGCCCTGATCACGCAGCGCGGCACGCAACCTCTCGTACGCGGACACCGGAGTATCCAGGTCGGCGAGAAGCTCGCACCATACCGGAACCAGGTTTCCCTTTTTCGCTCGCTCCAGGAATGTTTGCTTGTCGGGTGTGCAATTCACAGCATTTCTCCGCGACCTTCTACGGATTCAAATTCACAAGGTCCTTTGTTTCAATGTCGATTTTTCGGTAGTAGCAGTTCCGTGATTCTCCGGCCTGGTTTTGCGTGTGACAAATATTGCCGCGTTTTGGCCGTACCAGGTAGAGCAGCGAATTCTGCTCACAGTTTACCCGCGCTTCCACCAGTTCGAACGTCTCTCCGGATGTCTTTCCTTTTTCCCATAGTTCATTCCTCGAGGTGCTCCACAGGACAAGAGTCCGGGAGGAGAGAGATTCTTCGAATGCTTCGTCATTGGTGTAGGCGACAAGAATGAGCTCATTTGTGTCCGCATTCTGGATCGCAACCGGGAGGACATCCGCCTCGATGGCAGAAACCTTTCGCAGCTTCTTGAAATCGAGTTGCAATTTGTTTCCTTCTTCCAGCGTCTTCATAGTCTGACCTCAACTCCTCTTTCACGGAGATATTCTTTTGTTTCCCGAATCGTGAACTCGCCAAAGTGGAAAATGGATGCGGCCAGCACCGCGTCCGCCTTTCCTTCCGTAATGGCATCGTGCAGGTGCTCAAGGGTTCCGGCCCCGCCGGATGCGATGACGGGAACCGAGACCGCATCGCTGATCGCCGCGGTCAATTCGAGATCGTAACCGGCTTTCGTGCCGTCTGCGTCCATACTGGTCAGGAGAATTTCTCCGGCGCCTCGGTCGACGACTTCTCGCGCCCAGGCGATTGCGTCCGTGCCGGTGTCGCGCCGGCCTCCGTGCGTGAATACTTTCCAACTGCCGGCGGCCGGATCGCGGCGGGCATCGATCGCGACAACGATGCATTGGCTTCCGAATTGATCCGCGGTCTCTCCCACGATGCCGGGGTCCGCGACGGCAGCGGTGTTCAGGGACACTTTATCCGCTCCCGCCTTCAGCAGACCTCGAATGTCTTCCGAGTTTCGGACGCCGCCGCCCACCGTCAACGGCATGAAGACCTGCCGTGCCACCGCGCGCACGACATCCACAATCGTGTCCCTCTCCTCGTGGGACGCGGTAATGTCGAGGAAAGTCAGCTCGTCCGCGCCCTGCTCCTCGTAGGCGCGCGCGGCATCCACGGGATCGCCGGCGTCGCGAAGTTCCACGAACTTCACGCCCTTAACGACGCGACCCTTTGAAATATCCAAACAAGGTATGATTCTTTTTGCCAACATGCCGTTTTCACCTGTTCCAGACACAAAAAAACCCCGGTGAAACACCGGGGTCCTCCGAACAACAATAGGCCGTTATGGCCTCCGCCGGGGGACCCTCGCTTTCCAGTGCCAATGCCATGTATATTCGTTCATTGTTGATTTCATACTACAGCACTTTATCTGCCATGCAAGCGCTTTTTTACACCGGGCATCCATGAATACGAAATACCTCGTCATCGACGGCTACTGTTTGATGCATCGGGACCCGACCCTGGTTCACTTGATTCGGGAAAACCTGATGCTTGCTCGTCAGCGCCTGGTGCGCGATGTCGCGGCGACCGGCGATGCATTCGCCGATCACATTACGATCGTTTTCGACGGCCGAACGGGAACCGGTGAGGGCTTCGAGAGCACCGGCGTCACCGTCCTTTTCAGTGCGCCCCCGGAATCCGCCGATACCTTGATTGAACGCATGATCTCGCAGTCGGAGGAAGCGGCGGAATATACGGTCGTCACCTCCGACCGGGCAATCATCGACATCGTGACCGCGGCGGGCGCACGAATCGTGTCGTGCGGAATGTTCCTCGACTATCGCAAGGAGGGAGAGCAACGAGCGCGGCGACAGATCCGGCGATCCAGGGGCAAAGCTCCGAATCAGCTGGGCGACTACTTCCCGGAGTAACCTTGCCTCGGCACACGAAACGGCGATGCCAGGGGAAAAGCGTTCGGCAAATGGCGAATGGACTCCATCCCATCGCGGACGGTCCCCACGACCTCTACGACATCGAATCGAACGTAGACGGGGGGCGCGCGAAGGCTCTTGATGTATCTCACCGCGGCACGTGAGAGAGCATATTTCTTTTTGCGATCCACCGCGCTGGCCGGACTGCCGAAATCCGTATTCTTACGCGTTTTGACCTCTACAAAGACGAGGTGTTTCCCGTCGCGGGCCACGATGTCGATCTCGTCCCGGCGCCCGACGCGAACATTTCGCCCGAGAATCCGGCACCCTTTGGATTTCAAGAGTTTCGCGGCTTCGCCTTCGCCCCAGTCTCCGGTTTCCAGATGCTCGGCGCGCCCGGGCCGCACCCGCGATGAAAACAGGCGGGAAAGAAATTTCACGCCCCGTTCTCCAGTCCAAGAAGTAGCTGGGAGACGGGCGCAAAACTGCGACGATGTTGAGGACAAGGACCCTGCAACCGTAGCGCTGCGAGATGCTCCCGGGTGCCGTAACCCTTGTTCCTGGCGAACCCGAATTGCGGGTACTCGCCGTCCAACCTGATCATCCACTCATCGCGCCACACTTTCGCCACTACGCTCGCCGCGGCAATGGAGTAGCTCTTGCCGTCCCCTTTCACAATCGCTCTGGATTCCGTGGGCAGACCGGGGACAGGCAGTCCGTCGATCAACGCAAAATCCGGCGCCGGACGCAGTTCGTTCAAGGCACGACCCATGGCGAGGTGGGTGGCGCGCAGAATATTGCCCCGATCGATTTCCTCGACTGAAGAAAGGCCGATCCCGAATCTGATGAATTCGCAATCGACAAAGTAGTTCCGAAATGAAGTTCGTTTTGCCGCCGTCAGTTTTTTTGAATCCGTGAGTCCGGCCAGGTCCCGGTCGCGCTCCCGTTCAAGAAACGCCCGATCCATGTGAACTGCGGCGGCGACCACGGGTCCGGCCAGGGGTCCCCGGCCCGCCTCGTCTACACCCGCTACCCGAAGGTGCCCGGCCTCCCAGGCCCGCTGTTCGTGCGCCAGCATTTGGCAGAGTAGTCTCAGCACTTCACCGGGATCAACTCGCGTTCACTTTGCAAAGCAAAGTCTGGCGTGAGATCCCGGCGCAATTCCCCCCGGGGAAAATCGTGCGAGACGGGATGAGTAACTGGGCCGCGGCAGATCCGGACTACGTGCGCCGTTCTTTGACGCGGGCTTTTTTCCCGGTGCGATCGCGGAGATAGTAGAGTTTCGCGCGGCGGACTTTTCCGTGCCGGGTGATCTCCACTTTCGTGACATTGGGAGAGTGAATAGGAAATACCCTTTCAACTCCCTCTCCATGGGAGATTCGGCGAACCGTGAAAGTTTCGGTGCAGCCGCCCCCGTCACGCGCGATCACCATCCCGTTGTATTCCTGAACACGCTCTTTATCGCCCTCACGAATTTTCACGAATACGGTAACGGTGTCACCGGGCCGAAAATCGGGATGCGGAGACTTCCGCAAATGCTCGGATTCGATTTTGTCTAAGATTGAATGTTTCATCGGTTGCCTCGCTGGAGATATAAGGAGGCGCGATCCTACCCGGATCGACGCCGGTGTCAAGCCTGTGCCGAGGAGCGGTGCCTATATTTCCCATTTTCGACTGTTTCCGGCTATTCCTCGAGAAGATCCGGGCGAGAAGCCCTGGTTTTGGCCCGGGCCTGCTCATTCCGCCACCGGGCGACGGCTGCGTGATCCCCACTGCGCAAGATCTCGGGAACTTCCAGGCCGCGGTAGGTCGGCGGCCGGGTGTATTGGGGGTAATCGAGCAGTCCCTCGGAAAACGACTCAAGCTCGTGAGCTTCCGGCCCGCCCCCGAGGACGCCCGGAAGAAGTCGGACCACGGCATCGATTACGACGGCAGCCGGCAATGCGCCATTGGTCAGAATGTAGTCTCCGATTGAGATCTCTTCATCGACGACGAGGTTCCGCACCCGCTCGTCAACGCCTTCGTAATGACCGGCCAGGAGCACGAGGTGCTTCTCTTCGCAAAGCCGGCGTGCGGCAGCCTGGGAAAAGGGCGCGCCCTGGGGACACATGAGGATGGTCCGGGTGTCGGCCTGTCGAATGGACTCCACGGCGTCGACAAGAGGCTCCGGTTTCATGACCATGCCGGGTCCCCCGCCATAGGGACGATCATCCACGGTGCGATGAACATCGGTGGTAAAGTCCCGTGGGTTCACGGTACGGATCGAAACCAATCCCGCCTCCGCGGCCCGCTTAATGATGCTTTCGCACACGAAGCCGTCGAGCATGGTGGGAAAAATGGTAACTACGTCGATCGTCAGGGGCGCGCCCATGGCCGCCACTCCGAGCTATTGCACCACTTCGATGAGTGCGCGTTTGCCGTCGCGGGAAGCGGCGGTCGTGGCAAGGGTGCGCATGGCGGCAATGGTGCGTCCGTTCTTGCCTATTACTTTGCCGACATCGGACGCGTTGCACCGAACCTCGTAAATAAGGGTCTTCTCTCCAACCACTTCGGAGATCGAAATCTGGTCGGGGTTCTCCACCATGTGACGTGCAATTTCTTGAATGAGATCTTTCATTGGACCGAAAAGCTGCCTTTGTTCAAGGGTCGAAAATCAAAAATGGGACTGTTTGTATCGAAAAAATTTCAAGCACCGGAGTCCCGGAGCCGGGAAGGTCCGGCCGACCCGTGCCACGGGCTGGATACGGAGTCTGCGAGCAGTTGAAGGTTTTCATCCAGAAGCGAGTACTGCTTCGCGCCGATCGAGGGGTGCTCTATCTGGAATTCTCCGTGCCCGGCGCGTTGTGCGATACCGCTGTTCCGGGAGGGCTCCAGGTTCTCACCTCTGGTTCCCGTCGCGCTCAGGACTCTTCCGCCTCTGAATCGGGTGTGGCGGCGGGTTCCGGCTCAACGGGCGGCGGCGCCGGATTCTCAGCCGCAACGGGTGCCGGGGCGGATGCAGGGTCTTCCACGGGCAATTTTCGCGCTCTCTTTACGAGGCTGCTCACAGTGCCTGAAAACTGGGCGCCGTTACCCTGCCAATAATCTATGCGGTCCAGGTTCAGCTTGAAATTAACGCCATCCTTCTCCGGATCATACCAGCCGAGCGTTTCTTTAAAGCGGCCAACTGTGGAGGCGCGCGCATCTGCCGCCACGACTCGATAGAAAGGTTTATTTCGGCTACCCATTCGCCGCAATCTGACTCGTATTGCCATAATTCTTCTCCTGAGGACCTTTCGGCCAACTGACCTGAAAGGGGAATGAATCGGCCTGTTTAACGCATCTTGCCCATTCGAAGCAACTTCTTTTGCATTTTTTTCATGTTTTTCCCCATTTTCTTGGCTTCCTGGAAACTTTTCAGCATCTTGTTCACATCCCGGACCTCGAGTCCGCACCCCCCGGCAATTCGGCGGCGCCGGCTCCCGTTGATAATATCCGGCCTCTTTCGCTCGTCCGGCGTCATACTTAGTATAATCGCCTCGGCTCTCTTCATGCCGTCCGCCGACTGACCCATCATGTCGCCGCGCATCTGTTCCGGAACGTCGGACATGCCCGGCATCAATTCGAGCAGATTCTCGAGTGGTCCCAGCTTTTTCATTTGCCGGATCTGCTTCAGGAAGTCCTCCAGGTCGAGTGCGTTCTTCTGCAGCCGCTCCTCCATTCGAGTGACTTCATCCTCGTCGATCGCCTCCTGTGCTTTCTCGACCAGCGAAACGACATCCCCCATACCCAGAATTCGCGACGCCATGCGGTCCGGATGAAACGGCTCCAGGTCTTCCGGCCGTTCGCCGGTGCCCACCAGCAAAATGGGACATCCGGTAACCTCCTGCACGGAGAGTGCCGCCCCGCCGCGAGCATCCCCGTCCAACTTGGTAAGGACCAGGCCGGTCAGTTGCACCGCTTCGTGAAAAGCAGTCGCGACATCGACCGACTCCTGCCCGATGGCGGCATCGAGAACCAGAAGTACATTCCTGGGGTTGACTGCCTCCTTGAGTTCCTTGAGTTCTCCCACCAGCTCCTCATCGATCTGAAACCGCCCTCCGGTGTCGTAGATAATGACCGGATTCCCGGAATTCGCGGCATGCTCGAGGGCTCGCCGCCCCAGGTCGGGCACCGTCTCCCCTTCCCGAGGCGCCACGAAGCCGACCCCGACCTGATCGGATAGAATGCGAAGCTGCTCGACTGCGGCCGGACGCCGGATATCACATCCCACCAGCACCACGTTGCGGCCCTCCTTCTTGTACCGCCGGGCAAGCTTTCCGCACGTAGTTGTCTTTCCGGCCCCGTGAAGCCCGAGCATCATGATGCCCACCGGCTTCTCGGATTCATCGAAGGTGGCGGTCTCTCCGCCCAACAGTGCAATCATCTCTTCGTGAACGACTTTCACGAATTGCTGGCCGGGGGTAACGCTCTCCAGCACTTCCTTCCCCATGCACTGCTCTTTCACCCGCTGCATGAAGTTCTTGGCGACCTTGTAGTTAACGTCGGCCTCCAGGAGAGCCATGCGGACTTCACGCAATGCTTCCTGGACGTTTTTCTCCGAGAGTTTTCCGCGCCCCCGCAGGTTGCGGAATACGCCGTTCAGCGATTTTGTCAGTGATTCAAACATGGTTCTGAGCTCCGGCGAGAGACTCTACCCGCGGGTGCGAATCGCGTCTACGGCAGAGTCAGTCGAGCAGCCACGATCCGGTCCCTTCCGGAGAGATCCGGGTGAACGCGGATGTCATTATATCCGTTTTCCACCAGAATTTCCTCTACCGCGCCGGCCTGGGATGCGCCAATTTCAAGAAAAACCATGCCGGGTCCCGCGAGACGGGATACGGCCTGGGGAATGAGCCTGCGGAAGAGGTCCAGCCCCGACGGTCCGCCGTCCAATGCGATCCGGGGCTCATGAATCGCAATCCTTTTCGGCAACGAGTCGAGTTCTGATTCGGTGATATAGGGTAGGTTGGCGACCATGACATCGTGGAGAGTACCCTCGGAGATGGAGTCGAGCAGGTCACTTTCAAGCAGGGTGATCCGATCCTCCAACCGAGTACGCCGAACATTTTCTTCGGCGAGTTTGATGGCCGGCGGCGAAATATCCACCGACACGATTTCCGCAGTCGGGATTCCCCGCGCCAGGGCAATCGAAATACATCCCGATCCCGTCCCGACGTCCAGGATGCGAATCGGCGGGCCGAGTCCGGAACAAGCCTCCACCACTTTCTCAACCAGGACCTCGGTTTCCGGTCGCGGAATCAGAGCCCGCGAATCCGTGAGAATATCCTCCCCGAAAAAACTAGTGTGCCCGAGCACATATTGGAGGGGCTCGTGCCGAAGCAATCGTTCCAGGTGCCGCCGAAAATGTACCGCGCCATCCGGGGTCAGGGTATGTCCGGCGTGCAGCGGAAGTTCCAATCGGGGGTAGCCGGACACTTCCGAAACAACGCAGGCGCCAATCAAATCCGCTTCTTCGATTTCGGCCGCGCGAAGCCGATTGCGAGCTTCCTCGAGGGCTTCTGCGATGGTTGGGGAGGGTCGGTTCATGGGGAGATCAACCGGCGTTCGTCATCCACCCCGATTGCGTCGGCGAAATACAATGGCCGAGAATCCCCGGAGTTCATCGATTCGCAGAACGAAGGACGCGATGGCGTATACTACCAGGCCGGCAACGATTGCTCCCGCCACGCCGGCGGCCTGGAAATACTTGATTGGAAGCGCTGCGTAGGCGCGGAGGTTATACACGAACTGATAGGTAAAAATCGCCGCGCCCCCCATGACGGCGGCGGCAATGAAGCTCTTCGAAGAGGATACGATAATCTTTCTCCATCCGGGCGAGCCGAACCGTTTGTGCAGGAACCAGGCGAGCGCCCCTCCGTTTACGGCTGATGCGAGAACCGTGGCAAAGGCAAGGCCGGCGTGCTTGAGAGGTGCGGGCCACGTCAGCACGAAGAGTATGTTCAGAACAAAATTCAGGCCGACGCAGACCAGGGCAATCAGCACGGGAGTGCGCGTATCCTGGCTCGCATAGAATGCGGGAACGAATACTTTCGTCAGGCTGAACATGACGAGTCCCGGCGCGTAGAACTGAAGCGCCAACACGGTTTGGGTGGTCGCCACGGCGCCGAAATCACCCCATTGGTACACCAGCGTTACGATGGGCCGGGCCAGGCACAACAAGCCGACGGAAGCCGGGATCATCAGGAACAGAACGTGTCGCAGCGCCGATCCGACTTCGGTGGTGAGCTTTTCGTTGTCCCGATCCGCGGCATGGCCGGAGAGAACCGGCAGGAGCACGGTGCTGAAGGATGTGGCGAGAATACCCAGGGGCAGGTAGATCAGCCTTTCGCTGAAAAAAAGAACCGCGGGAGCCCAGGTCCCGACCCACATCGCGAGCAGCTTGTCGATGAACACATTCACTTGTGCCACCGCGAGACCGAGCGCGGCAGGGCCCATCAGGGTCAAGACCCGTACGACCTCGGGATCACGAAACGAGCAGGAAAACCCGGGCCGGTACCCGACTCGCCACAGCGCCGGAACCTGGACCGCCAATTGCACCGCACCGGCAAGAACCACCGCCCATGCGACATAGGTGATCGATTCCTCCAGCGGACCGGATGCCGGTTTGACGAAAAACAGGAGGGCTCCGATCCAGAATACATTCAGCAGAATCGGGGTCGCCGCGGGAACCGCGAACCTGGAGAAAGAATTCAGAATGCCCATCGACAGGGCAGCGAGGCAGATAAAAATCATGTACGGAAGCATGATTCGGACAAGGGAGAGAATCATCGAAGTTTTCGTGCCCGGATCCGCCAGCAATACGCCGAAGTGCGCGAGGAGTATTCCCGCAAGAGAGATGCATGTGAGGAGAACAAACAGGAGCGAAGAAATGCGGCGGGCAAGGGCCCAGGCGGTCGCGTCCCCCTTTTCTTTGCGCAGCGAGACAAACACGGGAACGAATGCGGCGGAGAGAGCGCCCTCACCGAAGAGACGGCGGAAGAGATTCGGGATCGTGAACGCGACCGCGAAACTGGACATGGCGAGGGAGGTGTGGAAAATGCCCGCCATCATGATGTCCCGCACCAGTCCCAGGATGCGGCTCAGCGTGGTAAACCCGCCGATGACGACAGCGGATCGAATGGTGCGCCTTAGTTCCATCATTCGGAAAAGACCCGCCCGGGGGTCACGGGTACCTTGAATATTGATTTCTGATTACGAACTGGTAGATGATCCTGTTGCATTGACGCCAACCCTGAATAAGACATTTTCCGACTTGCTGTAAACACCCCGATGGCAGTGCTCATCGAAATCATCGCCCGTCTTGTCGCTGCCCTCCCCCGGGGGGGCGCCCTCCGGTTGGGCAGATTCGGAGGCTGGATCGCCTGTCATGTAATCCGACACCGGAGGAAACTTCTTGCTCAAACGCTTGCCGAATGTCTCCCGGAGAAGAGCGAAAGCGAGCGGCGCCGAATTGCAACCCGGATATACCCGCACCTGGGCATGACTCTCGTCGATCAGCTTCGCGTCCTGGTACGCGGAATGGACGAATTTCATGACGTGATCGAAATCGAAAACCGGGAATTGATGGCGGAGGCCGCCGCCGACAGCTCGGGTGCGCTGCTGTTGATGGCGCATCTTGGAAACTGGGAACTGAGCGGGTTCATCACAACAATGACCGACTGTCCGGTTACTGTGGTTGTCAAGAGATTCAGAAACGCAGCCGTGGACGGATTCATTACGAGATCCAGGGAGAAAATGGGCGGAACCACGCTCACCGCGGGAACCACGTTTCAAGAATGCACCCGCAGACTGAAACGAGGAGAGTTCATGTTCATGATTCTGGATCAGAATATGATCGCGGACGAGGGCATATTCGTTGATTTCTTCGACAAGCCTGCCTGCACAACGCCGGGACTGGCGCTCCTGTCCGCATATACTGGATCCCCGGTTTATCCCATTTTCATGATTCGGCGACCGGATTACGGCTATACCCTCACCATTCACCCCCCGATTGCCCCGCCGCCGGACCGGTCCAAGGAGTCCCTTCTCGAATACACCCAGATCTACACGACAATCATTGAAGAAATGATTCGAAAACACCCCGAACAGTGGATCTGGCTGCACAAACGGTGGCGAACCAAGCCTCCGGTCGATGGGCAGCCCGTTGTTTGATTCTGGCGGCGGACCCACGAAGTTTGTAGGGTCGCGATGTGAATGTCTTGTTTGTTGCCCAGGAACTGGATCGTTCCGAAGCGCATATGATCCGGGGTCTGGCCGCGCGGGGGGTAAAGCCGGCGTTGATGATCGCGTCGGATCGACTCCACCAGGTTCCCTCCCACGACGGGATCGACGTGATCCCCGCCCGTCTCAAGAAACGAATCGAGATCGATACAATCCGGACCATTCGGCGCGTCGTTCATGACCGGGAGATCGATCTTGTTCACTGCCTGCGCAGCAATTGCCCCTTATCGAATGCTCTGCAGGCCATCCGCGGGCACACCACCCCGATTGTATGCTACCGGGGAACGATGGGAAATCTGAGCCGCTGGAATCCGGGCGCCTGGATGACCTATCTGAACTCTCGAATCAGCCGTATTGTTTGCGTGTCCAGGGCGGTTGCCTCGTCCCTTCAGGAACTGGGGGTGCCCGCGGAGCGGCTCATCACCATCTACAAAGGTCATGATCCGCAATGGTATGAATCCGCGCAGCCTCCCGGGTTGTCGGAGTTCAATATTCCGGAGAACAGTTTCGTCGTTGGTTGCGCCGCAAACATGCGGCCACTGAAAGGCGCGGATGTCCTGATTCGCTCCGCAAGCCATCTCAACACCGGGAGGCCGGTCTACTTCCTGTTGATTGGCGAGGTTAGAGATCCGAAGATTCATCATCTCCTCCGGGAGGATTCCTATTCCAGGGTCGTACGCCTTGCGGGTTTTCGGGAGGATGCCGCATCCCTGCTGGGCGCCTGTGACGTAACCGTGATGCCTTCACTTCGCCGCGAAGGATTGGCCCGCGCCATCATCGAGGCAATGAGCCAGGAAGTACCGGCCATTGTAACGAATGTCGGCGGGCTGCCGGAGCTGGTGGAAGATCAGCGCAGCGGTATCGTAGTCCCTCCAAACGATCCCGTGGCCCTGGGGGCGGCGATCTCCCGGCTTGCTGATAACGAAGAAGAAAGAATCCGGATGGGAAAGGCGGCCCGAACGCGAATCGATTCGGATTTCAGCGTCGAAAAGACGATCGAAATGACGTTTGAACTCTATGGCCAGGTGTTGAGCCAATCATAGTTCGATCTCGGAGGCATTCGCGTCCCGGAACGAAACGGTCTGTTTCGCCGCCGTCAGATCGTCGGACGCAATCGCGATCACAACCTCGCCAACACTCCCGGAACTTCGAATAAATGCGCGCCCCAGGCCGGCGTCGATAGGAATCCGATTGTTGGTGCGGTAGCACAGGGCCCGCCCGGGACCATCCGACGAAACCTGAACCTCTCCATGGTAGTCGGGCACCTGCCGCCCCTGCGCATCCACGGCCCGATAGTCGACCCAGGCGATTTCATCGAGATCCCAGTGCCGCCTCGGCGTGCCGGCACGCAACGCGGTTGCCCGGCCCCACGGCTCGAGACGAAACAATACAGGATCATGATTCCACTCTCCCTCCGCGATCAACGTTTCACCCGAGAAATCCACGCGGCACACTGTGTGTGGATTCGCCCGGGGTGTGGCGCGGATCTCCCCCGCGGTTCGAATCGAGATGTTCTCACAATTTGAGAAGATATGGAGCTCGCGGGAACGGGTTTCGGCGGCTTCACTCCAGTCACCGGCAACGTAGAGACAGGGCCGGTCCGCACTCCCGGCCTGCATCAGAAATGCGGATAATTTGGGAATTCGCCAGGCGTCCACAATCCCGGAAAATCTGACGTATCTTTTCTTTCGAAGCGTGGCGTAGTCATTGTAGCACCACACTGCATACCCTGCCAGGCCGGCTCGGTTCGCCATCAGGGATCCATCCTCAAGCAGCATATCGACCTGGGCAACCTGTGCCGCGAAATCACTTCTCGGAGTCGGGTAACTGCTGCATTCACTTACGACCAGGGACCCTCTCTTACTTTCCCGCTCCGCATCCTCCATTTCGTTGATCTCGTAGTTCAGGCCGAGGACATCGGGGAGATTCAGCGTGTTGTGCCTGCGGCCGCGATAGAGGTGATTCTCCGCATAGACAGTGGGCCGGGTGTCGTCCAGTTCATGACAAACTTCACCCAGTTGAATATAGGCTTTCCGGTGACGGCTTTCATTTCCCATGCCCCACAGCACAATGCTGGGATGATGCCGGTCGCGGCGCACCATGTCCCGCATCTGCAACTTCGCATTTTTCAACCACCCGCCTCCGCGAACACTCTTCCAGGATGCGATTTCAGCGTATACGAGGATCCCGAGCTCATCGCATGCGCTCAGAAAAGAGGGATGTTGCGGATAGTGGGAGAGCCGGACAAAATTGCACCCGAATTCGTGAAGCATTTCCGCGTCCAGGCGATGGAGCCCGGGCGTCATGGCACTCCCAATGCCGGGGATGCTTTCGTGCCGGTTGCAGCCGCGAAGCATCAGCCGGGATCCATTCAGGAAGAAACCTTCCCGCGTAAACTCCGCGGTGCGAATTCCCGTTTTGAACGACACGCTGTCGACGATGCTCTCTTCTATCAACTCCACGTCAACCGCGTACAACTCCGGGCTCGAGTGGGACCATGGCGCAGGTCGGTCCAGGATGACTCCTGAAAGTTCCACCGGCACGCCGGCGCCCGGCGCCACATCGAATGGCTTTGATTCGAACTCAATGACTTCCCCGTCTTGCGGTGGGAACATCCGCCAGCGGACTCGAATCCTGCGCGTAGATTTCGTTTGATTCAGGATGCGGCTCAACAGATCCACCCGGGCCTGGTTCGAGGCGATGCCGCGCGTCCGGATCCAGGTATCCCCACGCAAAATCCGAAGAGGCGGCCGGCCCACCAGCCGGTAGCGGCCGGCCGGCCCGCCATGAAGCACAAAATCGGGCATTCGGATACCCGGCAGAACATTCCGGGAGCATGCATTTGTGAGGCGAATCCCGAGAAGATGCGAATCGCCGGATGCAAGATGATCGGTGGCGTCTACTTCGAAGCCCAGGAATTGCCCATCGACTTTGGCCAGCGATCTGCCGCCAAGAAGAAGCTCCCCGGTTCCGTAGAAACCCTCGGAACAAATGAACCATCGAGTTCCGGGAGGCGCACTGGACGGCACGGGCATCTGAAAGTGCCGACGGTAACTCCCGTACCCCTTGCGGTACGCAATCCCCACCTGGAAGGTGTCGTGCTGATTCCAGGTGTCGGGCAAAGAAACGGATGCCGAATCTCCGGGGGGCGGACTCCTGAACCAGTCTAGACCTGCCTTCCCCTCCCGGTATTCCCATTCGTGGTTCAAGCCGTACGAAATGCGATACGGCGTGGAGTTGAGTGTTGCGCCTCCTTCCATCTATCGTTCCTGCCGGGTCGCGATGGTGAAATAGATCGGACTCCCGGACAGTTCGATGACCCCCCGGTTGGTGCTGACTGTTTCGCCGGTCACCGTCCCGGCCCGGTCCCAGGTAAAAGGTGGAGTCCAGGGGGCGGATTCACCCGTGCGGTATGCGACGACGCATTGCGATTCGTCGGGTTGAAGGAAGGAATAGATGTGAACATCCGGAGATATGTTTTCGAATTTACAGAATGTTGATTGCCCGACTTTGTCGAGAAAGTGTCGAAGCATCAGGTACGCCGGGCGCGGTGCCGGCGAATCCGGGTTGGTATCGTCAACCAGGCCGAACCCGCGGGCGACCAGCCGCCACCAGTAGACGCGTTGTACGAGTCCGGAGCAAAGGGATATGAGCACGTATCGAATCATGTAGATCCCGTACTCGTTTTCATCAACCCCTGGATCGTTTTTGCGGGGACCCGGAGTGTCGTAGGGGGAGACCACGGGTGAATAGACCCCGGTTCCGGAAAGCGGCCAATTCACTTCCGAGACGATCAGACCGTCACCGCATCGGCCTGAGGCCTGGCCGGCGGCGCGGGTCATGGCACACTTTCGCACGGTATCAAACGGACCCTGATGGTTTTCCGGCGCGCCCCGGCGATCCACGTAGAGGTGATGTGACATGGCATCCAGCTTCGCGCCTGACGGCAACCCGCCCAGGATCGAAACCGTATAGGGAACATCGAAGTCGATGGCGGCCGGCCCTGCGAATTTGACCCCGGGATACCGGGATTGAAGGCCGGTGACCGGCGATAAGATTCGCACCCGTTCACGATGGGTCCAGGCGCCCCACTTAACCCGGTTTATCGCGTGCCCCAACTCGACCCAGTCCAGGATGGGATGGAGGCGGTCCAACACGGTCTCCAGCATCGCATCCCACGACGAGGGATCCAGAACCGCGTCACGGCTCTGCACGAACGCAGCCGCGACGGAATGTCCGTTTCGATGCGCGCGTTCCGCCAGCGACATCGCCGCGGACCAACCGTCCGGCCCCGTGTGCGCATAGAACCGGATCAGGACGGGAACCGGCCCCAGCCGTCCCAACAGCTCCAGTTCCTCGTCGAGCTTTCCCGGCGCCGGCTCGATCGACATCCCGATGCGCCCTCGTAGTTCGACCGGCCTGGAGTAGGCGAACCGCAGGTTTCTGCGATACGCGGCGAGGACGCCGGGAGCGTGAACAACGGTGCTGATAAAAATGCGCACGGCGTCTGACCATGGCCGAATGCGATTCCGCTCCCTGGACCGTAGAACATTGATGGGCTGGGCTGAGCGATGGTCCCAGATCCAGACATCGCGATAGTCAGGATAGGCGGTCTCGCTTCCGGCATCCGACGAAGCCTGCGACTCGCGGAAGGGATGCCGGAACTTTCTGGTGCAGGAGTGTATGGCGTACCGCCGCCGGTACCCCCGGTCCCATTTGCGAAAGGCAGTGGAAGGCCTGGCGTCGAAATACATCTCATAGAAGACCCGAAGCAGGTCCGAGGGCAGATGGATTCGCGAGAGATCGCGAGCTTTTTGCTTGAGGGTCAGCGGATTGCACAACTTCGCGCGATTCAGGTCGACAAAGGACACCGATTCCCAGCGCCCGTCGATCTCCGGAGACAACAGAATATTCTGATTTCCAAGATCCCTGTGCATCACGCCTGAATCGTGCATGGAGCGAACCGCGGCGGAAACCGCCTCGAGGAGATTCATGACTTTCCAGCAGACGGGATCTTTTCGCAACAGGCGGATGATTTCCCGCCGCAAATCGGTTGCATCGGGCTCCCACACCGAGACATAGTACGATTCGACGAGCCTCTTACCCTTCCAGGCATCCAGGCAGGCGACGGGTCGCGGCGTTCCCACGCCCTGATCAACGAGACGCTCCGCGGCCGACCAGGACCGGAGTGCACGGGTCCCGTTTTTCATGTCGGCGGCATCCTTCCAGGACGACTGGCGGCCGAACGATTTGATGACCAGATCAACCGATTGTCCTTCACCCACGGACACGTTCTTCCGCACAACCACCTGGTTGCGTCCTGACGAGAGGATCCTTCCCGGTTGATCCACCCACTCGCGAACATCGGACAAGTTCGCGAGAAACGCCTCCTCCGCGAACGCGTCGCTGACCTGCCCCACGAAAGGCGCTGGTAGACCGCGTTGCGATGTCATGCGTCGATCCCGCTATTGCGCAATCGAGTCAGTCGCCACCAAATGACAAGAAGGAAGAGAAGAAGGCAGGAGGTCAGGAGTCCGTCCGTCGCGTCGGAACGGTGACCGATCCAAAGTGAATCCCATTCGCCGCTGGTATCCCTGGTCAACATGCGATTGGAAAGCTTTATACAAACCCAGCCCGCATGCGTGCCTGCCGCCAACCAGATTGTCCCTGTGTGCGCAACCATCATGCATAACACCATGCTCATCAGCGTCAGATTGATAAAGCGAATTTCAACTTGCTCGGTGAGACCAACATTTCGGAACGCGGATCCGATGATGTCGAAAACGGAGGTCAGCGAAACGTGGTCCGAAAAAGCGTCCGGTGATGCTTTGAAAAAATGGAGGTAGGCAAAGAGAGCACTGGAGACGAAGATCGCGGGCCACAGCGTCCACGCCCGGGCAAAGACACGAAACAGAACTCCGCGCGCCACGATTTCCTCGGAAACGCCGATCAGCAAAGCACGCAACACCACCAGCCCAAGGCCCAGCACGATGACGCCCGACGATTCGTGGTCCGACCAGGACCGCAAACCGAATGTGTAGGAGACCACGACGAGCGCCGTGAGCGAAAAGAGCCCGATGAAAAGGCCCTCGAAGAAGTCCCGGAACGCGCGCGCCGGCTCCCAGGCATGGCCGTCATCAACAACGCCGCAGTCCCGCCATCCTCTCCATCCACCGGCTTTCAGGAGGAAGGGAACCCCGGCGAGGGCAATCAGGGACATGAGCCTCCGCATGAATCGGTTGGGCTCGGTCCGCACCCAATGACCGAATACCGAATCCGCGCCCTCCATCCGGGTATAGAGCCACGCGGAAATGACCGTGGCTGACAGCAGGGAAATCAGAAGAATGGCAATCAACACCAGGCCCGTTTTAAGAGCCCGAGCCGCGGGTTCCGATTTCAAAGAATGGGCTTCCGAACACATCAGCGGATCATAACCCTTTCACAACTTCGTAGTAGAGCGATTCGATCCGGGAAATGGCGCTTTCCCGGTCGAAGCGATCGGCCACGACGCGACGCGCGGCTTGGGACAGTCGTTCACGAAGTTGAACGTCGTGTAACATCCGGGTGAGCGCCGCCGCAAGCGCCGCCGCCGAGCGTGGCTTGAACAAGAGGCCGGTGACGTCGTCCTCAACGATTTCTCCCGGCCCGCCGGCAGCGGCGGCCACAACGGGAATTCCGGCCGCCATCGACTCAATCACCACCAGTGAAAAGGCATCCCTCCACGAAGGGACAACGCTGATGGTCAGGGCGGGCAGAATCGACCGGATATCCTTCACCCAATCAACAAATCGCAATCGATCACCGAGCTCCAAACTCTCCGCGAGTGCATGAAGTTTGGCAACGTATTCCTTTTCTGCGTGAGTTTCGTTGCCGACAATAGCAAACGTGACGTCATCTTCCTCACGCGCAACCAGCGCGGCCGCGCGAATGAACTCTTCCTGCCCCTTGATCGGGATCAGGCTTCCAATGACACCCACGACAAAACGGGTCTTGAATCGAAATGCTTTTCTGGCCTCCCCCGGTTCCGGCAGGGAGTCGTAGTGGTCCATGTTCAGCCAGTTGGGAATGGTCACCAGCGATTCGGGCTCGAGGTCCAACTCGCGGATCAACAACGAGCGCACGGCCTCGGAGACAGTAATGGTTCGAGCCGCGGCGGCGTAGGTCCGGCGTGCCAGCCACCGGGGTCGATTTGCTTTCAGGAGATGGCGACTGAATACCATCTGCCCCCTTCCGGCAAACCGATGGACCATTCGGCAGAACGCATAATCCCGACCACTGTGCGCATGAAGAATGTCGATTTTCTGCCGCCTTACCAATGCGGCAACCTGCGCGATCGACGGAAGATCGAGGCCGCCGTGAAGGCCGCAGGTGTGAATCCGTGTCCGGCTGTTTTCAAGGAGCCCGGGCAAGTGCCCATTCGCGCGGCAGGCGACGTGGACTTCGTGTCCCCGGTTCGCCAGTTCATCCGCCAGGTCCCGGACGTGCACGGTACCGCCACCCGGGCTGGGCGAAGAATGAATCTGCAGTATCTTCAGCGGCTTCACTCCAGGATGCTCTCCACGACATTTAATACGGATTCGGGTTGAAGGTTTTTCATGCAGGCACCCACCTCATCGACAGCCTGCGCGCAGCGAAGAACGCCCTGGGGGCAGTCACAATCGCCGGTGACGACAACGACATTTCCAGTGCGAATCGTTCCGGGGGCGGATTCGATGATGGGATGTGAATGAAGCGAGGAATGATAAGGAACGTAGTGCGGGAGGATTTGGCCGAACAAGCCGAGGGTCGGCACGCCGAGGACCGACGCCAGGTGCGTGATCGCAGTGTCTGGCCCGACATAGAGCCCGGCGTGCGTCAGCAGTTCCGATGCGTCCGCAAGGTTGATGCGGCCGGCAACGTTGAGAACCGGACCGGAAATTGAATCAACGAGAGAATCCAGATACTCTCTTTCCGCCTCGTCGCTCCCCCCTGTGATCACGACTTGCAGGTTACGCCCGACCAGGAATTCTACCAGCGTTCTCCATCCCTCCCGGGTCCATTGCTTGTAGGGATTCCTCGGGTACGGATGCACGACCGCATACGCCCGGGTGTGCCGGTCGAACGGCAGAAGCTCAGAGATCCGAGCGGGAGAATCGGGATCCCGCGGGGCTACGCACTCATACTGTTTTTCGATCCCCAGTACGTCCGCCAAATCCAGAATGTTGTGAACGACATGCCGCGTCGTGTCCAACGACGTCCAACCGGAAAGCAAAGCCTTCATCCACAAACATCTCCTGCCTTCGGGACCGATCATGGAGATCGCTTTTCGGCCGGCAGTCCATGCAAAAATCACCTGCCGATCCGAAACCCTGGCAGCCACCGCCAAATCGTATCTTCCTCTGAAATCTCGAATAAACTCTCGATAGGACTTCGCACCATGTGGTGCGCGAGCCGTATACACGTTCGAAACATCCGGGTTTCCCTGCAGGATCCCTTCGCGGCCCGGTTGCACGTAGGCATCAAGTACTGTCCGCGGGTAGGCCTTTTTAAGCGAGGCGATCAACGGCGTTGTCAACAGGATGTCGCCGATGCCGCCGTAGCTGATTACAAGCGCGTTTCGCGGAGGTTCAATGGGTGTTGTTTTCAGGCTCATTCGGACGGGTCTGGGTACCAGCTACCACCGTTCCTGTCCAGAGTCAGTTCAAGCGGTAGCCATGCATTCATCCTGTCCGGTCTTATCCCGGGAGGTCTGAAGATTTTCTGGCGCAACCCCGGCATCGATGTAATATAGAAACCCGCACGAGAAGTGGTTCGAATCGAAACGCAACGGCATGAAACTCAGATCCATATTTTCCCCGCCTCCGGTAACGGCGCGTCATTACAAACGGACCATGCTCTTCAGTCCCGACGACGACCTCGCCCAGCCGTCCGAGCAACTTATCCGGTTTGCCCTGGAAGTGATAGAGAAAGCGTTAACCACCGATTTGGGGTCAATCAGTGATCGTATGCCCGGACCGCACCGATGGCCGGATACCTGGCCGGGAGAACACTACCGGCTGCTCACGGCCCTCGTGGAGCATCTTCAACCCTCGGTCGTGGTTGAGATCGGCACCTTTACCGGCCTCTCCTCCCTCTCACTTCTCCAGGCCCTGCCCGCGGACGGAAAACTCGTCTCGTTTGACATCCAGTCGTGGGAAACGATTCCGGATACGTGCATTCGAAACGAGGATTTCGCCGACGGGAGGTTTCAACAGATTGTCGCCGACCTTTCTTGCGCGGATGCGGCTGAGGAACACCGCGAATTGCTGCGTTCAGCTTCGCTGATCTTTGCCGACGGCCCGAAAGACGGAAAGTTTGAACCAAGGTTTGCGGAACTGCTCGACACCATCGAATTCGACTCCCCTCCCTACGTTGTGTTCGATGACATCAAGGATTGGAACATGCTGGCGTTCTGGCGAAAGGTCGTTTTCCCGAAGCTGGATCTCACATCATTCGGGCATTGGACCGGCACCGGACTCGTACGGTGGGGCGAATGAAAACACTCAAACAGTGGTCCGGCAAACTCCCGGCCTTCCCCCACCTGGACCGGTACTTTCGCCGCCGCCGCAAAAGACGCTTCCTGGAAAACAGTGACATCGACGAAGTGTTCACCCGCATCTTCAGAAAGAAGAGCTGGGGGGGAAGCGTTTCCGCCTCCGGCGCCGGCTCCGATCCGGAGCAGACACAGGTCCTGGTAGAGAAACTGGGCTCGCTGCTCGCGGACCTGGAGATTGAATCGATGCTGGATATTCCCTGCGGCGATTTCGAATGGATGCGGCACGTTGCCGGGGACGCAGTGCGGTACACGGGTGGGGACATTGTTCAGGAGTTGGTCCAACAAAACCGGCAAGCGTATGAGCAGGAATCGGTTCGCTTTCTGTGCCTGAACCTGGTGCGGGACACACTCCCGGATGCGGACCTCATTCTCTGCAGGGATGGCCTCGTTCATCTCTCCTTCGAAGATGTATTAAAGGCCCTGAAAAACATATGTTCGACCCGTTCCACCTATCTCCTCGCGACGACGTTTACCGATCGCAAGGAGAATCAGGATATTCTTTCGGGTCAATGGCGAACCCTGAATCTCGAGCGCCCGCCTTTCAACCTGGACAGCCCCATGAGAATCATCAACGAAGAATCTCCGCACCAGGGCGGGCTCTATGCAGACAAATCGATGGGGCTGTGGAAAATCGAGGCCGTTCGAAAATGCCTCGAGGCGCAGGAATATTCGACATGACCGGTTCGCGACATCCCGCAGACGGGGGCTTTCCCCGCGCCCGGGCCCTGCTTTCCCGCCCCAATCACACAAGGAGAGGTTGAATTGCCTACCAGCCACCTCTACCAGCTGGATACGATCGTCGGATTGATTGTCGAGACCCGGCCTGCGAACCTGTTGGACATTGGCGTCGGATTCGGGAAGTACGGCGTCCTTGCCCGGGAGTTCCTGGAACTTTGGCAGGACGACAAGCATTACCATGAGTGGCAGACCCGGATAGACGGTATCGAAATTCATTCCGATTACCTCACTCCACTTCATGAATTCGTTTATGACAATGTCTACGTGGGAGACGCCCGCACGCTCTTGCCGGACCTCGACTGTGCCTATGACCTGATATTGCTGATCGATGTGCTGGAACACTTCGAATTCGATGAAGGAAAGGAACTCCTACAGCGCTGCCTCGAACGGGGGCGAAACCTGATCGTTTCGACCCCCGCGGACGAGACGGAACAATCCACGCGATTTGAAAACCCCCACGAACAACATCGCTCGCACTGGACGCCGCGCGACATGAAGAATCTCCCCGGCGCATTCTTCGTCACCAACCGGTCTTCCCTCATCTGCTTTGCGGGTGAGAATGCGGGCGAGATCGGCAGGAAGTTCAAGAAGCATCGCGCCACCACCGCCTTCCGGGAAGGCCTTCCGGCACTGAACGCGGCCTCTCGCCGAATCAAGAAAACGAGGCGGGCATGGCGGAAGACCGGCGCCCCTGAATAGCCGTCAACTTTCGTGCTCGTGTTGGGCCTGCCACTCCAACTCGCGAAGCTTTGCGTACTTCATTCCGACCCCGAATGCATTGATGGTGTCGATCACGAACCCGCGCCATCCATCCATCCACCCGCTTCGAAGGACAAACCCTTTGAAGAATCGCCAGGTGGGTCGAAACAGCAGGTCAAGCCATCGGAAGCGGCGCCCCCCGTCAAACAGGGTTTGCGCGCTAATCGAGGAAAAGCGGTTCATCGTGTTCACGTGATCTGATATGTCACGGTATGTATAATGCCACAGCGGCTGACGCAACCGGATCGCGCTTCCTTCCAGGTGCACGGTGTCGTGAGGCTCAACGCCACCGCTTCGCCCCATGGCCTTGCGAAACAGCCGAATCTTGTAATCGGGATACCAGGTGCCGTGTCGAATCCACTTCCCGAGATAGAAAACCTGGCGGGGAAATTCGAAGCCCACGCAATCGGCTGGCAGATCTTGAAAAACTTTGATCAGGGCTTCACGTAATTCCGGTGAAACTTCTTCATCGGCGTCCAGAAAAAGCACCCAGTCATGGGTTGCCATGTCCTTTACCAGGTTTCGCTGCCCGATATAGCCAAGCCACTCATGTTGATGAACGCGGTCCGTGTATTCCTTGCAAATGGAAACCGTGGTGTCGGTGCTGAAACTGTCCACGACGATGATTTCATTGCACCAGGTCAGGCTCTCGAGGCAGCGACGAATGTTCTGCTCCTCGTTGAACGTCATGACGCATGCTGAAATCGAAATAGACATCGTCGGTTACCCTACTCGGCCCCGCCGTGAAGAAACGCCAGGACCGCATCGTATACTTCGGTGGGCGTGATGGATGCGAGCCTTATTCGGGCGTCCTTCGAGTCCGCCCCGATTTCGCGGCTGCGCTCGCCGACGCGCTGAATAATCGTGGCGGTACCCAGGGGGCCGGTCTTGGTGGGATCGGTCATCCCGTAGATCGCAACCACCCGCGCCCCCACCGCCGCGCCGATGTGCATTCCGCCGCTGTCGTTGCAGACGACGGCGGCGCACCGCTCCAGTAGCGCCGCCAACACGTCGATGGTGGTGTGGCCGGCGAGAGTTTTCGCCCCTTCGCCGATTCCGTGAGCCACTTCCCGGCACAGGTCCACTTCTCCCGGCGACCCCAACACCACCAGGTGGGCCCCCGGGTTCGCACGAAGTTTCTTCCCGAGCTCGACAAAGGATTCACCCGGCCAGCGCTTCGAAGGGCCGTGCGCCGCGCCGGGAATCAACGCAATCCACGGAGAGGTCACTTCGGCAAGAAGATCGCCGGCGCGCTCCTTTGCCTCTTCCGGGATCCGCAATACGGGTGCGGGCGGGCGGTTCCCGCCCCAGTCGGGCACCATGAGGTCGATGTACTCGAACGCCTGGTGCGTGCGATCCGGCTGCGGGCAGGGACGCACAATTTTTGTCATCAACGCGCGGCGCATGTGGCCGGGCATGCCGATTCGCCGCGGAACGCGCGCAAGGAACGGTACCAGGGCGGATCGAAAGGAATGAGGCCAGATATACGCGGTTCGGCAATGCCAGTCGCCGATGTGCCGGGCAGCAGCCGCCACCCCGCGCATCCCCGGTTGGAGCACCAACACTTCGTCGACCCCGTCATGCATCCGCCACAGCGGGGCGATGCTGGATTTCGAAACCATCGCCACCCGGACGCCGGGATTACGCTCCACGAAAAGCTGGAGGGCCGGCATCGCCATGATGCTGTCGCCGACCCAATTGAGGCCGCTGATAAGTACGTCGTATTCGTTCATCGAAAACAGATTCGCGCGATCCAGTCATGAAATGCGTCGACCCCGCTCAACATCTCGATTTCCACGCGCAGAAAATATATGGGAAGGTCTCTTCGTTCGATCAGGGGGAATCGCACCGCATCTTTCTCCGTGGTTAGAATGGCTTCCGCTCCGGAGGCCAGGCTGTCGTTGATAATCTCGATAATTTCCTGCTGCGTGTACCGGTGATGGTCCGGATATCTTTTTGAATGAACGATCTCCGCCCCGCGCTTTGTCAACTCTTCCTCGAACCCCGCCGGCGCCGCAATGCCCGAGACCGCCCCGACCCGGATTCCCTCCAACCGCTCCAGGGGGTGTCTCTCACCGGTGTAGACGTCCTGCAAATGCCGGGGGCAATGGCGGCATTCCGAAATCTCTGCATCCGGATTCAACTCGCGCAAACGCTTCATCAGGTCGCCGTTGGAATCCCCGTTGCACTTGGTGATAAAAATAAATCCGGCCCGGCGAATATTCTTCACCGGCTCCCGCAAAATCCCCCGGGGAAGAAGATGCCGGTTCCCGAACGGATTCGTGCAGTCGACCAGCGCAATGTCGAATCGATGCTTCAAGGCCATGTATTGAAACCCGTCGTCCAGTACCAGGGTGTCGCACCCCAGCTTGTTGATTGCATACTTGGAGGATTTCACCCGGTCCTTGTCCACGAGGACGGCGACATCCGGCAGATTGGATGCCAGCATGTAGGGCTCATCTCCGCTGGTAGCGGAGTCCAGCAGCAGCCGCTCCCCATCCGATACCACCAGGGGAGGGTCCACATAATCCCGCAGCGTCAGCTTTCGCATGATCCGCTTGATCAACGGTGGTTTGACCCGTTTGTACCCCCGGCTGAGAATCGCAACTTTTCGCCCGCTCTGCTGCATCAGCCGGGCAAACACTTCCACGATCGGAGTCTTCCCCGTGCCGCCCACGGTCAGGTTTCCGACCGATATCACCTGGATGCCGGGGGTGTGGCTGCGAAAAATCCCCTGCCGGAACAGCAGTAGACGAAACTGAACAATCGATCGATACACGTAGGACAGGTTGCGCAGGATCACCTTCATGATCCGCGCACCCACTGTATCCCGTCGATCCTCGATAATGCTTACGAGATACGCTTCAATCTGTTCCAGTCGACTGTGCGCCACAATGTACCCCTGTGCGGAACCCTGCCGGAGCCACAATTTCCCACGAATGAATTGAGAGTTCAGGTTTCGGGTTTCGGCCTTTGACCCCTACTCGCAGTTTTCGCTTCATCTTCATCCTGATCGATCAGGATTGAAGAAATCAGAGTATTCAGAAAGTAAAGTCGGCCTCCGGTATCTGTCATCCTGCCATTCGCGCGGTGAAATCGTCAAGAAGACCCATCGTCGGGTTTGACAGGGAGACATTTGGAGTCTACGCACAAAGGGCTGCTTCATGAATGCTGCCAAAAAACAGGAAACATTTCGGATTGTGCCCGAAGACTGGCTTCGGCCCATCCCCCTGGAGCGACATTTCGATTCGAATCAGCCCCTGGAGGTCGATCTCGGCGCGGGCAAAGGGCGTTTCCTGCTGGCCCGCGCGCAACGGAACCCCGGCACAAATTTCCTGGGCATCGAAAGAATGCTCCGGCGCATCCGGAAAATGGACCGCAAGGCGGCAAACCGCGGATTGCGAAATGTCCGCCTCCTGCGAATGGAGGCGTACTACGCGTTGACGTATCTCATTCCGGACGCCTCCGTACGCTGCCACTACATTTTCTTCCCGGATCCCTGGCCCAAGAAGCGCCACCACGGTAACCGGCTGTTCAGCGAGCCATTCATGACGGCATTGCATCGAACCTTGATCGAAGGCGGGACCCTTCACATGGCGACCGATCACCTCCCTTACTTCGAAGAAATCCAAAGCTACTTCCGACAGGATGCGCGCTTCGAGGAAGTCCCGCCGTTCGTGCCCGACGAAGAGGAACAAACCGATTTCGAGAGGTACTACATCGATCGGGGCGAGATTGGCCGGTGTTCCTACGCGCGCTCGCGGCAACAAAAGGGTGAGACGTTCAGGTAAAATCAAAGCCATAGGTTGCGAACCGGTCACAACATCTCACGGCTCTTCGACAGAAGGCTGTCCGGTGACGACATCTCATCCTGAAAATCCCCGTTGTGGTGGACCTTCACGACGACTCCGTAGAATGTTCGCCGCTGATGCGTATCGCGAAATTCCCGGTCCCTGAATTTGTTCGGAACCTTGTAAAGGTGGGTCAGGGTTCGTTCTTCCGCCGTCGACCATTCCGACTCCAGCCTGAGCCCGCTTTCCGGGGCAATCCTACTGCGCATGATTGTGCCGGTTCGCTCATCCTGATCGAAAAACTCCACGTCGATTTTCACCGAATTCGGCTTGATGATCCCCGCGCTCTTGCGGCGCTTGATGCGTACCTGAATGGACCTGATTTCTTCGAATTTGTCGTCGTCCCGGTCCCTGACTTTGGGACTTTCAATTTCAACAATATGAATCACCGGAATTCGGTCCGGCCGTACTTCCTCACGCACCGGTATGGGCGCGGGAACCTCGTTGCCGGTGTTTTTCACCATTTTGACCGTACTTTTTTTCACCACGATCGGCGGCTTTCTTTTCGGAATCACATCCGATTTCTTGTTGACCGGATTCTCTTTCAGCATCGCCGGCGGCGCTTCTTCGGGGACCGCATCCGGCTTCTTTTTAACCGGGTACCTGGGTACCGGGACGTGCGCATCAACATACGTGTCCGCGACCGCAGGAGCGGTCTTCTGAGTCTCCCGGGGCTGCTCCTCCGGTATAACCGCCGGCGGAACCTGCTTTTCAGCCATCGCGACTGTCAACTCCGCCGCAGGTTCAGGGGAAGCCACGGCTACCTCGGCCGGAGGATCGGGCTCTTTCACGACAACGATCTTTCTCGCCGGGTCCGGATCCGGGGTCGGCGATACTTCTTCGATCTCCGGCGGGTCGGGTTCCTTGAGCACCACCACTTCCATCCGCGGAGGGGGCTCTTCGACTTTCGCGACTTCCTCTACCTCCGGGGGCGCCGGCTCCATCTCCACCGGACTTTCCACCACCACGGCCTCCCGATTCGCGAAAATAAGTTCCCCGAGACGAATGCGCTCCGCCGAGACGGAGGAGAGGACCCCGGCATCGGAGCTGCGGTCTGAAATGTCGTCCCACAGGGCGAGCGCCTCCTCGTACCGGGTAAGCAGCTCCAGAACCTTGGCCATGGCCACGTATGCCTCGATCCGGTCCGGGGATTGCTCCATTTCACGACGAACAAGCACTTCTGCTTCCTCGAGCCTTCCGGCTTCCGCCTCCTTCCTTGCCAGAACCAGCAGATCAATCGGCGGCGGCTCTACCGCGGGCTCTTCAACGCGAGGTTCTTCCTCGACCGGGCTCTCTACCGTGCCCTCGGGCACGACCGAAGCGACTTCAGAGACAACGGGTTCCTCTTCGACGGGAGGGGGCGCCGGATCCGGCTCCATGGCAGTGACCGGACTCCGGTCATCGGACGAGGACTGCGACCCGGCCGCGATGGAGCCGTCTCCATCCGCGACCGGTTCCGAAATCGTATCCGTTTCGATGGGCGCCGGTTCGGAAACTTCCAGGGAGGCGACCTGTGAATCGGGAATTTCCGCGGGCTCTTCGGCTACAATCGCCGGAAGCCTCCGAATATCAACAATCCAAAGTCCTACGATGGCGCAGACCTGGAACAAAACCACCAGCCCGACCCCGGCGGTCGCCAGCAGCTGCACCGGGGAAAGCCGCCGGCGGTCGTCGCCACGGAGTTCGTTCGGATCCAGATGCTGGAACCGGGATTCCTCGGATGCAGTTATTTTCCCGTTTTCTTCCATGTCGATTTGCCGACCGGCAATCACCCTCTGAGGATAGACACCGCCCGGAACCGGTTAGTTCAACAGGATTTTCCGCCACGGAAGACGGCACGGCAAGTCCCGACTTGACCGCCAACATGGCCTTCCTCAGGATGCGCCGCAATTATGGAGTCCCGTGCCCAATCATCCATGGACCGCCTGGTCGCCCTTTGCAAGCGCAGGGGCTTTATTTTCCCCGCCTCGGAGATTTATGGAGGAATCAACGGATTCTGGGATTTCGGGCCTCTTGGCGTGGAGCTGAAAAACAACCTCCGGGACGCCTGGTGGCGGGACATGGTCCGGAATCCGCCGATCGGGCCGGAGGGTCGCCCGCTTCAGATCGTGGGTCTGGACTCGGCGATCATTCAGAACCCCCAGGTGTGGGAAGCATCCGGCCACGTCGCGGGCTTTACCGATCCCATGGTGGACTGCCGGACCTGCAAGGCCCGGTTTCGCGCCGACCACGTCGGGGAGATGGAATGTCCTCAAAAACCGAGCCGTCACCCCGGCGAGCACAACACGTGCGAACTGACGGAGCCGCGCGGGTTCAATCTCATGTTCAGAACGTTCGTCGGCGCCACCTCCGGCGAAGACAACGAGGCGTACCTGCGGCCGGAGACCGCGCAGGGCATCTTCGTGAATTACAAGAACATCATCGACACATCGCGAGTCAAGATTCCCTTCGGCATCGCACAGGTCGGCAAGGCGTTTCGCAACGAGGTGACACCCCGTAATTTCATATTCCGGTCACGCGAGTTCGAGCAGATGGAAATGGAATGGTTCTGTCACCCGGACGAAGCCCAGCAATGGTACGATTACTGGGTGGCGGCGCGTCTTGAATGGTGGGCTTCCCTGGGGATCGATTCGTCGAGATTGCGGCGGCGCGACCATGATGCGGATGAACTTGCGCACTATTCCACCGCGTGCGCGGACGTCGAATACAGCTACCCGTTCAACGCCCCGGGAGAATTCGGGGAATTGGAGGGAATTGCCCATCGTGGGTGCTTCGACCTGACCCAGCATGCAGAGCATGGGAAAACGAAACTCGAGTATTTCGACCAGGAACGAAACGAGCGCTACATGCCGCACGTCATCGAACCTGCATCCGGGCTGACCCGCGGCGTGCTGGTACTGCTGAGCGAATCCTACCGCGAAGAGTGGGTTCCCAAGGGTGACGACGGCGGCGAGATCCAGCCGGCGGTGGATGGAGAGAAACCTCCGGAAGGCTACGAGGCGCGCACGGTGCTGCGTTTCGCTCCGCGCATGGCACCCACCAAGGTGGCGGTTTTTCCCCTGCTGAAAAACAAACCGGATCTCGTTCAACGGGCGGAGGAGATCCATGCGAGTCTCCGGGGCCAGTGGGCCGCGTTCTACGACGAAGTCGGAGCCATCGGCAGGCGCTACCGGCGCCAGGACGAGGTCGGCACGCCGTTCTGCGTCACCATCGATTTCGAGACGCTCGAATCCGGCACCGTAACCGTTCGCGACCGCGACTCCATGGCGCAAGTCCGGATCGCAATCGATGAGCTGGACGGTTTTTTGAGGGAAAAGATCGCCGGCTGAGAGCTCTTTCGATTCCCAAAACTCGGGATTCGGTGTATTGTGAGTGGGATGGCTTCTTCTACACGATGAACGATCAATCCATGCACCAATTGGAAAAGGAGCGATTAGGGCTCCTGTACCGCATCAGTCCCTCCGACGCGACCCCCGGTGAATCCGCCCGGGAGGACTCCCAGGCAGGAAAATCCGGTGTTATTTCGCAACTTCTGGGCGACTCGCTCCAGGGATGGGCCCAGGGCCTGTCCCCGGTAGCCCCCGCCGCCGTCCTCGAACTTCTGCAGGGGTCCGAATCCACGAAAATCGAACTGGTTCAGTCGGACGTCGAGGTGCTTCGGGAGGTGATCGATACGTGCGAAGACGTGAGCCTGGAAGGCGCATTCGGGCTGCACACCGCCGCGTTTCCCTTGCGGATCGGGGAGCGTCTTGCCTATGTCTCGTGGGTCAGGTCCTACCGTACCGAGCCGTTTAGCGACGAGGAATGCGCGGCGATCGCGGAAGCGACGGGAAAGCCTCTGGAAGAGGTCAATACCGCCGCCGGTCAGACCCGGATTCTCAACCCGCTTCAGGAAGAGCGGCTTCTGGATCTCGCAAGGAATACGCGGGACGCACTCGACGTTGCGGTTGAGCAACACCTGAGAGCAAACGAACTCGCGCAACAGTTGATTCAATCGGAGAGAACACGCGCCCTGGGATCCCTTTCCAACGGCATCGCACACCGGTTCAACAACCTGCTGTCCGTGATTCTCGGGTATTCGTCATTCCTTCTGAATCGGGCGGAAGATTCCAATCCTGCCGGCGGCGCATTGAAGAAAATATCCGATGCGGCGCAGCAGGGGCGACGGCTGACCGAGGAAATTCTGGCGTTCGCCGGAAGCGAGGTGGAAGAAGAGTCCAATTGCCATGTCCACACGATGCTGAAGAGCATCCTTTCGCTTCTTCAGTCGCAGACGTCGTCGCGGATCACCGTGGAAACCGATTTTAGAGCGGAGACAGACGAAGTCACCGCGCCGCCCAGTGCGATCCACCAACTCGTTTTCAATCTCCTCACCAGCGCCATGGACGGGATGCCCGGGGGCGGAATGCTTCGGGTGTCCTCGACCAACCGTGGAGAAGTCAAGGGGGAGGAAGATGTCGAGTATCTCTGTCTCAGCATCACCGACAACAACGGCGGGCTGGTGACGGAACCTGGTGAGCCCATGGAGGAATCCCTTCAAGAGCGGGAAAGCGACTTGAAGATCAACCAGGCCCACGGCATCGCCGGAAGTCTCGACGGCACCGTAACCGTATCCGCAGATCCTGACGCGGGCACCCGGGTCGAAGTGATCCTTCCATTGTCGAGAAGCAAACCACCCGAGCCGTCCACGGTGGACCGAACCAAGCAGCTGGGCGCGTCGCGCATCTGGGTGGTCGACGATGACAAGATATTCCTGCAGATGTGCCGCCAGGTACTTTCCGACGGCGGTCACACCGTCGAACTGATGGAAAACGGGCGAGAGATTCATGAGCGCTGGCAGTCGGAGGAGCCGAAGCCGGACCTGATGATCATAGATTTCAGTATGCCGGAATACAACGGCCTTGAAATATGCCAGTGGCTCAAGGATCACGGCTCCACGGTGCCGATAATTCTTGTGAGCGGATTCTCGGTTGCCCAACCCGACATCCACCGGGCGCTGCAATTCAAGAAAACCTATTTCCTCCGCAAACCGTTCGATTTCCGGGAGATCATCGACACGGCGACCGTCGCGCTGGGAGAGACTCTCATCGGTGAGCCGTCCACTTCATCGTAAGCGGCGCGGCGTAGATGTCAGGATTGACTCCCGCGGGGCGATTTCGTAGGTTCCTCACAAGGTTTTACCCAAGAAACCCTGCCCACAAACATCCTGAGGGGCGATTAGCTCAGCTGGCTAGAGCGCTTGCTTGACATGCAAGAGGTCACAGGTTCAAGTCCTGTATCGCCCACCATGTTAACCTGCTAATTTACAACAACTTACAGAATAATTACGCCTTCGATTCGTTGGCAAGAAATTTCCAGTGGCAACTTTTGTGGCAACTTTTGCATCGAGTTTGCATCGGGGCTTCGGAATGGAAGCCTTGTCTTGAACGTGATATGATGGGCAAAGCAGTCAACAGTGAAAGGTTGGTCTCCTATGATGAAATACATCTGCGGCATATTAATTTTCACTCTCGTTCATCTCACGCCTGCGCTTGCCCAGACATATACCGTTCGAGCTTCAGGAACTATTTTCGTCGTAAGGGGAGACACTTGGGAACCTTCTGTCAAAATGGGGACACCATTCGAATGCGTCTTCACATACCATGTATCTCCGAATTTCGTTCGTTCCGCAGATCCCTCCTTCGCCTCCATTCATGCCGAATCTCAACCCACCTATGCTGCCGCAAGCTTTGGGTCTTTCGAACTTGTATCTCCTTCAATTGAAATAGTCTCTACCACTCGCTTTTCAAGATTCGGGAAATCCTTCACGCTCAAATTTTCCTTGCCTTCAACGGGCGGTGATCCTGGATTCACAATTACCCTGGAATTGCATACAACAGACGCCAATCTCTTTGATCTAATAACGATTCCCGTGGATGTAGATTTAGAGGAATACGCCCACACTCGATTTAAAGTCCTCACTCACGATTTCGATTTGCTAGTGGGTTCGCTTGATACGCTCGAAGTAGAGCATGGAGCCAGCGGCTTCGGGCATAGTAATGGAAAGAAGCGGTAATTGATATCGCCGCCGTTGCCAGAGGCAACTTTTGCATCGGATCTTTGGACACGATGGGGCTTCAACACCATCTGATTTACACAAGAAGATATAGCGGTGGCATTCCGAACGTTACATCGGAATGGCATTGAAGATTGCGTGAATCCAGATCCAGATTCCGAAGATGCCAAGTACGACCGTCACTGCACCAGCCAAGGTCAGTCCTGTCCACAATCGTTCCTGTGCGACGATGAGAAATGCAGCGATCAGCGGAACAACAATCGCTGCAACCCAGATCAAAATCCTTCCCAGCAATGATTCCACTGTCAATACGACAAAATCTGGCGGAAAGGGTACCAGTGCCATGATATGATACAGATTGGGGCCATGAAACGGGGGGTAGTTAAACCTGACAAGGCGGTCCACCCCACTGCATCCGAGAATTACGGCGAGCGCATTGGCTGGTAGAGTAAGAGCTAACAATCCTTTCCACATGAGCATGCAACTGTCAGTACACTACAGCAGCATCATTAATCACCAAAATGGGATAACGAGGCATTACAGAGATTAATCCATCACTTTCACCCATCAGGGATTTTCGTAGTGATTCAATTTCTTCACCCAATCCAGAAAGTCTCTCCTCCTGGATCGAACTGAGACCACCACTATCCCTGTTTCTTTCCAAATCATCGTACTCATTTTTAAGGGCTTTCAGATCGCTTCTAAATCTATCTATAGCTACCTTCGTCGCATCCCTCTGTTCCGTGAGTTTCAGTTGAGAATAATGGAACACCAATATGTTCGTAGCCTTGACGCTTACCACAGACTCCTCAAGATCCAACAGAATATCGAGGTGCTCAGATCCATCAGTTAGCTTCTTTAACCGCAAACTTTTTGCCGTATTTCGAGACAACTTTTTCACATCCTCGTCCGCCCATTCTTGATCTTCCCTGAGTTTCTCTGCCAGGGAGGCATGAAATTCTCTGCTCTTGAGTTCTTTCATCACTCTTTCTACATCAAGCTTCTGGATAACAACCTCATATCCATCGGCAACTGGTTCCTCGTCAAACCCAACTATTTCGATTCGTGCTGATTGTACCCAAGAATCTTGATTGCGGATTTCGGAGCAACGTGGACAGTGAATCCGGTTTAAAGTGGACACCGAATCCGGAGCAAAGTGGACAGTGATTCCGGTCTGAACGTGGACAGTTTTCGCGAAAAGTCCGGATTGGTGTCCATTTTGGTCCGGAATCGACCCAAGTAGCTGAAGTGACGCTGGATAACCCGGCCCAAGTGCCTTCTTTTCTTCAGGGAAAAGGAGGTGCGATGGCCAACAGAAGGTTATCTATGCGTAAAAGTAAGGAAGTGCTTCGATTGCGGCATGTCTCCGGACTGGGGGTCCGGGAGATCGGCCGGAGTCTGCAGGTCTCGGCGACGACGGTGAGCAATTGCCTGGAGCGGGCGAAAGCGGCCGGATTGAGTTGGCCGCTGCCCGAAGCCATGGGGGATGATGAACTTGAGCGGCGGCTGTATCCGGAAGCCGATCGCCGTGATCAGCCCAAGCGCGAGATGCCCTCGATGCAATACCTGCACCGGGAACTCAAGCGCAGCAAAGGGGTGACGCTCAAGCTGCTGTGGGAGGAGTACCGGCGGGAGCATCCCGAGGGCTACAGCTACACCCAGTTCTGCGAGTACTACGCGCGGTGGAGAAAGAAGATTGATCCGTCTCTGCGGCAGAGCTACGTCGCCGGCGAGAAGCTCTTCGTGGACTGGGCGGGCGACAAGGTCGAACTGGCCGACCCCGAAGGCGGACCGGGCACGGAGGTCTCCCTGTTCGTCGCCACGCTGGGGGCGAGCAACTACACCTACGCCGAAGCGTGCGCCGATGAGCGGTTGGAAAGTTGGATCAGCGGGCACGTGCACTGCTACGAGTTTATGGGAGGGGTCGCGGAACTCACCATTCCCGACAACCTCAAGACCGGCGTGAAGCGCCCCTGCCGTTACGAGCCCGATCTCAACCCCACGTACCAGGAGATGGCCGAACACTATCAGACCGCGGTGGTGCCGGCACGGGTGCGCAAACCCAGGGACAAAGCGAAGGTCGAGCAGTCAGTACTTTTCGCCGAACGCTGGATCCTTGCCCGGCTCAGGGATCAGCGGTTCTTCAGCCTCGGGGAGCTGAACCAGGCCATCGGCAGGCTGCTCACCGAACTCAATGAGCGTCCGTTCCAGAAGATGGACGGCTGCCGCCGCGAACTCTTCGAGCAGCTCGACCGACCGGCGCTCAAGCCGCTGCCCGGGCGGCCCTACCAGATCGCCCACTGGGGCACCACGGGGGTGAACATCGATTACCACGTCCAGATCGACAAACACTTCTACAGCGTCCCGCACCATCTGGTCGGCTGCCGGGTCGATACCCGGTTGACGCCGAAAACCGTGGAGATCCTCTACCGCAATAAACGCGTGGCCTGCCATCAGAGAAGTTATGTTCGCGGCAAAGCCACCACGCTGAACGAGCATCGGCCCAAATCTCACCAGAAGTACCTGCAATGGACCCCGGGGCGGATCCTGCAGTGGGCCGAAAACGAAGTCGGCGAACACTGCGCGCGGGCCGCGGCATTCATCATGAATGATAAACCGCACCCCGAACAGGGATACCGCTCCTGCCTGGGTTTGATCCGCCTGGCCAAAGGCTATGACCCCGGCCGGGTCGAGGCCGCTTCACGGCGGGCGCTGGCACTGGGGGTCTGCAGCTACCGGAGCATCCGCTCGATCCTGGAGAGCAAGCTCGATGAGCAGCCGCTTCCCGATGAAACCGCTGCGCCCTCCGCCGAGCCAATCGATCACGGCAATCTGCGGGGACAGTCCTATTACCATGGGGATGGCTCATGAGCAGACTCCACCGCACATCGGGAGGTACTTTGATATGCGCCGGGCCGGGAAGACCAATCCTCGGGCAACTGTGGCACCCGAATTTTTCGCCATCACGCAAAACTCACCCTGTGGGGACCTTGGAAGGTTGCTGCAATCCAAAAGGAGAACACGATGCTACATGAACCGACGATGCAGAAGCTCAACGCCATGAAACTCTTTGGCATGGCCCAGGCATTCGAAGAACAGCTCCAGGGGCCCCAGTTCACCGAGCTGGGCTTCGAGGACCGCTTCACCCTGCTGGTCGAGCGCCAGTGGATCGACAAAGAAGACCGCGCGCTGAGAACCCGGCTTACATACTCCGGGCTCAAGCAGCCGGCCTGTATCGAGGACATCGATTACCGCAGTGCACGGGGTTTGAAGCGCGCCCAGATCGAGCAGCTCGCCCGCTGCGAATGGGTCCGCTATCATCAGAACTGCATCATCACCGGACCCACCGGGGTCGGGAAATCATTCATCGGGTGCGCCCTGGCCCAGAAAGCATGCCGGGAAGGCTACCGGAGCCTCTACTTCTACGAACCGAAGCTTCTTCGGCAACTGCACATCGCCCAGGCCGACGGCAGCCTGGTCAATCTGCTCAAGAAAATCGCCCGCGTCGATCTGCTGCTGATCGATGACTGGGGCATCAGCAAAGTCCACGATACCCAGCACCGGCAACTCCTCGAGATCCTCGAGGACCGCCAGGGCTCCGGCTCCACCCTGGTCACGACACAGTTCCCCGTGACCAAGTGGCACGAGCTGATCTCCGACCCCACTGTCGCCGACGCCATCCTCGACCGGCTCGCGCACAGCGCCCATCGCATCGAACTCAAAGGCGAGTCCATGCGCCGCAAGAAACGAGACGACAAGTGAACGCTCACCGCCACGCTCCGCACAAACCACCCGCCCTCCGCAAAGATGAAGTAGGAAGGGTTCCCCTTTACAGGGGGGAGGAAAAAGAGGGGAGCGTCGCTGCGCTCCGAACGGCCCAGAACCAGGCAACGACAACTTGACCCAACGTGGACACTTTACTATGAACTAAACATCCAGCGTCGCTTCGCTCCGAGTACTGTCCACTTTGGACCGGAACGACTGTCCACTTTCACCGAAATCCGCACTTGATTGCAGCTCGGCACTCGGAAAGAGAGAAAAGCTACGAGAGCAGCGCAGAAAACGAGTAGTGCTACGAGGAGGTGTCCGAACTTTTTCATCAAGGTAACGCCATCAATCCCGAATCCGTGCGCAAACAGTCCTGAACGAAGTCAATATTGACAGGCGGAAGATCTCCACGTTCAATTCTATAACTTCCGCCATTGAGCTATCAGTCACACGATGAAAGAAATATCCAAAGCAACGGTTGACCAGGCTGAACGACTTTTCGAAATCCATTGCGAAGCGGTCAGTATCGGGTGTGCATCATCCTATCCCCCCGAAGTGGTCGCCATCATGAACAAAGGACGGACCGCCGAAGGGATGGCAGGAGTCATTGCCAAAGCAGATATCTACGCCCTGCGAGACGACAACACTATTCGGGGCTTTGTCCATATTGGTGATTCAGAAGTGGTGGGGCTTTTCGTGCATCCAGACGATCACCGCAAAGGTTACGGTAGCGAACTGTTTCGGTTTGCCATCGAGAAAATCGACAAACGCCCAATCATTGTGAAGGCAACCCTAAACGCAGTGCCGTTCTACTCGAAGCTCAGTTGCCACTTTGCGGCAACTGAGTCGATACGGCGGCATGATCATGATATTTACGTTGGGAGTATGGAACTAGCGTGATATTGCGCCTCCAAATTCTGAGTTGCAACTTTTGTATCGAGTTTGAATAGGGCTTGATGAATTGTTGGGTAGGTTTTGGAACCGCTCAATTTGCGACGGACGAGGGCATCATCAATTAAGGGCGTTGTCTGGGAAGATGATGAAAGGCCGAAGCAACGCCTACGTATTAATTCGAGGGCGAAGTGCTACTACCTGCAACAAGAGAATCCAGTTCATCCTGGGTAAGAAAATCACAGACTCCAGACAGGTATAGGACACAATATTCTCCTCTATGTTTCTGCGAAGTCCATAGAATCGGGATCTCCTCTGGAAGTCCATTGGTTGACCATTGCCATTGACGCTCATATGCAGAATCAGTCAATACGGCAGGAAATGGATTGTCAGCGTTCGGATCTGCGCTTTCTGCCAAATCTGGACGGGCCTTTACAATTGCTTGATGTAACGCCTCAAACGTGGAATTCGTCTCCTCCGATTGCCAAATTACGACACCCAACAAATTAAACTGTGACATTGCCATCGCAAATCTTTCATATTTCGCTTGATGAATCATAGATGTGCCGAAATAGAAACCCACGAGGCAAATGAGTGCCAGAGCAGGAACGATGCAAACAGTACATTTAAGTGAAACTTTAACCATAGTAGAACTCGCCTAGCGGATCCCACCGCCGAAGGACTTCCAGGACTTTGAGGTGTCCCATTGCATCAGGCCGTTTGAGATACTCTGATTCCTGATCCATTATTTTCCAACTTCCACAGTCACCTTTGTCGAGCGTCGGACAACGCATCCCCACCAGAGATAACTCTGAGCTTACCATTTCTTGTTTATGGCCCGAAATGCATCTACGTTCTTTCCATTTAAACGATCATAGTTTCGATTTTTAGCAAAGTACGGCCCAAGCCATCCCGCCTCGTGAGTGAATGCAAAGGTCCATGCTAAATTCTTAGGGAAAACATAAACATCTCGCTGCAGTTTAACTAATCTGCCAGGTGGTGCTTTCCTTGTTTTAAATGGGATTTCGTTTTCGTCTTCTGATCTTTCGGGTATAACATAGAACTCGCGACAAACTTGTTGCTCGTATTCCTTAATGGCATTCTCACCATCTAGCGAAGGATAAGCATTTCCACTAAAAATGTGCCATCTGAATTGGTCCAGATTTAGCTTATCACGCTCCGCCTTATTGCGAGGAAAGAATACATCTTCCCATTCCTTCATTAACGTTTCTGCTTTTTCCGAAGAAATTATCTCATCAACTTCCGAAGAAAGTATTTCCGATAAAGACTTGTGCTTCATATAGACGCAATAAAACTATTCTAGCAACGGTGCGCAATCAGACCTACGCAGAGCCTCGATAGGCCAACTCCGAATGTTTACCTCAATCCAATTTCGATCAATGTACTCATGCTTCGCTAGGTTTCATCTTCAAATTGCATCAATTCATACTTCCCATCTGGACCTTCCCCCTCAGACACTACGATCCAGCCTCTCGATAGATAGAACCTTCTCGCTTTGCTATTTGATTTCACACATTTCAAAGTTGCTGGTCTACCAATTCTTTTAAGACATGCATTCAGCAATTCTGTCCCCACACCTTGACCAATTGCTTCTGGGTGAACAAACAGGTTATGGATAAAATTCTCTGGCTCCCAAATCGAAACGAAGCCTACTGGAGTATTAGTATGGGTAGCGACCCAGATGACTTCACCTTCCGTATCATAATCGAAGTCTTCCAGCGTAAATAGTGAAGCATCCATCCAACCGAAGGCATGCTTTCTTGATTCAAAGTAGATTTCCCGTAAGGCGCATCGGTCACTTTCTACAAATTTGCGGATCATCATTCTACCCTGTAAAGTTGCATACTTCTACTCCCGTACTAATGCGCCATTGAAGACATTCTGTGGACCTTGCCCCCTGATCTTTCAACCGCTGAAAATAAACAGTTTCCGAACGGCAAAGTTTATCAGCACCGCTGTCAATACATTTGCTCCATATGCATATGTCGTCAACAGACCGAACTTTCGGATCAGATATCCCATGAGCAACGTTCCAAGCACAACACTGATTCCAGAAACTAAATAGAAGAACACGATTTCGACAATGAAGTGATGTCGCCCTCCTTCAAATACCCACCATATATTCGCAAGGTAGGCAATAAAGTTTGAGAATATGAATGAGAGGGCATTGCTGATCATCGAATTTCGTGATCTTGTCGAATCGTCAACCTCTTTGACCCTGACGCCAAAAAGTTTTACGAAGATGTCTTTCTCTCCAAGACAAGGAAACAGCTTCCAGCCAAATAGATGGAAAAGAAGAATACCAACTACAGTAGCGACACCACCAGCAATCGAATACTTGATGAACTGAAGCAGAAGCTCATGAGGCGTCATCCCTTCTTCATCTCCTCCCGAATTTCATCTTCTCCCATAACTTCATCCTTCCAGCAACGGTTCTCAATCAAAGATGCGTAGAGACTGTTCGGGACGACGGCGACTCCGAGGTATTAACGCTGAGCGTCAGCCGACCGCAGCGTCGGCTGAATCCGATAGTTAAATTCTCTTAGCAATAATTTCTACGGGAGCAACGTATTCCTTCGATACATTCTCAATCATGTTCTGAATTTTTTCTGAAAAACCTTCTTGAATCAATGTGTGAAGACCAAGAGGAGGAGGGCTTCCGTTTGCGTCCGTTTTTCTCCGTAATTGTTCAAAGAAATCCAGAGCATAACTACGACGGTTGTTTTCTTCGGTAACATCGAATCCAGCATTGACCAATGCTTGCTTGTATTGTTCAGGTGTCGATAAAAAAGACGAACTACTGTCTGTCGCCCAAGGGACTGGATAGGTCAACTCACCATCTTTGATACGCATTACATCATAAACACCGAAAGGTGCTCCAGGTCGTAATACTCGATGTATCTCGTTAAATAGCTGGATTTTATTTTCAATATTCATACCTACATGCATCATGAAACCGCCGTCAAAAGTTTCATCCTGAAAAGGCATTGCTGTCGCACTCCCATGATGAAGGGTGATGCGCTCATCCAACTTGAGCAAAGCGCATAATGCATTACCTGTTTCGATGTAATCTTGTGTTAAATCAATTCCAGTGACGTGATTGTTGTACTTGTCCGCAACAAAACGTGAAGCACCTCCTAGACCACACCCCACATCAAGTATATGTCCGTTCTCTGTAAAATTAAATTGCTCCATGAAATTATTGGTCGCTTCTCGACCACCGATGTGAAACTCATCAACGGGAGAAAGATCTTCAATTGTTATGTCATCAACTGACTTGCCCGACTCTGTAATGGCAGCATGTATCGCCTCAAGCAAACTACCATGTGAGTAATGTTCGGATATTTCTTCATTCTTTGACATGTCTTAGCTCCCTTGTGATTCAGAGATTAAATATGGCGTCATGATCAGCTGCCAGTTTGCAGAACGCCTATTCTGGTAATTCTCGATTCCATTCCAATCTTTTTTTATGATGACGCAAGCATTCTCGAAATGATGAGTAAATCATGCGCCTCCAAATTGTGAGTGGCAACTTTGCATTGAGTTTGCAGCGGGGAGACTACGCACCACCACTTGGCTCACTTTGCCAGTTCTCATTGTACTCAAACTTCTGATAAGGCCGAACAGTCTTGTACCCCATTTTGTTTGCCAGGGCCGAAGACCGTAGGGTCAAAAAACTCAGCCGGAGCCCCAAACGCCCCTATTCCGGCACCAAGCGACGTTTCTATGCCTCGGTCTCGGCCGACCTCATCAACCCCACAGGCCGTTCTCCTGTCGTCCGGGAAAACCTCAAAGATCCAATGTCGTGATCGCCTTGGCGCAATACCTTGACCGTTCGGGCTTTCATTTTGTGAGCCGCTCAAAGGGGTTGTCGGTGCCGCTTTTCAGGCTCCTCCTCTATTGCCCGCGACGACGGGCGTTGGGCCTCGGGATCCGGGCGGCGGAAAAATGGTCTGGGGGCGGCCAGATCGGCCGAGATCACGCTCTGTCGATTGAAGATGACGCTGGTTCTCGGGCGTTTTTCGTTCGGCCGAATGAATTCACCTTACGGGAAATGGCCTTCAAAGCCTTTTTTGCCGGGAAGCAAGATCGACTACCTGAAGGCTCTTCGGGCAGAGTGACCAGCTTCCCCCAAGGACGAAGAACGTGAATATCAGGGAACAAGAATCAAGAGAAGCGAAAACCGTGCGCCGGCTGAAGCGCCCCAATGTTCTGTTCATTCTCACCGACCAGCAGGGCGCGGGGATGATGAGTTGCGCCGGCAACCCGCATCTCAAGACTCCGGCCATGGATCGCTTGGCGCACGGCGGCGCACGCTTTGAGCTGGCCTACTGCGCCAACCCGGTCTGTGCCCCTTCCCGGGCAACGATGTTGACCGGCGTGATGCCCAGCCGGATGGGAGCGGAGCACAACGAAGATCTGCTCCGGGCGCAAATCCCGAAATCTATCCTGGAAAGCTCCCTCGGGAGGATGTTCCGAAGCGCCGGGTATGAAACCGCTTACGGAGGCGAAATCGGTCTGCCGGTGAGTGCGGATCAGCTCGGTTTCGAGTCCATCAGTGATGACCACCGGGGAAAACTCGCCGACGACTGCGCGGATTTCCTCCGGCGGAAGCACGACAGGCCGTTTCTCCTTGTGGCCTCGTTTATCAATCCGCACGACATCTGCTACATGGCTATCCAAAGTTTCGAGACCGCAGAAAGCAGAACGCCGACGGCAGCACAGACCGATGATCTGCCGCCCCATCTTGCAGCGCTCGAGGAAGCGATGAAGCGGCCCAAGGGGATGCATGATGCCGACTTCTTCGGGCGCCTATGCCCCCCGCTGCCCGACAATTTCGGAATCCCCCCGCACGAGCCCGAAGCAGTCAAGTTCGCGGTGGGCAGCTCTCGCGAATACGTCCGTGAGAATTGGTCCGTGGACCAATGGCGCCTGCACCGCTGGGCCTACTGCCGGCTGACTGAACGCGTCGATGCCGAAATCGCTACCGTCCTGCAGGCGCTCGAGCAGAGCGGGCTTGCAGAAAACACGGTGGTTGTCTTCACGAGCGATCATGGCGAAATGGATTCGGCTCACCGGCTGAATGAGAAGTCGGTTCTGTATGAAGAAGCGGTCCAAGTGCCGTTCATCGTGCGATTCAACGGCGCGACGAGCCCGGGCCTGGTAGACGACACCCATCTGGTTTCAGCCGGGGTCGACCTGATTCCGACGCTCTGTGACTACGCCGGCATTGATGTGCCGGAAGGGCTTGCGGGGCGAAGCGTTCGCGCCCTCGCCGAGGGCAGGCAGTCCGGCGCATGGCGCAGGAGCCTCGTGGTGGAAAGCAAACCCAGCCGGATGGTTCGCTCGGAACGGTTCAAATATACTGTTTACGGGTACGGTGAACCGCGTGAGGGACTCGTCGACCTGGCGAGCGATCCCGGCGAAATGAATAACCTGGCGCTGGATCCGGCATACCGGGGCATCTTGCACGAGCACCGGAGACTCCTACGTGACTGGTATCGGAAAAACCACGAAGTGCTGGATCATAAGTACATCATGGACCCGGGATATCCGTAAGGGTCAGGCGGGGACAAGGGGACTCGTTTCTTGAACTTCGAGCGGAGAATAGTGAAGCCTTTGAATGACCTATATTCGTTGAAAAATGAAGATTTTCATCGGGTGAGAGCGGGGACATATGAGTTTTTACACCGTACAGGGATTTACGATTTTTGCGAATTGCGCTGGCCTTATCTTCACCCGCCGGCTATCATTAAGAGCATACGCCATTGGAACTGCATCATGACTTCGCGCCACGCTGACTTCTTGATGACTTGGACCGGATTGTTCCTGTGCTCAATCCTGGTTGCTCGGGGCGTTGATTTGCGTGGACGCGTGACGGATTCAGTAACGGGCTTCGGTGTTGGGGGGGCGGAGATTCAAGTCGATCTGTCTCCTGACGATGGCACACCGGAATACATCGGAGAAACCGATTCGTTCGGCTTGTATGCCGTCACCGGAATCGTGTCGGGGGCCTATGCGCTACGGGTCGTTCATCCCGGTTACTTCCTGCACACCAATTCGATCACAGCAACCGCAACCGACGACATCATTGAATCCATTGAGATGAACCCCGCCCTGGGACCCTTGGGAGGGGGATTCGAAATCCACGTGCAGGTGACGGACGTCATGACGAGTGCACGCCTCGAGAAGGTCCCCGTGACCGCAGAGCGCTTTCACAGCGCCGCGGCTACGAATTCGGCTTCATCTACAACCGTGGTTACTGATGTCAGAGGTTATGCGATTTTCCAGGGTATGGAAAATGGGTTCTACCGCTTCATTGGGAATGACAGCAGGGCTTCGCCACGTCCCAAATGGCTGCAATATCCCACCAACCTCGCCGCAGAGGCAAAAACGTTTATTGACGCGCCACACCTTGCGAATTTCATGCTCAAGCCGCAGCCGCTGCAGTCATTGATGGTTACCGTTCGCGGGCATGATCCGGTGACGAACGGCTTCGGCGGACTCCCCGATGTGTACGTGGAATTGGAGGGTCTGGATCCGGTCGACGGGACCGCGTTGGTGCCGCCACGCACGGGACGGACGGGCGCCGATGGGAACGTGTTGTTCTCGGAGCTGGCGGCAATCCCATGGCGAGTTACGACGAAAAAGCATGGCTATGAACCGGCGTCGACGAATGTTGTGCCCGATGTGCTGGGCGATCTCCAGCCCGTCCCGGTTTTGCTGGACCTCGATATTCGAGGCACGTTTTTCGAGGTCCGCCTGGTGTCCGGTTACGACGACCCGGAGATGCTGAATGGTTTGCCGGTTAAGATCGAAGGGCTGAAAGACACGGCCACTGATGGCATCGCGCAGGTCGAACCTGCGTTTCTCGATTTCTCCGGCGATATTACCGCGTTTTTTGGGAACATCCTGCCCGGGCGGTATCGGATCCGTCTGGACTCTACGGCCGTTTCTTCGGAGTTCCAGTCGTTCCAAGGAGAGCACTCGACGGTTTCAATGCACCTCAGCGGGTCGGATATCGCGGAGGCGATTGACGGGATGACGAATGAGGTTGACCTCGTGATTACACCTAAGCCGGCCATTGTGCGGGTGCGGCTCTTTGCCGCCGACGAAGCCGGCCGGATCGCGGCGATCGCATCGGGGGAGAGCGGTGAGCGCCCGATCTACAAACTCACGGCGCAGGATGGGATTGAGCTTGTGCCGTCCGATCACGCCTTCCAGCTGAGTCCCGGACTGACGACAAACGTCGTGCAGACGGACGCGTCCGGCGAGGGCATCGTAACGCTCCTGCCCGGGTCCTACGGAATCAAGATTCCCGGAATGATCGGCTATTGGGGCAGTGACGTTCGGTGGGTCGATGAGACATCGATGACCGAAACCAACCTGGGTTGGCCGTACCCGGAATTGTGGCCCTTCACCGCCAGCGACGGATTTGATTCCCTGGGCGTCCCATTCGAGTCCCTCCACGAGTACCGTCTGGATCTTTACGTTCGAAAGCAGGCGATCCAGGTAACAGGGCTCGCCTACGGAGACCCGGCCGATCCCACCTCTCGTCAGATCCTCGCGAATCCCGGGAAATTTGATGAAATTACCCTGCGGTACAACGATCTGGCCCGGGGCGGAGGAACCGTGACCTTGACTCCGGACGCCGGCCCCCCGCTGGTGACGATTCTGACGGACTCCAACATCGTCAGTTCACCGGCAGGCGGCGCGGTCGCCGAATACTTCTTTGCCGACGTCCCGGCCGGTGACTACGACGTGTCCGGTTCCCATCCGCGCAGTACATTTTCGGTTTTCTCTTTTACATTGTCCCCCTGGCCTACGCCCGGCGATTTGCCGCTCGTTGCTCCCGACGATCCCACGTGGCGCCGGCCATTGACCACCTTGGAGCTTTCACCCCTGACGGGCTCCTACCTCCTCACTGACCAGGTAACGATGAACATCCAGGAGTATGACCCTGGTACTTCAAACTATGTATTTACCGGATCCGTGATGGACGTAGATGTTTTCGAACCGCTGGACTACGCCACCGGCGCGTTTTTCTCCGGGATCGATTCCACGTATTTCACGCCGGAGGGCCTGTTTTTTTTCTACCGGGAATTCGACACCGACGGATGGTTCGTGGGGCAGGGTTCAGGGGGCGACATCGTGGATGTCTACTTTGGAGGGCCACTGGACAACGTGGATCCTCTCTTTGCGCCTGATGTCACCTACCGGCTGACCATCGAGGCCCGCAGCGGCGACGATCCGGACCTTTCGATTGATCCCACCACCGTCGTGTTCGACGACGGCGCGATGCACGGTACCCCGCAGACCCTGACCGATTATTCAGGAAGCTATACGCCGGTCAATTTCACGGACAATCCCACCTGGGTGTGGATCACGAACCAGTACGAAGTCAGCCTGCTCGATCCGAACACGCCGCCCCTGATCAAGGTGGTGGGATTCATGGAACGGGGCATGGGCGTGAGCGGCAGTGTGATGAGTGACTCGGTGCCCGCCGTTCCCGTCGCCGGCGCCTCGGTCCAGGTCCGCGACCGGTTCGGCAAGCCGTTGCGAGCCGCCATCGCGGACGGCAACGGACTTTTCCAGGTTGCGTCGGCGATTCCCGCGGCGCAGACGGTCTTCCTGGAGGCCGAGGCGATCTCCTACCTGCCGGCCCGGAATCGGATCGTGCCGAATCCCGCGGGCTTGCCCGACATCAACGTCGAGCTGACCATGACGCCGATTCCGCCTCCTTCTATCAGCGGCGCTGGCATGAACCGGTTCGGAATCTTTCTCGCGGGCATATCAAAAGCCGGGGACACCGGGAAGTACGATCGAGCCACGGCCGAGGCCGCCTTGACCGTCACATGGTCTGCAGAGGTTCACACGGTAACCATGACCCAGGAAGTGCAGCGATTTGATTTTCCCGACGGCAGCACGAATTTGACGGACACGATCGTAATCACCGATGAAGTGGCCGAGGCGTGGGTGGTCGATCTACGCTCGTACCCGACGAATATCTATAACGACGGTCCGATGACGCTGATGCCCCCGGATCCGATGGATGGGTACGCGGCCGCACGGCAGTGGCTGACCATGGTCAGCACCGGCGGCGTGGGAACGGTCGTTCACCAGCGAATCGCCGAGTTCAGCACCAACAGCCCGGCGGGAACAATGACCGCACTCGGCTCGTTGAACCTGTGGGACCTTCCACCCGAAGAGTTTACTCCCGGGATCGTTGTTGTGACGCGGCATGGTGCTGTCGATGTGTTGAAGGATTTTTCCTGGCCGGCTGAAAAGGGTCCATTGAAGGGGATCCGGCTACCGCCGTGGATGGCTTTTGCCACCGACGTCATTGGTGAAATTAGTGCCGCCCAACCGGTTGATGTTGACTTTTCGGATGACTATGCCCCGCTGGGCGCATTTGTCCCTATCCCCTCGTTCAGCGCGGAAATCAAAGAGATTGAACTGGGGAGTACACCCACGGGGTACCTGTCCTACCACTATGACTTTGGCGTGAGGGTGCGCACGGGAGTCGCCGCGCCGGCAACGGGACTGGCAGCTCTCGGGCCGGGTTCGATCGGCGTCACGTTCGATGGACGCCTTGCGTTTGACGTGAATGGCGCGGAATCGAACGCCTGTCTCACGGGAGGCTTCAGCGTGGATGTCCCTATCTTCAAGCTTCCGGACTCGAATGCATCGCCACTTGCGTCTGTCGGGAAAGTCAAGGGACGCCTCTGGATGGAGGGCGCTTTGAGTACCTGCAACAATTTTGATGAGAACAAGCCGCTTGAATTCTTTAATCGGGAGACGCTCACCGGCGCGTTCATATACGAGGCAAAAATCAATCTCAGACCATTAACCGGCAGGATTCCGTATATTGGTCCTGTGCTGACGCAGCTCGACAAAAAAAAACAGGTGCAATTATTCGCCACTCTTGACGGGTCTTCCGGACTCAAGACCGTAAGGTCCTGGTCCACCGAGTTCCCGCCTCCGCGGGGCACAACGATCCCGCCGGGTCCGATCAACCATGTTATAAGGCGACATGCCTACGGCGGGTCAACGGACGCTTTCGAAGATAGTATTTCGCTGTGCCAAAAATTCGGGGCAGGTCTTAGCGGGGAGTTTTTTCGCGGCAAGATCGCAATCAACGGAAGCTTGAATCTTGAAGGCGAGAAGTGTGCATCTGCACTGGACAAGAAGAAGGGGTCGGCGGTTTCGCTCACCTTTAATGAGAATCCGGATTGGCCGCCGCTCCTTGAACTTGACGGAGAATTGACCGCTAAGATAAGGGCGAGCGCCACGTTCACCGTGATCGAAGTGAGCAAGCAATGGAGCTGGGAAATCCTTCGGTTCCACTACGAGTTCGGAACCGAGCCCATCTTCAGCCTCAGTCCCATGGGGATCTCTGAAGTCGAGATCTCCCCCTTGACGCACCCCGCGTCAACCTTCTCGGGTACGCAGCCGGAACTGATCCGGAATTTGTATCCCGCCGGGGTGATGCGGGCCTCCTCCGGCGGGACGGAGGATATCCTGTTGTATACGCAAACTCATTCTACATCCGGCATGGTGTTGCGGGTCTCGATACGCGGCGACGGCGGAACATGGGACGCGCCGGTGGATATCGCCGGTGCGGGAGGCGTTGTCGCGGCCGATCTCGTCCCGATTTCCTCCGGCGGGTGGATGGCGGCCTGGAATGAAGTGGCGCTGGCTGACATCGGCAATCCCTTCCCAACGTCGCTGGTAAAGTATGCTGTATCGGACCTCAGCGGTACTTCCTGGTCGGCACCGGGACTGATCGAGGACCTCGATGGCATTGCATTTGACCTTCGCCTGATTCCTTCCGGATCGTTTCTCGGCTTGCTGGTGATCGAAGCCGGGGATGGGCCGTTCAGCGACCTGTTGACGTTGAAGTCCAGCACGTGGGGCGGCGCAACGTGGACGCCGTTCACCGATGAACTCGTAGACGAACCCCTCCGCGGATTTGACGTGGCAGGGTCCGGTGAGGGCACGGTGCCCAATGTTGCTTTTGTATATAGCACGGACACGGGCGAGATTCTCGGCCGGACCTGGGACGGGGCCACAGTCTCCCAGGCCACGACCCTGACCAACGACGCCCTCGACAGCGTGGCCATCGATGCCGACACGAATGGCGTCTTCATGTCAGCGTCCGCATCCAGCGAAGGTAGCGTAAGCCTTTTCCGCTTTCATCAGACGAACGGATGGAGCAGCGCCGGGACACCTTTCACAGACGTTCTGCCGGTGGAGCTCCATCTGTCTGCACTGCAACAGTCGAATGAAACATCGTTTTTAACCGCGTGGGTGGAGCCGGGTCCGCCGAGTCCTATATTCTATGGGTTTGTCGACGACTCCGGCACCGTTCAGCGCGCGGCCACCGATTTGACACGCAACCTGGAAGGCCGATATCACGATCTCACCCTGCTTCCCGGTGACGGATGGGAGGCCCAGATCGTTGCCCTGTTTACAACCAATCCAACCGATGTCCGTGAGTTTTCCGTCAGCCTGGACCTGGGGAACTCGGCCAATGATCTGGACGGAGACAGTTTTAACGATCTGCTCGAGTATGTGATCATTGACGCGGTCACAAACGATTCGATCGTTGCCCTCGCCGATGTCTCTCCTTTTGACGATTTCGACAATGACGGTCTGCATAACTGGGCTGAAATCGTACTCGGCCTTGATCCAACCGATCCGGAAGAAACCTTGCACATCGACACGTTGTCCCTATCCAACGAAACCACGGTCTCGTTTCTGTCGGCGCCCAACGTCGTGTTCTCCCTTGACGGAAGCGCGGACGTGAACGACATCAGCGGGTGGAACCAGATCGATTCGACTGACGGAACCGGCCTCCCGGTGCAAGTGACCGATACGAATGCGTTCGACGACGACTTCATCTACCGTCTTTCCACAGATATTCCGCCACCAATGCCTTAGCCCTGTACGCCGTAGGGTCAGTTGACCAGGCAATGAGCCGCTATTGAAAAGGAGACGAGATGCCCGATCCATGAGCATCCGAGAAGCCTTTCCGGGTAAGGTCGATCCTGCCGCCCGGAACCGCTGCTGCGGCAATGGGGGTTCGACGAGGTGATCGGGGCTCTCCGTGGTGTCCATCCTGCGGCAACATGCCCACGGATCGGCTGTGTGGGCGTATGGTCAAAAAACTCCGCCGAAGCCAAAAACACCCCGATTCAAGCACCGCGCGACGTTTCCACACCTTGGTCTCGGCCGACCTCTTCACCTCAGAAGTAATTCTCCAGTTGTCTGGGAAATGATTCGAAGATCTGGCCCGTACCCAGTATCAACGGCACCATGAACTTCGTCCCACACCCTTGGCAATTTTTCTTTCTCATTCTCTCCGGCTGGGTCAACCGACAGCAGCAGGAGATCATTGAGTTCCAAAACGCCCAAATCCAAGCTCTGATGGACAAGATGGGCAGAAAACGGATTCTCCTTACCGATGACCAACGCAGGGTATTGGCCGTCAAAGGCAAGGCCCTGGGCCGCAGAGCACTGATGGAGCTGACCACAATCGTCACACCGGACACCATCCTCCGGTGGCACCGTCGGCTCATCGCCCAGAAGTGGGACTACAGTGACCGCAGAGGGAAGGCGCCCGGCCGACCAAAGGTGCCTGACGAGGTGGTTCAGCTTGTCCTCCGCATGGCCAATGAAAATCCCACGTGGGGCTACCACCGCATCCAGGGAGCCCTGGCTAATCTGGGTCATCAGATATCTGACACCACGGTCGGGAATACCCTCAGAGAAAACGGGATCGAACCCGCTCCTGAACGCGGACACCGAACAACCTGGAAAACCTTCCTGCAAGCTCACTGGGACTCCATCGCCGCCGTTGACTTCACCACCGTTGAAGTCTGGACCAGACATGGAATGATCACCTTCTATATTCTAGTCGCCATGCGTCTGAAAACCCGCCGGATCGAAGTCGGCGGGGTCACCGAGAGCCCGAACACTGAATGGATCAAGCAGATATCCCGCAACCTCACCGATTGCGACGAGGGTTTCCTGAAAGACGCCAGCCACGTTATTGTTGACCGGGACACCAAGTTCCTGCCGTTCCGCACATACGTTGACGACTTTACCGACGTCGAAATCGTCCTTTTGCCAGCGAGGAGCCCGAATTTGAGCGCCCATCTCGAAAGATATATGCGATCCCTGAATTCCGAGTGCCTCGACCGGATGATCTTCTTTGGCCGGGAGTCCCTGGAACGAGCCCTGAAAAACTTCGCCCTCCATTATCATGAAGAACGGAATCATCAGGGATTGGACAACAAACTCATTGATCCGGGCGACGAGGTTGGTCAGAAGATCGGCGAGATCCGATGCCGTGAACGACTCGGCGGGCTGCTGCGGTATTACTACCGCGATGCAGCGTGAGGGGTCCCGTCACTCCCGCCCCACTCTATCGACCATAAAGGGTTACTCTGTCCCGGCCCTGGGGAATTGCCATATCCTCGCGGCCACACACCGGTTACAACCGACCCCGTTTTGATTTCGGCCAACATCCGGCCCAAAACCGTCACCCACCACCATGATTTCAAGGAACAGAAGCCTAGGCTCAATAAATTGACCCTACGGGCATTGAAGAATGCTTTGAATTGATGCATCTATGGTAAGGTCAACAGGTTGTGAAAGATTTCATGGAATCCATCCACAAAATTCGGAAATGAGCCAAAAAGTGGATCGCTTCTGCACTCCGGACATGAGAAACTCAGCCGATTGGGCGACTCTCACGTAAATAGACATTGTCATGAAGAAGTCAATCCGGGTGCTTTCCGGCCTTCCTGTCGCTGCAGTGATGACTTGCGCCGCATTCTCACAGCATCTTCCCATCCAATCGCATATCGCCAGTACCGAGCATTCCACCCGGGTCATGGCCAGGACATACGACGATTCGGGCATGTCCGGCGACTCGGGTTCCGCCGGCGCGGTCGGCGATACCCACAGCAATAACATCTTTGATGACATGGGGTTCCTGAATGGCGACACCCCGCCACTCTTTGTCGAATACGACCTGGGAGCCGATTTCGCCCTGACGAACCTGGTAATCTGGAACGACAACGAGCCGACCTGGTTCATACAGGGAATGAAGGAAGTAACCATTGAGGTCCGGCCGCAAGGCGACCCCTCAACAGTCGTCTTTTCCGGTGACATTCCCCTTGCTCCGGCAATGGGGGCAGGCGTGACCACCGCGTCACTTGACGTCGACTTGACCGGCCTCGTCGGACGATACATCCGCATCACCACGGCCGCCGCCCCGAACCACACTTGGCGGTTTGCCAGCCCACCGCCGATGGGGGGCGTCACGAACGACTTCGGCACCGGGCTCAGCGAGGTGCGGGTATATGGGGATCCCACGGGAATGACGTTGTCGTCCAACGCCAGTATGGTCGCTGAATCGCGAGGTTTCATCGGCGATACGGGATCTGGGTGGGACACAACCAGCGCGGTCAGTATCGAAGCCAGCGATGAGCGGGCCATACCCTCCGGCGGTGCCTGGGCAGGGGAGGCTGTGTTTGCCATCAACGGGAACGGCGTGGTGGGAGGCGGTTCGAGCGGTGCCTCTACAGAAGAAGGAAAACATATTGCGAACAACTGGAATTTTACCGGTGACGAGTCGGATGACACGCACTGGATGGCCGTCACGCCGGCCAACTACGGGGCGAATCTCCATCCAGCTGCGCCGACGGGCACCATCCTGACGCTGCTGTTCACGTTCGACCAGGTCTACGGGCTGGACGAACTTCACATCTACAACGCAATGGCCACCGGCCCCCCATACATGGACACTGGAATCAAAGAGATCGAAATCCTGGTCAGCGCGGTCAACAGCAGCGAACGGGGTGACTGGACAAGTGTGGCATGGAACACCGGCGACGGAATTGTCGACATGAATCCCGGCACGGATGATCCGTACAGTGTGGATGAGTTCGTGGAACTGGATGGCGCCGATGCGCAGTGCGTATTGCTCTCGGTGCTGAGCAACCACGGCGCAATATGGGGAACCGGAGCGGGTGAGTTCCGCTTCTATGGGGCTCCCAAGCCCCCCGCCGAATCTGACAAGGGCGCAGTCATCTTGATCCGTTAGTCTGAGAAATCGGAGATTTGTGATCCCAGGCCGAATCCCCAGCCAGGCTCAGGCAGTCCCGAAATTGGGTATAGGGTCAAAGGGTTTGTATGCATAGTAGTCCAATATCCACAATAAGAGCCGCCTTTGCATGGTGCCTTGTCCTGAACCTGATCCACTTGCCTGCCGCCACGTATGGCGCCGGTATGGTTATCAACGAGTTTATGGCCATCAATGACACGGCGTACATCAATGCAATCGGGGACTACTCGGACTGGATCGAGATCTATAATGACACCGGCAGCCATACCAACCTGGTGGACTGGTACCTGACCGACAATCCGGCGGAATTGCAGAAATGGCAGTTTCCCAGTGCCAGTATCACCGCCGGCGGCTACTTGCTTGTGTTCGCCGACGGCAGTAATGCCGTACTTCAATCGGAAATCCACCCGAATTTTAAACTCAATGGAGCAGGTGAGTATCTGGCCCTGGTCAAACCGGACGGCGTCACGATCGTTCATCAATATGCGCCGGAGTATCCGGAACAATCATCTGATGTTTCATACGGACTCGATACGAACGGCGTTGAACGCTATTTCCAAGATCCCACTCCGGGGTTACCGAACACGTCCGGTCTGGCCGAGGCAGTGCACTTTTCCCGGACCGGCGGTGTGTTTACGAACAGTTTTTCACTCTATCTGACCGCGGCGTCTTCAAATGCGCTCATCCGCTATACGTTAGATGGTTCGGTCCCCACAAACTCTTCAGCCATCTATACCAGTGGCAACCCGCTCTCCATCACGATCACCACCCAGGTCCGGGCAAAGGTCTACGAGGCCGGCCTGGATCCCGGCCCCACCGTCAGCCACACCTATTTCGCCCTGAACGCCGAGCTTTGGAATTTCAGTTCCGATCTACCGATCGTGATCGCAGATACATTCGGTTACGATATTGACGCGGAAGACGACCAGCACACGGAATACCCGATCAGCCCGGCCTATGCGGTTCTGATCGACAGAGACCCTACTGGCCGCGCCTCTCTGACAGGATCTGCCGATTTCATCGGCCGCGCCGGAATGAAAGTGCGCGGGAACTCCACCAGGATATACAATCTCAAGAAGAGTTATAGCTTGGAAACATGGGATGAAAAAAATGAGGACCGGAGTGTTTCGCTATTCGGGTTTCCCTCTGAGTCGGATTGGGTGCTGTACGGGCCGTACATGGATAAAACACTGATGCGAAACTATATCACCTACATGTGGAGCGACCGCATGGGCCACTTTGCCTCGCGCACCCTCTTTGTCGAGCTTTTCCTCAACAGCACTCTGGACGTCAGCAATATTTCTTCAAACGATTACATAGGCGTGTATGTGTTCGCGGAAAAAATTAAGCGAGACAAGAACCGAGTCAACGTCGCTGCGCTTACTCCGGCAGACAATGCCGAGCCCGAGATTACCGGCGGGTACATATTCAAGGGAGATAGCAACAACCCCGGTGAAGCGGGGTTCTCCACGCTTATGTTTCCGTCCGTCAAACTGCAGTATGTTGATCCTGATGAAAGTGAGATAACGCCCCAGCAAAGCATGTGGCTCATAGACTACATCGGGCAGTTTGAGGCGGCCCTGTACGATCCGACCTTCACGAATCAGGTCACAGGCAAGCGTTACAGCGAGTATATCGACGTCCGGTCTTTTCTTGATCGCGACATCATCTTTGAACTGACAAAGAACATCGATGGGTGGAGCACCTACATGTTCAAAGATCGTGGCGCCAAGGTTGTCATGGAGCCTGTATGGGACTATAACACTGCCCTCGGTAACCGGTACCAACCGCCATTGGGTGGGCATATCCCTGAAGGCTGGAACAGCTATTTCTATGAGCACCCGTTTTACATAAAGTGGTGGCCCGCCCTGTACAAGGATCCTGACTATTACCAGCAAAGGATCGATCGCTGGACCGAACTGCGTAGAGGGGTATTGTCCACCGAATCCATCCTGTCGGACATCGACAATATCGCCGCCCTGGTTGACGAAGCCCAGGCTCGCAATTTCGTGCGCTGGCCGATCCTCGGTCAAGCGACCACGTATGCGGCACCGGGCTATGCGGATAGAGACACGTATCAGAAAGAAGTCGACTGGATGAAGGACTGGTTATCCAATCGCGTTGACTGGATAGACAGCCAATTTCTCGCAGCGCCCGAGTTCAATCAGAACGGCGGGCTTGTTACGACCGGTTTTCCACTCATCCTAACCGCTCCTGCCGTCAAGATCTATTACACGGTCGACGGCTCGGATCCGCGAGATCCGAATGGAGCCCCGGCCCCGAACGCGCAAGTGTACGAGGGCCAATTCTCTCTGACGGAAAACACCGTTGTAAGGGCACGGGCATGGGACGGGTTATGGACAACCGTTCATACAGATCCGTCCGAAAACCCGTTTACCATTAGCATTCGGTGGAGTGGGCTGACTGAAGCCGTTTTCATCGTCACACCGTCGACGTTAGCTGTTACAGAGGTCATGTATCATCCGCAAATCCCGATGGGCGAGGAAACAAACTATACAGCGGGTGACTTCGAATTTATTGAGCTGAAAAATATTGGTTTGGAGATCACCAGCCTGCTTGGCGTTGAATTCAGCGGCGGCATCACGTTCGATTTCACGTATGGCGACGTAACCAGCCTCGCGCCGGGCGGCCATGTAGTGGCGGTCCGAAATCTGGCCGCGTTCAAGATCCGGTACCCGAATTGGGCCGGAATCAACATAGCCGGCGAATACCAGGGCGGTTTGGATGCGAGCGGAGAACAAATCACGCTGGAGAACTCGCTCAACCAGACGAATTCGTTCTC
>Ga0315336_1000726_pt1 | contig 80509 bp, 76 predicted proteins | sample ASW5metaG_FD_204512 | JGI IMG/M metagenome (GOLD analysis project Ga0315336, IMG submission 204512) | Ammonia-oxidizing marine archaeal communities from Monterey Bay, California, United States - ASW #5 | ecosystem: Environmental > Aquatic > Marine > Intertidal zone | place: USA: California... | reverse complement strand
TTTCAAGTCTGTTCCGGCTAGGTCTGCCTGGCTCAGGTTTGCCCCAGTTAGGTTTGTCCCAGTTAGATTTTTCTTAGCCAGGTTTACTCCGGTTAGGTTTGCCCCAGTCAGGTTTGCCCCAGTCAGATTTGCCCCACTCAGATTTGCCCCGGTCAGGTCTGCACCGTCCAAATTTTTCTGGCTCAGGTCTACATTCCTAAGGTCTGTCCGACGCAAATCAGCACCTTTACAATTTGAATAAACCTTTTCACTGTTTGGCATAGTTACATGACATAAAATAGCACCATCCAATTTTGTATCTTTCAAGTCTGCCCCGGCTAGGTTTACCCCAGTCAGGTTTGCATTTCTAAAGGCTGCCCCACTCAGATTTGCCCCACTCAGATTTGCCCCGGTCAGGTCTGCACCGTTCAAATTTGTCTGGCTCAGGTCGACATTCCTAAGGTCTGCCCACCTCAAATTTGCATCTTGACAGTTTTGATAAACCTTTTCACCACTGGGCATAGTTGTATGACATAAAATAGCACCATCAAGTTTCGAATCTTTCAAATCTGCTCCAGCTAGGTTTGCCCCAACTAAGTTTGCATTCATCAGGTTTACCCCATTCAGATTTATATTCCTAAGGTTTGCTTTAGCTAGGTTTCTATTTCCCAGATTTGCATCTTTACAGTTTTTGTAAATTTGTTCACCGCTAGGCATAGTTGTGTGGCATAAAATAGCACCATCCAATTTCGCACCTTTCAAGTCTGCTCCGGCTAGGCTTGCCGCTGTAAGATTTGCATTTATAAGGCTAGCCTCACTCAGGTCTGCTTTCACTAGGTTTGCGTCCGTCATGTTTACCCCTCTTAGATTTGCCCTAGTGAGGTTTGAATTGCTCAGATCTACCTCATTCATGTTTGCATTCCTCAGGTTTGCCTCAGTTAAGTCTGCTCCTTTCAGGTTTGCCTTATTCAGGTCTACCCCAGTTAGGTCAGCCCCAACCAAGTCTGAACTGCGAAGGTTTACTTGATCTAGGTTTGAATTGCTCAGATCTACCCCATTCATGTTTGCATTCCTCAGGTTTGCAAAACTCAAATCTGAATTTTTACAGCTTTGGTAACTTTTGACACCGTTAGTCATAGTCGTGTGACATAAAATGGCACCATTAAGATTTATAGCTTTCAGGTCTACCCCAGTTAGATCTGCCCCACTCAGGTCTCCATTTTTACAACTCGAAAAAGTTATTTCACCGTTAGGCATTGTTGTATGACATAAAATAGCACCATCAAGTGTTACACCTTTTAAATCTGCTCTGCTCAAGTCTGCCTGGCTCAAGTCTGCATTTTTTAGATTTGCCCCAATCAATTTTGCCTGACTCAGGTTTGCTTTCCTCAGGTTTACCCCTTCCAATTCTGCCTCATTCAGGTCTGCCAACTTCAAATTTGCACTCTTCAGGTTTGCTTCTACCAAGCGTGCCTTTTCCAGTTTTGCTCCAATCAAGTTGGCCCTTTGCAGGCTTGCCCCTTGTAGGTTTGATTCTTTAAGTTGTGCCCCAATGAGGGACGCGCTTTCCAGATTTGCCTGACGTAGGTCTGCTCCACTCAGGTTTGTTAGGTTGAGGTTTTCATGAAGCATGTTTGCCCGAAAAAGAAATGCCCCTTGCAGGCTTGCCGCCTGTAGGTTTGCATACCTCAGGTCTGCCCGCTCTAAGTTCGCCCCTTCAAGGTTTGCCAGGTGTAGGTTTGCACTCCTCAGGTCTGCCCGCTCTAAGTTAGCCCCTTCAAGATTTGCCCTAGTGAGGTTTGCACTACTTAGATTTACCTCTGTCAGTTCTGTATGGCTTAAATCTTTATCCCCCATATATACAGCCATCAGGGGGCATTTCTTGCAACTACCAGTTGATATCAACCTTCTTAAACTTTTCTTAACTTCTTCAGTATATTCATCCAAAACATCACTTTCGGAAAGTGCTGTTACCCCAAAATTGCAACTATGCATCGGTCCAAAAAGTCCAAATATCATCAATAAACAAAATACTTTTCTCACTATTTATTTCTCTTTTTGTTCACCTCGTCAACAGCACAAAACGAGATAGTTCTACAAAGGTATTTCGTTTGATTTCTTTTCTAAATATATCCCAAGAGCTTCGTATGACAAAACTCCCAAGACTTTTGAGATCTATAAATCATTAGAGAATGGGCGACATTCATCCTAAAAAACTATTGTTCTTTTCCATCTACGAAATATTTCTCAGATGTTTTCTTACCTTCTTCCGACCATTCAGTTCGAAGACCAGTTTTTTTTCCGGCTGTGTAATGTTTCTCAACTTTTTTACTGCCATTTTCGTACCACTCGATAAAGGGACCATGCTGCCTTCCCTCTTTAAAAGTTATCTCTAAATCTTTCTGGCCGTTTTCATACCACAAAGTAAAATGACCATCTCGTTGCCCATCTATATAATTTTCTTCTCTCTTTTTCTGCCCATTTTCGTACCAAAAAGTGAAACGACCATTTTGTGTCCCATTTTTGTAATGTGCTTCCCACTCCTTCTGTCCATTTTGATACCATATGGCGAAACGACCATTTTCTCTTCCATTTTTGTAATTTTTTTCATACCTTTTCTTTCCATCTGGATACCAAGCAGCTGAAGGGCCATCTTTTTTATTATTTTTGAAACGTGTTTTAAAATGTTTTCCTCCGTTTTTGTACCATACAGTGAAAAAACCATCTATCTTGCCATCTTTGTAATGTTTTTCACTTTTTAATTTTCCCTCTCCCCAATACTCCTTCTTCACTTCTGTTTCCTGACCAAAGACAGAACTCGAAAACAGAAAAGTGAGCGCGAGTAAGAATGTGAGTGATTTGCTTTTCATGCTTCACCAAAAAAATAAACTACTATTTTTAAGCTACAAGATAAGAGCAAGCGCTTTTCCAATCTGAAATCTTCTCTGTATCAAAATGGATAAGTTCTCCTTGAAACGCATCTGCACCATTTTTTTTCTATCATCAATCAAATAATCTCCATGATTGAGATTTTTATGATGTGTAAGTATCAATCTTTTGTGGGCACTTTCCCCTAAATATTTTTTACCCATTCCACCTTGTCGCTCCATGCAGATGAGTTTTCCCATGGAGCAGTCGATAAAACATAAGTGTCATATCTCTGAGATAAAATTTTAAAGTAATCTATCGCATCCTCTGGTTCCATGAGAGAAAAAATACTAGGTACTTCATCTAAATTAGATTCATATCCGTTAATTACTTCTTCTGATAATTTTGATACACCAGAAGGAAAGTCCACTAAGACATTATCCATATCTATAGAAAGTATTTTTTTTGTCGGTTCTTTAAATAAAAAAACGAGTTAACTCGACTGAGTCATCTCGTTCAGTTCCGTTGTTCATGTGTCCCAAGTTGGTCCCATCTGAGGACCTTCTAGGTAAATTTTATGTTATTTTTAGACTGATTCGTACACGTTGGTATCACTTTTCCTCTGAATTCTCAAAAAAATAAAAATCCTCTAAAATATTAAAACTATTGGTGCCGAAGAGAAGACTCGAACTTCCACGAGGTTGCCCTCACATGAACCTGAATCATGCGCGTCTACCAATTCCGCCACTTCGGCGTGGATATATTCAAACAGCTACAGAAGCCTATTATATCTTCCATAAGCTTTTCTATAACTTTTGACCCACTTTTTCACAATGTTCGGATGATTATTTCAGTCTAAAAACATACTACCTAATTGCTATTTTCGACACAACTAACTTTAAATAAGTAAAACGCAGAGGGCTTCGGATACTTTTTAATAGTCTTTTAGTATCCTCAAAAGAGAAGCTTTTTCATTAGATCTTTTGGAGATAGCCCCGAGTTTATCTGGCTCTTTCAATTCTTTAAATTACCGTCGCTCACGAAGAAGTTGAAATGCCTCAGCTGCCATAAACCCTGAGGTAGCACCTCGTAAGACAGCTAAAGCTCGAATAGCCTCTATGCTTCTTGGAAAAGGGAAAACACCTAACTCAGATTGATATACAGCTAAAATTTCCAGTTTATGTTCAAGAAACTCACTAATATCAACAAAGTAATTAGGCTGAAAGAACTGATTGGGATCAAGACAAAATTCAGTCCCAGAGAGAGTTTCATAAGCTAGGATTCTCTTCACAGAGGGACACCGGAACCACTTGGCACAGGAGGCAGTTGCATCAAATACCAATTTGTGGTCCGTATGGATATCAGATCGATGGGGCACAAACACTTCTTCTGGTTGAAATGTTTTAAAAGTAGTAGAAAATTTATTAACTAAATCACTAAAGGATAGCTGATCCAATTTCATGGTAGGCAAGCGTAAATTAAAAACCTGATCGAACCCAACTAATTCGACAACCTTGTCAATTTCAGCATCACGCTGCTGTACCATTTCAACCGACCAACCTGTTTCCTCTGAAATTCCAGTTACAATCAGCCAAGCTAATTCTTCACCTTCTGCTTTACGGCGCAACAAAGTTCCACCACAACCAAGAGCTTCGTCATCCGGGTGGGGGGCAATAACAAGAGTTTTCATAGATACTCTCCACACGAAGGATTAAATCTAGGCTCTGTTTTTACGAGTTGAATAGCATTTTCACCACATTTCACAATAGCTTTTCCCTCCTTGATATCAAAAATTTTCCCAGGTTCAATATTTCTAGCAATATTATTCACCATTTCAGCCTTCCAAACCCTAATCTCTTGTCCCTGATATAAAAAATGAGCACCAATATAAGGTTTCGTTAAGCCGCGGACAAGGTTATAAATAGAATAGGCTGACATTCTCCAATCAATCTGGCCGTCAACGCCGTCCCTTTTGCGCCATGCATTGGCCTTTCTATCATCCTGCACTATTCTTGGAATTTTCCCTGATGCTAATTGCGGCACAAAAATTCTAATTTGGTCCAAGGCACAAATAGTAACTTTCTCATATAACGTTGTTGCATCATCATATTCTAAAATTTGAACCTTTCGCTGAGACAAAATATCTCCTCCATCAGCACTCTCATTCATGAAGAAAAAAGTCGATGCCGTTTCATTCAAACCAAGAACCAAAGCCCAAATAAGTGGGTGGCGGCCTCGGTTAGCTGGTAGGGCCGCTGGGTGAAAACCAATAACACCTAGGGGTGCAATATCTAACAACCTTTTGCCTAATAATTTGGACCAGCCAAAACAAAATATAACATCAGGACCTTTATTTTCTAGCCATCTAAGAGACTCCTCAGAGTTGATGTCTGGTGTAAAAGTCCATGATATATTACTTTCCTGACAAATTTTTCCAAGATCGCTGTGATCAGCGTTAAAATTCGAATTCTCTAAAGTACAAACGCCAACCACATCTAACCTCATTTCAATCAGCAGTTCTAGAGCCCGCTTCGAAAATTCTATCGCGCCAATGAAAGCAATCTTCATATATCGACCAAATCAAAAAAACTTTTTTTAAGAATATCTTTCAACGATACCGTCATCAAGGCCTCAACTACTTTTTGACTCGCACCACCTTCGCCATAAGGGTTTTTAACAGTTTTTAAGGTTAACTGAAATTCTTTAGAATAAAGTTTTTGTAAAGCCGAGACTATTGACCCTTTTTCTGGGTCGCAATCGATCACACTCTTTGCTTTGAGTCGAGCTCGTTGGCGATCGCCGATATTGATCGTTCCCTTAGCAAAGCTTGGAACTTCCAGTAGGCCGCTGGAGGAATTACCCACGACCCCATCCACATGCTTGATACATGAAAGATATCTCAACTGTCCCAAAGATGAATACAACCGTGCATTCGGATAATCGGATACAAACTGTTTCACCATATCTATTAATACACGACCATCAGTGTCGGCATTAGTCATTGTAAAGATCAGGTGTGTGTTCTCTAATGTTTTCAGCGCGGCTATTAGCTCCGCCATCTGTTGAGCGGATGTATTATTTTCCAAGGTAACCGGATGAAAGGTGATGAGAAGATTTTTGTCTCCCAACTCAAACTCCATAGCTGTTTCCAAGGCCGAACTATCAAGAAGGTCCAATTTGTTGATACTATCAATTCCTAATCCCCCCACCAGAAATACCCTATCAGGACTCTCCCCAAGCTGTATGACCCGTTTTCGATATTCTTCCGCTGCGACAAAATGCAGATGTGACATTTTAGTAATCGAGTGACGAATGGGCTCGTCAATAAGTCCCTCTGTAGCCTCGCCCCCGTGCAAATGTGCTACAGGAATTCGAGCTACCATAGCAGCTGCGGCTGCGGAAAAAAGCTCAAACCTATCACCTAGTACCAACATCAAATCTGGCTGAAGCTGCTGTAAAGCTTCTCCAAAACCAATCAACCCCAACCCCATAGACTTAGTTAGACCCACCGGAGTATCTGCACTAAGAATCATCTCTACTTTGCGATCGATACGAAAACCGTCATTTTCAATTTCCCGGTAGGTTAAGCCAAACTCCGGAGATAGGTGCATACCTGTCACTATAATTTGTAACTCAAGATCCTGCGCTCGGTGAATCCCGTCTATCACCCAGCGCAGTAAACCGTATTCAGCACGGGTTCCTGTAACAACACATATCTTACGGTTCATAATTCGATTAACTCATCTGGTAAAAAATTACGGGGCGATTTACGGCCAATTATCTCGTCCCAAAGCATGGGGGACAGTCCTGTACCAGGGCGCTTAACCGTAAGATTATTTTTGCTAAAAACCTCACCTTCGCGGACAGCAGTCGCCGCCACCAGCGATTTACGGACTACAAGCTTATTTTTTAACTCACTCGCGCTGGGACGCTTAATACCATCACCCAACGCCTTCTCAATATTGCGGATGGCAACTACCATTGCTTTAAGCTCTTCTGAGTCAAGACTAGCCTGGTGATCAGGTCCGGGTAGGTTACGGTCGAGGGTAAAGTGTTTTTCAATCACCCTAGCTCCTAAAGCCACCGCGGCAATCGCTGCCTCGCCACCCAACGTATGATCAGAATAACCCACTTGCACACCAAAAGTATCACGAATGGTGAGCATGGCGCGTAGGTTTGCGTCGACCATGGGCGTGGGGTATTCGGTGTTGCAATGTAGCACCGTAATAGAGGTGCGAGGCGTCCCAGCTTGTTCTATTAAATCCAACGCCGCTTCTATCTCATCTAAAGTCGCCATACCAGTAGATAAAATTACGGATTTACCATACTGTCCTACGTGGCGTAAATAAGGTAGGTTGGTGATCTCGCCAGAAGGTATTTTGAAACAGTCCAGCCCAAGTTCTGCCAGTAAGTCGATACTTTCTGTGTCAAATCCAGTGGAAAGAAATTGAATCCTCTTTGATTTGCAGTGGGCAATCAATACTTCATGCATGTCGCGTGTTAATTCCAGATTACGGAGCATAGCATGCTGGGATTCAGCTGCACCAATAGCCTGACTTTGATAGTCGGCTTTATTGGCGTTAACGGTTACGAGCTTATCAGCAGTGAAGGTCTGAAATTTGACGCAGTCAGCGCCTACATCGGCGGCAACATCAATTAATTTTCGTGCCAGATTAATGTCGCCATTATGATTTACACCTGCTTCTGCAATAATCAGAGTTTTCACTATAATGCCTACGATAATTTGGACGTAATCACACCAAGAAATATCTGGACATATGCATCGCCTTGCTCTGCAGCCCAAGAAACCACAGGAAAGGTGGCAACAATGAACGGTACCAAAAAGAAATACCGGGACCTTATGTTCACAGACTGAAATTCATCTTGTAAGAAGTACAATATTTGGTATCCCAAAATTTTATTTTGAGAAAATTCTCGACCGAAAACGGTGAGACTGCCGGGGCAAGGTCTATCTCGGTTTTTTTCACTCTTTTGAGGTAATTATTTCAGTTCAAAGCATACCACCTAACTGCTATTTTCAAGGTAATTAACTTTACTCTAATAAGAACCTTTAACAATCTGAGTTTTCCTCTCCTCCAGAGAAAGTAGTTTTACATTTAATTGCTGAATTAAGATTTTTTATACCTCCCATATTTGCCTCGGTGAGATTTGCCTGATAAAGGTATGCCCCACTCAGGTCTGCCTCAGTTAGGTCTGCCTTAGTCAGGTCTGCCTTAGTCAGGTCTGTAAATTTTAGGTTTGCTCTTTTCAGGTTTGCCCCTCTCAGGTTTGCCTCTTTCAGGTTTGCTCCATTAAGGTCTATCCCACTCAAGTCTACCCTAGTCAGGTCGGCCTGGCTTAGGTTTGCCCCCCTCAGGTTTGCTCTTTTCAGGTTTGCCCCTTTCAGATTTGCTCCTTTCAGGTTTGCCCCTTGTAAATTTGCCCCTTGCAGGTTTGCTTGATCTAGATTCCCTTGATCCAGATATGCCCCACTTAGATTTGCCTGACTCAGATTTGCACCTTTCAAGTCTGCCCCATTGAGTTCTGCCAAAATCAAGTTTGAAAACATCAGGTTTGCCCCTTTCAGACTTGCCCCTTTCAGGCTTGCCCCTCTCAGGTTTGCTTGACTCAAGTTTCTATTCCTAAGGTCTGCTCCTTCGAGGTTTGCAAATTTCATATTTGCAAATTTCAGGTCCGCCCCTTCAAAATTTACCCCCTCCAAGTTTGCTCCTTCAAGATTTGCTTCTTCAAGGTCTGCAAATTTCAGGTCTACCCTCGTCAGATCTACATTTTTACAATTTGAATAGACCCTCTTTCCGTCTGGCATGGAGGTATGGCACAAAATAGCACCACCAAGTTTTACACCTTTTATGTCTGCCCCAGTCAGGTCTGCAAATTTTAGATTTGCATTCCTAAGATTTGCATTCCTAAGGTTTGTATCCCTCAAGTCTGCTCCACTAAGGTTCGCCCTTTTAAGGTCTGTAAATTTTAGGTCTGCCCCTTTAAGATCTGCTCCTTTAAGGTTTGCCTGTCGCAGGTCTGCCTTTAGCAAGAAGCAGCCTTCACAGTTGCCAGTCTGTTTTAACTTTATTACATTTTTTGCTTGTTGCCCACTCGCACTTCCACAGATCAGTCCAATAAGACCAACAGTCATAAACAAAAAGAAAATTTTTCTAATCTTGTCTGTCTTCTCTTTGCTATCATCAAAAATAAAAAAACGAGATAACGCGAAAGAGTCATCTCGTTTAATTTCGATTTTTAACGGGTTCCAAGTTAGTCTCATTTGGGATCCTCTGATACACTTTGGGATAGTGAATGATGCCATATTAAGAGACCCGGGTCTTGTATCGTTTTTGGATTGCACATTTTTCTGCTTTTTTAAAGCATGTTGAATTCTAAATCTTTGAAAAGATTGGTGACGAAGACAAATCTTGGACTTCTACGGAGTTACCCCACATGAAACTGAATAATTCACACCTATCAATTCCCCCACTTACGCAAATTTCACTATGAACCTCAATTGTCATTATTGTTGTTCTTAACTTCAATATGTTAACAAATCACCTCTATTTCCTTCATTGCTCTCTCTGGTCAAAATTATCCTTGCTGCCCTTTCTAACATCCACCAGAGTCTTTAAAGACATATGATCATGAAAAATGAAGTATAGTCCACTCAAAAGTATCACTCCCGCAAACAGAACCCACCCAACCATTCCTACGCTGACTGACTTTATTTCGGATTCACCCATGATTTCATGTAGTGCAATAAATACTCCTGCATTATATGACCCTAAAAAACCTGGCGTGGGCACAATTGTAATAAGAATGGCCACCATAACAGCCAAAATAAAAAGCGAAGGAATGGTCTTATTTTGTAGATTACAAGCAAAATAAAGAGGATAAAAATAAAAAACATTCCCAACCCATACAAAAACTGAATATATGGTAATTTTTACTAAATTACTAAAGTTCTTAACGACCTCACAGCCGACAGCAAATTCCTCAATAAGGTATTCAATTTTATTAGCCCATCTTTCACGCAAGAACCCTGTAAACCAATGAACTAAATTCATTAAAATTGATTTATGTTTTAGTAATAGATATATAAAAACAATGAACGCAACTATTACCAGCAGGCAGGCCTGGCCAAACTTGATCGCCATTTCCTGTACAGAGAACCCTGAAAACTCAATATCAGAAGAAAACACACTGGCTTCGAACCAGAAAACCCATATAAAAATTAGCAAAAGCATTATTAAGTCGAACAATCGTTCCATAATAATCGAAGCTAAGGCAGCAGAAAAAGTAATGTCATACTTTCTTGAGAGCAGGTAAGGACGTATTATTTCTGCGGCGCGGGCAGGAAGAAAGTTCCCCATGAATCCAACCATCATTGGCGAGTATAAGCCTCCGACATCGACTTTTAAGGAAGACTCTAAGAGAATCTGCCAGCGGTAGGCCCGAAAAATGTAGCTCAAAACAATGATCATAACAGCAGGGATTATGTATATATAATCCATCTCCTTGAACGAAGCAGTCACTTCGCCAAAAGAAACATCGCGTAATGTGTAGTAGAGAGCGGCCAAGGCTATGGCCAACCCAAACATGAGTTGCTGATATTTTTTCAAGGTAAGTCCGCGAGGATGGTTTTGGCAGTTTGGATATCTTTTTGAATCTGCTCGACCAATTGGTCTGCTGAATTAAATTTAATTTCGCTTCTTATTCGACGAATAAAAATAACCTCTATTTCTTGTCCATATATTTTTTCATCGAAATCGAAAATATGCGCCTCAACACTCAAAGTATCACGATCAAAGGTAGGATTGAAACCAACATTTACCACACCATTATATGTTTTCTCCTGGCGCCTGATCCGAACTGCATAAACCCCTGTCCCGGGTATTTGCACCCGACTAGTATCCAAGTTAGCTGTTGGGAATCCAATTGCCTGCCCCGTCTTATAACCCTCTATCACAGGGCCAGGTATAGAGTAATGGCGACCTAGAAACTCCCCAGCCGCCCCTACCGCTCCGTCTTCAATAAGTTCTCGAACATAAGAACTGCTCACAAGATGTCCATTAAGTTCAACTGGGTCGACAATGTGTGCACGGAATCCATACTCTTCACCCATTTGTTTAAGATAACGAACCGTGCCCTCTCGTCCTCTTCCAAAAGCATAATCAAATCCGACCACAACTTCCTTAACTCCAATACGCTTCACTAAAATATCATGAGCAAAGTCTCTAGGATGCTGATCAGAAAATTGGCGAGTAAAATCAGCACAGATCACTAATTCAATACCACACTCTTCAATCAGTTCCATTTTCTTACGAAACGTTGTCAAAAGAGGGGGTAACTTATCAGGAGCAAGAACCTTGAGTGGATGCGGTTCGAAAGTAAACGCAATAGCCGTCCCTCTATTTGCTTTGGCTAACTCAGCCGTTTTTCTGAAAAGAATTTGATGCCCTACATGCACACCATCAAAGTTACCGATAGCGATAACCGGATAAGCAATTGGGCCTTTAATATTTTTCGTGCCGCGAATTATGTTCATTTTAATTTAAAATACCCTTAAGAAAAAACTCTTTGATTCCCTAACTTAGTGGCAGTGGATATCCAAATAATAGTTTGGTAGAATGAATTCGTTCCAAAATTACATTAATTATTTGGAGTTGTCGCATGTTCGATATTGGCTTTTTTGAATTACTCGTTATTATGGGCATTGCGGTAGTTGTTATTGGACCACAAAACCTGCCCCGTCTGGCCAAATCTATTGGCAAGGGTTGGGGTGAGTTCCAGAGCACCTTTAATGACCTTAAAAAGGACGTTATGGACGAGGCGGAGGGTTTGAGACAATCTACTGATATCGACAAACTGGAACAGGATGTTGGAGCAGCAACTAAAATTGATGTTGATGTTAATCTGAGTATGAACGACATCAATTACGATTCTAAACCATCATCGGATCAGGAGAAATCCTAAACTTCTATTTCAAAGGACCTTTAGAAGGTCTGCACGCTTGGTGATAAGCTCTGTCTCATTTCATCCCTTCATATCAAGTTTTCCAATAGCATTGTTATTCGCTGGTCTATTACTTTTATTTCTAGCGTATAAGAAAAAAACACTTGGCGAAACTGGGCCTGCTTCTTTTAACCTAAGCATGGGATTCATCGCCGCACTGATGGCTGATTTTTCAGGAATGCTCTCCGTTGACATAAATTCCTGGACTACAGTGGAAGTTTTAGGCCATCAAGGTTATTCCTTTCTTGTTACGGTTCTATTCGGATTCGTTCTCAGCTGGTCCTACATCCAACCTTACTCTAAAACAGCTTTATTTTTTTACATTGTGTGTGCCATAGCGATGCTGGCAAGTGTCTTTTCTGGATATCAACTGGTATTTACATAAAATTTTTAGCGTGATTTGGTTTAGTTTCTAGTGCCTTCAGGGAGGCCATATCTATGGACTAACTCTCCCCCATAGTATCCTGCACTCAGCACAGCAAATAATCCTGCCACTAAAAGACAACAGTGAAGTACCTTGCACCATGTTTTATTTCGAAACCTAGATAGCAACAGTACACTAAAAAATAAAACCACTGTTGAGGAGGTGAAGAACATGTGGCTGGCTATAAATGGTTTAAACTCATTCTTTAACTCAATACTCATGACGCCGAGAAATCCAACCAATGCGACAGGAAGCGCGCACCAGAATCCTAACCGCACATTAAATGCGCCTGCCTTAGCGACAGACTCTTCTCCTCGAAAGTTCCCATACAATTCAAACAAAGTTCCACTCACCAATAAACCAACAGGAAAGTGAACTAACAAGGGATGTAGCTTAGCAAAAAACACTTATCGCATCCTATACTTTGGAATCTCGGTAACGAGTAAATTCCGCAAGGACCACTCCTGCGGCAACAGCAACGTTCAGCGACTGAATTTTTTCCACACCCGGTATACGCACAATCTGACAACAACATTTTTTTACACTTGAAGAAAGGCCTTCCTGTTCGTTTCCCAAAACCAGGATACAGGGAAAACGTAATTCAATATCATAAAGCGACTGATTCACATTAAGATCCGTACCTACCACATATACATTGTGGGACATGAAGTCTCGAAGTGTAGAAGCAAGATCCGTGCATTGAAATATAGGAAGCATTTCCATCGCTCCTTCTGCAGTTCTTGCAGCGGATGAAGTAAGTCTTGCCTGACTCTCCTGATTGGAAATTACCAACCCTTCTGCACCAAAAAATGCGCAATTTCTTAAAATTGCACCTAAATTATGTGGGTTTCCAATACGATCAAGTGCAACAGCAATTCCTTGTTTGCCCAGTCCTCTCTTGATAAAGGGTTGAATCAAAGAGGTCTCAAGAGGTCGGACTATCATAACCACACCCTCATGATGGGTAGCAGATGCTACCTTATTCAATGATTCAGTATCCAATTCCCGATATGGCAGTTTATGAACGGCACACCATTTTTTTACTGATCCTAACTTAGAAGCGCGTTTTTTGGAAAAAAACAAACGGCAAAGATCTTGAGGACGATGCTCAAAAAACCGCATACATGTGTTCCAACCATATAGCGTAAACTCTGCATCTTTCAGACGGCGAGATTCTAACGGTACTGATTGATTATTCATTTTTTAATAAATTAACTTTAAATCATTAATACCCGATCACCCGTGACCACTCATCATAAAATTTTCGGAAGGTTGGAATCTAGGTTGTGGCAATTGAGCGACTTTCTCAAAAAACTCGCGGGCACTTTGAATTAGCTCGTCAATTGTAAGCAAATGATACATGGTACTTCGAAATGCGGCTGATCCTGGATAGCCATAAACAAGCCAGGAAGTAAATTTACGCAGAGAGGTGAGTGTATTTCGCAAATCGTATTTAGTTTTCAATAGTTCAAGGTATCGGTCTATAACTTCGCAGGATCCTTCAAAATCACTTTTATTTAGCCCCATGCATTCCTTAAATATCCATGGATTTCTCAACGCGCCTCGACCAATCATTACTGCATCGACTTCAGAGTCTTTTAATATCTTTTTAGCTTGGTGCGCGGTTCGTATATCACCATTGCCAATAATGGGAAGTTTAGCCTTTTCCTTAACTTCTGCAATTAAATTCCAATCGGCATTGCCTTCGTACCCTTGAGCGCGTGTGCGCCCATGTATTGCAACCCACTCACAACCAGACTCGTAAGCGGCTTTGACACATTCGTGAATAGTTAATTCTCCGTGACTCCATCCCGTACGCATCTTAACAGTAAGAGGAATATCTACCCCTCGCTTGATTTTAGTTAAGAACGTCTCTAGGTAAACTGGATCCCGCATCAGTGCCGCTCCACAACCTTTTTTCACTACTTTTTTTACGGGACAGCCTAGATTGATATCCACGAAAGCAGCTCCAGCATCCTTAACATAATGAGCCGCATTTATTATATCTTCTTCCGATTCGCCGAAGAGCTGGATCCCAACTAAAGATCCTGCGTTACGGTGGACCTCTATCATTTTATGTGTTTTCCCTGAATTATATAGAAGCCCTTTAGCAGAAACTAATTCGGAAACTAAAACTCCTGCTCCCATCTCGTCCATTAACTGCCGATAACAAATATCAGTAATCCCCGCCATAGGGGCAAGCCAAAAAGGACTACGCGCACCATTAATCAATTTGCCAAGCGATGATCTAGAAGGAATAGCATCCTGATAATTACTAAGAAAATAATTTGGCTGATTCATTTTATTTTGCTTATCTTATTTATGTATGGTTGAAAATGGGTTGGGCACGTAGCGGTTAATTCTATTATCTCATCAAAACAATGAAATTGCATACACCTATGGTGTAAACCAAACTCTCGGTCAGAAACTTTTCCTTGGCCGTAAATGGCATCATTATAGATAGGAAGTCCGACACTTGCCAAGTGAACTCTAATCTGATTAGTGCGCCCTGAATACGGTATCACTCGAAGCAACGAGCGTCTATCGATTGTAGCAAGCCATTCCACCTCCGTTTGCGCAGATTGAGAACGAAAGGTCCCTTCACCGACAGCACGCTTCGATCCCTCTAGCTTTCCAATTGGTTTATTAATCGTAAACTGTTTAGTTTGCGGAATACCTTCCGCCAATACCAGATACTCTTTTTTAACATGGCTTTTCTGAAACTCCCGCATCAGGAAGGCCGCTGCTTCTTGAGTTCGCGCAAATACGATGATTCCAGTTGTAGTAACATCAAGTCTTTGAATCGGACGCGGTATTTCATCTGGATAAACCTGCTTTAAAACTTCGGTCATTGAATTTTTAAAATAACGACCACAAGGATGCACCGGAATAGGAGCTCTTTTATTAAACGCACGTATATCTTTATCCTGATAAATCATGTCCAATGTAGGGTCTACAGCAGGCTCTGTTCGCAAACCAGCTTGAGTTACTGTAAGGTCACTTGAACGCAATTTTTGGCCAATCAAAGCTGTTCTGCCATTAACTTTAATTTTGCCCTCGAGAATCTGGCGGGACCATTCCTCCACATCTTGATAAGAAAATCGAGTTGCAAAATAGTTTTCGATTGAAAAACCATCATATTGGGGAGGAACGTGAGAGCGATAAACCTGCTCAGTCGGGGGAATAGTATGCAACCTTTCCATGGCTCGATAAAATCAAGTCAACAGACATTTAGTGGAGAAGCCGACAACTTGATGCTTCTTAATAGTCAGTTCCATTGTGGGTTCACCGGAGCCTTGATTAGGTAATGATATTTTTCTCCAAGGGAATTGACAACTTCGGGCCAAATCATGTTTTCTGAGTCGAGAAAAACAAATTGCTCACCCGCATTTTGTACAAGCCAGCTATTTTGTTCCATCTCACCTTCCAACTGACCGCTGGACCAACCTGAATAGCCAAGGTAAAAACGAATGTTCTGTTCTGGGTTTTCAATTTTAGGGTAGCACTCCTCAAGAGTCTCTAAATTACTCCCAAGGTAAACCCCAAGGCATACTTCATCCAGTTCGCAAATTTTGTACGATGATCGGCAGAGAAAAAATACCATCGATTGGGAAACAGGCCCACCCAAATATATTTTTTCATTGTAAGTGTTGAGAATATCAATATGAGAAAACAAATCTGGTGCTTTCAATTTAGTCGTACGGTTGATGACCAAACCAAACGACCCCTGTTCATCATGATTACACAACAAAATCACGGTCCGTGAAAAATTTGGATCTGGCAAAACTGGATTGGCAACAAGCAGGGAGCCTTTCCCATACTTTTTATTTTTATAATCGTCAGGGAATTCCATAACTAATAAGTGTCAATTTAATTTATAAATTCAGGGACTCCAGTTTAATAAAATTTGGGCAAGATCTGGCATCTTCCTTAGCCTCCAACGAAGCAAAGTTGTTATCCATATAAACTGCGACTAGGCTCGGAAATACCTTGGACCTGGCTAGCGCCAGCAGACCTTTATCGCCGATTTCATTCTGAGCTAGATCCAACTCCTCCAACTGGCTTAGGCGGTTTTCTTTGGCAAAAAAACTGGCACCTTCATCCTTAATCAGATTCCGATATAGGTTAAGTGTTTTAAGCTTTGTCAAAATCGTTGATCGACTAATCGCCCTAATGCCTTCGGGACCTAAGTCGTTTCCACCTAATTCCAACCACTGCAGTTTAGCGAATATTGGCGATTCCGCCATTAGTTTAGCACCTTCATCACCAATTCGATTTCCCCCCAGATTTAAGCGTTTCACCTTGGACAGGCGTTCGTCCTGAGAAAAAATCGTCATTCCGTTTAATCCAACGCAGTAACCTTTTAGGTCAAACTCCCTAGCATTTGAAGAAAGGCGCTCCGAAACGATTTTATCCATCGTTAGCTTTAAATTTTCCCCAATCAAACTGCAGGGTTCAGCTGGCTGATATATTTTAAAGTGAGAAATAGACGGCATAATAACCTCTTTAAATTAACGATTAGCACCTCATCTAGCGACCGGGCTTGATCTAAAGACCTAAAGAACGAAGAATATTGATATTAAGGTCAAAATATGTGATGACATTTTTTATACAGGCTATTATAGGGTTGACAGAAAATCAATAATATTTTAGATTTCCATGCTTTACTATAGGAGTACCTAAGGAGTATCTAATGGACTTGGATTTTGAAAAAATGGGTGGTCTCGTTCCAGCCGTTATACAGGATGCTGAATCGGGAAAAGTTCTGATGCTGGCATATATGAATGAAATCGCCTGGAATAAGACGTTGGAAACAGGAAACGCTTGGTTTTACAGTCGGTCTAGAGACAAACAGTGGATGAAGGGCGAGGAAAGCGGTAACGTCCAGGTTGTTAAAGAGATTTTTGTGGATTGTGACAACGACACGGTCCTTCTTAAAGTAGAACAAATCGGTAAAGCTGCATGCCATAAGGGATATGTCAGTTGTTTTTTTCGTCAAGTTAATGGTGATGTAAAAATCATAGATGAAAAAATTTTTGATCCCGAAAAAGTTTATAAAAAAAAATCTTAGGAGTAACTACAAAAATAATCGCAAAACTTAACCTATATTTAACCCTGCCAACATAAAGAAAGTAATTCATGAGCAGCAATAAACTAAAATTAGGGATTCCTAAAGGAAGTCTTGAAGAAGCTACAGTCAGCCTGTTTGCCAAAGCTGGCTATAATATAAAAATAAAGAGTCGATCTTATTTCCCGTCTATTGATGATAATGAAATTGAATGCATGCTAATTCGAGCCCAAGAGATCGCACGCTATGTCGAAAACGGTGTTCTCGACGCAGGATTAACAGGTAAAGACTGGGTGCAGGAAAATCGTGCAGATGTTGTAGAAATCGCCGATCTGATTTACTCTAAGGCATCATCGCAGCCTGTACGTTGGGTGCTTGCTGTGCCTAACGATTCCCCCATTAAGTCGATAAAAGATCTCCAAGGTAAACGAATCGCGACCGAAGCTGTTAATATGACTGCCGACTATCTGAAAAAATATGGGGTAACGGCAGACGTCGAATTCTCCTGGGGAGCTACCGAAGTTAAACCGCCTAAGCTTGTGGATGCAATTGTCGAAATTACAGAAACAGGAAGTTCACTCAAGGCGAACAATTTAAGAATCGTTGAGACCCTCATGGAGTCAAATACTAAATTTGTTATGAATAAAGAGGCTTATCTCAACCCCTGGAAAAAACAAAAAGTAGAAAGGCTAGTACTTATGCTTCAAAGCACAATGGCCGCCGCCGGGAAAGTGGGGCTCATGATGAATGTGCCTAAGAACAAACTCAGCGAAGTTATGAAAATTCTACCAGAGGGTAAAAAACCTACTATTGCCGAGTTAACAGATTCTGAATGGATGGATCTCACCGTAATTCTTGAAGAGAAACTGGTTCGTGAAATAGCTCCCGATTTGAAAGCAATTGGTGTTGAGGATATCGTTGAGTATCCCATCAATAAGATCATCCACTAAGAAAGAAGTCTTGGCGGGTATTGCCGTCAGTTATGGATAAAGACCAAGAAAATTTAGACCCAAAAAATGAGCCTCAAGTACCCTCCGAAGATTCTTCACCTGAAGACATTGAGTCCTCCCAAGATTATGACAGCTCTATGGAATCAGAACAATTGATAGAGTCTAGCGAGGAAGAACCTACCGATAAAACTCTAGCCAAAAAAAAAAAACACTTTAGCCTAAAAGGATGGTTATTCTCCCTATTTTTACTCATAATTTTGAGTGCTGGTGGGTATTTCTACATTCAAATGAAGGGATTTGACGCACTGACAAATTTGCCTTGGGGCTTTGAAAAATCATTCCCAACAACCACCATAACACCTAAATCTCCAACCACTGAACTAGAAGCGGTAACTATCGAACCTGCACCAGAAGTTTTAGACAAAGCTAAAGAACCAAGTTCTTATAAAAAAATAATCTCCAATAATCAAAAGACGATCGATCTTCTGCGTAATAAAATACAATCTCTTGAAATTGAACTTTCGTTGAAAAATAAAACTCTAGAACCACAGAAAGTTAGCAGTGTAACAAAGCATATTAGCGGTCAAACCGTAGTGGGAAAAACCAAAGCATTGATTGAAAATGAAACGGTAGCACCTGAAATAGCAATGCAGGACCCTTTCATACCCCCTACACGAGCCGAAGCTGAACCAGTTTTAAAAAAAAATCAGCCTAAAAAAACTTCTCCACAGAGAAGTAAAGAAGTCCAAGCCTATTTAGATTTTATCGAAGGTACGGGAAGCAAAATTGCTCTCCTAGTTGCTGAGTGGTCAAATCGCCTACTAGCTTTAATACGCTGATGCCACGAAAAAAAGCTCCAAAAACAGATTACTTCAAAGAATGTCTAGACACCTTAGGCAACAAGGTTTTACAGCAATCTGTTAAACGAACTTAATAGAAACTTTTTTCTGAATTATTCCATGTTTGCAACAGAGGTTACTGAAATGGGTGAGCCCATCTATTGCATCACTATTTAAATCATATCTTATTTTGTTTATTAAATAATCTTCGAGCACGCCGGAACCCACAATGGACAAATCTCTTTGAGCAAAAATAATCTCCTCAATTCTATTGAGACCTTCCACTTTTACCTTCTGAAAGATTTTTTTCTGGGCGTTATTTAATGAAATTTTTTGGTTTACTGCGACTACAGCATGAACAAAAGTTTTTCCTGTCTGCTTGAACCATTCCTGACTAAGATCATATACTGTTATAGCAGGGCCAAGATTGTTCAATGTTAAACCTTGGTCACCTATAATTAAAGCGGCGGGGTGTTCAGCTAACATTGAATTTAGATCGGGAGGAACAGGATGAATCTCAAGACTCGAACTAAATGGAAATAAAATTTTAAGGGCTGCTACGGATGTTCGCGATCTAAAATCAACGGCAATAGAATTAATCTCATTAAGCGGTTTCTTCGCCAAAAGTAACACGGTTCCTACCGGACCTCGTGAAGCGATACATAGATTTGGAATTAGCAGATATTTATCTGCCGACTTAAAATATTCAACCGAAGGAATCATAGCCAAATCCAAATGACCAGACTCCAGTCTGTCGGCTAGAGCAGCAGGTGAATCGGTCACAATTTGAAATCCGACGTCGGCGCCTTGTTCCTTTAACAGTAAAATAAGAGGACTTGCATTTAGGAAGTCGTGGATGCCAAATGTAAGTAATGGTGGGATCATTAAAAAAAAGGGCGGAGGACTCTTGGCCCCCCACCCACCAAAAAACGACGAGTTAATAATCAGATAAACATCGGCGCCAGCACTAGAGACACAATAGCCATCAGCTTAATCAGAATATTCATTGCTGGTCCGGAGGTATCCTTGAGCGGGTCGCCTACCGTATCGCCAACGACCGTTGCATGATAAGCATCTGATCCCTTACCACCCAAATTCCCGGCTTCGACATGTTTTTTGGCATTGTCCCAAGCACCACCACCGTTAGACATGAAAAGCGCTAACAATACACCCACCAGAGTAGCTCCCATAAGCATGCCACCTAAAGCTTCCGCTCCCAGTATGAGCCCTATCAATATGGGCATAACAATAGCAATAATACCTGGCATAACCATTTCCCTTAAGGCTGATTGAGTGCTAATGTCAATACACTTAGCGCTATCTGGTTTCCCAGTACCTTCCATTAGGCCGGGAATTTCTTTAAACTGCCGTCGAATTTCATTTACCATATCCATAGCACCTTTACCCACCGACGTCATTGTGAGTGCCGCAACAAAAAATGGAATGACGCCTCCTATGAATACTCCAATGACAACTTTATGCTGGGTAATGTCTATAGATTCAATGTTAGCTGCTTGGGTAAACGCTGAGAACAATGCCAATGCGGTTAGTGCCGCGGAACCGATAGCAAATCCCTTACCAATAGCAGCAGTGGTATTTCCAACTGCATCCAGTCCGTCGGTTATTTTTCGCGTCTCCTCACCCAAACCGGCCATTTCAGAAATTCCGCCCGCATTATCAGCGATCGGCCCGTATGCATCAACCGACATGGTAATACCAACAGTAGCTAGCATTCCAACAGCAGCCAAGGCAACACCGTAAAGACCGGCAAAAATTGAACCGAAGTATATTGCAATTGTTATTATTATTACCGGTATGGCACAGCTTTCCATTGCAACAGCGAGTCCTGTAATCATTACGGTAGCCACGCCAGTGTTGCTTGATTCAGCAATTTTTACAACAGGAGAACCTGCCGTATAATACTCAGTGACCAGCCCAATCGCTATACCTGCAAAGCAACCGACTGTCAATGCAACAAAAATACCTGTTGGCAATCCCATAACTTTAATGACAAAAAATGCTACAAACAGCATCGCTCCCGCACTAACGAATGTACAATTACGTAATGCTGCTGAAGGGTCTTGATCCTCCAAAGCATCCATTGCGCGAATACCTATGATCGATGCAATAAGACCCACCATGGCAATAATGAGCGGGAGAGCCATGTATTCAAATTTCATAACAGACATGCTGGCTCCTATAGCAATAGAAGCAATCATAGCACCGCAGTAAGACTCAAAAATATCTGCCCCTAAACCAGCTGTATCGCCAACACAATCGCCCACATTATCGGCAATAACTCCGGGGTTCCTGGGGTCATCTTCAGGAATACCAGCTTCAACTTTTCCCACAAGGTCGGAGCCGACATCTGCAATTTTTGTATAAATTCCTCCACCCACGCGAGCAAATAGCGCTATCGAACTTGCTCCCATGGCAAACCCACTAATGACACTTGCTGAGTCACCCTTACCAAATAATAGAAAAAGCCCACCAACTCCCAACAAACCCAAACTAGCGACGCTAAGGCCCATAACCGCTCCGCCATTAAAAGCAATATTCAGCGCCTTGGCCTTCCCGCCATCGGAAGCCGCTTGCGCAGTGCGCACATTTGCTGTGGTTGCTGCGTTCATTCCAAAGAATCCTGCAAGCATGGAACACCCAGCGCCAATGGCATACGACACGGATGTCCAAAAACCTATCCAAAATCCTTTTTGAGATGAAATAACGACCATAAGAAGAATAAAAACTGTTCCAACAAAATAACCAAGAATTTTATACTCTCTTGACAGAAATACCATCGCACCCTCATGGATGGACTCCGCTATTTCCCTCATTTTCTCGTTTCCATCGGACTGCTCGTCAACCTTCTCGTAAATTTTCCAGGCCACAATTAAGCCAAAAATACCGAACACCACCGCAAGATATGAATACTTCGCGGTAGCATCCAAAGTAGCCATAAAAATATATGTTCCCATTGCAATTAATAGAAACAATAACTCTCCTTTATACTCCTTTACCATTCTTCGTTTTCCTCCGTTTGATTATTGCATTTATTCATTTCCACTATCTTTTCCTCAAGCCTAAGAACCGCTTCTTCTATAACCTCATTGAGTTGCGGAATTTCTGTTTCCGTAAAAGGGAGCAATACATAATCGACGATATCCTCTGGATCATTAGGTCGACCTACCCCTATACGAACGCGGCAAAACTGATCGGATCCCAATTTTTCAGTGATGGACCGAACTCCCAGTTGGCCTGCATCTCCACCCTTGGTTTTTATTTTGATTTTTCCCAGTGGCAGGTCGATATCATCATGAACCACAAGAACCTGTTTGGGAAAAATTTGTAAAGCGGAAAGAAGCGACTTGACCGCCTGCCCACTATTATTCATGTAGGTCATTGGTTTAGCAATCATGACCTTACAGCCTTCTATTTCTCCTTCGCCATATAGAGCTCTATGCTTGTTCTCAACGAGTTTAATCTGGTGCTTCTCAGCTAGATTATCGGCAATGAGAAAACCAATATTATGGCGCGTTAGTTCATAACGCGGACCAGGATTGCCTAGTCCAATAATTAAATACACATTGGATATGGTCAGCCCTCTTTTTTGGTCGAGTCTTCCTGCTTGTCCGAAGCTTCCTCGACGGCTGGTGCATCTTCTGCAGCCGCCATTTCACCCTCTGCCAACTCTTCTTCATCAGCGACTTTCTCTTCTTCAACTTTTGGCAGATAGACGCTGACCACAGCCTCATTTGACTGGTGTAAAATTTTTACCTTATCCGAAGGGCTAATATCCGACACATGCAAAACCTGTCCAAGTTCTACATTTGTCACGTCTACATCGATAGACTGAGGGATATCATCAGGCAGGCATTCCACATGAAGGGATTTCATCACCTGATTAACGAGGCCTCCCATTTTTTCTCCAGCAGATTTTCCAACCAGATTAACATTAACACTGACCTTAACTATCTTGGTGACATCCACCTCTAAAAAATCCACATGCACCCAAAGATCCTTAAGCGGATGACTTTGATAATCCTTTAAAATGACTTTACGTTGTTTATCTCCTTCCAGATTAAGATCAATTAATGCGTTCTTCCCTTTAGCTTTTACAATAGTGTTAAGGCTGCCAGGACTGATAGACAAAGAAAAATTGTTTTTTAATCCATATAATACAGCAGGTATTTGACCATTTCTTCTCACCTCTTTAGTCGCTACTTTCCCAGTTTTATTTCTTATTTTTCCACTTAAAACATCGGACATTTTATTTACTCCCTATCAATCAAATAATGAACTTACTGAAGTTTCTCGATTAATACGCAAAATGGCTTCCCCTAGCAAAGGTGCCACGGATAGAATTTTAATTTTCGGATGACTTTTTATCCCATCACGAATCGGAATTGTATTAGTTGCAACAATAGATTTGATCTCTGATTTTGAAATACGATCCAAAGCTGGTCCAGACAATACAGCGTGTGTGCAACAGGCATGCACTTCCCGAGCACCTGCTTCCAACAAGGCGGCCGTACCTTCTACAAGAGTGCCAGCAGTATCGATCATATCATCGACGACAAAACATATTTTATCGCCTACGTCTCCAATTATATTCATCGCCTTAGCCTCATTGGCTGCTTCTCTTCGCTTATCGATAATAGCAAGATGAACTCCCAGACGCTTTGCAAAGGCCCTAGCCCTTTCCACACCACCCGCATCTGGAGAAATAGCCACCATATCTTTCAAGTTCAAGCCTTCTAAATAAGGGATCAATACCTTGGTCGCAAAAAGATGATCCACTGGGATGTTAAAAAATCCTTGTATCTGTCCCGCATGAAGGTCTACTGTCAACACACGGTCTGTTCCAGCAGTCACCAGCAAGTCCGCTACTAGTTTAGATGTGATGGGGACTCTTGGCTCACATTTACGATCCTGACGCGCGTAACCATAATAAGGGATCACCGCTGTTATTCTCCTAGCTGAAGAACGCTTTAGAGCATCGATCATAATCAAAAGCTCCATCAGATTGGTATTTCCTGGATAACATGTCGGCTGAATTACAAAAACATCCCCACCACGGACATTTTCCTCGATACGCACATAGATTTCTTTATCCGAAAAGTCCTTGATCACCGTGCGGCCGAGCTCAATATTCATATACTTGCAAATGTCCTTTGCAAGTGCCTCATTGGCCCGTCCTGAGAAAAGAAGAACCCTTCCGTTTAAATTCTGGTCCATGCTATGTTCTTACAGTTTAAATTTAAAGTTTTTCGACTTTAAGGCTGGGGCGGGAGGATTCGAACCTCCGAGTGCAGGCATCAAAAACCTGTGTCTTAACCGCTTGACGACGCCCCAATTTGTATACTATTAGTCTTCGCCTAATTCCATTTCCAATAACTAAATACATTACGTAAAACTTTTCTGATGTAATTCCCCGACACGACCCAAAACTTTGTCCAAAGTTCACTTTATTCTGATACTGATAGAACCTGGATAACGAAAAGTCGAGGAGAAGTTGAGATAATGAAATCTATTCGATTATAGCGTTAGCAAGTCAGAACTCGCAAATTATCTAATACAAAGCTAGGGATAATTTAGGACTTCCTCTGGCAAAAATTCTGAAAAACTTCCAATCGTTTCGGTAACGACTCGTTCCCAATCTCCATTTAAATTGGCGCATGCAAACTTAGCTTTCCCCAGGTCATCAAAAATTCCATAGACGGTGGAGCCGCTCCCTGATAAGAGAACACCCAATGCACCCTGGGCCCACAACTCATTCTTAATAATTTGGATTTCAGGAAACCTTTGAATAACAACTGGCTCTAAATCATTGTATAGCTGAGATCCTAAGCCTGCGATGTCCGATAGGGATAGATTTTTCCGCCAGATGCTAATATTATTTTCCCTTTTTGTCAACTTCAATTTTAGATTCTGGTATACCCAAGGGGTTTCAATAGGAAACCCAGGGAAAACCAACAAAACCTGAAACTTAGAATGGGGCTCGAGTATCTCTAACTGATCCCCACGACACGCACCTAGTGCACATGGCGATGTAAGGAAAAATGGAACATCGGTGCCCAATGCAGAAGACAACACCGAGAGCTTTTCCAGCCTCATATTTAGATCCCACAAGCGATTGAGCCCCATGAGAACTCCAGCGGCATTGCCGCTTCCTCCACCTAACCCAGCTCCCGCGGGAATATGTTTTTTTAACTGAATTCGGACCCCTCGGTCTTTGACCTGGCAGGATTCCATTAACAGAAGAGCCGCCTTAAAGGCCAAATTTGTTCCATCTTTGGGTATTCCCGGGGTATCACATTCTAGTTCAATGCCTTCAGATAAAGGCTCTAATACTATTTCGTCGTACAGAGACACCATTTGCAGAATAGTTTCTAGTTCGTGAAACCCGTCCATCCTTTTTCTGTGAATATGAAGACCCAGATTTACTTTGGCTGGTGTTTTAAATTTGATCTTCATATATCGCAATACCTGTCGACCATCAGTTAAATAATCCCAACGCAAAATCAAACACATCAGGGGCGAACCCTTGGTTTATAAAAAGGTCTGAATATATTACTTTAATCACTTCATTTTTAGCTTTAAACTTTATTACAAGCTTGTGGGGAAAGTCCCACTGATCAACCTTCCGGTAGTCGTCCCAATATACCCTGTATATTTCCTGAGTACCTCGTAATAGAAACACTGATTTTGGCAACAGTGTATAGGCATCGATTTCGACATTCACCTGCTCACCAGTCTCCTGATCAACAGTCTCAATTTGATAGGTTGTTTGATCAGCATTCCACTTTAAAACCTTGGCCTGCAAATGAGATAAACGAGGAATGCCTCCTGAGAACACACTAATGTATTGCCTGAAGTCGAGTTGGTTACCTGTAACCCGTCTCATAATTTTCCAAACCTCCTCTCCACGAACAATTCTGTTTGCTCCGGGGTCATACATTGAAGTTTTTCCACCTTTATAAACTATGACACCCAGAACCTGACGAAATAAATTATAAGTTTCCACCCGAATTGTCTCGTTTCCTTGGACAAACAGAGCCTGGCGAAAAGTTTGATTCAAACTGTCTCCAGAAACCTTTGTACGGACAAAAGCTTTTATATCGCGAATGCCTGACTGACGTGCCTCAAGTAGGGATAGTAGGGTTACAAGAGATGGCATCCCCTGCTCTGCTACTGGTGAGATGGGTGCAATCTTTGTTTGGCAGGAAACAACAAAAATCAGTAAACATCCTACCGCATACCGACGCAGGAAAACTCTCATAGCATATTAGGTGTCAGATAGAGTTGAGGTAGGACCTGCTATATTACTATTTATTTAGAAGTTCTTGTACCCCTTGAATCTTTTTTTCCAGGTCCTTTGGGTCAGGTAACTCGCCATCAGAATTATCGATTTTTTCCAAGGTAAGAAAAAGACTTGTCTTCCAAGCCTTGCCAGCTTCTATATAGTTCTCCAACGAAAAATGAATATCTCCTAAATGGCTATATAAAACAGGATCAGGAGAGGTATACACCATAGCTTTCTTTAATTCGTCAAGAGCTTTTTGTGGCTCACCTTTTTTGAAATAAATCCAACTCAAACTATCAAGGAAATAACCGTTTCTAGGTTGAATAGAAAGAGCCTTGTTCAAATGTCCGAGCGCCTTGTCTAGGGACTTGCCTTGAATGGCATATATGTACCCCAAAAAATTATGTGCATTAGAATGCATCGGATTAAGTTCTATGGATCGTTTTATATTTTGTATAGCCAGTTCAAATTGACCCGTCCGTTCAAAAAGAGCACCCAGCTCAAAATAATATGAATCTTTTTTATTGTTTATGGAAATGGCTTTTTGCATTGTATTTATCGCTTGATCAAGCTTATTAACAGATATATAAGCCAAGGCTAGAGAATGGTATAGGGTGTCATTCTCACCCTCTATTTTTATAGCACCCTCAATCAACCTAATTGTCTCTTCTGGTTGTTCGTCCATGCTATACAAGCGGGCCAAATAAATCATCAAATGGACCAACTTAGGATTTATCCTCATTAGAGCATTTATTTCTTCAATGGCCCTATCCACCCTTCCAAGAATTTCATAAATACGCCCTCGCACCATTAAAACTTCTTGAGCATGCTCCTTCGACCTAATCATTTGAAGTTCATCAAGTGCCTTCAAATAAATTGCCTGTTCATAATAAACAGCCCCAATCTCCATATGAACATATGGTTTGCCCAAAAGATCTTCCGCCACTGCCCGGTAATGGTCTGTATCTACATCCATGGGCACTACCGAACCTTTCATAGAAGCCATCCGTTCATATACTGTTTTATTCAAGGGATCTAATTTCAAAAGAAGCTGGTACTCTCTTCTAGCCTCGTCTTCCTTTCCCTGCTTTTCAAAAGTCCAGGCAAGAAATTCGCGAGACTTTAGAAGGTTGGGGCGCAAGTCCAAAGCTTGACCCAAATGGTTCTGCGCATCCTGTAATTCTCCCACAAGAATATTCATCCTTGCCATATAATGGTGTCCTAACGGATTCGCCGGTTCCACCTGAATCGTTTGTTTATACAAATTCGCTGCAAGATCGTATTGCTCAAGGTGTTCGTAGACTGTACCACTAAGGAGATAGGCTCTTGACGAATCTGGCTGAACCCGAATGACGTTTTGATAATGAGTTAAAGCCCTCTCATATTCTTTTCGTCCAACAAAAATATCCCCAATCATCATATTTAGCTCAGAATCATCGGGAAAATACTGCAAAGACTCTTCTAAAACCTGATGGGCATCATCCACTTTCCCTGATCGAATCAGATTCACAGCCAGTTGATGATGAGTTTGATAGTCGCCCGGACCAAATTTAAGCATCCCGCGAAAACTCTTTGCTGCTCTCTCAAACTGATGTCCGCGAATGGCCTTTAAAGCCATAAGATAATGATAATATGCCCGAGGATCTCGAATGGCATCCCCAGCTTGTCCCTTAGTCATCTTTTCAACGGTCCTAACTGCATGAGAATTTGATAAGTCAATGATTTCGGAACCCGGAGGAGATAATGTTGTGCAATTAAAAACAAAAAGTAACATCACGGCAAGCGAAACTACCCGAAGTTTTTTGCTAATACGATCAAGTATTTCTTTCAAGCTTTCATTCTTGGACATAAATGCAGTTTCTTCTACTTTCTTCTGCTCCAGGAGATGCTGTTTCCCCTCCACAGAAGTACTTCTTCCGGTAGAGTTAATAATAGGACCCTCTTGAAAAACAATTCTATTGATTAAAATCGATCCTGCACGTTGATTAATTTCTATAATAATCTTCTCACGGAGAGGTTCCAGCGCTGGGAACCAAACTTTATCGGATACGATCACAAATAAAGTTTTGGCCGACAATTTATTGACCTGCGTAACAATCATCAGCTCTTGACCAACTATAAGTTTCCAGTGAAAGTCGACCCAGGCTATCGATTGAGGGTCTTCAAAGTTGGGCCTTGCTAAAGAATTTCCCAGCAAGGAATGAATAGTTTTCCAGCCGGTTCGTGTTGTCTTATCCATTTGTTTAAACTAGCAAAAATCTATATGGTTTTAATCCTATAATTATTTTAGCTATGTTAATCAGTAATATAAAGATATTTTTTAAGTGTTTTTCGCCTGCTATTTCTATAATCAAAAAAGAAATTATATTTCCTTTTGCCCCACAATAGATTAAAAGATTGATATAGAAGAAACTATGCAACTGGAATCGCCGACATATATAACATCTAGTTAAAGGTGATTCCACATTCTTTCTCTATTTACAAATTATGCGATCACGCTTTTATCTTATCGCTCTCGGCTTGTTAAGTCTGATCCTTTATCTAGTCTTAACTGATCTGTCCAAAGAGTTCACCTGGGGAAAAGGTCATTCTAAACGGCCTATTCTTGAGTACCTTTTTATTTATTTTGCCCTATTTGTTTTTTATGCGCTAGCTTGCCTTTACGTTTTTAAATCTATCGAGACTCAGAAAACGTTCTTAACCCTAGTTGCTTTTGGGCTGTTGTTTCGTTGTGCGATTCTACCATCACAACAGATACAGGAAGACGATGTATACCGTTATCTATGGGATGGCAAGGTATTTGCGCATGGAATCAATCCATTTAAATTTTCTCCACAAGAAATCAACGAATACAAATTTTTAAAAATTCAGGAACCTATATATTTCAATTCACTTTACGAGGAACATGAACAAAATGAGTTATCTATTCTTAACGACCTAAAATGGGAAAGCGACAGGACCCTCCAATTCATGGAGCGGATCAATCATCCAGATGTCCCCACTATTTATCCACCCCTTGCCCAGTACGTGTTTCGTCTTTCCCAACAAATAAACCAGGATAGTTTAATCACGTTACGAATATTGTTTCTGGCGTTTGATTTAATGGGAATGGTTTTTATTGTTCTCACATTAAAAGCTTTAAACATGAACAAAAATTTTAGCTTAGTTTACTTCTGGTCACCGCTAGTTATCAAGGAGACTTTTAATTCAACTCATCTGGATATAATAGGCATCTCATGTCTTTGTATGTCTATATATTTTCTGGTACGCAGGCATATGATGGGATCTTTTTTTTTCTTGGCTTTGAGTGTTTTAGGAAAGTTGTACTCAGGAATTCTCCTCCCTTTTTATCTTCAACGGTGCTGGTTTCTCGTTCGGGAAAACGGCAGCCGTAGTGTGATAGTTCCTTTTCTATATTTAATTTTCTTTTTCATAATAATTATAACTTGCTACCTACCTTTTATTGATATAGGAGAGAAAGTTTTTGATGGATTAAAAACGTATGGAATGTATTGGCAAAGCAACGATAGTTTGTTTGCCATCCTACTATATTTTATTGGAGGTTTTATGGAACTGGCAGCTGGTTTAGGGATACCGACTGTCGGCAGCAGCATGTTACTTACCAAAATCAGCATGGCTTCGGTTGTTCTGGGAGCGGTTATCTATATGCTAGTTATACAAGCACCTAACACAAATTCACCAGAAAAGTGGGTGCGAAATATTTTTATAGTCATGGCCCTCGTGTTTCTTATCAGTCCAGTTCAAAACCCCTGGTATTTATGCTGGACAGTGCCTTTCTTATGTCTATTTCACTCACGGTCGTTAATACTTCTTACTGGATTGGTCGGGTTGTATTATCTTGATTTTTACTTTGACTACCATGAAATCACCCATTACTCTGCTTGGATTGCCTGGTTTGAATACACCCCGTTTTATGTCTATTTGGCATTGGAGCTTACAATGTTTAGAAACACGTGTAGAATTAAAAAGCGCGTTCCGGGCTCTGATTAAACATATTATTTTTAGAGGCTAATATATGGCAAATCCAGAACAATTGAACCTAATCAAACAGGGGATAGAAAAATGGAACCGATGGAGAGATCAAAACACAGATATCAAACCTGATTTATCAGAGTCAGACCTAAGAGAAACTCAACTCCAAAAAGCTAATTTGAGCAATACTAATCTTAATAAAGCTAAACTCCAGTTTTCAAATCTAACTGGCGCAAACCTGCAGGCAGCTAGTCTCAAAAAGTCTAAGTTTCAAGAAGCAAATTTACAAAGTGCGAACCTTAGAAATGTAGACCTTTCGGGAGCTGGCATGTTGGAAGCAAACCTTCAATACGCTGATTTGGAAAATGCTAATCTAGAAGGTGCTCAATTTAATGAAGATGCATTATTCAACCAAACAAATCTCAAAGGAGCAAACCTTAAGGGCACAACCGGCCTTAACTCTAGCCAAATTAATCTGGCTATCACGGATAAGCAAACAAGGCTACCCAACTATCTTGAAGAAGATATGGACGACGATTTTCTTTTACAAATGTAAAGAAATCCCAACTAACCTTACAATAACAATATAGGCGATAACCTTCTACAGATTAAATTTGGCTAATAAAAAAATCAAGACATGGTTTTTTAATAATTCCCTAGCTCACGAATTGATTCAATAATAGCTTTTAAAGCTCGTGCACTAATAAATTTCTGCTGGTTATAACCCAGCAAAAGTTGCCAAGCTTGATCTTCGTATTGCTTTAAAAGAGGCAGCGCTACATCCTGCAGCATCCATTGACCATGTCGAATATCTTCCTTGATGTGCAAATCCCAATAACTGGTACATTCTTCTCCCAACCCAAGGCGTTTTCCCGCGTCTTTGTAACTTTGAAATGCTAAAGGAGCGGAAACTTCTACATAAAGTAACCCGCCAACATATCTTAAGTAATGCTGCTTGTATTCAGAAAGGAGGAAACTATGATTTATGTTTGCCAATACCTCCCAGGGAACAAGATCAAGGTAAGCTTCCGGCTTTGTATCCATATTCAACGTTTTTAACATTTGAATAAAATGAGATGAGTGTTTACGCGCTAGTTTTCCACTTCCATATTCTTCCCACAAAATCTTTAAAAGAGTTAACTGGACCTCATTACCAACACCACCCAAAACACGTGAAAGTTGGCTCGCCTCGACCAATCCATCCAGAGATGTAATTGCCAATAGCCTTTGATAACCCGCCAGTGAGATTTCATTTTTAAAAAATAATCCCTCTTCACTAGGTAATACATTTAAATCTTCCTCAACCTTTTTCGTTAGCACTTGGTCAATTTTCAAACTATTGAGATTTCTAAGCTCAACATGACTTTTCTCCCAAGTCGCCCATTTCTTTTCTATCTTTAGCCTGATCGCAAAAAGACAGGAGGAAGTTTCATTGTCATAATTACTAAGATCATCAAACCAAAAAAGCTTTAATCTATATATATGATAAAGAATTCTCTGTAGAAATAAGTGAGACCTAGGGCAGCATGCATCATTGCTGTATGCGTTAACAAGAGCACAATTTACCATCTCTTCAAAGTTATCCAATAAATCTGGATTAAGCCTTATAACATTATCAAGGTCATCCATATGAATAAATCGGACAAATGCCTCTTCAGCACCTTGGTAATCAAGGTCTAAAACAGATTGATCTAGCTTGGAATTAATATGCACAATTTTAGAAAGGTTGGTTAAATTTTGGTAAGGTGTACTTACAATCTGAAACAAACTAATACATCACCAAAAAGGTAATAATATAGTCTCGGAGTAAAAAAATAAAAGACTATACTAATAGAATTTAGATGATCGCCGTGGAGTCTATCAAAAATTGGCATTATGGTCAAAATAAGAATGCTTTGATATAGAAGTTAAGAGAGGCAAGAATGTTCCAGTACAGAAATCTTCAAACAGAGGTGGATAGTGTCTCAAGAGAAAATAAGTTTGCTCAAACTGTTCTTGAAGGCCTTTCCCTTAACCAAAAAAGGTTACCATCATGGCTGATTTATGATAGTAGAGGCAGTGAAATTTTTAAAAAGATTACTCAGTTGCCAGAATATCTACCGGCTGCATGTGAATTTGAAATATTCAACACCCATAAAAAATGGATTACTCAACTTATTTCACAAGAGACATTTCAAATTATTGAATTAGGTTCTGGCGATGGAGAAAAGACTAAAATCTTAATTGAAAGTATTTTAAATAACCAAATAGACTTTCATTACTACCCGATTGATATTTCTAAAGGAGCTATTGAGAATCTGGTTAATAATTTGAATTTAAAATTCGCTAACAGCTCTTTAAAGGTAACTGGATTCATTGGAGATTACTTTGACGGTCTAAATAATATTACCACACGCGCAAACCATCGAAACCTAGTTCTGTTTTTAGGGGTAACATTGAGCAATATGGACCCCCCTGATGTAAAATTCTTCTTGCGAAAACTTCACGAACTATTAAATGACAAAGATTATCTTTTAATTGGATTTGATCTCATAAAAAGCCCTAAACTTCTTTATACTGCCTACAATGATTCCAAAGGATTGTTTGAAAAATTTAATCTTAATCTATTGGATCGGATTAATATGACGCTTGATGCCAATTTTAAAAAGGAGTTTTTTATACAACAGGGTCTTTACAACCCTAAATCCAATGCCATCGAAAGCTATCTTTACAGCACGCGAAGTCAGATAGTCCAGATAAATGGATTAAGTAGAGAGTTTAAGTTTAAAGCATGGGAAGGAATACAAACTGAACGGTCCTTTAAGTATGCTATAGAAGATATCAAAATATTAGCAGAAGAAAATGGTTTTGAAGTTGAAAAGTCTCTATATGATTCAAATAAATATTTTGTAGACTCCTTATGGCGAGTTAAAAAATAAACTGTAGGCCTTTTTTCCCATAAAGCAATTTAAAGAAAAGTGTAATGATCTGTTTTTATTTAAGAAATATTAATTCAAGAAATTAAGATTTATTCAAAAATAGGAACAGAAAAACGTACTATTCAATTTTTAGATGGTTGGAGCTGAGAGGTAACTTATGAGTAAAATTTCTAAGATAGTTCTGGGCTTGGCTGTATTGGAGGTAACTTATGAGTAAAATTTCTAAGATAGTTCTGGGCTTGGCTGTATTGGTGGTTTTGGCATTATTTGTAATGCTTTTTATGGGGCTGGGTGATGAACCAGCAGTTGTGCCCCGTGCCCCCCTTTAAATATAAATAGGGTATGGCTCAAGATATTTTTGTTCGCGAAGCCAAAGGGTCGGATATACCCACTTTGATAAATTATAATCGATCCCTGGCCTATGAAACTGAGAACATTTCTTTAGACAAAAATATTCTACAACTGGGTATTAAAAAGGCGCTAGAACTTAAAGACTGCCATTACATTGTTGCCGAGCTAGATGGTGAGATCGTCGGGCAGAGCATGATCACATCAGAATGGAGCGACTGGCGTAATGGTGCGATGTGGTGGATACAAAGCGTCTACGTAGATCCCGACTATAGGCAAATAGGCGTATTCAGAAATATTCTAAAGTACATCGAAGCTCTCGCTAAAAAAAATCCAGAAGTGAAAGGGCTTAGATTGTATGTTAAAAATAATAATAAAGTAGGTGTTAGTACTTATGAAAGTCTGGGTATAAAATATTCTGGGTATGTAATCCATGAAAAATATTGATAAACTCCCTGAATAACTTAAGAAATAACCAAAAGATATAAAGCATGAAAGTTAATTGCAAACTAGAGTTTATTTAACGGAACTGGCATCAAATATGTTGCTTAAAAAGCATACATTTTTTATATTTGCTTTAATACTTCTAGCGAATTGCTCCGGGACTAAACCGATATCTGTCGGCAAGTTCCCCCCATGCCCAGACAAACCCAATTGCGTTTCTTCAAAAAGTTCTTTCAATCTCCATAAAATTGCGCCATTAACCTATACGGGCGATTCTAAAAACGCCCGAGAAAATTTGTTGTCCATTATAAATTCAATGGCACGAACTCATATATCCATAGACAAAGACAGTTTTATGCACGTTGAGTTCACATCAAAAATATTCCGATTTGTAGATGATGTGGAATTTTATTTTGAGAATACTGGGACGATCCATTTCCGATCTGCATCGAGAGTTGGCCATTCTGACATGGGGGTCAACCGAAGTAGAATGGAAGAAATACGTCGCCTTTTTATTCAAGCTTTTCAAAACATAGAGTAATTATTATTTAATTTAAAATAACTAGGATGATGTAATCACAATGGCAATTGATAAAAACGATTTAGCTCTGCTGCAGAAATCTAAAAAGAACCTCAGCGCAACAGATTTAAGCGAAGCAAATCTTGAAGGAATCGATTTTAGTTATGGGAACTTTATTTCAACTATTTTTAAAGAAGCTTATTTGAAAAATGCTAATTTTATCTCGGCTAAACTGGACTCAGCTGATTTTTCAAAAACAAATTTAATTGGTTCTGATTTTAGCAATGCTAAATTATTCAAAGCAGTATTTTTTCAAGCCAAACTTATGGAATCAAAATTTATAGAAGCAGATTTAATGGGAGCTAATCTGTCTTCGTCAGATTTAACTGAAGCTGATCTCAGTCGCTGTTCATTAGTTGAAGCTAACTTAATTGGTTCTAATCTTACAAGAGCGAATCTAAAAGATGCCAAGCTAACAGGTCGTTTTACACGGGAAGGTTACTTCAGTCGGGGAGCTAATTTGACTCGATGTATTCTAAAAGGAGTTAATCTTAGGCAAGCGAATTGTCATGGAGCTGACATTGTCGATGCTGATCTTAGAGAAGCCAATTTATCTAATGCTAATTTAATTGAAGCTGATTTAAAGCGGGCCAATCTGAGCAAAGCTAATTTAATAGGAGCCAAACTAAGCGAAGCCAATCTAAGAAAAGCCACCTTAACTGGTGCTGATTTTAAAGATGTGGGTCTTTTAGAAACTAAGCTCACAGGTGTCGATCTCAGCCAAGTTGTCAACCTTTCCCCTAAAGAACTAAACCTGGCAATCATTGATGATAAGACCAAAATACCAGACTATCTTGAAATTAATTGGACTTCAGATGAGACATTCGAATGCAAAGCACGACGCTAGGTCTGACGTCAGCCAATCTCCATCACTTTTTTTAATACAGGAATAACGTCTAAGATATTATTATTTTTGAGTTTTTGGGCGAGTGGAATAATTGTTTTCAGTAGAGAAGGAATCTCTTTTTTTTGGCCCGTAAAAAATAGTAGCGGAATCATAGAAAAACTAGGGAGTAAAATTCGAGCTGGGTCACTTTGATTTTGTGCAATTTGAATCCGATTTTTTAATGTCTCAATTCCTCTTTCCATTACAACCTTTAAGGCTTCATACTTAAAGGGGTCAATTGACTGTGCTGTTTTAATTTTATCTACTAAGCCACCTCGTGATGCCTTTTCAAACCAGTCGATAGCCATAGGCCACTCCCCTTTTCGCCAGTAAGAAACTCCCATAATGGCACACAACATCATTTTCCCTACATTATCTCCAAGGCCCTCGGCAATCGGAATAGCATCCTGAAAGAAATTCATGGCTTTTTTCAATTGCGACATCTCCCAATAAACACATCCCATATTAACTCTAGCGACGATTTTATCGTTAGGATTGGGTTGATTCTTTACAAGATTTAACGCTTGCTTAAAGTAAATTAGCGCTTTTTGATATTGGCGCTTGGACTGATAGACCTGTCCCAGTTGAATCAATATTTGAAGCTGTCTGGGGGAATCTGAATTTTGCCTTAAGTTTTCTAGAGATTCTTCTAATGCTTTTGTATTCAAATTATCCATGCCACTATTTTTATAACTAGTACCAAATAAATTCGGTGAAACATTATTAGGTGGTATGACCCGTTACTAAATTTTAGATTACCCGTACTTCATTTAATCAGCCCTAAATAAGATTATTTTGGCTTACCCTAAAAGATTTATTTACATTAAAACTAAAAACGCGGATATAGGCTAAGTGATTTTTAAGAACTAATGGTACAAACTCCCCCTGATAAAAATTTCAAAGAAATTCAAAAAAAGAACGAACTGTGACAATACGACCTTTTTCGTATTTTCCATCACGGTCTATCAATATCGAGTCCATCCCCACGTTTTTGGCACCCTCCACATCTGTGCGAATTTCGTCTCCAACATGACAAGCCTCTTCTGAACTTACTCCGCTTCTCCTAAGTGCTTCAATAAAAATTTTTTTGTCTGGTTTGGCGGATCCCACCTCCGCGGAAGCTAAAATAAAATCGAAATAACCCGCAAGATTTGTACTTTTCAAAATTGAGTGGAGTCTAGAATCCCAGTTAGATACCACCCCTAAAATAACTCCACATTTTTTCAATTTATTAAAAATACCTGAATCAAGCACATCATCAAAAACATGCCAATGGTCTTTTCGAGAAAATGCTTCATAGACGATTTCAAAATAACGATCAAAATCATTAAGCCCGCCTGAAGGCGCAAATACCTCAAAAACAAGATCTCTCCAAAACTTTTTTTCTGCTTCTTCGCCACTTTGTTTTCCTAGAGATTGAATCCCTCCTGACTTTTCCCACTCTCTTTGAAATCGAGCATCCAATTCCTTTCCTGATCCTAAAAATCCAAAACAACGGGCATGTGCTGCATATACCTCTCCTACAGAGGGCTTCACTCGAAGAAGTGTCCCACCCACGTCAAAAAAAATCGCCTTGTATTGGGATAATGTGTGCATCTCCATCTGTAAAAAAGTTTTTAAATTTTTATTTTTACTAAATTATGACTGGAGCATCTCATAGTAATTAAACAAGTAGACAAGTATGAAAATAAATCAATATTTGTCCCTATTCCCCAGAAAATTGGACAAAGCTTTTTTATAGTCATCCTGAGTATCGATCTCAAAGCAGGCAAGATCTTGATTTATCAACCAAGGATTAAGGTCTACAGATTGAGCAAAATCAGTGAATGGAATTTCCCACAAAACTTTAATGTATTTAGATTCATAATTTTCATAATGATCAATGAAGTTTTTTCTGTCCTCAGCTGAAAGCTTAAAAAAGCCAATAGCCTCTCCACCAAAGTCGAAACCCGCTTTCTCTTCTAGAGTCAGGTCTCGCTTAGTGATAAATGCCTCGATTTTACCATCAGGCCGAATCAACACCTTGGTAGATTCTGTGTTATCGATATCCGCAGGAACCAAAGCAAAGGATGTAGGCTGTGAATTCTTTATATAATCGCAAAAGACCCGCTGAGGATAAAGAACATCCCCATCAAGAATAATGACATCTCCCTGACATTGTCGGAGCCCCATCACCATCGATAAGGTGTTTCCAGTAGTCCGGTATAAATCGTTATCAATAAAGTTACAATCTAGCTTAAGGTTAAGACCAAAAACATATTGTCTTACTAATTCTTTATTATACCCAACGACTAAGTGAACGCGCTCTACCTCTAAAGTCTCGAAACAGGTGAGGTGTCGAGAGAGCAATGTTTCACCATCGAAAGGCAAAAGGCTTTTGTGGGGAAGGTCATCACGGCTAAGGCGAGACCCATATCCAGCTAGAAGGATAACTGCTTGCATGGATCTATTATAATTGCCGCAAAAAAAAAATAAAGAAATTTATATTATTTGCTATAGGCCCAGAAATGCGCCATAGGTTTATTGGAGTAAAACCTTCGATACTTAAGTAACGTATCCAATCCGTCTGCGGTTCTTTCTACATTGCTGGGTTCTTCTCTATAGTCACCCCAGCCTTGCTCATTTTTCTCATCCATAAGCCAGCGCACTCCTTTTTGAATAACAGAAGTATATTTAGTTTTTTGATTAAAAGTATCAGCGACTAGCATTAGGTTACGGCAAGCATCCATTGTGTGATCCATATTTTCACCGTCCCACGAACCATTTTCGGCTTGTTCAGCTACCAAACCGTCAGCAGCTTCAAGACACGTTTTTTGGGCATAGTCTACTCCATCCATAAAATATGCAGGAATCAGAGTGTACTGCATGAGGTGAGCCGTTGTCTCAATTCCTGCAGGATGAAACGTATCATCTTTCCACAAGCCGGAATCACGTTGCCATTTCATAATAAAGTCATATCCTCCTTTTCGAGAATTATTGATCCGCTCATTATCCTTTTGATCATGTGTGACTTGATAGACTGTAAGAAACACTGTAACTGAGCAAGTGGTATCTAAATGGGACCATTCGGGATCAGACCAATTTCCATCTTGTTCTTGGCTCGTGAGCACAAAGTTTAAAGCTCGCTGGATCGATTCTTCAATTTTTCGATCTCCAAGAATTAGGTTTCCGCGGCACAATTTTAGAGCGACAAAGGTTGTTATCCACATTGAAGTCTTTTCTGTATGCGATTGCTTGGACCATCCACCGTCTGGATTCTGAACCTTTGTACACTCTAAAAAATCGTCAGCTCGCGCACTAGTATCACCTAAATGGAGGATGCATCGAAGAACATGTTCCAAAACTTCCATATCCTGCTCACCTTTTAGCAGACTCCACTTATCTACTTCGGACATTAAATAATTCCATTCACTTTCAATAACCTCATCTAATTCTTTTTGAACAATCATGGCCAGAGTTTTTTAATTGTTTATGGATCTGTTATTTCTTACAAGATGTAAAATGGTCTGAAATAAGTCAGCGAATTATAATATGTGAGTAATTTTTGCGTCAACCAAAACCCCCTGGGCAAAAATATATTTTTTTCTAAGGGATAGGAAAAAAATGTAGATAAACATTGGGTTCTGATGAAACTATAGGTAAGGAAAAGATTTATTCCAATAGTTTTGTATATTTTTTAATTACCCATCCCTTTTTACCATTAGCAAACTCAACTTGGTACCATCCTTCATTTTCACCAGCATAATTAACCTGGGTCCCTGTCTGCAACTTATGTACAATATTTCCACCATCAATTTTTGGTTCAGAGCGAACATTAATAACTGTTGATTTAATTACTTCCACTATTTTTTGAGATGAAGGGGGGATGATCACTCCCATAGGCTCCACAAAAACTGCTTCGGCAGTCTTACTTTCCGAAATAACAGATTCTTCAATGGTTTCGGTGTTATCCTTAGTAAAGGGCCTGTCAATACCTGATACCTCTTCCGGTGCAAACGATTCTGGAGTTCTAAATTGACCTTCCTGTTTTATTTCTCGAGTTCGCTTCGACTTTTGGATCCATAGCCTAGCTTCTTCGGAGTTTTGAGGACTATTTGGATATCTATCAAGAAATCCCTGGTATTCTTCTCGCAAACCCGCTTTTTTAACCTGCTCAAAAATATTATCTTCAAATCTCTCTATCTGCCTCTCAATTTTTTCCTGTTCTTGAATTGGAGACAATTGTGCAATTCGATTAAGGTCTTTTATTGCATCATCATACTCTCTGTTTTCTTCGCGAATGGCGACCCTAACTTTTAATGCACGCAAAAGGTTGTCTTTAATCTTAGCCGACCCCGATTCCAAATTTAACCCATACTCAAATTGAACAATGGAGAGAGTAATTTGATCATTAGCATAATATAGAAAGCCTAGATTATTTCTAGCCTCATAAGAGTCGGGATTTTTCACCAAAAATTTTTCCCAGAGGCTAATTGCAGGCTCAATCTGCCCGTTTTTTTGGTGTGCTATGGCCTTTGAAAACAACCTCTGGTCGGCAATGGATATATGTTCTGGGAGTGAATCATAGAACTGACTTGGGGGCTTCGCGCATGCTCCTATCAATAAAATCAATGTTATAATCTTTGCTGCTGATTGAAAAGCTTTCATAACGCTGACTATACTCATTTTTTGTTATAGGTCAATATTTCTTGACTTGTTTACTATTTCGGTTAACCTTACGATTGACAGTAGAAAATAGTTCGCTAGGGGTGATTATCTGAGAGTCTTAAGGACAACCCTTTGAACCTGATCTGGTTAATACCAGCGAAGGGAAGTGGACGTAGCCTAATTATCCAGCTATGATCCCTTACCCGGTCATAGCTTTTTTTATGACTTTTCTCCTTTCGTTACTAATCGTTGCTTTGAGATCCTGATTAAAAATGATACCAAATTTAGTCCAGCAGGAGATCCTTTTGTTACTCAAGATAAATGGGCAAAAAAAAGAAATTTATTCCAGTGCCAACTTGGCGGAACTTTTGTGTGAGTTAGAAATATCCTCGCCCCATTGTGCCGTGGCACTAAACCAGGAAGTCGTTCCCAACTCAAAACTGAACCAAACAGAAATCCGCGAGGGAGATACTGTAGAAATCGTTCATGCTGTTGGTGGGGGACTCTAATTAGATAAGCACGATATTGTTTTAAAACAGATCTAAACTTTTTCCTGAAAATATTAAAATGGAACCATCACAATTTAATATAGGGGATAGAACATTTAAGTCGCGGTTGATCGTTGGAACAGGAAAATACAAATCTTTCAAGGAAACTAGCGATGCCATTGCCTTTTCGGGAGCAGAAATGATTACATTAGCGGTGCGCCGAATTGAGCTAGATAAAACCAAAGACTCTATTCTCAACTTTCTCGATCCAAAAAAGTACTACTTCTTACCTAATACCGCTGGTTGCTATACCGTCAAAGAAGCCGTTATGACCTGTAGGCTTGCACGCGAAGCTGGTCTTGGCAACATGGTAAAAATCGAAGTCATTGGTGACGAAAAAACATTATTTCCAGATAATGAAGCCACGCTGGAAGCTTCTAAAGTGCTAGTAAAAGATGGGTTTCAGGTACTGCCATACTGCACAGATGATGTAGTGCTTTGTAAAAAACTAGAGGATGTAGGATGCTCAGCTGTTATGCCTTTGGCTGCACCAATTGGATCGGGGCTCGGAGTGTGCAACCCATTTAACATAAAACTGATCCTTGAAGCAGTGAAAGTGCCGGTCATCGTTGACGCAGGTGTGGGAACGACATCTGATGCCTGCAAAGCCATGGAGCTTGGAGTTACCGGACTCCTCATGAATACTGCAATAGCTGGAGCTAGAGATCCTCTTAAAATGGCCTGTGCAATGAAGGCCGCCGTAGAATGCGGACGTCAGGCTTTTGAAGCAGGGCGTATACCTAGAAAACTCTACGCCTCTGCCAGTAGTCCACTCGATGGACTAATAGATATTTAGCGGCTGGAACGAATTGTGTACACCTTGAAAGAAACAAGTATTTATGAAATGCAAGCTCTGAAAGACCTCAATGATCTACGATTATATCTGATCACAGACCGTGCATTGTTTAAGGAAAAAAAATATTTTCTTACTGCAGTGGAAGCGGCTTTAAGGGGAGGTGTTAAAGCTCTGCAGTTAAGAGAAAAAGATTTATCAGATAGTGAACTTATTAAACTAGGTATTCAATTGCGCAGGCTTACGTCAAACTATAAGGCCAAACTTATTATTAACTCACGGGCAGATATCGCAAAAAAAATAGGTGCTGATGGCGTGCACCTGACAGAAATCAGCATTCATGCCAATGCGGTTAAAAGTAGTTTCCCTGACTTGATCGTAGGGGTTTCAACGCACTCACTGGAAGGAGCGTATCTTGCGGAGAAACAAGGCGCGGATTACATAACTTTCGGTCCGATTTATGAAACACCCTCCAAAGCGAGTTACGGCCCGCCAAAAGGCCTGGACTCATTACGGCAAGTTACACAAGCAGTTCGCTTGCCAGTTCTAGCTTTGGGAGGAATAACATTGCACCGCGTTCCCGATTGTTTGGATCAGGGGGCCTTCGGGGTCGCCTTAATTTCTGATATCTGGAACTCGTCTAACATAAAACAACACTCATTTGAATATACGCAGAACTTTGGAGGAAACACGTTATGACCCAATCAAAATCTAATGGTAACGGTAACGGAAATGACAATCGTCATGGAGCTACGGATGAAAAGATTGAAATTTCTACCGATCCGATTTCCCCGAAATCTAAAAAAGTCTATGTCAACGGGACCCTGCATCCAGATATAAAAGTTCCGTTCCGAGAAATTTCTCTTTCCCCCTCTACCACAATAAGCGGCAATGGTAATGGGAACGGTAAGGGTGATCATAAGGAAAATGACGATAGCTCCATCCTCGTCTATGACACATCCGGCCCCTACACAGATCCGGAAGCAAAGATTGATATTCGGGAAGGGTTGCAACCCATCCGCCTTCCCTGGATCACGGGCCGGGAAGATGTGGAGTATTATGATGCGCGAACTATTATGCCGAAAGACGATGGCTATCGGGATGGGGAAAATCCTAATACTGAACGGTTCCCCAAAACCCGTGCTCAAGTTCTACGCTCTAAGCCGGGACAAAATGTCACACAAATGCATTACGCTAAAAAGGGAATAATCACTCCCGAGATGGAGTTCATCGCGATTCGTGAAAACCAGAAACGCAAGCACTGGATCGAAGATGCTGAACGGGAAAATCGACTGAAAGGAAATTCCTTTGGAGCCAACCTTCAGAACGAAATCACTCCCGAGTTCGTCCGCGAAGAAGTAGCACGAGGCCGAGCCATCATTCCGGCTAATATCAATCATCCCGAATCGGAGCCGATGATCATCGGGCGAAATTTTCTTGTCAAGATCAACTCCAACATCGGTAACTCAGCAGTCAGCTCCTCCATCGAAGAAGAAGTAGAAAAAATGGTCTGGTCATCACGATGTGGAGCCGACAATGTTATGGATCTATCAACCGGGAAAAACATCCACACCACGCGTGAGTGGATTCTGCGCAACTCACCGGTTCCCATCGGTACTGTGCCTATCTATCAGGCATTGGAAAAGGTCGATGGTAAAATCGAAGACCTCACATGGGAAATTTATCGCGATACTCTGGTCGAACAGTGTGAGCAGGGCGTGGACTACTTCACCATTCATGCTGGAGTGTTATTACGCTATGTCCCGATGACCGCAAAACGCGTGACCGGCATCGTCTCACGCGGTGGCTCAATCATGGCAAAATGGTGTCTCACTTATCATAAAGAAAATTTCCTATATACCAACTTTGAGGAAATATGCGAAATCATGAAATCCTATGATGTCTCTTTCTCTCTGGGTGATGGATTGCGGCCCGGTTCCACCGCTGACGCTAACGATGAAGCCCAGTTTTCAGAATTGGAAACTCTCGGTGAATTGACAAAGATCGCCTGGAAACATGAAGTGCAGACCATGATCGAAGGTCCCGGTCATGTTCCCATGCACATGATCAAAGAAAATATGGAAAAACAATTGAAAGTTTGTGGTGAGGCTCCTTTTTATACATTAGGTCCGCTAACCACCGACATCGCGCCGGGTTACGACCATATCACCAGTGGTATCGGCGCCGCGATGATTGGCTGGTACGGCACCGCCATGCTCTGCTACGTTACTCCCAAAGAACACCTGGGACTGCCTAACCGTGACGACGTTAAAGAAGGCGTTATTACTTACAAGATCGCCGCACACGCGGCAGATCTTGCCAAAGGTCATCCTGGAGCAAGAGTACGTGATGATGCATTGAGCAAAGCCCGGTTTGAGTTTCGCTGGGAAGACCAGTTCAACCTATCGCTTGATCCGGAAAAGGCGTTGCAGTTCCATGATGAAACCTTGCCGAAAGATTCCTCTAAAGTAGCGCATTTCTGTTCCATGTGCGGACCACATTTCTGTTCGATGAAAATCACGCAAGACGTCCGTGACTACGCCGAACAAAAAGGCATGGAAGAAACACAGGCGCTAGATAAAGGCATGAAAGAAATGTCCGAATCCTTCAAAGAAAAAGGCGGCGAGATTTACTCAAAAGTCTAGCCTCTTTAAGGGTGACAGGCCCGTTTAGTGAGGTTGATACGAAAAGACTATGTGGAAAAGAAGGAGGTGAAAAATTCACCTTTGTTCAATGTAAAGTGGATTCTAACCATATTTTATTCAATAAAAATGTGGCCGAGTTCTTACAGCAATAGACTGTTACATGAGGAAGTTTTTTATGAACATTTGACTCCCAAAATATGTATGTCCAAATTCTAAACATTGAATAGTGACTATTTAAGATTGAATCATTTCACGGGCGTGTTGGAGAGTCGCCTTGGTAATCTTTTCTCCGCCAGACATTCTTGCGATTTCTTCGACCCGTTCCTGTTTTGAAAGTTCGCGGATGCTGGAATAAGTCCGTTTATTCTTCACATCTTTAAATACAATAAAATGAGAGATCGCTTTGCTAGCAATTTGCGGTAAGTGAGTGATACAGAATACCTGTTTTTCGGCAGCAATTTTTTTTAGTTTCTTTCCCACCACCTCGGCAATTTTACCTCCTATGCCCGCATCGACTTCGTCGAAGACCATAACAGGTACAATATCTTGTTTGTTCAAGTTAGATTTTAACGCCAGCATAAGCCTTGAAAGTTCACCTCCTGAAGCTATTTTAACGAGTGGCTTGAGATCTTCACCTGGATTAGGCGAGATCAAAAATTCGGTTGTGCCAAGCCCCGTTGGATTGATTTTGACTATCTGATCTCGGAAAGAAACAAATCCTGATTCGTCAGCTTCATAAAGGAACTGTACTTCTAACTTCACATCATTCATACCTAAGTCACGAAGTTCCTGCTCTACATTTTTTTTAAACACGATCGCTGTTTTTTCTCTTTTACCAGCCAAGGTTGTAGAAAGTCTAGACAAAATAGTGTGGTGCAATTTAATATCTTCCTGGATCGTTTCCATACCTTCGTGCAAAGAGGAAAGAGTACTTAGTTCTTCAGCAATTTCTTTACGATGATTTAAGATTGACGCAATATCTCCACCATATTTTCTTTTTAATCCATTTATTTCTGCAAGCCGGTCCTCAATTTCTTCAAGACGAGACGGATCGAATTCTATTTTATGAGAATATTCCCTCAACTCTTCAACTAATTCTTCAATTTCATAGGAAGCTGATCTCCCTCGTTTTACCTGCTCTTCTAGTTCAGGATCTATAGCAGGGAGCGACTCTAATTCTCTTTGGACCATCCCCAATATATCAAGAACAGCACCATCTTTTTCCGCAATCAGGTTGAGAGCTAATTTCACCGATCCGTGAATTTTTTCAGCATGTTGAAGTTTATTTTTTTTTCCATTAAGGAGTTCTTCTTCGCCCAACGAAAGATTAGCTTTATCGATTTCATTAATTTGAAAATGGAGCATGTCCTCTCGCTGCAAACGATTATTTTCTCTGGATCGAAGCTCCTCCAGTTTTTTCAAGTCAGCCAGATAAACAAAATATTCTTCAGAGAATTCGTTTCTCGCATCCATAGTTTTCCCGTAAAGGTCAAGGAGGTCAACGTGAATTTCCTGATTCAGCAATGTCTGATGATCATGTTGACCATGAATGTCAACTAGTCGATTTCCTAATTTTGCCAAGGCGCCGACAGTGACCATGCAATCGTTCACTAGACAACGGTTTTTACCAGAACTAGATATTGTTCGCCTTACTACTATCTCCCCATTATTAACGCCAATATCTAAATCACGCAGGATGTCGAGCGTTTGCGAATCGGTAACTTCGAACACACATTCAACGGTGGCCGAAGTTTCACCCGTACGAATAAAATCTGAATCTGCTCTACCGCCAAGAATAAGGTTAAGGGCATCAATAATGATCGATTTACCAGCACCTGTTTCCCCTGTGAGCACTGTAAGCCCAGATTGAAATTCGACATGCAGGTTATCAATAATAGCGAAATTATTTATTTTTAATTCTTTTAGCATAGGATTCGGAGTCTATTTGTCCTGCAATTTTTTGTAAGGAACTGCTGGCTTCAGTATGCCATTCACTTATGGATTCATCTTTTTGTGTACCTGGTTTAATTTCAAGAATTGCTTGCAGAGTTTCTCTGGCTAAAAGAAAATCTTCATTTTGAATATAGGCCTCGGCTAGACCAAGATAATTTTCCCCAAATTCCGGACCGAGTCGGACAGCTTCCTTAAAGTGGATTATAGACCGGTCTAAATCGCCGCCTAAGAAAAAGGGAAGTTGCAAGTAAAGATTAGCCAAGGCCCTGTGAGGCCCACCTTCATTTACACTGGGGTCTATGCTAATGGCAGTTTCCATATCCTTTTTAAATGGCTTGATTTTCCCTAAACTGCTCCATAAACCTTGAACTTGCCCCAAGCTCCCATTGCAAAGACCATTAAAAAAATATCCATGGGCCGACATTGGGTTTATTTTAAGAGTTTTACCCGAATATTCTATACAAAGTAGGAAATAGCGAGCTTTTTCAGACTTGGCGTTAGATTTTTCGCCAAGTTTAAAATAGGTACGTCCCATCCGCCAGAATATCCTATCCGATTTAGGAAAAACCTTTATAAATTTTTGAACTAGTGCCTCCAATTTATAAAAATCTGACATCGATTTGGAAATACGATAATTACTATCTATTCTTTTTATGGTATTCGTTTCCTGATCTACCAAGACACCCACGAACAAAAGAAAGGAAAGGACCGTAGTTGACAAAATTAAGTTCATATGGGAGAAAAGATAATTTTTTAGATTGGCAGCAAACAGGCTATACTCGCATAAGAAATTTTGCTATCTGAGATCCTGTTAATTTCAATTCTTAACTTATCACAACTATGGTTTCCCGCAAAAATCACATTTATTTTGTAATTTTATTTTTGTTTTTATTTACCTTATCGCCCACAATATCAGACGGTGCTTCGCCACACCAGACTGTCGAAGAATTGATAGATTCTATTCGCAACCTCAAAGCCGATGGGTCGTTGTCCCCAAAAGAACATAAAATTAATCAAGATTTATCCCATCGTGCACTTGCCTTATTAGACTTACAGGAGGTCAGCCGTAAAACCCTTGGAAAGCATTGGGATAAACGGACTTCAAATGAACGTAAGAAGTTTGTCGACCTTTTAAGTCAAATGTTTATCCAAGAAGCCTTCCCAAATTCAGGGAAATTTTTTTCAACACTTGAATTAGTCTTTGGAAAAACAAAAATTAAAAAATCTCAAGCTCTTGTCCCACTCACCGTGATTCGCGATAGCGAAGGTGAAATCAACATTGATTTTCATTTACATATGAACCAAGGTCAGTGGCAAGTGGTCGATGTTGATTTGGATGAAATAAGCATGCGTAGCAATCTACGCTCACAGATCTATAAGATAATTGCTAAAAATAATTATCAGGAGCTTGTTCGACGTATGGAAGAAAAACTCAAAGAGACCAATAGCTAAATCCAGCATCTTCAACTAATTTCATATTCACCTCATCAAGAAATTACGGCCAAAAAACGACGTGGGTAACTTAATTGTATTTTTTAACGACGATGATGGGAAACAATGTCTGTGACCACATCTATAACGTGCTCAACATCCTGGACCGACATTCGCGGATAAAGAGGCAGGGAAAGAACTCGTTTTGAATAACTAGTAGCAATTGGATAAGTCTCCAGCCGAGAATGAAATTCTTTCTTGTAAAATGGTTGTAAATGAAGAGCATGGTAATGAACGGCTACGCCTATGCCAGCCGATTGAATCTCCTTGATAAATGCATCACGTGTTATCGACAACTGCTCTAAGCGCAAAGCAATAATGTATAGATGGCAGGAAGACTTCGCATAATCTCTTGTTTTTAAAATTTCTATTTCTGGAATAGCACGAAACGCTTCATCGTAGATAGACGCATATTTTCTGCGAGTTTTTAAAAACCTATGAACTTTTTTAAGCTGGTGTATTCCTAGGGCAGCATTTATATCTGCCATGTTGTACTTGAATCCAGGCAATTGTAGTTCCCAATGAACGAATCCAGCATCTCCATATCGTTTCCAAGCGTCACGACTGAGACCCTGAAGACGCAATATTCGAACCGTTTCATCCAATGATTTATCATTAGTTGTAAGCATCCCGCCTTCACCAGTGGTTATGTTTTTGTTGGCGTAAAAACTAAAAGCAGTCGGATTCCCTAAGTTACCTATTTTTTGGCCCTTATATTCCGCTTCTAAAGCGTGTGCGGCATCTTCAATTACTGTGAGTTTATATGTTTTCGCTAGATCCATAATGGGGTCCATATCGCATGGATGACCAGCAAAGTGAACAGGTACGATTGCCCTAGTCCGTGATGTGATTTTTTCCTCGATTCTATTAGCATCCATTGTTAGTGTTCCAGGTTCTACGTCAACAAAAATAGGATTCAAACGTTCGTGAATCATCACGTTCATGGTCGCCGGAAAAGTCATTGTCGTAGTTATCACTTCATCACCTGGCTCAAACCTTCTTACGGCCAAAGCTAGATGAAGAGCCGCCGTACAGGAATTTAAGCCAATAGCATAATCACAACCGATATATTTTTTGAAATCATCTTCAAATTGCTTAGTACGAGGTCCCGTGGTGAGCCAACCAGATTTTAGGGTTTTGACAACTTCATTAATTTCGTCGTCATCAAACCAAGATTGATGATAGGGCAGGTTGATGTTCATATTTTGGCTAAGTGAAACCTCATTAATTTTTTTAGGAAAGGTTTAGTTGCTCGTAGCTTATTTCCACGAAATCCATTTTCTGCCAAGCACTGTTATTATTAGGAAGGTAAAATTTCATAGCCCCCGACCCACTTAGTGCAACTGGCGCAGATAATAGAGTAACCACCCAGGTCCCATCTACCTTTTCCCAATAGTCAGTCAAAGGGTATTTGGCATCAAATTCGAAGTTTCCTCGTGCTACAACAGGGTTGATTCTTTGCTTACCAGCCGCCACAATATTGACCTTAGCGTATTTTCCATCCTTGCTAATAGAAATTTTTTCTAGAAAATATGTTTTGATTTTAATAAATGGGTCTCCACTCCAAATATATCTTCGGGGGACAGGAAATCCCAGAGGGTCGAATTTATTTGGATGTTTTTTTATATACTCCAAGGTAGGAACTGTAGCACCAGAAATATGTGATTTTTGTTTTGCGATTTCTCTGTAATCGTGGGTCGTCCAGCCTTCAAAATATTGCACTTCTTCCACAGAAATTTTCTTTTGGTAATCCGGATGCTGAAGACCGTGTATTTTCACCCAATCGTTTGTTTGACGAGAGTTAAAAAACTGAGCCTCTTTTTTAACGAGAATTTGAGCCTCCTTCATAAGTTGAGGTTTAATAATGCTTTCAGCATCTATTTTCATCACCAAACTAAAAGAAAAAATAACCCCAAGAATCGCAGCGCTGATCCGATACTTTGATTTTTTGTTAAAAATATTAATTTTGAAAAAGTTCATCTTGTTGCCCATTTAATTATTATTAATAAAGAAATTAATTGGAAAAAGGTAAAACACTTTTGGTCCAGCTAAGGTTACCCTATTCATCGTTATCATATCGTCATTTTAACTATAAGAGGTTAGCCGTTTATGACCCTTGAGCTCTTTTCTCAGCCTAAAGTAGTTAATATTTTTCGGGCCAGTTTTTCCGTGATTCCAGGGGTATCCTGCAACTGATCCTGCGATGCCTTTCTTATTCCGTCAAGACCGCCAAAATTTTTGAGAAGCAGCAAACGCCTTTTTTTACCAATGCCTGGAATTGATTCTAACGGTGAGGCCAGCGTGCTCTTATCACGTAATTTTCTGTGATACGATATTGCAAATCGATGGGATTCGTCCCGAATTCGTTGCAGTAAAAATCGAGAGGGGGAGTTTTCCCGAAAAAATACCGAGGCTTTTCTCCCGAGAAGAAATACTTCATCAGTATCAATATTATTGCGCAACCTTCCCTTAGCAACGCAGGCTATATCTAGCTTGTCCAAAAGATCCAGTTCGCATAAAACTTTTTCTGCGCTAGATAGATGTCCCCGCCCACCATCAATCAGAATGAGATGGGGTAGTGATTTAGCTTCCCTTATCAAACGACTAAACCTCCTCCCAATCACTTCTCGTAACATAGCATAATCGTCGATACCTTTGACTCCAGCTATTTTGTACCGGCGATATTTTGAATTTTCGGCCACAGCGTTTTTAAAAACTACAACCGATCCCACTGCATACTTTCCTGAAATATTTGAAATATCATACCCCTCGATTACTTCTGGAAAACGCCTCAATCCTAGTGTTTCTTTGAGCTCTTCTAGGCTTCGAAGTCCAAGTTCTCCCTTATCTAATTCTGTTCTTAAGGCAAAATTTGCGTTTTCTTCTGCCATGCTTAAAAGATCCCTCTTTTTCCCACGTAAAGGAAACTTCAGCTGAACCTGACTTTCTTTTTTTTGTGACAACCAGTCTGATATTAGCAGTGAGTCATCTATTGGATGAGGCAGCAATATTTCTTTCGGGAGAATAACTTCATCGGCGTAATATTGTTTAAGAAAGGACGATAAAGTTTCTTTATCATTGGCATCATCTAAACTTTTTACTTTATAAATTTGTTCACCTACCATTTTACCCCCACGCACAACAAGTACTTGGACCATTGCCTGATTGCGTTCACGGCAATAGCCAAGAATATCCTGGTCCTCAAGAGAAGTAGATACTATTTTCTGTTTACCCAAAACCACTTTTATCGCTGTTATTTTATCTCTATAAACACCTGCTTCTTCATAACGCAACTGACTAGAAGCTAACTTCATTTTTTTTTGTAAACTTCTTATTAATTCATTATTTTTACCTTTGAGAAAAAGCATAACATCTTGAACAATCCGGTTATATTCTTCTTTGGTTGGATAACCCGCGCATGGGGCGAGGCACCGCCCCATTTGATAATTCAGGCATGGTCTTCTGATTTCCGAGCCATCTAAATGGTCTCTACTTTGCCTGAGCGGGAAAACTTTATATATCAGCCGAATCGTTTCCCGAATCTCCTTAACCATTGTGTACGGTCCGAAATAAGTCGCACCATCCTTTTTTACTCGGCGGACCACTTCCAATCTTGGGAACTGCTCCTGTGTTGTTAAACGAATATAAGGATAATGCTTGTCATCTTTAAGAAGAACATTGTATCGGGGCTGATGTTTTTTGATGAAGTTGCTTTCGAGAATTAGAGCTTCCGTCTCCGTCTTAGTGGTTAAAAATTTTATATCGCACACCTTGTCCGTAAAAATACGCGTCCGTATAGGCAAATGGCGTGATTTCTGAAAGTAGGAACGAACTCTGGTGTTTAAAGATTTAGCTTTACCAATGTAAAGAATTTCCCCACGGCTATCCTTCATGATATAAATACCTGGTAGTTTTGGAACAGATTTTAGGATTTCGGCAATAATTTTTTTCATACTGGCGCACAGTGACGGTTCGAGGAAGTATCCGTAACCTTAGTGGATCCTGCTATTGAACTGTTTTGTTATTCTACATTAATTTTTATGATGTAGTGGCACTCTGCCTATATAACCTTTTTCTGATGGTCACAAGCAACCACAATAACCAACGCGGACTATGGAATAGTCGATTTGGGTTTATCTTAGCAGCATCAGGTTCTGCGGTGGGACTTGGCAACATCTGGAAATTTCCTTACATAGTAGGCCAAAACGGTGGGGGGGCGTTCGTTCTCGTTTATATCCTCTGCACAATCGCTGTTGGTCTCCCCATCATGTTAGCTGAATTTACCATCGGTAGAAAAACTAATCTCAATCCTGTCGGAGCATTCCAAGCGTTGAGGCCTAAAACACACTGGGTCAAAATTGGATACATGGGTGTGCTAGCCGGATTCCTCATTCTTTCCTTTTATGGGGTGGTGGGTGGGTGGACGTTGGCTTATTTTTTCAAAGCACTCACTCATACAGTGAGTAATTTTGCTTCTTCAAAAGAAGCAGGGCAATTTTTTGGATCCTTTATTGCTAATACTTGGGAAGTCCTTTTTTATCACGCTCTTTTCATGGGAATTTGCGTTGGTATTGTGTTGCGTGGAGTACATGGTGGTATTGAGAGGGCGTGTAAAATACTGATGCCTACCTTGGTGATTATTCTAATCATTCTCATGTTCCGTGCATTGACACTTCCCGGTGCAATAGACGGTGTTGAGTTTTACCTGAAACCGGACTTCAGCAAAATTGGCCCACAAACAATATTAATTGCTTTAGGACAGGCATTTTTTTCACTCAGTCTCGGTATGGGCTGCATGCTCACTTATGGAAGTTACTTGCCTGAACAAGAAGACTTGGCCTCTGCAACCGTATACGTTGTTGTTTTTGACACGATGATAGCACTTTTGGTGGGTATGGTCATTTTCCCCGCCGTCTTCGCTATGGGACTTGAACCAGCGGAAGGACCTAGTCTCGTGTTTAGTGTACTACCAGCTGTTTTTATGGATATGCCATTTGGCAATCTGGTTTCAGTTATTTTCTTTGCCTTACTTGCTATCGCGGCGATCACATCGGGAATATCTCTTCTAGAAGTGGTAGTCGCCTATTTCATCGACCAGAAAAAGTGGGGCCGAAAAAAAGCGGTAATCACTACCTCAGCTGTTATCTTTGCTTTTGGAATCCCCTCCGGCTTGTCCTTTGGAGTTTTTTCCGACTCAAAACTTTTCGGGATGACCTTTTTTGACCACGTTGATAATATCGCTTCCAACTATCTGTTGCCGCTAGGAGGAATGCTAACAGCTATATTCGTCGGCTGGATATGGGGCACAAAATCTGCTGAAGAAGAAATTGAAAAACACGAAATAAAGTTTCACTGGGAGAATATCTGGAGATTTCTCATCCGCTACATCAGTCCGGTTGCAGTTTTTTTTGTATTCTGCGCGAAGTTTATCCAATAAGTAAACTAGAAATGCCTAAACTTATTGTTAGGTAGGAATTTTTATTTAGAGAATCAAGCTTGTGGGCTAATTGGTTTTTGTAATCTTTTGCCCTCGGCCTGTCAGGTTAAATTCTGGGATGGTCACTTCTTTTCCCTGACAGGGTTCAACACATCCGATGATCTGGGTAGCTATATCATATTTTTTACAAATTATAGATATTTTAGAAAATTCTTTCATGCCATCAACAATTACCAAGAATCCGGTCCCCATGTTGAACACCTCGTACATCTCCGCGTCAGAAACTTCGCCTCGCTCTTGAATGAGTTTAAACACTTCGGGAACTGGCGGTAACGGATCGATCACGAAACGAACGTTATCATTTTCCACACGATTGAGGTTACTATAGCCCCCGCTTGTGATATGAACCATTGCTTTAAGATCAATACTTGCTCCAAGCATTTCCATGATAGGTTTCACGTAAATGCGCGTGGGTTCTAGCAATTCCTCGCCCAGAGTTTGACCTAATCGTTCTTCAAATTTTTTGATGTTCTTTTCTTGTTCCTTTCGCGTTTCACCAAGAAGAATTTTCCGTGCCAGAGTCAGTCCATTTGAATGCACGCCACTTGAGGCAAGACCAACAATGATGTTACCTGGCTGAATATCTTTGCCTGTATTGATTTTATCGAGCGAAACGTGACCAATGCAAGCACCGATGAGATCTATACCATTTATAATTTCCTTTATCTGAGAGATTTCGCCACCAGAAATGCTTATCTCTCCCTGTCGGGCCCCCTCGGCGAGACCCTTTCCAATTTCTGAAAAAACTCGAGCATCGGTGAAGGAGCAACCGATATAGTCAACCATACTAATCGGTTTTGCCCCAACACAAATCAGATCATTCACATTCATAGCTACGCAGTCGATACCAATCGTGTCATAACGACCCATAAGTTCTGCTATGATAACTTTGGTTCCAACACCATCGGTTCCAAAAGCAATACCTTGGCCGTTACCTATATCTATTACGTTAGCAAAGTAACCAATATCAGCTGCCAAAGGATAGCGTCTGCTGAATTTCCTCGTAGGAAGGACATGCGCCAAAAGTTCGGAAAGTGCATCCTCGGCTCCACGACTTGAAACTCCGCTTTTTTCGTACTGGGACTGAGAATTGTTTTGAGGATCAGGCATACCGTGACTTGAAAAATGTTTTAAACAGAAAACCGATGGGAACTTATATAGTATTAATTCCAAACTACGCTAGCGATCCATGTAAAAACGGTTATGGATAAATACCCATTATACGGTAACTGTCGTAAATCTTTTCTATGGCAATTGACATCGCCGCTATTCGGTAGCTTCCTACCTTTTTCTCAGCCCAGTAGCGATCATGAATTCTCTGAAAGGTATTTTGCATTGTATCGTCGAGCCCTGACCGCACTAAATCAATTTCGACTGGACCACGCCCAATTTGTGAGATTAAATTTTTCGGCAATTTCGTTCCAGATTGTTCAATGGCTTTTATAAACAAATGATTCTGGTTCTCCTCATACCGCCTTTCCATTCTACCAAACCGAATGTGTGAAAGATTTTTAATCCACTCAAAGTACGATACGGTGACTCCTCCTGCGTTAAGATACACATCCGGAATAATCACAACACCCATTTCATTAAGAATAGTTTCCGCTTTGAAAGTTATCGGTCCGTTAGCTGCTTCTGCAATGAGTTTAGCTTGAATGCGACGAGCATTAGTCTGGTTGATAACTCCTTCCATTGCTGCCGGAATGAGAATATCGCATTCTTGCTCTAGAAGCTCCGCACTGTTCTCGTAATATTTTCCCTTCGGAAATCCTTTGATTCCACCTTTATTTTCTACCTTATACCGGAAAACCTCTTCCACACTGAATGCATTTTTGTCGAAGATCGCACCATCCCATTCCAAAATAGCAATTATCTTTGCCCCATCTTCTTCTTCCAGAATTTTTGCAGTGTGATAGCCCACGTTGCCAAGCCCCTGAATGATGACCTCTTTACCTTCTAGTGAGTTCCCTTCTAGGTTAGCTAGCTTCACACCTTCCGGATGACGAAAAAACTCACGAAGTCCGAACACAACACCCCGTCCCGTTGCTTCGGTACGCCCCTGAATTCCTCCCAAGGAAACAGGCTTACCAGTAACACAGCCAAGGTAATCGGTATCCTTGGGCCGGTGTGCCGCATAAGTACTGGCTATCCAAGACATCTCTCTTTGCCCGGTACCCATATCCGGCGCGGGAACGTTCACGCCTGAGCCGATATAATCTTTTTGAATTAATTCAAAAGCAAAACGGCGAGTGATTTTTTCCATCGCGTCACGGTCATATTTTTTTGGATCAATAAGTAATCCACCCTTGGATCCACCAAAGGGAACATCGACCAATGCACATTTATAAGACATAAGTGCTGCCAAGGCTTCCACTTCATTCTGATTTACAGTTGGAGCAAAACGAATACCGCCCTTAGCTGGAAGCTGATGATCGCTATGAACCGAACGCCATCCAACAAAATTTTCTATCTTACCGTTGATTTTTACAGGAAACCGGACTTGATAAACATTATTGACATTTTTGATGTACTGGGCCATTCCTTCCGGAATATCGAGAGTAGCTAAAGCCATGTCGAATGAGAAATTTACACTTTCAAGGAAACTAATTTCTTTATCAGGGGGCACTGTCATAATTATCTCCTCAGTTGAACCCAATGGGGTCTACGTGCAATTTTGCATATATCGCGTGGAACGTTAAATATTTGTATATTACCAGTATAAAGTTATTTTCAAAAACGGATATAAAAATTATTCCTTGGGTAAAATTTCCTGGATATTTCACTAACCTCTTTTTTTGCATGACAGTGGACACTTTTCTTTGAAATAGCTATGCTAGATCCAAAACAAACCATTATTTTTATAATTCATCAATGGAGTCATCTGTGCGACAGGCAAACCATAAATTTTCCACTTCCACAAGTGGCAAAGGACTCTACAACATTACCCGTGAAATTACATCTTGGGTAACCCGACAAAAAGTTAACACAGGCTTGCTGACAATTTTTATTCCACACACTTCTGCATCGATTGTTATTCAGGAAAATGCAGACCCCGATGTGTTGCGCGATCTTAACGAATATTTTCAGAGGCTGGTTCCAGAAGGCGACACAAATTACCTTCACCGTTCTGAAGGACCTGATGACATGCCTGCTCATATTCGTTCGGCCCTCACACAAACCCAGATATCTATTCCTGTTAACTCGGGAAACCCTTCTCTGGGTACCTGGCAGGATATATATTTATTTGAACACCGGAAACAGTCACACACGCGTCTAATACACCTCCACCTGATTGGGCAATAATTCACTACATTAAAAATAGTTATACAATTTGTAGTGTTAAAACAATAAATTATTTTTATTTTGGCGCAGTCAATAAGATCTTTACTAGAGTAAAAATTAAATTAACTTTCTAAACTGCTCAGGCGTTTAAGTAGTTTGTTTTTAAGTTTCTTTGGTAAGGCACTAACTTTAGAAGCTCGACGTACAATATCTTCCACTCCTGAGCTTCCGTTAAGCACATGATTAAACTCTGAAACAAAAACTTTATTTTTATCCTTAAAAACACACTTAATTTCATCTCCTCTACTTAATGTTCCCTCTTTAATGACCGAAAAGTAAAACCCGCTCCTTCCAGAACTTTGAAAACGTTTCGCTAAGTCAACCAACCCAAAACGCGCGTTTAGGGTGACGCAAGGTTCTCTCGGTTGGGTGACGATGACCTCCGCTGCCCCTATACGAAATCGATCACCTATACAAACTGTATTTTCCCTTAGGCCAAGAGTCGTGAAGTTTTCACCAAAGTCGCCAAAAGATAATTCTGGCTTCATAAGTTCATTGCGCCACAAGTCATAATACTCGGCAGGATAGACACAAACCGCCTTATCTGCTCCGCCATGGAGTTTCTTATTAGCTTGATAGTCGCCTTGTAACCCAAGGCTATACAGTTTAATTGGACCTTCTACAGGTTTTTTGAAAATGCCGGATTGAACCTTTTTCCCATTTCGCAAAACCTCACATAGCGAGCCAACATTTATTGATAAAAGTTTCATCGAAAATATTTAGGCTCAAAAATCAACCGCGCATACAAATAAGCAACCGTTTCAGAAATAACATCACGAACTCCAGCGCTGGACATCCACCATCGAGCTATATCGTAGTCTTTGGGCTCCAAGCTAACAACTCCCATATTAACTGATGGGAATACCTTCTTAAACATAAACCAAGTACGTCGGGTATGGGCACCCAGCGAGACCACATCAATTGATGCCGGATTCAAACCTTTTTCGTTCAGCCTTTTCTTCACTGCCAGCGCCGCGTTATAAGTTCTATCTTTTCTGTGATTAATGCCTGTCGGGGCCAATATGATTTTCTCCAACGGGACACCTTGCGCATTTAATGTTGAGGCCGCCAACTGTGCCCATGTTTTATAACTTGACAGATGGTGACCAATCGATAAAACCCCTCCAGTGGTAACCAGTAGTTTATAGCTACCATTTTGGAACTGGTTTTGTACTTTTTCTAAGGCATAACTGGGTAGCCAACCTTCAACCACAAGAATCTCTCCATAAACGGGTTTTGTTGGAGCCAAAAATGGATAGACACGTAATACAAGAAAGAAACAAATTATACCGATTGCCATTATCAATAAACACCAGCCCATAGGGGTGAGAACCCGACATTCCCGAATAGTTATCAAACGAATTCGATGCATTTATATTTACTAAAGTGCGCTTTATTACGAGGTTTAATTAGGTGTATGCAAAAAGTGACCGCAAATTAATCAAGGATGATGCGAAATTCCTCGGGTTTTTCGGGCAAATCTTTCATTCCAAACCATCATAGCAAGAACCATTGTGGGTGGAAAATTGAAATATTGGTCTTATTCAGTTATTTGGCAAAAACCCTCGCCCAACCGTCAAATTTCCCCTCTATTCAATCAGTTGAAACCCTTTTCCACAAAAATTTATTTCTACTAATTTTTATTAAAGACTTCTAAGTTATTATTTTTAAATTATCCAGAGAGCTCCCTCATCTAAAAATAAGCCCTTGGCATAAACTTTGCATAACTCATTGAATAAACAAAATTTACCTCTTTTTTGGGGATGGTTCAGCCACGATTCGGTGTCAAAAAGCATAAATTATGATGAAGAACACCTTTAGTTTCTGTCTCTAAAAAACGAAATGTATCTATAAGAAACTAACATAATTGGGCGATTTGTTTATCCATGTGCATGGTAAACATTTTTTAAACAAGATCAACAAAGGAGAATTAAGAAATGATAACTCGTACCTGGCAAAATAATCTGACCGCGCCTCAGGCTAAGTCTTTTGGTTATGATCCATTTCAGTGGGCCCAAGATTTTGAAATGGAATTACTGGAAAATAACCGAGAAGTTTTTTTGAGAGTTTATAACACAGAGGTGGAAGAGTACTGGCTGGATACCGCTAATGATTAAAACCAGATAGTTCTGATATAATATGGACACTTGGTAATCTACGATTTCAATCATTACTTGCTTTAACTTAATATTTTGAAAAGTCCTCAAACTTCCGATTTTAAATTATCACCCTTACCTTTATAACCAACCTTTTCATAACGAAAAATCTATTTAACTACATTTTGCTTTATCCAATTTTAAGATATTTGAACAAAATATATTAAATTTTTTCAGACTTAATGTGACAAGATAGGTGCTATTTATTGGACTATTTTAAAAAAATAAGACGGTCTAGAATAAAAAATATCAATAGTCACTCGTTTTTAGCCACTTTATCTCATATCTAATTTTTCTTCACTTTATCTACACATAATTTTATCGCTTGATGGATTTTGATTCCCCGCGTTGCTTTAACTTTGTTTCTTATGCCAAGAATAAATGCACCGATAGAGCAATAAAGTTTACCTTAATTTTTTAGGTGGTCATTTCATCACTTAGGGCTAATAAAAGTATGAAAAATATAGTCTGTATATTTCTGGCGATATTAACTTTTACTGTTTATTCGCAAGTCCAAGACCATGAGTTTATTAATTTTGATGATAATCGCTATGTAACAGAAAGCTCTCTTGTTCAAGCTGGTTTGACTACTGAAAGTATCATACGAGTATTTACTACAACACACTTTGGTGCCTGGATCCCAATAACCTCTCTTTCATACATGCTGGACTACCAACTGTATGGATTAAACCCAAAAGGTTATCTCCTGACCAATTTGTTTTTTCACATAGCTAACTCTCTATTACTATTTTTGATTTTCTTCCGTATGACTGGTGCAATTTGGCAGAGTGCATTTGTCGCGTCCATGTTTGCATTCCATCCCTTAAATGTTGAATCCGTTGCATGGATATCTGAACGTAAAAATGTTCTAAGCACTTTATTCTGGTTACTAACCATGTGGACTTATATCCATTATTCCGAGAAACAAACTGTCAAGAGATATAGCCTAGTTTTTTTATTTTTCGCCTTGGGCCTGATGTCAAAACGCATGTTGGTCACTTTGCCATTTGTGCTTCTTTTAATGGACTACTGGCCCTTGAGGCGATTGAAATTTGGAAAGGAAAAAGGCAGTAACGAGATTTTAGAAAAAAACACCGCTAAGAAATCAGAAGCCTTTCGACTTGTGGTCGAAAAAATCCCCTTATTTCTACTTACGATAGGTTTAAGCATTGTGACTCTGCTCTTGGCCAAGATAGCGAGTGGAATACATTATTTAGACATAGCGTCATTGCAGGCACGACTTACCAATGCAATGGTTTTATACCTGGAATATTTGAGAAAGATGATATGGCCAGAGAAACTGGCTATATTTTATCCCCACCCCGGAAATACTTTGGCTGTATCGCAAGGAATATTATGTGGCATGGTATTGGTGGGTATTACCATTATTTCAATCAGGCTTATTAGAAAGGCACCCTATTTTGCAGTTGGATGGTTTTGGTACCTGGGGACCCTGGTGCCTGTAATTGGGATTGTGGAGGTAGGAGGACACTTAATGGCAGACCGCTATGCTTATATACCCTTAATTGGAATATTCATTATTGTAGCGTGGGGATTGCCTGAACTTATGTCGAAGTGGCGCTACAAGGAAAAGGTGTTGTCTGTTTCAGCAGGAATAATAATCTGTACATTACTGGTAACAACTTGGAAGCAAGTGAGTCACTGGCAGAACAGTATTACAGCTTTCAAGCATGCCATTAGGGTAACGGATAAAAAGTACCCTAATCTCGCAATAATGCATAACAACCTGGGGCTGGCCCTGTTTGATGAACAGAAGAATGAGGAAGCTATTTCTCATTACAAGATGGCCATAAGACTCAAACCTTACTACGTCGATGCACATTATAATCTTGGCAATGCACTGTCCACTCAAAAAAAGATCGATGAAGCTATTGCCCATTATAGAATGGCTATAAGGCTCAAACCTGACCATGTCAATGCACATTACAACCTTGGGATTACTCTATCTAACGAAAATAAGAATGAAAAGGCTATTCTACATTATAAAATAATTATAAGAATTGATTCTAATTTTGCTCCAGCATACAACAACCTTGGCAGTATTCTTCTTAGAATGAAAAAAAAAGAAGAAGCTATTTCTCACTACAAGATGGCTATTAAGCTGAAACCTGACTACGCCGAAGCACATAACAATCTTGGTAGTGCCCTCCTTGGCATACAAAAAAAAGAAGAAGCTATTTCTCACTACAAGATGGCTATTAAGCTAAAGCCTAATTATATCGACGCACATCACAACCTTAGAATAGCTTTACTTCGGCATGGGAAAATATAAAAATTTTAAGACCAAACTGCCCTCTGATATTTACTAAGTAGAAAGAGAACAGCTCCCGATAAATACTGGTCAGATAATATGCCTACTTAATGGAAACATAATGATGCTTTTTATCCATTTAAACTTTTTTACCTTTACTAGCAAAACCTCTATTATCTCTGTTGCATGCGATTCCTTAGTTTATTTAAACTCCCGTTAGTGGCTCTGTAAAAAACTGCTTAAACCATTCATATTTTATAAAAGCAATCGCTAGAAGTAGAAATATCCAAACGTAAATTCTAATCATTATTTTTCTCTTCTTTTTTTATATCTATCCACAATTGATGGAAAGGTTTTCAAAATTTTACATCATGGTTTGGGGTGCTTTATAGCAAAGGGTTCTTGCAACTCATAAATCAGCTCAGGATCTTTTAGGTCTTCAGCTTCTTTGGGTGGAGAAAAATCCTCAGCTTGTATTAGAGGTTTGCCAGTTTCTTCATCAAGGAGTACGCCTTGTTCTCTAAGTGATCCAGCAAATGGGGGATTATCTTTTGGGTAAATTAAATCTGAATAAGTCAATACAGCGCCTGCCCAACCAAGCAAAAAGGTAGTTATGAATAGCGGAAATATTACCAGGAAACGCCTCAGTACATCCATTGGTTATCTCCCTTTTTTATCGGGTTGAACAGATTTACCAACCGCACTAACTTCCCATTTTTCATTGCTGTTTATTTTTTCTTCTATACTTTTCGCATTTAATTTTCCTTGTATCAAAAATACATTTTTACCGCACCAAAAAATTAAACTAAATAGATATCTTTTTCATTATGACTCTCATCGATATCAAGACATCTCAATAACCAAGGACTGTGTGAAATATAGCTCCTATTCCAACACATAAATAAATCAAGGAGCCAAAAAGATTCCACATTATTTTTTTTATCTGTTCTAAGGTCATCTCATTATCTCCCTAATTACAAAAATAAAAAATGCGACTACTGTCACTACCGTGCTTGCTACACTCGACCAAATCATGAGTTTATGAGCTGATTTGTCAATTAAATATCCTAGGGCAAACAACCGTTTATTCTTTTCCATATACTTTACCTCTTAGTTACACGTCTTTACTCACATATCAATGATAAGACCTCTTTTAATTGCCTTCTGCAGTCACGCATAAAACTTATGAGATCTAGAAAGGCCAGACAAAAACAATCATAGGAACGGACAGGGCTACAATTAAAAATTCCAGTGGCAAACCCATCCGCCAATAATCGCCAAACTTGTATCCTGCCGGGCCCATGATCAGAGTGTTGTTCTGATGACCTATTGGGGTTAGAAAGGCGCATGAAGCACCAACGGCGACGGCCATGAGAAAGGGATCAACGCTGACACCGAGTTGCTCGGCAATACCAACTGCAACTGGAGCCATCACCACTGCGGTCGCTGTGTTGTTCATGACGTCCGATAAGGTCATCGTAACGATCAGAACCAATGCCAGGATCAGGGTTGGTGCCTGGTTTGCACCCAAACTTAGGATAGAATCGGCAATCAGTTGCGTCCCTCCAGTGGATTCCAGAGCCTTGCCGACTGGAATCATCGCCCCCAACAAAATGACAATGGGCCAGTCAATCTCCTCATAGACATTACGAATTGGTACAATATTAAAAATTATCATCGTAATGGCAGCCACGGAAAGGGCTATTTGAATAGAAGCCAAACCAATTGTCGCGGCAAAGATGGCCGCCGCAAAAACACCCGTCGCAAGACCAGCTTTCTTACTGGATCCAAAATTGAGCCTACGTTTGGCTAGCGGGAGACAACCCAATGACAAGACCAATTCAGCAAGACTTTCAGAGTCCCCTTGAAGTAGCACGACGTCACCCCCGCGAAAACGAACTTGAGGAAGACGTTTACGAATCGTTGTCCCTTGGCGAGATACTCCAAGCAGATGAATGTCGTACCGATTCTTGAGTCGTAGCGAGGTAAAAGTTTGCCCCTCCATTCGTGAACGCGACTGGACTACAGCTTCCATCATCGTGGTATCTTCCGAGCGCAAGAGAGAAGCTTTCTCCTTGCCTTCACCAGCCAACTTAAGCTTGGTATCGGTTATAAACTTATCCAGTTCCTGAGGACCCGATTCAACAATTAAAATATCTTCGCTCCTGATTACTTCATGTCGAAGCGCCGCTAAAATACGGCGTTTATCTCGTACTATCCCGACGATTTCAACATCCAGTTTTTCTCCCCGTTGGTCGAGTTCTCGAAACGGCGTGCCAATTAGTTCCGAATCTTTCGGAACAATGACTTCGGTAATATAATCATCGATGGGGATCAACTCCTCTGCGGTGACCCGTGCCCGTCTTTTTTTTGGAATCATCCTCCAGCCCACTAAGGAGATGAAAACCACACCAAACAACGCTACCACCCCACCTACTGGAAAGAAATCGAACATCAAAAAAGGTTCGCCTTTCACACTCGTCCTAAAATTGGCGATGATGATGTTGGGAGGGGTCCCAATAAGAGTCAAAAGGCCGCCTAAAATGGATGCAAAAGACATCGGCATCAAAATAACTGCGGGAGAGCGTTTCGCTTTCCTAGAAGATTCCATCCCCACTGGCATCAAAAGGGCCAAAGCACCAATGTTGTTTATTGCTGTGGAAAATGCCGCCGAAATACCAGAAAGCATGGCCACATGAAGAGAAACACGTCTGACCGTGAACATCAAATGATTCACAATCAAGTCAACAACGCCCGAATTTGCCAGACCGCGGCTGAGGATGAGTACTAACGCTACAGTTACTGTTGCCGGATGGGAAAAGCCAGAAAAGGCATCCTGAACGGGAACCAATCCCAATAAAACGCATAGGATGAGTCCCATAAAAGCAACCATGTCATAGCGTATCCTCCCCCAAATAAACAAAGCAAGAATACCAACAAGAATTAAAAAAATTGTAACCTGTTCCTGGTGCATTATTATATTCACATGTAAAAGTAGGGAGAGACTTGCTTGAGATCCTTCAAAACTAATTCTTACAAACTAGTTATGGACAACGGAACTTCCAGAAAGTTAAGATCACTTTTGGAGACTTTTCCGACCTCCCATAATTTTGCTTTCTTACAATAAGCTAGCCCAACTTTCCTATAATTGGTAAATCTCTAGGTTTATTTTAATAGATATTTCTTTAATGACTTTTTCTTATTCAATATTTGATTAATTGAAAATGCGCTTAAAGAATTGCTGCATTGCGAGCCAAGATAGTTCATCCGCCTGTTTGTTGTATTGCAAGTTCGGGATATTGAACATTTTGTTGAACTCGTTCGCTTGTTTATTCGTAAAACTGTGTTTGATTCCAGTCAAGTTTAAGTAAGTAAAGTCAACATTTTCCTCTACCATTTCTTTAGCGAAGGAACCTACAGTTTCTGGTTTTAAAAAGGTGTCCTTGGAACCGTTAATAATCAAAACTGAGGCCGTCATATTACCTTTGGTAATTGTAGGTTCTAATGGCAGCGAGCTGTGGAAGGCAACGATTCCGTCCAAGTTGGCACCACCTCTTGCCATACGAATGGATACTGCTCCACCAAAACAGAAACCAATAGCTCCAATCCTTGAAGAGTCGACTGTCTCGTGAGACTGCAAGATTCCCTTCGCTTTGTTGAACCGGGCTTTAGATGTTTCCCAGTCTTGGAAAGCGGCATTCATCAATTCCCCAGCCTTCTTCGGATGGTTGGCTGTTTTTCCGTTTCCATACATATCAACTGCCAAAGCAGTATAACCTGCTTCGGCAAGCATACGTGCTCGGCTGCGAGCATGATCATTATGCCCCCACCATTCGTGCACAACCAGAATTCCCGGGCGTTTATTTTGGACGGCATCGTCGTAAGCAAGATAACCTTTTAACTTTGTACCATCATGAGAATATTCGACCTCACTAGTAAAAATACCCGCTTGAGCCACTGTTTGTAAGCCAAACAAATAAAGAAAAATTAATTGGGCGAAACATTTCATGAGATTTTAATTCCTCCACATAAAAATTATATATTTAACAGAATATATCTGCATGTTAATGTATATGTAAAACTCAAACAATAATATTTCTAAGTTTTATTATAACTTTAAACAGATAATCCCGCGGAGCAATCGCGGAGCAATAAGGTCGAAAAAGATTCGCCCAAGAGTTAAGAACACAAGGCTTTTTTCATTATAGTCTTAGGATTCATATGTTAAAATATCACCCATTATAAATTTTCCGACGTACAGCAGGAAGGAGATATGTCTGTATTCAAAGAAATAGATTCCGATCTTTATCAATGGTCAGAATTTTCTAATGAAAAACAACTCAACTTTAATGGATATTATCTGGTTCACAATGGGGAATCCGTAATTATTGATCCACCAAATTTATTGGAGGATGGATTCCAAAACTTAAAAGATTTAATCAAAAAATCGAGCAGCCCCTTAAAAGCGATTCTATTAACTAACGTTCATCACGATCGAATGAGCCAGAAGGTTAAAGAAGTTTTTTCTATCCCTGTATATATTCACAAAAATGATGCAATCGAACTAGCTTTTAAAGCAGATCATACGTTTGTAAACGATGATAAGTTATTTTGCGGGCTGAAGGTAATTCATTTAAACAATCAAAAATCACCTGGGGAGTCAGCCTTTTATCTTGAAGATCAAAAAAAATTATTTGTCGGAGATGCATTAATAGGGAAGGTCCCTGGAAAGTTAAACTTGCTCCCACCCGAAAAATTTGTAAATATTAGTGAAGCTCGAAAAAGCCTTCAGGTTTTGAGAAACCTCCATTTTGAGGATTTGCTATTGGGCGATGGTGAGGCTATTCTCGGTAAAGGAAAGGAAGCATTGGAAGCGTTTTTAAGCCAATAGTTCGATAAAAAATAGACATAAAGAGGCCTAATTTTTTAATCTAGGTCTTCTTCGTCTATAAACCCTTCTTCAATGCCTTTTGCTAGAATTATATCCGCTAAGTGCCCATGACCTCCTTCATCATAGTTCATAACATTTCCGTCATCAAAATCATCAAAAAACACTTTTTTCTCTTTCTCGCACCAGTTTCTCATTGATTCGCTGAAACGCAAAACCCTTTGCACTGCCTCTAATTTATCCATATTGGGATGATTAAAAAATTGTTGCTAAAGGTTTTATGATTATTTTTCCTTGGCAATAATTGCTTTGTATTATATTAAGGCGTTAAATAACATCATAAATAACCGTAATTTCCAGATTCTCTTTATCTAAAGTATATATCGTTTAGCATAAAAATTTTATAGGTCGTGTCGAGGAAACCTACCTCCTACTCATATTAGATATATTATTAAGGAGAGCTTATTCCATATTTTTATTTAAAACAAACGGTTCGGATATTATAAACTCTACCCAGATGTTCTTACTTAGTGGGAAACGTCCATGCAAAGAATAGCCCTTATCACAGCCGGAACTGTTTTTGGATTACTTGCAACATCTCATATTGTTAGGTGGGTGTCTCCTGTTGAGATATTGATTGAAGGAAATGTCCTTCCTCTTATTGTTTCTGTATCTTCAGGTATTATTTTGGCTTTGCTATCCATTTGGATGTTCGTTGCAGTGAAGAAAATGGGTTCAATCCCAGAAGGAGATAAGGAGGAGGAAGAAAACAATTAATGAATAAACTGGCTCTCATAACAAAGGTACCCCAGGAACCTATAATTTCTAAGTCATCGTTCTTTAGAAAAGGTTCTACTCATGAGCTAACCAGGTGAAGCTTAACTATTGCAATCTGTTCTATCAATCCTCATCATACATAATTACTTGAACGGGACAGGCATTAGCAGCATTTTTGATTTTTTCTTCCAACCCTGAATAGTCTACCCCTTCTATAACTGTCGAGCCGTCATCCTTAATTTTAAAAACCTCTGGGCAATTGTCTTGTGACATACCACATAAAATACAACCTTCCTCAATCCAGACACGTGTAATAGCCAATGCTATCAAGCCTCCTATCAATTAATTAGAGAGACAATTCATCTTATTTTAAGCCACGGAAAAAACTTTCCTTTCTGGATATAGTATTACAAATTCTTAGATTTATTCAATTTATGTTGAAGATACAATCAAAATTCGTGTTCAGTGATCGAGCCTATCTACAGTTTTTCTATCCACTCTCTTGCAAGCCCCGCCGCAATGGCAACCTGGCCTGGTGTCATCTTTTTTTCTATAATATCCGCATTTCTACGCCCAGTTTCATTTCCGTTGACTCCAGCAATGTTAAACCACTTATGAGCTTTTATGTAATCTTGTTCAACTCCACGGCCCTTTTCATACATTAAGCCAAGATTGGACTGTGCTCCAGTAATCCCTTGCTCTGCTGACAATCGATACCATTTTGCAGCTTCCATATCGTCACGAGATACTCCTTCTCCTCTGCTATAAATCAGCCCAAGGTTATACTGGGCGTGAGCATAACCTTGTTCCGCCGATAGTTTAAACCACTTTATAGCCTCATGCCAGTTCACCAAAACTCCCTGACCCCTTCCATACATCACTCCAAGATTGTGCTGGGCTTGAGCCAAACCCTGTTCTGCAGCAACCCGGTACCATTTAAATGCTATTTGATAACTTTGTTCTACACCTAGACCCCTGCCGTACATGAGTCCCAGGTTGGTCTGCGACTCCGCAAAACCCTGCTCTGCAGCCAGTCGGTACCATTTAACAGCTTCCACATCGTCACGAGATACTTCTTCTCCTCTACTGTAAATCAAGCCAAGATTGTATTGAGCTTCTGCAATTCCCTGTTCCGCCATAGGCTTCCAATCTTCAATAGTCATTGTGCCATCCTTAATGGTTGCTTTTTTAATTTACAACTTCAAAGCTAATTCGAATGCCCTTTGCTTGATTGTTGCATTAGGCCCGAACCAGGCTACTCGCAAACGTGAATCCTGATTGTTTCCAAGACAATGGTCAATCGTGTAAGTTACCGCGTTTAGCAAACCCCAGGCAGTCATATGGGCAGATTCCAAATTCTGCCCAGGAGCTTTTTTGATCGCTTCAATACCTATCTTGGTTTTTTTATCTGCCAGTTCATTTATATCCTTACTTCCAATTGAAGAAAATCCATCGGCTATATTCGGCTGGAAAACGTCGAACATATATCGGTTTGCAACTTGATCATCCACTTTTTTGTTTGCTAAAAATTCAGCATTGGAGGCAAAAGTTGAGATCGCCTCTCGTCCATAACCAATAGCTTCTTTCGTTTTTTTAATTATATCTCCTTCGAACTTGTGTGATTCTAGAGAAATAAAGGGGAATTGCTTAGTAAAGGGCCTCCTACATATATTCTTAAAGGTGCTTCGTGCTTTGGAAGATACTTGAAACGTATTCCCTCCTGCTAGTCTTAACGTAGTAAAATAGATTTCAATATTATCCCTATTTTTATTTCGAGAAGATAGCAAAAGGTAGCCTTTCACGTTATCAGCTTTCATCAAGGTGAATTCTTCCTTTAAGGTGGCCAGCGCCCAGACAATTCTTCCATTATCCAAGGTTCCGATTGTTTCCAAAGGTGCATCACCGTGCTCGGTAAATGATTTAAAAAACTGGAATGTCTCTTGGTTCGCATAAGATTTAGGCCTACCCGGTCGAACCCCCCCCGTTGGATTCCAGGACTTCTCCAAATCTAGTTTGACTTTGTACACCATTTCTCGGGGAGAAAGCCTCGGACTAACATCAACACCAAGCTCGTCCCAAGGTTTCTCGTTATTCCATTCCATAATGGGTAAAGTTTTTTAGTTATTTCTTAGACATCTTTTAAAATCAAGTATTTTTACCCGAACAAATTTTAACCATAATCTTTAAAATAATAGTTTAGCAAAACCATGTAGCCTTGGCGTCCACAATAATTCAATTATTGCTTACAGGGGGTTTAGAGCTGGCGCAGCGAAAACCAACATAGTGAAATCTATGTATTGGTAGGCTCGTGATCCAGTTAGAAGATTGCATGGCATTTATTGAGTTTCTCCAAGACCCTCCTCTAAGAACTTTCCCGCCCGTTGTATTACGATAACTATCCGTCCACTCCCAAACATTTCCTGCCATGTCATATAAACCATAGGCATTGGGAGTTTTTTGACCTACAGGATGAGTTTTTTTTTGTGAGTTTTTCTTAAACCAACCATGTAATTCTGGATCTTCTTTTCCCCAGTAAAATTTTTCTGTACTTCCTGAACGCGAAGCCCACTCCCATTCCCATTCATTCGGTAAACGCTTTCCAATTCGCCGACAATATTCCATTGCCTCGAACCAGTTCACTTTTTCAACAGGTCGTTGGTTATTTTTGAAAAATGATAAATTTGTCTCGAAAATCTTTTCATAAGATCCTTGAGTAACCTCAAAACGATCCATAAAAAACCTGTCGACGAATATTTCGTTGGTGCCATGTTCTTTGCCAACTTTTAGTTTACCGGGCGGTATCAATGCCATATCATTTTTTGTTTGGGCAAATATGTAGATGGGAGGAAAGGCGGAAAGTCCGATGAGAATTAACAACCACCACATTATTTTTTGGATAAAAAACACATTAATCATTAGATTATATGAAACCAGCGTAGGGGATTGAACCGCCGACCTACTGATTATTAATTTGTAGGTTTTTTATACAGCCTTCTATATTCTTCTAGTTCTCTATTCCCGTAATGACCGGCCAAGGTTTCCACGATTCTTTAATGATTTTCCATCCCTTAGGGCCGTTTTCCCAGACAAGCTCCTTTAGTCCAACGTCTGAAAACTTGTTAGATTTAAACCGCTGAATAAAGGTGACCCTAATTATACTTTTTTTAGAGGAATATATTTTAATATCCCATACTTGAACAGAAATATTTACAGCCTCTTCTAGAGTTTTCCGCCTATAGGCTTCCCATTGGGAACGAGATCTTTTTGGATCTTCAAAATTTTCAGAGTAGAAGGACAAGTATAGAGGGGTGTCTTGGCTCTCCCAGGCTTTTACCCAACTATACAGGTAGGAAACAACAACGTCTGCTGGATTGATGTCAGTTGATGATGGAAAAGGTCTCTTGAAAAAACCTTTGGTTGCAGCCAGAGGAGAATCAACCTCAACTTCTACAACCTGTTTTTTTATAATGTCAGCTGATCGTATAAAATTTTTAAAATTCTTTTTATTTGTTTTCTCAACCAGTTTCATACCTTCAACCAGCGTCAGCTTATTGCTTTCTAGTTTTTCAACCGGTAGATGACTCGTTTTATTTTTAGATTCCTTAACTTTCCTTGAGTAGTCGCTGGAAACCCAGCCAAACTTCCTTTTTGCATACTCCACCTGATACCAAAGCCCATTAAAATTTACAGCATCATTGGCCGTGGTACCTGTAAAAGGAACTTTGGAGCCGTTTATTAGACTGGCGATCACCGGACTCAAAGTAGAAGCTTTTTGGCGGACGTTTAGGGGGCGGTTTTTAGTAACAACCAAAATATAATCTTTTGCATTGATTTCTGAATTAATGGGATGACCACTTTGTACGATACCTTTTTTATTTGTTACTTTGTCGAGATTACCTCCAGTTTTGTTGTTTTGTTTAGAGCTTACAGGACTGGTCAGCCCTGATGATTTTTCAGTGTAACTGGGTGAGGTTTTTCGTTGTTTAACCCTCGTTTGACCAGATTTGAGACGGGCTATTTGATTACGCAGTGATGTGATTGTGGCTCTGAAGTCGGCAATTTCTCTCGAGCTTTTTTTTTTGAACACATTAAATTCATTTTCTTGCGCAATTAGAGATGTGATTGTGGCTCTGAGGTCGGCAATTTCTCTCGAAATTTTTTGTTTAAATACATTAAATTCATCCTCTTGGACAATTAGATCAGTTGGATTTTTTTTACTGCTCTTATTGATTCTTTCATTTGCCTTAACACTATTAAGGTTTACTTGGCCCAGTTTAAGGGCGGGTAATGAAACCAGGTAGCTTCCGTTATGCGAAGGATACGCAACTTTAACTAAAACAGAATCACTAGAGAATTTTGTAATATCAATAACTCCACCTTCGGAACCGGGTGCGGTAAAAACTATGAATCTATCATCAAATTTTATTAAACCCTCTTCTAAGGGATATATTTTCCTGTTTTCAGGGTTTGAATGTGGATATTCAAAAATAGAATTATCGTCATGTAGAGATTGAAAAAAAATTAAATTATTATCATATAATTCTTTAGTAGTTTTTGATTTTTTAGAGATCAAGCATTGGAGATTTCTAGAGGAACCGTAAATTATGTAAGTAATAATACTGTTTGATTGACGGTTATATTTTTTAACTTTAATGTCATCACGATTAAAACCACATGACTTAAATTGATTAATATGATTCGCAATAGAGAGTTCAATAAATGAAATGTCTGATGATTTTTCACCCTTGTCATCTTGTTCCACTTCTCTTTCAAGAGTTTCAGCTATTCCCCGTTTATCCGTCACTTGAAAAACAAGTTCATCTTTCCATTGTGCTGGAGATATAACAGGTAATGTTAGAATAAAAAATATGACCGTAAGAAAGAATAAAAAATAAAACCACTGTGACTTTATGTTCATAAACATAAGCATCTCTGTCAGTTGATGATTAAGACATTCTATGCCAGTTAAATGGGATGGGCAAGTTGGTTATTATGAGAAGTATAATCAACTCATGAAAACTAAACCACTCACATGCTTGCTTTCAGTCACTTTTCTTAATTAGTATTTTTGCTATCGTCAGTGCCAAACAAAAGTTAGCTAACTATGGAGGAACCATCTATGTCCGAAACTATGACAGCGGCACGGTTATATTTCACCTTCCAAAATTCCTTCCAATTTATTGGCAAAACAAACGTGCCCGATTAAGTAAAATTGATACGCCTCATACCAAAGGTAGGGGGACAAAGAAAAATATAATGCTGAACAAGTCAGAGATATGGTTGGAGATATTCTTAAAGATGTGAAGCAAAAAGACCTCAAGAAAATGCAACGGGGAAAGTATTTTCGAATTGTTGCAGATATTTGTGCCGATGAAGAAAATCTTGATAAAGCTTTGGTCGATTCAGGGATGGCTGTTGGATACAATGGTGGAAAGAAAAACAGCCATTGGTGTGAGTAAGCAAAAGGGGGTACCCTCATAGAACAAGTGCTTTTTTCAAGCAACATCTGAAAAATCTTGTCTGATAAATATTTTATAATCAAAATGTATTAAAGTGCCGGTAAAGAGGGTTCATTAGCCAAATCCTCAATAACCTTTGATAAACCTGAAACCACCCTCGCCATATGGTTGTAACAGATTTTATCAGGAGTATCTTCCCGGGAATGGTAATAAGGGTAACGGAAAAAAGCCGTATCGGTCACCATGATGGCAGGATAATTAAATTTCCAAAATGACCGATGATCGGACCAGCTGATTCCAGGGATGATTTGGGGAAACGCCACCCCGTCCGAAGGAAACTCCACAAGGTTTCTGAATCGTTTTATAAAACCATTCAAAAACGTTTTGGAACGAAGGTTAGAGACAAAAGCAATGAAATTACCCGTATCGGATTTGAAAAATCCAAGAGGGAAGGGATACTTTTGACTTCCCTTTTGTGCGGAATAGTAACCTAGCATTTCTAACGAAATCATTCCCTGAATATTTTCTCCTCTTTCTCGACTTCGTTGCGCGTAAACATAACTGCCCATATTTTTTGTGGCGAAAAAAGGTGGTTCTTCGTTGACAAAAGCGACCAGTCGGATTGTCCTTTTTAGTTTTTTTCCAGATAACAAGTTCCCGATTTCCAACAAACCCGCCGTACCTGTGGCGTTATCGTTTGCGCCAGGCGACCCGGGGACAGAATCGTAATGCGCACCTACTAAAATGATTTCATCTCTGTAAACATCTCCCGGGACTTCTACCTCGATATTTGTAGCTACAGGTTCTTTGGAACCTGATGGAAAATTTGATGGGAAGATACCTCGAAAAAAATCCATTACAATTGTGTTTCGCGAAAGCCCCTTTTGAAGGATATATTCATGGGAGCTTACTTTGTGACCCTGAGCACGGAAATTTTTATCAATATAAGCTGTGGCACTTTTTAGTTTTTTTGGAACGAACATATTACGCTCGCCAAGGGTGCCTGCCAAAAATTCAATATGGTTTTTAAGTCTTTGAAGGATTACGCGCTCTTCTTTATTTAATTCTTTGAATTTTTGAGAATACGATTCTCCGGGCATTTTTATTTGAGGAAGAATATTCACTTGAGGGAATCCTATAATCAAAATAAATAAGCTAAAAATACCAAAAAGTTTGATTTTAAGTGTTCTAAAATCCATGAAAAGTAAAAAAGCCTTTGTAAACTTACCCAATTTATTATTTAATTATAAACCTTCTGGGCAGGGGAATCTTGTTTGCCCTCATTAAGGTTGGAGCCAGCAGACCGAATTGTATTTTTGACCTACTGACTTTTAATCAGACAATATTAAAGCGAAATCAAACTTTGAGAAACCTCATACACTAAAAATATCTAAATAACATTCAATATATAAATAGTTTATATTGTTCAAGTCGATTCTTGACATTTCAGGATATTAAATCTATATTGCCTATATGATAGAATTTTATATAGGTAATTATGGCAAAACGATTCACAGATACCCTCATAAAGGGCCTCAAATCCAGAAATAAACGAGCAATTCTATTCGAGGGTGGGGGAAGAGGGTTTGGCATTCGCGTTGAGCCCTCGGGTCGCAAAACCTTTTTTTTAGAATATCGATTCGGAGTAGCAGAAGGACGACGAAACAGAATCTTAACAATAGGTAAATACCCTACGGTATCTCTCCTCGAAGCACGATCCATCGCCAGCCAATCCCTTTCCCAAGTCGAGCAGGACATTAATCCTGCCGCCCAAAAACTGACTAAAAAATTTGCTGATCCAAATTCACTAACCGTAGGTGACTTAGTTGATGAGTATATTGAAAAGTGGGCAAAGGTGAAAAAGAATGAACGATCATGGAAAGAAGATGAGCGACTTCTAAACAAAGATATTCTTCCTATAATCGGACGCAAGAAAGCAAAAGATATCCGACGAAGAGACATTGTTCTTCTTTTGGACGCAATCGTCGAACGAGGAGCAACAATAACTTCTAATCGAGTGTTAGCTGTAACTCGAAAAATGTTCAACTTTGCAGTGGGTCGGGATATTATCGACGCTTCTCCTTGTGTGCAAATTCCAGCTCCCTCTGAAGAAAACAGAAGAGAAAGATACTTATCAGAAAATGAAATAAAAGTATTCTGGGAAAAATTGGATGACGCCAAGATGTCACAAGAAATAAGATTGGCACTCAAGTTTTTATTGATTACTGGCCAACGCAAAAATGAAGTAGTTGGTTTAGAGTGGAACGAGCTTGATCCTAAAAATAAATGGTGGACTATTCCAGCAGATAAATCTAAAAACCAACTGATCCATCGTGTTCCTTTAACTTCTACAGCAATGGAAATTCTTAAGGAATTAAAGAAGATTACGGGACAATATCAATTCGTATTTGCCTCCCCCGTTGGACATACCAAAAGAAATCCCGAAAGAAAAGCGGGCATGTCGCCGATATTAGAGTCAGCGGTTGATCGTGCTCTCCGAAATAATCTAACGCAAAATTCAAAAACCAAACAAAAAAATATTTTCAATTTAAATAATTTCACACCGCGTGATTTAAGAAGAACTTTCGCCAGTATGATGACAAAGTCTGGGGTTGACCGACTAATCTTAAAAAAAATACTAAATCATGCCGACCGAGAAGTTACCGCAGTCTATGATCCTTACGAATACGACAAAGAAAAAAAAGTTGCCATGCTAGCCTGGGATAGAAAATTAAAACAAATTCTTACTAGCCAAGAGAAAACCCAACCCAAGAAAGTTCTTCCTAAGAAAATTAAGAAAAATGAACCCAAGAAAGTTCTTCCTAAGGAAAAAATAGACGACAGTGGAGATACAATAACTTATGAACAATATTTAAAGTTACATAATTTAAGAGATTTTACAAAAAAATAGTCCCATTCATTATTACTTGGAGGCGTCATATTAGGATCCCCGCTTGAGCCGCAACCGTTGCAGCTTGAAGAGCTGTAACCGCTAAACCAACCATTAAAAAAGAACTTTAATCTTTTACTATATCGTTACTAATTTGACTTTACTGAACGTGGTTGATGAATCACACACGCCATACTTTTTAGTTTTGCTAAAAGTGAGCACCACTTCTGATTGTTAATTATTGGCACATTTCTCGCTCTTTGGAGCAGTCATTCCGATAATCAAGGCAACTGAATCATATGAACTTCCTGATTTCTATTCAGCGCATTACCCAAACGATATTTCTCCACCCCGTTTATTCGGGTGTCACACCTCCTGTGAGGTGAATCATCCGCATTAAGATGGGACCATTCATAATCATCCATCTTGCAACGAGGACAATTTTCTTGGGGGGTTGGGGGGCCTTCTTGTATGTAATACGCAATTTGGGTAGCAGTCAGAGTAACCTATATAATTGCCTATATTAAGAAGGAAATGGGCTAAAGCCTAAACTATAACCCCTTTTTATTCGGAGGAATCAGGCTTATTTGAACCAATGACCTACTGATTTAAAAACAGTTTCTCTCCACTAAGCTCAACTCACCACCATACCTTACCACAATTGTTTCAATGGGATAATGGAAACGGACAGTTGCCGACAGTTGCCAACATTTGTGGTTATTTGAACCCAAGCGTCCCACCAGTGTCCCACGAAATACACCCCCCGAGTAGGAATCCCATGGATATGCCCTCCTTGATATATGTATGGGTTGTCTCCGGGAGAAAAATTTGGTGTGAATGGGCAACCATAGGCATAGGCTTCTACCTTAGAACTTCTAATTTTATTTGTGGCCTGATTTATATTGGGGGTTTGTCATAAAGATGAAACTATGGGATAGATTGTATCCTTTTAATTGACTTGGGGGTTTTAAAACTGAATTAATTTTTATGTTAATACTTGGACCAAAACTTATTATCTACACATGGTTTCTGAGCATAAGTTCCTTTGGATGCGGATTTAAATATATTTGATCTAATAAATATTCAACATGATATTTATTTACCTGGTGACGAATCAATGTTACTGGAACTATAAGCGGCAACAACTCTTTTCGATAATCTTCAATGGTCGCTAAAATATCCTCCTTTTCACTCTGGGTCAGGATTTTTTTTAAAAATTCCACCATGTGAAGCAATACATCTGTATTTTTTTTCGGAGTAGATTTATAAGTTAGGGCTTCCATGAATAAATTGCCATAGCGGGTTTTAAGTTCTTCTAACCTTGATGCTTTTGCATTTGCTACCAATTGACCCATGGTGTCATAATATTTTCTACTGTGAGACAGGAGTAAGAATTTATGTTTGGTATGAAATTTAACTAATTTCCCTATGGAAAATCTTTCTCTTAGTAGACACCCAAGCCTATAAAAACAAAATACTCGAATAATAAAGTTTTCTTTAATTCCTGGATCATGCAGTCTCCCCTCATCTTCAACCGGAATCAATGGCAGTGTCTTGATGAACGCTCTAGCAAAAAGACCAGGCCCCTGCCTAACCTTAGTGCTCCCAAACTCAGAGTAAACATTAACTCTGCCTGTACCACATGAAGGAGACTTACTTTTAAAAATATATCCACAAAGATCGTGTTTAGCTAACTCACTGATACGATCCTTTGTATAATTATTCATTTTTTCCGTCCAGTCTGTTTGGGTCTTTTTACCAACCATTCGTGGGTTTTCCAAAGTTCCATAGAGAGCCACTGTTTCTCTGGGGATCCCCATCCCTACATCGACCTCAGGACATGTAGAAATATATTCAAAATAATTACCCAAGATATCTCGAACGTAGCGGTCCTGCTTGTGGTCTCCATTCCAGCGAACTTTTTCACCCAACAGGCAACTACTCACTCCTATTTTTATTTTATTTTTCATACTCTCTCTTCGTAGTTCATAAATCAATAATGCGCATTTTTATCTACTAGTTTCAAACAACCATGAGCCAACAACAAAAAAACTATATCTTCTTAGATAAGATTTTAGTTTATATTTTCTAAAGCGTGAAGGTTAATCTTTTTTAAACTATTTAATCTTTAATTTTTATAAATTTATCCAACACCCATGAAGGGATTTTTCTTTCAGTCCACTTAAAAAAATTTATTTTTTCTCCTAAGTAAAAATTTCTGCATGAAACTATTGGATCGTTATGTTTATATTTTTCAGGAATGGCTAGTGCAAATGACGTTAAATCTTTATCTTTGATTTTAGGAATAGCTCATTCTTGGATTAAATCGTATGGCCTATGGTTATTTTTTCTTTCAAAACGAAACTTATATTCTCGATTTAATTCGCTTGCCAATTTTCTTAACCATTTCCAATTAGAAATCGATTCTCTAGCCCATTTAGAACAGGGATGATTTTTATGTATTATCGCATATCCCTAGTTAACTCCATTTAACCTCACCGCAACAGAAAACATTTGCGCAGATTCCAAAATCATTTTTACAACATGTTTGTCACAATGATACCTAGCGCATTTTTTAATATCATAATCAAGAGCAAATATATTCATACATAATTTAACCTAACAAGTTTCTATCTGGTATCCAGCATTTGATCCTTTAATTTTTCTTCTATTTTATTCTTCTTGAAATGAAAGATATTCTCTATATCTTTTTTACCCCTTAAATTAAAATAAAAACCCTGAACTCTTTATTATCTTTAAAACCAGTACACATTTTAATTCGGTGACATCCAATCAAACCAACAATCCAGAAAATCTGTTTACGATTGTAAAACATGATTAACTCCCATGGCTTTTTCGTATTCCGCTTCTATAACGTCGCCCATTAATTTTTCATATTGCTCCGCCCAACTCTTTGGAGGTTGTTTGCAAATTTTATCGGCTTTAACAAAGGCACAGATATTTTCCATTGCGTTCTTTGCGCAGTTATCTGGATTATGATACCGACAGCCATATGTTTGATAAAGTGAATCCTGTGGTTTCAGAGCAGTATTCCTGTCAATTAACAAGGATTTATTCATGTGATGACAGACTAGCTTATGGACATGAATTTTCGTTTAACGGGAGGTGTAGAAATGTTCATGAATAGAGCAAATTAAAAAAGTTTATTTCCTTTGAATTTATAAGTTAATTCATTTTGGCGGTAAAAGAAACTTTCTAAACTTTACGTTCCCAGACATAAGTTCCTCTACTAATAGTAGGATCAAGCTATTTTATATTAGTAGGCGGGGATAGGCAAAGTGGGGAGATTTATCGTTTGAGGTATAATGATCGTATGAAAACCAAACCACTCATATTTTTATCCACACTCACTTTTCTGTTTTTGTTTAGTGGTTCTTCTGTCGTGTTTGGTGAGGAACCAGAAGTAAAAAAGGAATTTTGGAATAACGGACAAAAAAGATTAGAAGAATATTATAAAGGTGGGAAATTACATGGTCGTTCTACTTATTTTTATGAAAACGGAATTAAAATGTTTGAAGTTTATTACAAACATGGGGAAAACAATGGCCTTAAGACTCATTGGTATCCAAACGGGGAGACATGGTATGAACGAAATTACAAATTTGGAGAAAAAGATGGTCTTTGGACTGAATGGTATTTTAACGAGAAAATTAAATTTAAAGGGTATTTCAAAAACGGGAAAAAAGATGGTCTTTTCAATTTGTGGTATGTAAATGGACAGAAAAAGTTTGAAGAACATTATAAAGACGGGAAAAAAGATGGTCTTTTCAATTCGTGGTATGTAAATGGACAGAAAAAGTTTGAAGAACATTATAAAGACGGGAAAAAAGATGGTCTTTCCAATTCGTGGTACGAAAACGGAAAGAAATTGTACCAACGACATTACAAAGATGGAAAAAAAGATGGTCTTGATACGGAATGGTACGAAAACGGAAAGAAATGGTATGAACTTATTTTCAAAGATGGGAAAAAAGATGGTCTTGATACGGAATGGTATTTAAACGGAGTGAAAATGATTGAGAAACACTACAAAAATGGAGTAAAAGATGGGCGTTGGACCAAATGGTCAAAAGATGGAGAGAAAACATATGAGAAGCATTTTAAAGATGGAAAAGAACAATAGTTTCTTTGGATGATTTCTCTATAAAAACCAAACCACGCACATTCTTACTCTCACTCACTTTTATGTTTTTGTTTTCTGGTTCTGTCTTTGGTGGTAACTTCCAAGATGGTTTAGATGCTTTCGACAGAGGTGCCCACAAGACTGCATATAAGTTGTGGCCGCCATTAGCATAACAGGGAGATGCCCAAGCACAACACTATTTGGGATCGATGTATTTACTAGGACATCGGGTTTCTCAAGATTATAAAGAAGGCGTCAAGTGGTATCGGCTTTCAGCGGAGCAGAGAGAGGAACAAGCACAAGTCAACTTGGCAATCATGCATGGCGATAGTTTAGATTGTTTAAATAGTTCAAATTAATATTATGAAAACCTTGTAAAATTGGAAAAATTAGAAGAAGACAGTATTAAAGAATATAAAGAACAACTTGAAGAAATAAAAAAGGAGTTAGGAATAAAATCTCGTTAGTGAAAATAAACCCAGAGTATTAAGGGGAACGATTTACCAATTAATTTAATGTTATATAAAACATAAGCGACTTAATTATGTGGGAATTAATTATTCTAGGGGGAGTTTTAATTTTTTTTTGGACTATAGTGAGGCTAGGTGAAAATTATCTGCTCCCTCATCGGCAAGAGTCAAAAGCCCGCTTTCTTCGGCGTCCCTCCTTAACTAGTGCAATAGAATACTATAAAAACGGACAAAATTTTAATGCAGGATATTACAAAGATGAAAAATTAGATGACCTTGTGATCAGTAGGTATAAAAATGGGAAGAAATTAAGTGAAGGATACCACAAGGATGGAAAAGAAATAGGTCTATGGACTCAATGGTTTGAAAACGGAAAAAAAAAATGGGAAGGGCGTTATAAAGATGGAAAACGAGATGGTCTTTTCACTGTTTGGTATGAAGATGGGGAAATGCGGTCTCAATATTATTACAAAGATGGAAAGCTAGATGGTCTTTGGACTGAATGGTATGAAGATGGTGGAAAATGGTTTGAACATTATTACAAAGATGGAAAACCGGATGGTCTTTTTACTACATGGTGGAAAAACGGACAGAAGCTGGAGGAAGAAAATTACATAGATGGAAAAGAAGATGGTCTTTTCACCAAATGGTATAAAAACGGAAAGAAATTAAGTGAAGAACATTACAAAGAAGGAAAACTGGATGGTCTTCATGTTTGGTGGTATCCAAATGGAAATAAAAAATTTGAGAAATATTATAAAAACGGAAAAGAAACTAAGAAAGCAGGTACATTTCCCCTTTAGATATAGAACCATTATATCGATAAGGAAGTATGGCTAATACAACAAGCAAGTTTCAAGATCCAAGACAATTTCTAACACCAATGGACGAAGAACATTTCCACAAAAACCGCAGA
>Ga0315336_1000725_pt1 | contig 80708 bp, 73 predicted proteins | sample ASW5metaG_FD_204512 | JGI IMG/M metagenome (GOLD analysis project Ga0315336, IMG submission 204512) | Ammonia-oxidizing marine archaeal communities from Monterey Bay, California, United States - ASW #5 | ecosystem: Environmental > Aquatic > Marine > Intertidal zone | place: USA: California... | reverse complement strand
TGGCACTCGCTCACCGCGCTTGCCGATCTGAGATACCGTCAAGTCCCGTCTGAACTTGCCGCCGGGTTCCAGCCACAGTAGACCGGTGGCGCCCGAGATCGCGACCTGTGACTGGGGATCGAGAATCGGCAGCCATGTAGCGAGCCGGTAGGCGTCGAAGCCAAGCGCATACAGTTCACTCAAAGGGTTGTCTTGCAGGTCGAAAGCCTCACCCAGCAACACCTGGTATGGATCCGGATTCGCGAACAAGGGCATGTCTGTCATCTTAAAACCCGCAAGGTCGTCCAGGGCGTCACCTTTTGCGGCCTGGGATGTCGCGAACACCGGCAGCGTGTCGGCAAAATGAAAGCGCAAGGCAGGCACCAGCGCCTGGGCTTCCACCTGGCCGGTCAGCGCCACCACGCCGTCCAGGTCGTTGCGGCCGCGAGGCAAAAATTCCACGCTCTGTCCGAGTATCCGGGCGATCTCGTCCTTGCGCTGCTCGCTGGCTGCAACCTGCATGGCTTCGCCAATGGCCTGGGTGAGCTCCTTGATATTGGCGAAAGGAGCGCGCGTTACCGGGTAGGGCCAATGTTCTGTAAAGGCGGTCAGCGCACGTAGCGACCAGCGTGCTTCACTGTGCACTACCATCAACCTTTGCGTGCCGTTGGTGAGAATGTGATTGGCCAGGGCGGTCGCTTCATCTTCGATCGCGATGCCGAACTGAAACAATGTCGGTGATGGTGTGAATTGAATATGGTCGGAGTCGCCCAGATAGTTCAGCACCAGCCGCGGCACCTCGGAGTATTCGGTGAGCGCTGCGAACTCTTCCACGTCCTGTTTGATGAGAGGTCCGACCAACACATCGACGCCATCCGTAAGAGCCGTTTCGTATAGATCGCCCAAGGCGTTGGATCCACTGTCGTAGAATCTAACGCGAGGCTTGTCGGTGCCAGTATCGCCCAGATACGCAGCCACCATGCCGTCGCGAACCGCGAGCCCGGCAGCGGCATACGCGCCTGTCAGCGGCAGTACCACGCCGACCCGAGGGAGCCGATAGGCGTCGAGCTTTTCCAGGGCCTGGGGTGGTTGCAGGCTGGCGGGGTGATTAGGATAGCGCGCCCGCCAACTGCTCCAGGCTTCGATCTGGGCAATGATGGAACCCGCGGCGCGAATCTGCTGCTGCAACAACCACCAGGCATGATGGTCGCTGTGGGTAAAGGCGGCGGGGCCGTGTTGAGCCCTGCTCAGCCCGAGCCAGATGCGCTCGTGTATGTCGGCCGGTAATTGCTCCGCGCCGGCGGGAAAGGCCAGCTCGGCTTGAATGTAGGCATCGGCGGAGCACTGATGCTTGTCAAGTTGCTGACAGATTTCTCCCAGCAACAACAGGTCCTCGGGCAGCCAGTCGGACAGCGCGGCAATCTCATTTTCGGCTTGCTGATAGTGGTGTAGACCGAACCAGGCCTTACTGCGAAGACGCGCGAGGACGTTGCCCTGATCGCCGGTTGCCTGCAGCCCAGCCAGCGCCTTCTTGGCTTCTGCATGCTGATTCTGAAACAGGTAGACGCGAGCCGCGAGTATGCGCAACTCCAGCTCTTTGCGCGTTCCAGAGTGGACTTGTGCCTGGGCGAGTAGCGCCACCGCGTCTGTGCTCGCCAGGTCCGCTGCTGGCGGCGGCCGCGAGGGCGTGCTTTGGCAGGCGGAGATTGTCACAATGACGATCACGATTGGCAGGAAACGAATTAGCATGACTCGGCTACTTGATGCAGGGGTCCTTTATGTGGTGGCCACGCCCATTGGGCACCTTGGCGACCTTTCTCGTCGAGCGGAAGAAGTCTTGAAAACGGTGCAGATTGTGGCCGCAGAGGATACCAGACGAACCCGGGTGCTGTTAGATCACATCGACCACCACGCGCCGGAACTGGTGAGTCTGCACGAACACAATGAGCGCGGCATGACGCAGAAACTCATTGCCAGGCTCAAGCAGGGCGATGATGTGGCGCTGGTGTCCGACGCGGGCACCCCGCTGGTGAACGATCCCGGCTATCTGATCGTGCAAGCCGCGCATGCTGAGGGGATAGCGGCAGTGCCGATCCCCGGTGCGTGCTCCATCACCACGGCGTTGAGCGTATGTCCGCTTGCGTGCCATCCATTTCGCTATGTGGGCTTCGTTCCCGCCAAAGCAGGCGCGCGCAAAAAGGCGCTGAGCGAATGGTTGAACAGTGCGGATGCCGTGGTGTTTCTGGAAACGCCGCATCGCATACTCGCTACGCTTGCCGATCTGCACGCACTCACGCAACGCAGGATCATGGTGGCTCGCGAGCTCACCAAACAGTATGAGACCATCGAGGTTGGACTCCCAGACGAAGTCGCGCTGGCGCTTGGCTCCAATCCCAAGGGTGAGTTCACCTGCATCGTAGAAGCCGCGGAGCCCCGTGTTGTCAGCTACGACCGCGAGCGCGTATTAGCTGCCTTGTTAGAAGAGTTGCCGCCGGCCAAAGCCGCCAGAATTGCCGCGAGCATCTGCGATGCGAAGAAGTCGGAGATGTACGACCTTGCCCTGGCGCTCTCGGAGCGCGCGGCAAAATCCATCTTGTGATCGCGACCCAAACCCCATATTGTGGCCGCGAGAGTTGGCTGGACAGTCGCCGATCCGTTTTCGGATGGGAGGAAAGTCCGGGCTCCATAGGGCAAGGTGCCAGGTAACCCCTGGGAGGCGCGAGCCTACGGAAAGTGCAGCAGAGAGTAGACCGCCACATTCGGCAACGGATGCGGTAAGGGTGAAACGGTGCGGTAAGAGCGCACCGCGCGGGTGGTAACACGCGTGGCAAGGTAAACCCCACCTGGAGCAAGGCCAAATAGGAATCCATCGATGTGGTCCGCATTGGATTCGGGTAGGCCGCTGGAGGTTGCTGGCGACGGCAATCGTAGATGAATGACTGTTCTCGACAGAACCCGGCTTATAGGCTAACTCTCAGTTATTAGCAGCCCCGTTTTAATTTCTAAAAACTATGTTAGTTAATGTAGTTTCGAGATAACCACAGTAGGCATTCGCCTGGGTTGGGAAACTTCCGAAAAAAACCTCGAAATCGCTCAAAAATCCCTTATTTTTCCGTAAGTTAAGGCGCTTCGGCCGCTTGACTCCCCAAGTGTCACCTCTATAGTGTCGGAGATTGGGAAAAAGTGGAGATAAGTGGGTTTTTACGCCCCCGATAGCCTGTGTTTCGCGGTATCAACAATGCGACCCTCGACAGCAAGGGCCGGATGGCTCTGCCGTCTCGCAACCGCGAGACCGTGGCGCTGGCTGCGGACGGAAAAGTTGTCGTCACCATCGATATGCGCGAACCGTGTCTGCTGCTTTACCCACTGCCCGAATGGGAAGTAGTGCAGCGTAAGTTGGAGGGGTTATCCAACATTAACCCCCAGGCTCGTTTGCTGCAGCGGCTGTTAATTGGCCACGCCACCGACCTGGAGCTCGATGCCAATGGCAGAGTCTTGATCCCGAGCATGCTGCGTGAATACGCGGAACTGGCGAAAAAGCTGGTGCTGGTCGGGCAGGGCAACAAGATTGAGATTTGGTCAGACGACCAATGGCGGGAACGTATGCAGAGCTGGCTGGCGCAGGATGCCGGCGATTTGCTCGACAATGGAGATGCGTTCACCGGATTGTCGGTTTAGTGGTCGGGGCAGCCGCAGGGGACAGGCCCGACCACATACCAGTATTGCTGGATGAAGTGCTGAAAAATCTAGTTCAGTTTGATGCCGGAACCTATGTTGACGCGACCTTCGGGCGGGGCGGGCATAGCCGCGGCCTGCTGCAGGCCTTGTCGGTGCAGGGCCGCGTCATCGGACTGGACCGCGATCCGCTTGCAGTCGCCCAAGGGCGTCGCCTGGCCGAGCAGGACGCGCGTTTCAGTATTCACCACCAGCGCTTCTCAGCATTGGCCGAGGTGTTACGCGAATTGGGTATAGCCAGCGTACATGGCATTTTGTTGGACCTGGGCGTGTCATCTCCGCAGCTCGACGACCCTGGCCGTGGCTTCAGTTTCCGCCACGCCGGACCGTTGGACATGCGCATGGACCCGCAAGAGGGCGAATCCGCGGCAACCTGGCTAAACGAGGCGGACGAGACGGACATCGCGCGGGTGATTCGAGAGTTCGGCGAAGAACGTTTCGCCCGGCGGATAGCGCGGGCCATAGTCGGGGCGCGCCCAATCGCGACTACCCAGGATCTTGCCACGCTGGTCGCTGCTGCGGTGCCGCAACGGGCGCAGAGCAAAAAACACCCGGCCACCAAAACCTTCCAGGCTATACGCATCTACGTCAATCAGGAGCTGGACGAACTCGCCCTGGGGTTGCACGCGGCATTTGCCGCGCTCGCGGTCGGTGGGCGCCTGGCGGTGATCAGTTTTCATTCCCTGGAAGATCGTGAGGTGAAACATACGTTTCGTTCGCTGACGCGCTCGCCGCCAGTGCCGCGGCGTGTGCCCATTCGCCATGCAGACATCAAGGTCCAGGCGCGCGATGTCGCCAGCCGCGTGCGTCCGGGTGCTCGTGAGATTGCTGACAACCCACGGGCGCGCAGCGCCACGCTCAGGGTGATCGAAAAGGTAAGCGCAGATGGCTAGGCGACGTTACCGCAAGAAAGCCAAAATCGATCGCGGCACGATAGCGTGGATGTCTGCCTTCGTCGTGATATTGACAGCCATTACCGTCAGCGGCTTGGGTCGCGTCGATGCGGCCCACGACATGCGCGGGTTGTACGGAAGCCTCGGTGAAGTACAGCATGAACAGGACCGTTTGCTCGAACAACACAGCCGCTTGATGTTGGAGCGCGGTGCGCTGACCAGCATGCAGAACATTGAAGCGGTGGCGCAATCTGAACTGGGCATGGAGTTCCCGGACCAGGTAGGGCGGGTGCTGAAATGAATGCCTGGCGCCACTATCTACTGGTCGTGTTGTTCCTGTCTGCGGTCGGCGGATTGTGTGTTCGGGTTGTATACCTCGGGGTAACGGATCGTGCCTTTCTACAAGGCCAGGGCGATGCCCGTTCTATACGCAGCGAAGACATTCCTGCCTTGCGCGGGGTCATCTACGACCGCCAGGGCGAACCTCTGGCGGTGAGCACACCGGTGTTTGCAGTATGGACGGACCCGAGCAAGGCGCGCTTTTCTTCCCAGGCGCTAGCGCGCCTGTCGGACATGATCGGAGTGTCGGTTTCGGCGCTCCAGGATCGCATTCATGGCCAGTTCGGCAAAGAGTTCGTGTACTTGAAGCGCCGGGTCAGCTGGGCCGCCGCACAGAGAATTCGCGATGCCAAGCTGGATCATGTTTACCTGCAGCCGGAATACCGGCGCTACTATCCGGCGGCGGAAATTACCGCCCACCTGGTTGGCGTCACCGACATTGACGACAAGGGCATCGAAGGCACTGAGTTTGCCTTCGATCAGCAGCTCAAGGGCGTACACGGAGCCAAGGTCGTGCTCAAGGACCTGTACGGCAGCACGATCCGCGATCTGGACTATGTCAGCGCGCCGGTGTACGGCCAGGATCTGAACCTGAGTATCGACCTGCGGCTGCAGTTCTTAGCGTACCGGGAACTGAAATCTGCGGTGACGAGCCATGCAGCCACGTCTGGCTCGTTGGTGATGGTAGATGTCAGCAACGGGGAAGTGTTGGCGCTGGTGAATCAGCCGTCGTACAACCCCAACGATATACCCGGGCAGCTGCAGGGCATGCGTAACCGCGCTATTACAGATGCATACGAGCCTGGTTCAACCATCAAACCGTTTACGGCGCTGGCGGCGTTGGAGTCTGGCCGCTACAACCGCCTTACCAGTATCGACACCGCTCCCGGATACTTTCGCATTGGCCGCAAACTCATTCAGGATCCGGTCAATCGCGAAACCATTTCGTTGTCGCAATCCGTGGCTAAGTCCAGCCAGGTGGCTTTTGCCAAGATCGCATTGGATCTTCCCAATGATGCGGTGTTCGACGTTGTGCGGCGTGCCGGCTTAGGCGATTTCGTGGGCACCGGATTACCGGGAGAGACGATTGGCTTTCTCGATGATGCCCAACTTCGCTACCCGGTGGTACGTGCGAGCCTGGCGTACGGCTATGGGATGTCGGTAACGCCATTGCAACTGGCGTCGGCGTACTTATCCCTGGCTACCTTCGGTGAAAAGTTGCCCTTGTCGATACTGCAGACCAAAGGCCACACGGTTCCGCGTGAACGGGTGTTCGACAAGCGCATCGTCGCGGAGGTACTGGCCATGATGGAAGGCGTGACCCAGGCCGATGGAACGGCACCGGGCGCAGCCGTTGACGGCTATCGGGTGGCTGGGAAAACCGGTACGGCAAGGCTGGTTGGCCCGGAAGGATACAACGATGAGCGGCATGTGGCCTGGTTTGCCGGCATGGTGCCGGTTACCAAACCGCGCCTGGTCATGATCGTGGTCGTGAATGAACCCAAGGCGGGCTTGTCCGGTGGCGGTGCGGTTGCCGCGCCAGTGTTCTCGAGGGTCGCACAACGTTCACTGCGTTTGCTCGGCGTTCCGCCGGATACGCAATTTGCGTCCCGCGACGCGAAATCGCCGCGGGCACGAGGATGAACTTGTCATCCCTGTTGAATGATGCGTCTGCGCCGGAGATCCCGCTTGCCGGATTGAGCGAACACACCGCCGAGATATTGCCGGGATATGGATTCATTGGCGTTGCCGTCGATCCCGACGTGCTTGCACGGCATTGCCTCGCTGCGCAGAACAACGGCGCGGTTGTGGTTCTGCACGACAGTGCCGAGGTGAACGAGCTGGACGGGGTGAGCGTGCCCCTAGTGCGGGTTCCGGGCCTGTCAGTTCAGCGTGGCGGGCTTGCCGCCAGATTTTATGGCGATCCCAGTGCCGCGATGACCTGCGTCGGCGTGACGGGGACCAATGGCAAAACGTCAGTCGCGTATCACATCGCCGACCTCAGCTCGCGGCTAGGTGCGCCCATGGGCTACGCCGGCACCTTGGGATGGGGCGGTCTCGACGACCTGCGCGATAGCGATATGACCACCCCCAACGCGGTGGCGTTGCAACGTGAGTTGGCCGCATTGCACGAGCAGGGCATGGCTGGCGCCGCCCTGGAAGTGAGTTCCCATGCATTGGCGCAGGACCGAGCTGCGGATGTGCAGTTTGATTATGCGGTGTTCACCAACCTGACAAGGGATCACCTGGACTATCACGGTACGCATCAAGCCTATGGAGCGGCCAAAACCAAGCTGTTCAGTCGGTGGCCGCTACGGGCAGCCCTGATCAATGTAGCCGACCCTTTCGGCGCCCAACTGGTGGCTCAGACCGAAGTTCCGGTGGTGTCTTACGGTACCGGTGGCGATTGGTCCTGGCAGGCACGCCCGCAGGCGAATGGCTTGCAGATTGCCTGGGATACGCCCCAGGGGCGGTTTGAATTACAGCTACCGCTGGTCGCGGACTACGCGGTGGCCAATGTAACTGCCGCGGCCGCGACCATGGTCAGCATGGGCCACGCAGCGGTTGCAGTATTCGAACAACTCCCACACATGCGCCCGGTTCCGGGACGTATGGAAGTGGTGGCGCGTCCAGGCATGCCGCGGGTGGTGGTGGACTATGCGCACACGCCGGATGCGTTGGGCAAAGTGCTCGATGCTTTGCGAGCATTTTGCGCGGGCCGCCTGATCTGCTTGATCGGGTGTGGTGGTGATCGCGATGTAGGCAAACGTCCGCTGATGGGCGCAGCTGCTGAGCAGGGCGCCGACGTGGTGTGGCTGACGTCTGACAATCCCCGCAGTGAAGCACCCGCCGATATCATTGCCGACATGCGCAAGGGCATCCGGACACAAGTGCACGAGTGTATAGATAGAGGTCAGGCTATCCGTGAGGCTTTGTCCCAGGCATGTGCCCAGGATGTTGTGCTGGTGGCCGGCAAAGGTCATGAGACCTGCCAGGAAATTGATGGCCAGTTGTTACCGTTTGATGATCGCCAGGTCGTCGCCGAGGCATTAGAGGAACTGGGCTGATGCTGTTGTGGTTGACTGAATATCTTGCGGAATTCATAAGCGGTTTCTCGGTATTTCAATACCTGACCTTCCGCACCATGGTGAGTGTGATGACGGCGCTTATGGCATCGTTGCTGATCGGGCCCTTTGTCATCTCCCGGCTGGCGGATTTGCAGATTGGTCAGACGGTGCGTGATGATGGCCCGCAAAGCCACCTCAGCAAAGCGGGCACGCCAACCATGGGCGGCGCGCTGATATTGATCGTGATAGTGCTGACAACATTGTTGTGGGGCGATCTGACATCTCGCCACATCTGGATTGTGTTGGGAGTTACCGTTGCCTTTGGGGTCATAGGCTGGGTGGATGACTATCTGAAGCTGACGCGTAAGAACAGTGCCGGGCTGGTTGCTCGGTGGAAGTATTTCTGGCAATCCCTGGTGGGTTTGTCGGCCGCGGTATTCCTGTTTGCCAGCGCTGAGATCCCGGCGCAAACCGATTTGATCGTGCCCTTTTTCAAGAACATCGCCATCCCGCTGGGTATGGGTTATGTGTTGCTCAGCTACCTCATGATTGTGGGTATGAGCAATGCCGTAAACCTCACCGATGGTTTGGACGGGTTGGCAATACTGCCTACAGTGATGGTTGGCGGTGCTTTGGGTCTGATTGCCTACGTCGCGGGCAATGTCGAATTTTCTACCTATCTGCAGATCCCCTACATTCCAGGCGCCGGGGAACTGGCAGTGTTCTGCGGCGCGCTGATCGGCGCGGGGCTCGGCTTTCTCTGGTTCAACACCTACCCCGCCCAAGTGTTCATGGGTGATGTGGGCGCATTGGCGTTGGGCGCGGCGCTCGGCGTAGTGGCGATTATCGTGCGCCATGAAATCGTTCTGCTCATCATGGGTGGCCTGTTCGTACTGGAAACCGCCAGCGTCATCATGCAGGTGGCGTCCTTCAAGCTCACCGGCAAGCGCATTTTCCGTATGGCGCCCATCCATCATCACTTCGAGCTCAAGGGCTGGCCCGAACCCAAGATAATCGTGCGTTTCTGGATCGTGACGCTGGTGCTCGTGACCATCGGTCTGTCGACCTTGAAGTTACGCTAGGGGGCAATGTGAGTAGTCGTGCAGCAGTATTAGGATTTGGTGTGACGGGGCAATCCGTTGTACGCCACCTGCTGCGTGAGGGGGTTGAACCAGTGGTGGTTGATACTCGCCCCGGGCGCGCCACGGAATTCCCGAACGTGGAGTTTCTATTTGCAACCCAGCGTTGGCCGCAACTCGCGGTGGACTACGCCGTGGTTAGTCCAGGCTTGAGTCTGGACAGCGACCTGGTGGCAGGCGCCGTCGCTGCGGGGGTGCCCCTGAAGAGCGACATAGATCTGTTTTTCGAAACCGTAGAAGCGCCGGTAGTCGGCGTGACCGGCACCAACGGTAAGAGCACGGTGACCTGCATGGTCGGGCATCTGTTGAACAGCAGCGGGCGCTCTTGTGGGGTGGGCGGTAATCTTGGCGAGGCAGCGCTGGACGTCATCGAACCTACCCACGATTGTTATGTATTGGAGCTTTCCAGCTTTCAACTCGAGCGCAGCCGTACGCATGCTTATGGTGCCGCGGCGATTTTGAATGTCAGCGAAGATCACCTGGATAAGCATGCCGACATGGACAGCTATGCGGCGAGTAAACAACGTATCTACACCGACGCGAGACATCGCGTGTTCAACCGTGCGGATGTGTTTACGCGGCCCGAAGTTGCCGAAGGTGCGGTGAGCTTTGGACCCGACGCGCCTTCGCGGGAGTGCGATTGGGGCGTGCGCATGAGGGGCGCGGGTCGCGATCTGGTACGCGGCGCGGACCCGGTGTGCGCAAGCGATGCGCTGGCTTTGCCCGGCATACACAACGAGCTGAATGCGTTGGCCGCATGCGCGTTGTCCGAGCAGCTGATTGACGTGGCAGATATGCCCGCGGCCCTGGGCTCCTTTACTGGCCTGGCGCATCGATATCAGCATGTTGGAGAAGCCGCGGGCGTGGTGTACGTAAACGATTCCAAAGCGACCAATCTGGGCGCCACCATGGCGGCGTTGGCGGGTATGCCCAGCACCAATCAGGTGCTTCTGATCGCCGGCGGCGACGCTAAAGGCGTGGATCTGTCGCCTTTGCGTGAGGTACTGCCGGGGCGGGTGCGCGCCATGCTGGCACTCGGTGTGGATGGACCGCAGCTGATGTGTATCGCGCGGTCGATGAGCATCGACGCGTACGCCTGTGACAGCATTGAAAATGCGGTCGATCGTGCCGCAGACCTGGCGGCGACCGGCGAGACCGTTTTACTGTCACCGGCCTGCGCAAGTCTAGACATGTTTGCCAGCTATGCTGAGCGCGGCGAGCGATTTGCAGCTGCGGTCGGCCGGCTTGGCAGTAATTCGCCGCGCGACGGGAGTGCTACCTAGTGGCGGCCGCGGTACCTGTGCGGGTCGCGCCCGTAATCGTGCCGTGGATGGGCTTACTCGTGATCGGGACCATCATGGTGGGTTCCGCGGCGGTGGCGCTGGGCGGTAGCTACTTGAACCGGCATATCCTGTTTCTAGGTGTGGCGGCGGTCGTCAGCGTCATGGTGTTTGCCGTGCCGCCGCGCTGGTGGCACCGCCTGTATGTGCTCGGATGGTTGGTATCGGTAGTGATCGCGGTTGCGGTGTTGATACCTGGGATTGGCACAGAAGTTAATGGCGCCCAGCGATGGCTGCGCTTCGGGGGCTTCTCGATACAAGCCGCAGAAATCGCCAAGTTTGGCCTGTGCGTCTACCTGGCCGGCTACCTGAGCCGCCACTACGACAAATTGAGCAGTGACCCCGAAGTGCTGTTTGTGCCGCTGGTTATGGTGGGCGTGGTATGCGCTCTGCTGATTGCTGAACCCGATCTTGGATCCGCGGTGGTGATTGTCGCGGCCAGTGCCGGTCTGCTGTTCCTGGCAGGGGCCAAATTGCGCTACTTGCTGTTGATCCTGTTGGTGGGGGCTGGCGCGCTGGCGTTGTTGGTAGTGGTTGCCCCCTATCGGATGCAGCGTCTGATCGCCTTCGTAGATCCGTGGTCTGTGGCGTTCGGCAGTGGCTATCAACTCACCCAGGCGCTGATCGCCTTCGGCCGGGGTGAACTGTTGGGCCTGGGTTTGGGTGAGGGTGTGCAGAAGCTGTACTACCTTCCAGAGGCACACAACGATTTCATATTCGCGGTGGTGGCCGAGGAACTCGGCGTGGTCGGGGCTATCCTGCTGGCGCTGTTGCTGGCGTACCTCATCGTGCAGGTGTTCGTATTGGCCAAACGTAACGTCGAACGCGGCGGGACATTTGCCGCGATGGTGGCCTACTTCACCGGGCTGCTGTTAGGTATTCAGTTCCTCGTCAATCTCGGCGTCAATACCGGCGTGTTGCCGACCAAGGGACTCACGCTGCCGTTTGTCAGCTACGGCGGCAACAGTCTCATCGTGTGTTGTGCGATGTTGGCGCTGGTGCTGCGCACCTCCATGGACAGTGGAGGTCGCAATGGCTGAGCCAGCCGAATACCAGATTCCTGAAATGGGGCGCGTCCGCTGTATCCATTTTGTCGGTATCGGTGGCGCCGGCATGTGCGGCATCGCCGAGGTGTTGCTCAATCAGGGGTATGCCGTGACCGGGTCTGACGTATCCGTATCTGAAAACACTCAGCGCCTGGTCGAGCGCGGCGCAGACGTGCATATCGGGCACGATGCGGCGTGGGTGTCTGGGGCCGACGTGGTGGTGATTTCCAGCGCGGTAGGTGAAGACAACCCGGAAGTGCAGGCTGCCCACGCGGCCCGTACGCCGGTCATTCCGAGGGCGGAGATGCTGGGTGAGCTGATGCGCTACCGCCATGGCGTCGCGGTAGCGGGAACCCATGGCAAAACCACGACGACCAGTTTGATTACAGAAATTTTCCGTTGTGCGGGATTGTCCCCAACCTTCGTGATCGGCGGTCTGCTCAATAGTGCTGGCACAAATGCCGAGCTCGGCGCGGGCCGCTATCTGATCGCCGAAGCAGATGAATCCGACGCGTCGTTCCTGCATCTGCAACCCATGTCGGCAGTCATCACCAACATCGACCGGGATCACATGTCGACTTACGGCAATGACTTCAGCGTGTTGAAAGACACCTTTGTCGAATTTGTGCACCGCCTGCCTTTTTACGGCGCCGTTGCGTTGTGCATCGATGACGCCGAGGTGGTCGACATCATTCCCAGACTGGCTCGTCCGGTGCTCACCTACGGCTTTTCCGAAGAGGCTCAATTTCGTGCCACGGACATTGTCGCCGACGGTACCACCTGGCGTTTTTGCGTCGAACGTTCTGGGTATGGGGCGGCATTGGACATACGTCTCGCGGTGCCCGGCGCCCACAATGTAAGCAATGCCCTTGCCGCCATTGCGATTGCCACCGAAGAAGGCATAGAGGACCGTTTTATCGTCGAAGGGCTGCACGGGTTTGCTGGCGTGGATCGGCGCTTCCAGGTGACCGAACGCGTCTGGGTGGGTGAGGCTTGTCTCACTCTGGTAGACGATTATGGGCATCACCCGACTGAGGTCGCCGCCGTCATCGCCACCGCCAGGAAAGTGTGGCCGACAGCGCGCCTGGGCATGGTGTATCAGCCTCATCGGTACACCCGAACCCGCGATCTGTTTGAGGATTTTGTGCGCGTTCTGCCCGAAGTTGACGCCCTCATGGTGGTGGACGTATATGCCGCAGGCGAAGCGCCAATACCGGGTGCAGACGGCAAAGCGTTGTGCCAGGCGATCCGTCAGCGCGGTGGCGTGAGCCCCTTGTATGCCCAGGACCCGGAAGAAGCCCTGGAGCTGCTGCCCGGCTTCTGCGCGGGCTATGACGTACTGTTGGTGCAGGGTGCTGGAAATGTCAGTCGTATCTCCAACAAACTGAGGGCGCAAGATGCTTAGCCGCCTGATGTTTGCCGTAACCCTCGCATCGATCTTAGTTGTTGCCGCCGGTGTCTGGCATGTGCTGGATCAACCCGTGCGAGGCTTTGTCATTGAGGGGCAGTTGACGGCCCTGGAACGCTCCGAGTTACAGACTCTCATGCAGCAACAGCCGCTGGCGGGCATTCTATCGACTTCACTTTCCCAGGTTGGTGAGCGGCTCGACGAGCTTGCATGGACCCGTCGTTCCAGTGTGCGGCGCCAGTGGCCCGACCGTCTGGTACTCGTGGTGCACAAAGCTGCACCGGTGGTGCGCTGGGGCGAGCGACAGTATCTGTCTGCGTACGGTGACCTGCTGACGCTGCCGGATGAATACCCGGGCCTGCCTCAGTTCGATGTGGCGGTAGCGCCGCCGCAGCAAGCGATGGAGGTGTACCAGCTGCTGGACCAGATCGCTGCGCGGGAATTGCTTGCCATCAGCAGTTTGCTGCAGAACGAGCAGGGCGAATGGTCGGTACAGCTCGTGGATGGCCCACGGCTGCTGCTGGGCGCGGAACAGTTGAATGAGCGGATGCACCGCTTCCTGCTGGTGCACCGGCGTGTGCTGCGCGCAGGGCCGCGCGTCGCTCAATATGTCGACGCACGGTATGCCAGTGGCGTTGCCATCAAGTTTGCCAGTGAGTCCGATGCCGATGAGTTGCTGGTAGCAGGCGCCGGCGATTACAGCGGGCGTCTGGCAGGGGACTCAAATTATGCCGAAGGGAAATGAAGATGGCTGCTGAACCCGAAATGCAGAAGATCGTGGGGTTGGACATCGGGACCAACAAAGTGGCGGCCATTGTTGCGGAGGTCAACGAAGGCGGTGAGCTCGAGATTATCGGTATAGGTACGCATCACTCCAGAGGCTTGAAGAAGGGTGTGGTCGTGAACATCGAATCGACGGTCCAGTCGATACAAAGAGCCATCGAAGAAGCCGAGCTGATGGCTGGTTGTCCGATCGACAACGTCTATGCCGGCATTGCCGGTAGCCACATCCGTTCGTTGAACTCCCACGGCATTGTGGCGATACGCGATCGCGAGGTTTACCCCCAGGACGTCGATCGTGTGATAGACGCGGCCCAGGCCATGGCAATACCTGCGGATCAGAAAATTCTGCACGTGTTGCCGCAGGAATATGTCATCGACACTCAAGAGGGGGTCAAGGAGCCGTTGGGCATGTCCGGGGTGCGCCTGGAAGCCAAAGTTCACATGGTGACCTGCGCAGTCAATGCGGTGCAGAACATCGAAAAATGCATCGAGCGCTGCGGGCTAGATGTCAACGACGTGATCCTGGAACAGCTGGCGTCCAGTTATTCGATCCTCACCGAAGACGAAAGGGACCTTGGCGTTTGTCTGGTGGACATTGGTGGCGGTACCACCGATATCGCGGTGTTTACCGGCGGCGCCATTCGTCACACGGCGGTGATACCCATCGCCGGAGATCAGGTGACCAACGATATCGCTATGGCGTTGCGCACGCCAACTCAGAACGCTGAGGAGCTGAAGATCAAGTATGCGTGCGCCTTGACGCAGTTGGCCCGTGCAGACGAGGTGATCAAGGTGCCGGGTGTGGGCGATAAGCCGGCACGGGAGCTTTCCCGCCAGGCATTGGCCGAGGTGGTCGAACCCAGATACGACGAACTTTTCACATTGATACAGGCGGAGCTGCGCAGGAGCGGCTTCGAGGATTTGGTTGCAGCCGGCATCGTACTTACGGGCGGTGCTGCAAAAATGGAGGGCGTGATCGAGCTGGCGGAAGAAATTTTCCACATGCCGGTCAGCCTGGGTGTGCCACGAAATGTGGCTGGATTGAAGGACATCGTACGAAACCCGGTGTACGCCACTGGCGTTGGGTTGTTGCAGTACGGATTGGAACGAGAAAAAGAAATGCCTTTGAAACGAAATGCCCGTAAGCGCGGTGCGCTGACGCGGGTTAAAGATTGGTTGAGCGAAAACTTCTAGCTGGAGAATAGACGATGTTTGAATTGGTCGACAGCGCGCCACAAAGCGCGGTAATAAAAGTCATCGGTGTAGGTGGCGGCGGTGGCAACGCCGTGCAGCACATGGTGAGTAAATGTGTTGAGGGGGTGGACTTTGTGGCCGCCAACACTGATGCGCAAGCATTGATGAGCCTCGACGCGCAAACCACCCTGCAGATCGGCAGTGGTATCACTAAGGGATTGGGCGCTGGCGCGAACCCGGAGGTGGGCCGTGCAGCCGCACTGGAGGACCGTGAACGCATCGGTGAAGTATTGTCCGGTGCGGATATGGTGTTCATCACCGCGGGTATGGGTGGTGGCACCGGTACGGGTGCGGCCCCCATCGTGGCTGAGGTAGCACGGGAACTGGATATCTTGACTGTGGCGGTAGTCACCAAGCCGTTCAATTTCGAAAAGCGCAGGGACATTGCTGATCTGGGCATACGCGAGCTCTCTCAACATGTTGATTCGCTGATCACGATCCCCAATGAAAAGCTGTTGGCGGTGCTGGGTGAACGCACCAGCATGCTGGACGCATTCTGTGCGGCTAACGATGTGCTGCTGGGTGCGGTGCAGGGGATCGCGGATCTGATCATACGGCCTGGCATGATCAACGTGGACTTTGCCGATGTGCGCACGGTGATGTCTGAAATGGGCATGGCGATGATGGGTACCGGCAGGGCGACGGGCGACAACCGCGCGCGAGACGCGGCGGAAGCCGCAATCCGTTCGCCGTTGTTGGAAGATGTAGACCTGCATGGCGCCAGGGGCATCCTGGTGAACGTTACCGCGGGGCCGGAGCTCAATATCGGCGAATTTACCGACGTTGGTAACATCATCGATGATTTCGCTTCTTCAGCGGCGACAGTGGTGGTCGGAACGGTAATCGATCAGGAAATGGGCGAAGAGCTCAAGGTAACGGTTGTCGCTACTGGCCTGGGCGAGGACGATATGCCCAACGTGGTGGTGGACAATACCGTGGCCCAGCAGGCTCTGGACGGCCAGGTGGACTATTCGCAACTCGATCGGCCCGCCTTCGCGCGCAACCAGGCGAGCGCTCCCAAGGAAGGTCTCGCGGAAGAGCAGGACTCTCAGGATCTGGACTACCTGGATATACCCGCGTTTTTGCGCAGACAAGCAGACTAGTGCTCAAAATATGAGGTGGCTTGAGCACTAGCTCCCCGCCCATTTCGCTCCAGCTATGGGCTGCGCGGCGCCGTCAGGCGCCGTAGCAGCCCTTTCTTTCGCCACGTCAGCACTCTGGCGGTGCTAACGGGCCTCCCTAGGGTCCGACACATGATACAAAATGAAACAAAAAGTGAGGCATGGTCCATGGAGTGGGGCTTCATTGGTTTGGTACCATGCGCGCCCATATGCCCGTGACAAATTTACTACAACAACGCACTTTGAATAACAGTATTCGCGCCACCGGCGTGGGTTTGCATACTGGTGAAAAAGTTTACGTTACATTGAAGCCGGCGCCGGCAGATACGGGAATCGTGTTCGTGCGCAGCGACTTAGATGAGTCGGTGGAATTGCAAGCACATGCTCTGAACGTAGGTGCGACCACCATGGCGACGTCGCTTACCAATGGTCAGCACGAAATATCTACGATAGAGCACCTTATGTCTGCGTTCGCCGGTTTGGGCATTGATAATGCCTACGTCGAGGTGAGCGCGCCTGAGTTGCCCATTATGGACGGCAGTGCGGCGCCATTCGTGTTTCTGCTGCAATCCGCAGGTGTCACAGAGCTTAAAGCGGCGAAAAAATTCGTGCGCATCCTGAAACCGATCCGGGTTGAACAGGGCGACGTATTTGCCGAACTAACGCCGCACGACGGTTTTCAGCTCAATTACACCCTCAAGTACGACCATCCGGTATTCAAGAAGCACGAGCACACCGTATGCGTGGATTTCTCCACTACCGCGTATGTGAAGGAAGTGAGCCGTGCGCGTACGTTTGGATTTCTGGCGGACTACGAAAAACTTCGATCCATGAACCTGGCCAAGGGCGGCAGCCTCGATAACGCCGTAGTCGTTGACGATTACCGGATATTGAACGAGGAAGGGCTGCGGTTGGAAGATGAGTTCGTAAAACACAAGATTCTGGATGCCATTGGTGACCTCTACCTGTTGGGCCACAGCTTGATCGGCCGTTTCAATGGCCACAAATCAGGTCACGGCCCCAACAATGCGTTGCTCCGCAAACTGCTGGCGACCAGTGATGCATACGACATCGTTACCTTCGATGACGTCGCTGCTGCGCCGGTCGGATACGCAAGTCCGATATTGGCAAACGCCTAGCAGACTTCCTCAACAGCCTGCGCGTCCACGCCGCCGCTAAATGTGACGCTCCGCCCGCGGCGAATGCGCAAGAGTTCGCATTATCATGTGCGGCTATCGGTGAAAATCTAGTTCGTGTTGTTCGAGACCCTGAGTTTGATGTCGGTGACACCGCTGAAACTCTGCAGCGCCTTTAGCTGAGGAAGCAGATCGGGTAACAGGAATCGCAGGCGGGTTGCCACCGCCGCGCTATGACACAGCGCGTATGCGGTAGTACCGCGTATTGCGGTGATGGACACCTCGTGTCGCAGTGACGGATCGATAAGAGCACGGAGCTCTGCGGTCCATTGCTTCTGATTGGAGGATGTTTTCAGCAGGCGTTGTAAAGGAGTGAATCGGCTGTGGCTTTCGTCGAGCAGATCATCTATTTTATGTGTGGACACTTGAGGGTCGGTGCTGATTCTGCAACTGGGTGCAGGCTATGGTACCGGCGTAATGGGTCGCTGCTCAACAGGCTTAGCGAAGCAAAAAGGCGCGGCGAAGCAAAAAGGCGCAGCGAAACCCAAGGGCGTAGCGAATGCTGGGTTCGGGCGAATTCCTGCGGTTTCCCCACCGGTATTAGAACAACAAGAAATTCATGAAGATAATTCTGCTTCAAGACGAGGGTATGCAGCGCTGGGTTCAGCTCAGCCGGCGGCAGCTTGCCGTTCTCGCCTCGGGTGTTGCTACACTATTGATTGCGGGTGGCTTGTGGATTGGCGCGCAGCTGCATACCGAGCAGGTTGACGCCGATGTCGTCGCTGCATGGCGCGCGAAGTTGGCGGTACAGCGCGACGAAGTGGCGGCCCTGGAACGAAACAGCCAGGCGCAGAGCATCGCGGTAGGCCGTCAACTGGCCAAAATGCAGGCTCGTCTGCTGCGTATGGAGGCCATTGGTGCGCATATGGCGGACGCCGCTGATCTGCCACAAGGTGAGTTCAATTTTGCCGAGCCGCCGGCGCAAGGTGGTCCCATCGAAGGCGGGCAAACCGCGTTGGGGTGGCACGAGCTCGGCACTGAGCTGTCAAAATTGTCCACCCAGATCAAACGTCGGGAAATCGAGTTGAACATCCTCGACGAAGTCCTGGTAACCGAGGAAGTGTCTACAACTTCCCGGGTTCGCGGACGTCCAGTCAAGTGGGGTTGGATATCATCGCAGTTCGGAAAGCGGGTAGATCCTATCACCGGCAAGACGGCGTGGCATTCAGGTGTTGATTTCGCGGGCCGTGACGGCTCCGACGTGATCGCCGTCGCCAGCGGCGTGGTGACCTTTTCCGGCGATCGGCACGGATACGGCAAAATGGTGGAAATCAGCCATGCCAATGGATACGTGACCCGCTACGCTCATCATAAGTCACTGCGCGTGAAAGCCGGTGAGATCGTTAAGAAAGGCGAAACCATCGGCACTATGGGCAGCAGCGGACGTTCAACCGGGCCTCATGTGCATTTTGAGGTGCTCAAAAACGGCCGAGGGGTCGACCCTGCCCGCTACGTCTCTTCGCGTTCGTAACATTTCTTTTTCACCGTGGCATGAGTGCCGGTACAATGCCGCCACCTGAAATTCGATCAATCGATCTCTATGGCTAATTTCCTTACCTCCCTGTTTGGTACCAAGAACGGACGCGAACTCAAACGCATGGGCAAGGTCGTGCAGCGCGTGAATGAGTTGGAAGCGTCATTCGACGAGCATACCGATCTGCTGGCGAAGACGGCTGAGTTCAGATTGCGCCTCGAACAGGGCGAACCGCTTGACGACCTGCTGCCAGAGGCCTTCGCCGCCGTGCGCGAAGCCACCAAACGCACCAAGCAGATGCGCCAGTTCGATGTGCAGATTATCGGCGGGATAACGCTACACGAGGGTCGCATCGCGGAGATGCGCACCGGTGAGGGCAAGACCCTCATGGCCACGTTGCCGGCCTACCTCAATGCCCTGGACGGCGGTGGCGTGCACGTGGTAACGGTCAACGACTACCTGGCCCGCCGGGATGCGACGTGGATGGGGGACATCTATGAAGCGCTGGGCATGAGCGTTGGTGTCGTGCAATCGGGCCAGGAGCCGCTGGCCAAGCGCGACGCGTACAACGCGGACATCACGTATGGCACCAATAACGAGTTCGGCTTTGATTACCTGCGCGACAACATGGCCTTTACCTTGGACGATCGCTTTCAGCGGGGTCTGAACTTTGCGATTGTCGACGAGGTTGACTCGATCCTCATCGACGAAGCACGCACGCCGCTGATAATTTCCGGTCCGGCGGAAGAAAGCACTCAACTTTACGTCACCATGAACAAACTGGCGCCGAAACTGGAGCAGCAGGATTTCCAGGATCAGGCGCGGGTGTTTGGCGAAGATGAGCCGGAGCCCACGGGTGATTTCATGGTGGACGAGAAGAACCGTCAGGTTGAGCTCACCGAGCTAGGTCACCAGAAAATTGAAGAAGAGCTGATCCGCTTAGGCTTGTTGGAAGATGGGGGCAGCTTGTATTCAGCCTCCAATCTCAACCTGTTACACCACATCCATGCCTCGTTGAAAGCGCACTTTCTGTTCAAACGCGACGTCGACTATATGGTGGCCAACGGTGAAGTTGTGATCGTCGACGAGCACACCGGTCGGGCCATGCCAGGCAGACGCTGGTCTGAAGGGATTCATCAGGCGGTGGAAGCGAAAGAAGGCGTCAGCATTCAGAACGAAAGCCAGACCCTGGCGTCGACCACGTTCCAGAACTACTTCCGCATGTACAACACCTTGTCCGGCATGACGGGAACCGCGGATACTGAGGCCTTCGAGTTTCGTCAGATATATGGCCTGGATGTGGTTGTGATACCAACCCACATGGAGATGGTTCGAGATGATCAGAACGACCTGATTTATCTGACCATCCCAGACAAGTTTGACGCCATCGTGGAAGACATCAGCGCCCGTATCGATCAAGGGCAGCCAGTGCTGGTGGGAACGGCCTCAATTGAATCGTCCGAGATTCTTTCCAAGGAACTCAACAACCGCAAGATCGAGCACAGCGTGCTGAACGCCAAGCAGCATGAACGTGAGGCCGATATCATAGCCGACGCCGGCCGACCTGGCGTGGTGACCCTCGCCACCAACATGGCAGGCCGCGGTACCGATATCGTATTGGGCGGCAATCTGGAAGCTGAACTGGAGCAGTGCGGAGAGGTTACCGAGGCTAAGCGCGAGGAACTCAGCAATGCCTGGCAACAGCGCCACGATTCGGTCATCGAAGCCGGCGGTTTGCACATAGTAGGTACCGAGCGCCACGAAAGCCGCCGTATCGACAACCAGCTGCGTGGCCGTGCCGGCCGGCAGGGAGATCCGGGTTCGAGCCGCTTCTATCTCTCTATGGAAGACAACCTCATGCGTATATTCGCATCCGAGCGTGTGCGCGGCATGATGCGATCGTTGGGAATGGAGAAAGGCGAAGCAATCGAGCACCGCATCGTCAATCGTTCAATTGAAAACGCCCAGCGTAAGGTAGAAGGGCATAATTTCGACATACGGAAAAATCTGCTCGAGTATGACGATGTGTCTAACGACCAGCGTCAGATCATCTATCAACAACGCCGCGATCTCATGGCGGCCACCGACATCTCCGAAACCGTCGACGGTTTGCGCGAAGAGATGGTTTTCGACATTTTCGCTCAGTACATACCGCCCCAGAGCCTGGAAGAGCAGTGGGATGCGGCCGGGCTGGAAGAAGCCCTGCAAACGGAGTTCGGGTCGCAACAATCCATCGCCAAGTGGTTGGAGGAGGAGGATGATCTGGATGAAGACAAGTTGCGCGAAAGAGTGCTCGCCCAGGTAGAAACCGAATACAAAGCCAAAGAGGCCGAGTGGCAAGCAGTAAACGTAGACATGCGCATGGTGGAGAAGCAGATCATGCTGCAGATCCTCGACCAGCGCTGGAAAGAACACCTGGCTACCATGGATCATCTGCGTCAGGGCATTCACCTGCGCGCCTATGCGCAGAAGCAGCCGAAACAGGAATACAAACGGGAATCATTCGAGCTGTTCCAGGAATTGCTGTTCAACATAAAGTTGGACGTGATACGCATGCTTTCTCGCATTCAGATCGAGCAGCCCGAAGAAGTGGAGGCACAGGAGCGAGCGCGCCGTGAAGCCGCGGCCGAGCACATGAACTTTCAACATGCCGAAGCGTCGGCGTTGGCCGACGGCAGCGAGCAGCCAGGGCCCCAGGAAGAATCCGAGCCCGAGGCCAAGGGCGAAACGTATGTGCGTGATGAACGCAAAGTCGGGCGCAACGAGCCTTGCCCGTGTGGGTCGGGTAAGAAATTCAAACAATGCCACGGCAAGGTCGCCTGACGGGCGCCAAACTGCATGGCTGTCAACCTCGCGCCTGCAACTGATCTGCTCGCCGTGCCCGGCGTGCGCATAGGTAGCGCGTGTGCAGGTATCAAACAAACCCAACGCCCTGATGTAGCCCTTTTCGAGTTCGCCCCCGGTACGCAAGTGGCTGGGGTTTACACCCAATCTCATTTTGCGGCAGCTCCGGTATTGTTGGCACGGGATCGCCAGCGGGAGAGTCGTGCCTGGGTCGTCAATAGCGGCAATGCCAACGCGGCTACCGGCGAGGTGGGCAGCGAAGACGCGCAAGCCGTGTGTGCGCATGCAGGGCGCTTGCTACAGATGCCCGCCACACAGGTGCAACCCTTCTCCACCGGCGTGATTGGGGAGCGCCTGCCCGTCGCGCGCATGAATGACGGCGTGCAAGACGCCTACGCCGATCTGCATGAGGACGGCTGGCTGGATGCCGCACACGCCATTATGACCACTGATACCGTACCCAAGGGAATCTCCAGACAGATTGTGATGGACGGTACAACCGTGACCATAACCGGCATCGCCAAGGGCTCTGGGATGATCAAACCCAACATGGCCACTATGCTTGCCTACGTCGCATGCGATGCAAGGGTTGCAGCCGGCGTGGCGGAGGAGCTGATCCGCGATGCGGTGGCGCACAGTTTCAATCGCATCACCGTCGACGGAGATACCTCCACAAACGATTGTTTCATGTTGGCCTGCAGCGGCGCCGCGGATAACGCGGCTATAGTGGGGCGCGACGACACCCGTTACCAACTTCTGGCGGATGCCATTACCCACGTAGCGACTACCCTGGCGCAGAACCTGGTGCGCGACGGCGAAGGTGCGACGAAATTCGTAACCGTGCAGGTGCAGGGAGGACGCAACCCACAGGATTGTCTGGCAGTTGCATACACCCTCGCGGAATCCCCGCTGGTGAAAACCGCGCTGTTCGCCGGCGACGCCAACTGGGGCAGATTCTGCATGGCCATCGGCCGCGCACCCGTCGATGAGCTGGACCCAACCCGGGTGCAGTTGTGGCTGGACGACGTGCAGGTCGCCAAAGACGGCCTCATGGCCGATGACTACTCTGAACAACGCGGCGCCGCAGTACTCGCCCAGGATGAATTCACGATCACCGTGGACCTGGGCTCCGGTTCCGCCACCGAAACCATCTGGACCACCGACCTCTCCTACGACTACGTTCGGATCAATGCCGAATATCGTACCTGAAAGCTGCTGAGCCAGGGCTTGCCGCGAAATCAAATCCGCTGTAAGTGCCGGCTATCGGGGCGTCCGAGCCGTTCTAGATTTCGCGGCAAGCCCTGGCTCAGCAGCTTACTTGAGATCTTCGGAGTTGATGTCCTGGTGATCGGCGTCGCCAGGAATTCGGTGGTCCTCATCAGCCCAGGCGCCGAGATCGATGAGCTTGCAGCGTTCCGAGCAGAACGGCCGATTCGGATTTTGTGAGGTCCATTTTACCCGTGCTTTGCAGGTGGGACACGAGACTATGCGGGCTGGGTCTGGCATAACTTCAGATAGAGTTTGTGTTGTTGTTCGACCTGATCGTGTAGGTGATCGAGATCCTGATCGTTGACGATGACGTCGTCGGCAGCTTGCAGCCGCTGGGTGCGGTCAGCTTGCGCGCGCATGATGTTCTCGACCTGCTCCTGGGAGTTGTCATCTCGGGCCATGGTGCGTGAGATTTGTAGATCTTCCGGTACGTCGATGACCAGCACGCGGTCGCACCAACTGTCCTGGCGTGACTCGATCAACAATGGATTGACCAGGATCACGTAGGGTGATGTCGCTGCGTTAATGCGCTCACGCAGATACTGCGAGATCAGCGGGTGTTGGAGATGCTGCAGCCAGCGACGCTCGTCCGGGTCGGCGAATACCAGATGGCGCAGCTTGGTGCGGTTCAGCGAGCCATCCGCGAGCAGGATGTCGGCGCCGAAATGTTCGGCTATGCGGGCAAGCGCGGGCTGTCCCGGAGCCACCACCGCGCGGCTGGCCAGGTCGGCGTCAACGCAGGTGATTCCAAGATGTGCGAAGTGGTCGGCAGCCGCCGACTTACCGCTGCCGATGCCACCGGTCAGACCAATCAGAGGTTTTTGCATGCGCCTTAAGGTTTCAGGGCAAAAAAGCGGCGAGAAAGGTATCACGAATGACCAGGCTCGCCCATCCCGCCGACGCCAGAAATGGTCCGAAGGGAATCGGTTCGCTGGAGCGCTGTCGGGCCGTGATAATGCGCGTCAGGGCATACAGCAAGCCCAGCACCGCAGCGATGACCACAATAGTGGGCAACGCCTGCCAGCCAAGCCATGCGCCTAACGCGGCGAGTAATTTGAAGTCTCCATAGCCCATGCCTTCCTTGCCTGTGAGCAGCTTGAAAACCCAATAGGTGCACCACAGAAACAGATATCCGGCAATGGCGCCCACTACGGCGTCGTGCAGCGGCACGATGCCAGCGGTAAACCCATTGGCGACCAGACCGAGCCACAGTAGCGGGTACGTGATCTGATCCGGCAGCAGCGTCGTGTCGTAATCAATGTATGTCAGTGCGATTAGCATCCAGGTAAACAGGCACGCGTACAGCCCGAGCCAGGTGAAGCCGAACAGGAGGATTACCGTCACAGAGCAAATGGCCGTCAGCATCTCTACTGCCGGATAACGGAACGGGATGCCTGTGCTACATGCGGAGCATTTGCCGCGCAGCACCAGCCAGCTCAACACCGGTATGTTCTCTAAGGCCGTAATCTGGTGGCTGCATTGGGGACAGCGCGAGCGCGGCTTGAGCAGGTTGAAAGGTTCGCCATCCGTGGGTTCCGGGGCGTCGATTTCCAGTATGTCGCGTGCCTGGTCTTCCCATTCCCGCTGCAGCATGACCGGAACGCGATATATGACGACGTTCAGAAAGCTGCCGATCGCGAGGGCGACCCATACGAAAAGGATCACGCCTTGCCATCCATAGGCAGTCAGAAGTTCCATTGACATTGGAGCGTGCGCTATCTAGCCGCCGACGACTGCACCCAATTGGAAAATCGGAAGGTACATTGCGATGATCAAACCGCCCACCAATACGCCAAGTACCGACATAATCATCGGCTCCATCAAGCTGGTGAGGTTGTCCACGGCATTGTCTACCTGTTCTTCGTAGTACGTTGCGGACTTGTCGAGCATGTCGTCCAGGGCGCCGGCTTCCTCACCAATGGCAACCATCTGAATGACCATGTTGGGGAACACCCCGGTGTTGCGCATGGAAAAGTTGAGCTGCTGACCGGTGGACACATCGTCGCGGACTTTATACACCGCGTTGACGTAAACACTGTTGCCGGTAGAGCCAGCCACGGAGTTGAGGGCATCTACCAGGGGAACACCGGCGGCGAACGTGGTCGCCAGGGTGCGAGCATACCTGGCGACTGAAGACTTCTCGATGATGCTACCTGCTACCGGCAGCTTTAGGCTGATGCGGTCCAGTGCGTCTCTGAACCGTTTGGAGCGCTTGCGTATTTCAGCGAACCCCACGCCGAATGCGGTTATACCGAACAGGATCATCAACCAGTAGGCTTGCGCGAATTCTGAGATTCCAATGACCATTTGCGTAAAGGCGGGTAATTCCGCGCCGAATCCCGCGAACACCTGTTCGAACTGGGGCACAACTTTGATCAGCAGGATGCCGGAGACGATCACCGCCACCACCAGGACCGCGATAGGGTAGGTCATGGCCTTACGGACCTTTGCTTTCAAGGATTCCGTCTTTTCCTTGTAGGTGGCGATACGATCCAGCATGGATTCTAAGGCGCCTGATTGCTCGCCCGCGTCCACCAGGTTGCAGAACAAATCGTCGAACTCTCTGGGGTGGCGTCGGATGGCGGATGCGAAAGAGTTACCGCCCGCCACATCCTGGCGTACGGCGCGTATCAGATCGCCCAGTTTTGGCTTGTCCACGCCGTCTGCAACGATGTCAAATGCCTGCACCAGGGGAACCCCGGCGCGCATCATCGTGGCCATCTGGCGGGTAAACAGAGCGACGTCGGCTGGCTTGACTTTGCCGCCACCGCCAAGCGATATACCGGCGCTCTTTTTCTTGACCTTGTTGGCAACAATACCTTGGCGGCGCAGCTCAGCCTTAGCTATAGCCGGTGTGCTGGAAGTAATCTCGCCCTTGCTCTGGCGGCCCTGCTTGTCTCTGCCTTCCCAAACGAAAATTGCGCTTTCGGCCATCTGTTGTCTTACCTATGTTGACACGAGGGGTGTGCCGTTACCTTTGTTGCGCCTGCAGGCGCCCTAGCGTCGCAGCAACGGTTAATGACCGGTGGTGACCCGGTTCGCTTCCGCCAAGCTGGTGACGCCTTCCATGACCTTGATCAGGCCTGAGCGGCGCAGGTCGTCAAACCCGTGTTCCTTGGCTTGAGCCCCAAGCTGCAAGCTATTTCCATCTTCCATGATAATACGGGATAGCTCTGGCGTAATTTTAACTACTTCATATATTCCGACACGGCCGCGATAACCGTCGTTGCACTTATCGCAGCCATTTTCGCCAGCCTCGAATATCTTGATCCCGCCTTCGATATCCTCATCCGTGAAGCCTTCTTCCTTCAAAGTCTCTTCCGGTACGTCTATTACGGTCTTGCACTCAGTGCAAAGACGCCTGGCAAGGCGCTGGGCAATGATCAAATTGACGGAAGTTGCCAAGTTAAATGACGGTACGCCCATGTTGCGCAAGCGGGTCAAGGTTTCCGGAGCTGAATTCGTATGTAGGGTGGATAACACCATATGGCCTGTTTGTGCTGCCTTGATGGCGATCTCGGCAGTTTCCAGGTCACGAATCTCACCGACCATGACCACGTCGGGGTCCTGGCGCAGAAAGGATCGCAACGCAGAAGAGAAATCCAAGCCCACTCTGTGATTTACGTTGACCTGGTTGATTCCGTCCAGGTTGATCTCCACGGGGTCCTCGGCTGTGGCGATATTGCGCTCCGCCGTGTTGAGGATGTTCAGGCCGGTATAAAGTGTGACGGTCTTACCACTACCGGTGGGACCCGTGACCAGGATCATGCCCTGGGGCCGGTGCAGGCAGTCCATGAAAAGTTCCTGCTGGATTTCTTCGAAACCCAGCGCTTCGATGCCCATTTTCGCGCTCGAGGGGTCCAATATCCGCAGTACGACCTTTTCACCCCACAACGTTGGCAGTGTATTCACGCGAAAGTCGATCGCCCGGGTCTTGGACAGCTTCATCTTGATCCGCCCGTCCTGGGGAACTCGGCGTTCGGAAATGTCCATTTCCGACATTACCTTCAAGCGCGCTGCGAGCCGATTACCGAGATTCGGCGGCGGGGTGCTCATCACGTTCAACACGCCATCGGTGCGAAAGCGCACCCGGTAGGTCCGTTCATAGGGCTCAAAATGGATGTCTGAGGCGCCGATTTTAATGGCGTCGAGGAGCATTTTGTTAACAAAGCGAACGATCGGCGTGTCGTCGGTGGCTGCGCCAGGGTCTTCATCTTCCGAGACATCGGAGTCCTCGAAGGCGTCCATGTCCAGATCTTCGAGATCGCTGCCGTCCAGGTCACCGAGGCCGTCATCTTCCTGATCGTTGAGGAAACGATCGATAAGGGCAGCTAACTTGTCTTCTTCTACGAGCACCGGCTCGGTGTTTACACCGGTCTGGAATTTGATCTCGTCCAGCGCTTGCAGGTTGGTGGGGTCGGATACGGCCACAAACAGGCGTACCCCGCGGCGCACCAGAGGCAACATATTGTGTTGCCTGATGAGCTGATCTTTGACCAGATCTCGCGGCATACTGTCGATGTCGAACACCGACAGGTCCATTAATGGCACGCCAAACTCTTCCGCAGCACTTGCGGCGATGACTTTGGCTTCAGCCACGCCGTTCTGTACCAGGTAGCTCACCAGCGGGGTCGCGGATTTGCGGGCTTCTTCGGTGGCGGAGATAGCAATCTCGGCTTCGATCAGGCCCTCGTCTACGAGCCTGCGCGCGAGGCCACTCAGTGGTATCGGTTCTGTTGCCATGCTGCGCTCAAGATCCTTGTCAAACGGCCGATTCGAACAGCGTGCCGGTCGCGTAATATAAGCAGAATTAACCATACCCACACGCAGTCGGCAAAGTGTAGGCTCAAGTCACGGGACTGTCGATAATTGGGTCACAATTTTCGGCACCTGAAATCGGCGCGAATTCTGCTAAGCTTTACGCTCTTGTCAGGTTGAGCGCGAGGTGGCAATGCCAATGCGCGCAGGTGACGCCGATGGTCACCAAGTGACCCGATGAGATAGCTTGAGTCCCAGCAGTGCTTTGCGAATTACGCGCCGAGTATGGCATGGGCGATTTCCGCCAAACCTTTAAGCCGTTGTTTTACATGAATAAAACTTCATATTGGTTAGAATGCAGTCGAATTGGCACGGCGATTGCTTAGTATACGGCGACGGGCGCGGCTTGCGTGACCACAGTCCTCGGCTGCCACGTTTTAACACTTAAAGTAACGGAGTTTGTTTCAAATGAAAAACGCAATGCAAAAGGGTTTCACCCTTATCGAATTGATGATTGTGGTAGCCATCATCGGCATCCTGGCCGCTGTAGCGCTTCCCGCTTATCAGTCTTACATGGAAACTGCCAACATGGGTAAAGTTAACAGCCACTACGAAGAAGGGGTTAAATTCGTACGCGGTGAGTTTTCTCGCATTCGCACCAACCTTGCTATGGGCGTAATGACCACAGCACAGGCTGATACGGCTGCTGCCGCTGCAGGTATCCTGAACAATCTGGAATCTGAAGTAGGTACGACCAAATTCAGCACGGGCTCTCCGGTTGGCGCAGCTGCCTATGCAGGCGCTGTAGTTGACGCAGCTGGTACGGTTGGTATCACGGACAACGGCGGTGACGCATCTGCAGGTACCCTGAACGTAGCTGTGACTCGTCCTGCGTACCTTGACCTGACCACTACGGTTGAATCAGTAGACTTCTAATTCGCCGCTGGGTAGTCCGCATGGGCTACCGACAGGTTGATAAAAGGGTGGCTTGTGCCGCCCTTTTTTCGTTTGGTTGCGGCTATCATGACCGCAAATTTAAGAACCCCCGTGTTAGAGAGCATCGCATGAACGTAAAACAAACCGGATTCAGCTTGATTGAACTGATGGTCTCCGTGGGCATCATTGCCATCCTGGCGGCGTTCGCCTTGCCGGCCTATAACTCGTATCTGGAAACTGCAGAGCAAGGACAGCTCATCACCAACATGAAGACCATGTCTGCATTTCAGGAAGATTTCTTCCTGCGTAATGGCAGCTACGCGGTAAACCTGGCCAACATCGCGGCCATCGAGAATGCTATCGGTTGGGAGCCCCGCGGCAATGACGGCGTGACCTATTCCATCGCTGCCGGCGATGGTTCGGTTTACCGCATAACCGCTGTAAGTCCCGCGGGTTTGACCCTATGCATGGAATACCCGGCTAACGTCGCCTGCTAGACGCCGTCTTTAATCAGGCGCTCAAACCGAGTATTCTGCGCGCCACGCCGGGATAGCTCAGTTGGTAGAGCGACTGATTCGTAATCAGTAGGTCCGCAGTTCGATTCTGCGTTCCGGCACCATACCCAGGGACCCCCCATAGACAGTCTCATTGCACCGTCGGATAGCCGCGCATTGCAGGAACGATACCTGATGTCCACCCAAGGACTGGGGCAGAACGTGTGGCTAGCGGCCTGCTTCTTCGTGTCCTGCTATTTCTACGGGGCCGGCCATAACCCGACCATCGCGCTGCCGGCATTGTTGGCTCCGTTGCTGATCATCGCTGTGACGCCGGCGTCGCGTTTCAATGAGCTGCGAGTCGCCGCGCCACTGCTGTTCTGGGGCTGCGGCGTTACCCTTGCGCTCATTGCGCTGCATCACTGCGTCTTCAGTACCAGCCCGGATTCGAGCTTTATTCCCAGCTTGTTGCTCGCCTGTCTGCCATTGTGGGTGCTGTGTGTGAGCGTGCTGGAAAACCCGCGCCAGCTTTGGGTGTTTCTCGTACTGCTCGGAACCGCGTTCGCCAGCACCTCTGTGCTTGAATTTCTAGTTAATCAGCAACGCGCGCATGCGCCCTTGCGCGATCCGGGCAACTTCGTTTCTCTGTTGTACCTGATCTGGCTGCCGTGGGTGTTCGACTGTCTGCGACGCGAGCTGAGCCGGCGCCAAAGTGCGCTTCTGTTCGGCTGCACCTTGGTATTCTCCTTGGCGATGCTGGCCACGCATTCGCGCTTCGCCATGTTGGTATTGCTGGGCGTCGTAGCGGTTCTAGGTTGGGTCGCCTGCAGGCTCAGGGCGCGTTGGCAAGCGTGCCTGAATGTCGCTGTTGCGATCTGCTGTGCATTTGCGGTGTATCTACTGCTGGATCCGAGCGGCGCGTCATCTGCGTTTGATAATGGTGATGTAACCGGTGCGGCACGCAGCCCACGTATGCTGTTGTGGGGGTCGGCGTGGGACGCCATTGTCAATTTGGGTGGGGTCAACGGTACTGGCGCATATACTTTCACGCTGCTTTATCCGTTGTTCAGATCACCGTTCGAACAGACCACCGCCGGTTTGGTCGCGCACAACGACGTGCTGCAGATTGTGCTGGAAGGAGGCATCTGGCTCGGCCTGCCGTTACTGTTCCTGTTTGCCTGTATCGGGTTCTCGCTGGCGCGAAATGCACTTTTCGAGCGGCGCGTCAGCACGCAGTTGGGGTTGTTGTTGGCACTGGGAATCGCGCTTTTTCACAGCATGGTCAATTTTGTGTTTTACGTGCTCCCGCTTGTTTTACTGGTGGCGGTGCTGCTTGCGCTGGCGTTCGCGCCGGGCCGACAGGCGAGCACGGAAACTCCCGCGGTTCCGCTGGGGTGGAGAGCAGCCAAGTATGTGGTCGTTGCGCTACTCGGATTAAACGCCTTGCTGATGGCGCTGGATATAATGACCATGGGCGTGTTGTCCAGCTATCGCCACGCGCCCGGAGCTGATTACCTGCGTGCCGAGCCGTCGCGCATGCTGGCGTACACCCGCATAGCCCAGACGTTGAACCCGCGCCGCTCGCTGCCGCTTTTCGGTGAGGCTAAGATCCTGGAGCACGAATTCCGCAGCCGACCCACCCCGCTGTTGGCTACACAAATTGATGGGGCCTATGCGGCTGCCCTGGGACAGGATCCCTGGAATCCTTCGGTGCACATAAACTATGCGGCGTTCAAAGGGCAGCTGGAAGGGCGGGTCAACGGTCGGGATTTCAGGCAGGAAATGTTATACGACGCCCTGGCCTTGAATCCTTACAACCTTGATGCCAACGCGGTGCTGTTGCAATGGCACTTAGAGGCAGGGGAAAACCTTGATGCGCTTGCCGTGGGCGTGAATGTGGTCAAGTGGTGCAAGTTGCTCGCGCGCCATCCGGCTGCGTCAGCCTTGTTTGGCGAAGTCGAACGATTAGGCCAGCAGCTGGGCGCGCAGGAAATTAGCGATCAGGCTGCGGATTGCGTCAAGCATACGCGTAAGCCCACCCATGGGGGACGTCAGAAAACCTGGTTGATGCGCTTGATGGGCGGGACGCTAGAATGACCCGAACTAGTCCATATTCGTAATCACGCCCACCTGCGCAATAGCTTCCCGGTCGTAGACGAGGTAACCGAATGCATATCGTGTTGAGAAGGTAAAAAACGCGAAGTCGTCTTCGCCGCCGTCAACCTTCGCCAACCAGTCATCAATCCTCTGCCGCCAAATTTCCTGTCCTCTAATTACTTCCGTTTCCTCAGCTTCACCAAGAAAACTCGGGATGTCTTCTATGGTGAACGGCACGTAGTAGTCGGTCAGCGAGTTCATCAGGCGTCCAGACTTGTACGTCTGGGCGCGCAGATCGTGGGCCTCGTCCAAATCGTCGGGCATGTCGAGCATCACCCATTTCGGGTCATCGCCGGGAAAGTGCCGAAGGTGGGGCACGTCGACGCCAGCGTCCTCGACGTAGTCGTCGCGGCTCATGACCGTAAATCGTCCATCCGTATAGACCACCGCCACCGGTCGTTCGCTAAACACCACGTATGTGCCGGTGCTAAGGCAGATCAGCTGGAATAGCCCGATTAAAGTTAGATCCGTGCGTAACCCCGGCTTTCCCTTCTTGTAGACGACCAGTGTCAGCGTAGGACCCATGATCAGATCAACGGCAACAATGATGCGCATGCCGGGCCAGCCGCCGTCGGTGTCGAAGAATATGCCGGGATACCATTCGAATATCACCAGGTAGCTCAGCGCCAGAAATATGACAAAGCTGATCCCCAGGTGGATCCCAAACGCGGAAAATCGATTCATGCCATTTAGTCCTTTAAAACTGTGGCCTCATAGAAATCGCATGGAAAGGTCTAGGGGATCGATATTCTTGGTCAGCTCGCCGATAGAGACATAGTCCACGCCAGTCGCTGCAATATCTGTGATGGATTTCTCAGTAATTCCGCCTGAAGCCTCCAGCGCGGTCTGCCCCTTTGCCATGGCCACGGCGGCCGCGGAATCTGCCAATGAAAAGTTATCGATCATGGCGATGTCTGCGCCTGCCTCGATGATCTGACGCAGCTCGTCGAGATTTTCTGCCTCTACCTCCAGCGGAACGTCCGGTTGTGCCCGCCTGGCTGCGGTGACTGCCGCGGCGATGCTGCCTGCAGCGGCGATGTGGTTCTCTTTCAGCAGGTAGGCGTCAAACAATCCCATGCGGTGATTCTGTCCGCCGCCGCAGCTCACTGCGTATTTTTGCGCGACGCGCAGGCCGGGAATGGTCTTGCGTGTATCGAGTAGCACAGCGTTGTAAGGCGCGATGAGCGCGACGTAGTGAGCGGTTTTGGTTGCGGTGCCCGACAGCAGCTGAACGAAATTCAACAGGGTACGCTCCGCGCTCAGCAAAGCGGCGGCGGGTCCCGTGAGATTGAACAGAATCTGGTTCGCGGCCACCTGATCACCATCTGCGACCTGCCAATCAATGACAATCCGTTCGTTTACCTGCCTTATGGTTTCGTCCACCCAGGGTTTGCCGCAAAAAATGCCGGGCTGCCGCGTAATCACCCGCGCTGTGGCCTGATGTTCCGGGTCAATGAGTTGGGCAGACAGGTCGCCGGATCCAACGTCTTCACTCAGGGCGGCGGCGACGTTGCGTTGTGCAGCTGCGGTCAGAATATCGGGGTCGATCATGAAAAGTTGTAACCTATCGGTGGTGTTGACCTGATTTAGGGCCGACAATTGTAGTGGTTGAGATGTACGGACTAAACAGGATTCTTGTGCGCATTGACGCCAATCACCGTCTAACCGAAGCCACCTGGCGACCAAGCCCGCATTGCGACGAGCGTCCGTCCTGGGCGTGCCCGGAGCTGTTGGTTCTTCACTGCGTGTCCCTGCCCGAAGGCCAATATGGAACTGGTTATCCCCAGGCACTATTTACCGGCACGCTTGATTGCTCGTTGCAACCCGAGTTTGCAGATCTCACCGACGTAGAAGTTGCCCCGCACCTCATGATCGATCGCAACGGCGTTGTGGAACAGTTCGTGGCGTTTGACCAGCGTGCCTGGCATGCCGGCGTGTCCTGTTGGCGCGGCCGGCCTGGATGCAACAATTACTCCATCGGCGTTGAACTGGAAGGAGCGGTGGCGGAGTTGTATACACTGGCGCAATATGATGCTCTGGCAGATGTATTGGTGGCCTTGTTTGCCCGCTATCCACAATTGAGCATAGACGCTATTGTTGGCCACAATGAGATTGCGCCTGGGCGCAAACAGGACCCAGGTGCATTTTTCGACTGGCGCGGTGTGTTGATGGAAATGCAACAGCGCACGGCGGCGCTGGGTTAAAAAAGCGAGCGATATGGCGAAACCAGGACTGGAAGATACCAACGCCGATGAAACCAGAGAATGGCTGGCTTCGCTAGAGTACGTTCTGGAGAACGACGGTACCGATAGAGCCAACTTCCTGTTGGAGCGCTTGTCGGCGCGCATGACCAAGACCGGGGCGAGCTTGCCCTACACGGTGAGTACCGCGTACCGCAACACGATCCCCTCGGCGAAAGAGGCATTCATGCCCGGGGACCTGTTCATGGAACGGCGAATTCGCAGCCTTATACGCTGGAACGCTTTGGCCATGGTGGTGCGGGCAAACTCTCGTCCGGGAGAGCTGGGTGGCCACATCTCGAGCTTTGCCTCTTCAGCGACACTGTATGACGTTGGCTTCAACTACTTTTTCCGCGGCCCCAGTGGGGATAGCTTGGGCGATCTTATTTATTTCCAGGGTCACTCTGCCCCTGGTGTGTATGCCCGCTCCTATCTCGAAGGCCGGCTCACCGAGGAGCAACTGGATAACTTTCGCCGCGAAGTTGATGGCGATGGCCTTTCTTCCTACCCCCACCCCTGGCTGATGCCGGACTACTGGCAGTTTCCAACGGTGTCCATGGGGCTGGGTCCGCTGCAGGCGATATATCAAGCCCACGTCATGAAATACCTGGACAGTCGTGGTCTGGTGGAAATGGGTGACCGCAAAGTGTGGGCGTTTCTGGGTGATGGCGAAACCGACGAACCGGAATCGCTGGGGGCGTTGTCGTTGGCGGGTCGGGAGCGCCTGGACAACCTGATTTTCGTGGTGAATTGCAACCTGCAGCGTCTGGATGGCCCGGTACGCGGTAACGGCAAGATCATCCAGGAACTGGAAGGCTATTTTCGTGGCGCCGGTTGGAATGTCATCAAGGTTGTGTGGGGGCGCTTGTGGGATCCATTGTTTGCCCGTGATGAACGGGGATTGCTGCAGCAGCGCATGAATGAAACCGTTGATGGTGAGTACCAGAATTTCAAGGCCAAGGGCGGTGGCTACGTACGCGAGAGGTTCTTTGGCCCGGATGAGGAATTGCTGGAAATGGTGGAAAATCTGTCGGACGCCGACATTTACCGCCTCAACCGTGGCGGGCACGATCCGTACAAAGTCTATGCCGCCTATCACGCCGCGGTGCACCACAAAGGCCAACCCACCGTCGTGCTCGCCAAGACCATCAAAGGTTACGGCATGGGGGATGCGGGCGAATCAGAAAACGATACGCACCAGGTTAAGAAACTCAACATAGAAGAACTCAAGCATTTTCGAGACCGCTTTGACGTGCCGCTATCGGACAAGGAGCTGGAGGATATACCCTATTTCCGTCCCGCCGACGATTCGCCAGAGATGGTTTACTTCAAACAGAAGCGAGCGGCTCTGGGTGGGCCGATACCTCAGCGGGTAACCGACCCGACCAAGCTGCAGGTGCCTGATTTGAGCGCGTTTGAGGCGCAGACCAAGGGCAGTGGCGAGCGCAGCATTAGTTCGACCATGGCCTTTGTGCGCATTCTCGCAACCCTGGTGCGGAATAAACAGATCGGCGAGCGCATTGTACCCATCGTGCCGGACGAGGCCCGCACCTTCGGCATGGAGGGCATGTTCCGCCAGCTGGGCATTTACTCATCGGTGGGCCAGCTGTACACCCCGGAAGACGCAGATGAACTGAGTTCCTACGTCGAGTCTAAAGACGGCCAGGTCATGGAGGAGGGCATCAATGAAGCGGGAGCGTTTGCAGCCTGGCTGTCTGCGGCTACGTCCCACAGCACCCACCGCTACAGTCTGATTCCTTTCTACATCTATTACTCCATGTTTGGCTTCCAGAGAGTAGGCGATCTGGCCTGGGCGGCCGGCGACCTGCAGGCCCGCGGGTTTCTGCTGGGTGGCACTGCCGGTCGCACCACGTTGAACGGCGAAGGTCTGCAACATCAGGATGGCCACAGCCATCTGCTGGCCGCAACGGTTCCCAATTGCATCAGCTACGACCCGTGTTACGCCTATGAACTCGCCGTCATTGTGCAGCGCGGGCTCGAGCGCATGTATGTGGAGCAGGACCCGGTGTACTACTACATCACCGTGATGAACGAGAATTATCCGCACCCGCCCATGCCCGCCGGAGTGGAACAGGGCATCATCAACGGCATGTATCACATGCGCACCCTCGGTGAAGACCCGGTCAAGCGCGTCAGATTGTTGGGCAGTGGCGCCATTCTGCAGGAAGTGGAAGCCGCCGCAGAAATGTTGCATCAGCAATACGATGTCAGCGTAGAGCTGTGGAGCGTCACCAGCTTCACTGAGTTGGCCAGAGACGCGCAGGACGTTGCGCGCTGGAACATTCTGCATCCGGATGAGGCGCCACGCCTCGCCTACGCGGCTCAGTGCCTGCAAGGGGATACACCCGTGGTGGCCGCCTCAGACTACATGAAGGCGGTGCCGGAACAGCTTCGCAGTTGCGTCAGTGCGCCCTATCACACGTTGGGTACAGATGGATTCGGGCGTAGCGACACCCGGGAAAAGCTGCGTCACTTCTTTGAGGTGGATCGCAGATTCATCACCCTCGCATCATTGTCGAAACTGGTCGAGTCGCAGGTTTTATCCAGTCAGTTGGTCAAGCAGGCGCGGGATGACCTGGGCATTGACGCCGAAAAATCCAATCCACGGTTGAGTTAGGAAGACAGGGCACTACATGGACATTGTCATCCCCAGTCTCGGCGATATTGACGAAGTGGAGGTCATTGAGATCTGTGCCGCGGTTGGCGACACCCTCGAACTAGACGATCCGGTCATTGTCATTGAATCGGACAAAGCTTCCATGGAGCTTCCAGCGCCGGCAGCGGGAGAGCTCACGTCGTTGCTGGTTGCACTTGGCGACCGCATCGGCGAAGGCCATGTGATCGGCGTGATCGATGCGGCAGAGGCCGTAGCGAGCGCACCGGTGGAGGATCAGAGCGCACCAGCCACGGAGCAGGAAGCCCCCGAGCCGACGACTGACGGGCAGACTCCCGACGAGCCGAATAAGGCGCAAACCGAACAAGCGGCGCAGCTCGACGTGTTGGTGCCGGACATCGGGGATGCGACTGGTGTGGTCGTCATTGAGGTGGCAGTTAAGCCAGGTGATGAGATCCGGGAGGGTGACCTGCTGGTGGTTCTGGAGTCGGACAAAGCGTCCATGGAAATAACCGCGGATTATGCCGGGACGGTACTATCGGTTGCGGTGGGCGAAGATGAGGAAGTTCAGCAGGGTACCCATATAGCGACGCTTGCAGTGACGGCCAAAGCTCCGGCGGATTCGAAAGTCGAGCCTGAACCGACGGGTGCGCCATCGGCGCCCGCGCAATCACAGAACGATGCGGCCCCGGCTAGCCCAGCGCAGCCCGTTCCGGAACGATCTGCCATACAGGAGGCGACAGAAGCGGACGCGGCTGCCGCGGCTAAGATCTATGCAGGGCCCGCAGTGCGCCGCCTGGCCCGGGAGCTGGGCGTGCAATTGGCTGGAATCCAAGGCACGGGCAACCGAAATCGAGTCACCAAGGATGACGTTAAACAACACGTTAAGTCGCTGATGCAGGCGGGCCCGTCCGAGACGGGTGGTGGACTGCCGAGCGTGCCCACGGTGGACTTCGCGAAGTTCGGCGATATTGAACTGGTAAAACGCACTCGTATCCAATTGCGCGGCGCCGACAATCTGCATCGAAGCTGGCTGAACTTGCCGCACGTGACCCAGCACGACGAAGCCGATATCACGGACTTGGAGTCGTTTCGTCAATCGCTTAAACAAGAGGCTGAACACAAGGGCATAAAGATCACGCCGCTGGCATTTGTGGTCAAGGCTTGTTGTAGCGCGTTACGCGAATTCCCGTTCTTCAATGCATCGCTGCATATCGACGGCGAGCAATTGGTCATCAAGCGCTATCTGAATATCGGCATGGCGGTGGATACGCCGGAAGGCCTGGTGGTGCCGGTCATCAAGCAGGCGGATACCAAGAGCATCTTCGCATTGTCCGCAGAGATCGCGGATTTGTCTGTTCGAGCGCGCGACAAGAAACTTGCCCTGGACGATCTGCAGGGAGGCACGTTCAGTGTCTCCAGCCTGGGCGCTCTGGGCGGAACTGGATTTACGCCGATAGTTAACGCGCCGGAAGTGGCCATTCTCGGCGTGGCCAAGTTACAAACCAAGCCGCAGTGGGATGGCGAGACTTTCCAGCCGCGCAAGATGCTACCGCTGTCGCTGTCGTATGATCATCGTGTCGTCAACGGCGCTGACGGTGGCCGGTTCATGCAGCATCTAACTACGCTGTTGAGTGATATTCGGCGTCTGGCGTTGTAGCGCCAGGGGTTGTCTAGCGGCCCACTAGTTACCGCCAGGTCCCTGCCACTGCGTCTCTGCCGTGCCGGTCACGGTGCGTGCCAGCACGAAGAAGTAATCGCTCAAACGGTTGAGGTATTGCGCCACCGCCAGGAGGTTTTCCTGAGGCTCGTCAGCTGCGGAATAAAGCTTCCACACGTCCGTCTCGGCGCGCCGACAAACTGCACGGCAGATGTGACTCTGTGCGGCGCAATGTCCGCCGCCGGGAATCACGAATTCGGTCAGGGGGGGCAATTGGTCGTTCAGCGCCGCGGTGGTCTCCTCCAACTGCTCGTGCCCGGGGGCCGCGTAGGCGCCCTCCATAGCGAACACCGCTCCGATATCGAACAATGCCTGCTGGATGCCGGCAAGTGCGGCCAGGTGCGACGCGGCACCATTGTCTGCTGTGAGGGCGCTGACCAGCATGCCGATATGACTGTTCAATTCGTCCACACTACCAATCGCGCGGACCACATCATCATGCTTGGCGACGGTGCGCCCGGTGGCGAGCTTTGTGGTGCCGCGATCGCCTGCACGCGTGGTGACTTTGCTGATCCGATTTTTAGCCGTCACGCTCTTCCCCCAGGCGATATGCTGGGTCGAACGAGCGCACGGTAACGATCCCCGTTGAGAATGATTTTGCCAGCCCGTGCGAGGCGAACTGGAGAAAGTCTTTGGCCTGCGGGTGCCCGGTGGAAGCGTCGGCGGCGCTGATGCTGACGCCCACCACAACTGGGATATAACCCTCATTGGTGCGAAATGAATGCATGTACAGGCTGTCGAAAATACGCTTGAAGCTCTGGGACGTGCAGTTTGCCAGACTGTCCTGCAATGTGGTCACCGCAAACACGTTCGCCTCGGGGTGCGTCACGACGTCCAACGGCCGCACCAGTGCCCTGATTTTGGCGCTGATACCTGACATCAGTTCGTCGATGCTGCCCTGGTCGAACTGGTTGCGGATCACTTCCAGGTTGTTGAGCCCCACCAGCAGCAGACATGCGGTGCCACCACGGGTCTCGGATTCCGTCAGCGTTGCCTGTACGCGCTCCAGCGTAAACTTCATGTTACCCAGCCCTGTCACCGGATCGACCAGATCAGTGGTCTGCAGATCTTTGACTTTGCGTTGCAGCTGCCGGTTGTTCTTGGTCAGCTCATTCAGCCGTAATGCCACGTTGTGCGCGGCGACCACCCGGGGCAGAAGCTGCGTACGCAGGTTAGCCTTGTTCATGAAGTCGTCAACGCCGGCCTCAAACGCGTTCGCCAGGGCTTCGAAGTCATCCCGCGCGGTCATCAACATCACATAGGTGAAGTGATCGGTGGTCTCATCCAGCCCCTTCACCTTGCGCGCCAGATCAATCCCATCCATGGCCGGCATGAGCCAGTCCGCAATCACGATCTGCGCCGGGCGTTTCTCAATGGATCGCAGGGCTTCGAGGGGATTGTTGGTGAATCGGACGTTGGTAAAACCGCCGGAGCGCAGCACTTTGGCGATGATGGCGCTGGAGAATTTAGCGTCATCCACGACCAGGATTGGAATGTCTGAATCTGACATGTATCGTGCGCTGTGGTTTAGGCCTATAAAGGGTCATTCTTGATATGCGAGGCGTGCTCTCATGTCAAGGAAGCAATCGACACTTACGACCCCTCATAGATTTACAGGAGTGCTGATGCCGTCGTTTGATATCGTTTCCGAAGTGGACATGCATGAAATCACTAATGCCGTCGACCAGGCGGTACGGGAGCTCGGTACGCGCTTCGACTTCAAAAACGTAGACGCCAGCATCGAACTGGGCGAAAACCGGGTACTCATTGCCGCTCCTGAGGAATTTCAGATCAAGCAGATCGAAGGCATCCTGCGCGACAAATTGTCGGCGCGGAAAATCGACACGCGCTGCCTGGTTGCGGGTGACGTCGAAGGCGCGGGCAAGGTGAAACGTAAGACCTATGAACTGCGCCAGGGCATCGACCGCGACAGCGCTAAGCAGATCACCAAGATGACCAAGGAATCGAAACTCAAGGTGCAGGCCCAGATCAACGGCGAGAAACTGCGCGTGCAAGGCAAGAAGCGCGACGATTTACAGCAGGTCATGGCCATGCTCAAGGATTCTGAACTCGACATTCCGCTGCAATTCGACAATTTCCGCGACTGATCGTGCCCGCTCTTGCCGGACTTTAAGTACGAGGAGATTTTCAACCGGCGCATGCTCATTTGTGTCGGTACGGGTTTTGCGTCCGGCTTGCCGCTGTTCCTGCTCATCCAATTGGTGCCGGCATGGCTGCGCCTGGAGGGGGTGAGCCTTACCGCCATCGGCTTCTTCACCGCGATTCAGTATCCCTATTCCCTCAAGTTTTTGTGGTCTCCGCTGCTCGAACGCTACGCCCTGCCATTCCTCGGCCGACGGCGCGGTTGGATGCTGGTGACCCAACTGCTGCTGATTGCATCTATTTCCAGCATGGGCGTGTGGCAACCCACCACGCAATTGCTGGCCATAACGCTGGTGTCAATCGCGACCGCCGTGTTCAGCGCCACTCAGGACATTGTGCTGGATGCCTACCGGCGGGAGATTCTGAATACCGAAGGCGAACTGGCCATGGGAAACACGATTCATGTGCAGGCATACCGAATCGCGGGTCTGGTGCCAGGATCTCTGGGACTGATTCTGGCTGGTTCGATCAGCTGGCAGATCAACTTTCCGATCATGGCCGCGTTCATGCTGGTGGGCGTGGTGCTGACGCTCATCGTGCGCGAGCCGCCTGCGCCGGCTGCGTTGCCGGGCACGCTGATGGAGGCGGTGGTTGCTCCATTCAAGGAGTTTTTCGCACGTCGCGCCCTGGGGCCCGCCCTGGCAGTGCTGGCGTTCATGTTCCTGTACAAGCTGGGCGACAACATGGCTACCGCGTTGTCCACGCCGTTCTACATCGACCTTGGCTTTACCCCCGAGGTCATCGGCCTGGTGGCAAAGAACGCGGCCCTGTGGCCGTCGATCATAGGCGGGCTGCTGGGCGCAATTGCGATCGTCAAAATCGGCATTAATCGGGCGTTGTGGGTGTTTGGTGTGGTGCAGGTGGTCACCATCCTCGGCTTCGCCTGGCTCGCGGAGGTCGGGGCCAATCCCTGGGTGTTGGGCGTGGTTATCGGCGCGGAATATCTTGGCGTAGGCCTCGGCACCGCAGCGTCGGTGGCCTTTATAGCGAGGGAAACCTCGAAGCTCGCGGTGGCCACGCAATTTGCGCTTTTTACCGCCATCGCTTCGTTGCCTCGGGTGCTGGCCTCGAGCTTCAGCGGGCTGCTGGTGGACACTATCGGCTGGACGATGTTCTTCTATATCAGCGCCGTGCTGGCGCTGCCGGGCATGGTATTGCTCATGTGGGTAGCGCCCTGGCGCGGCAGCCCGGAACTCAACCCAGAAGCTGCCGAATGATCTTGCCCGGTGCGGCATCCATCACCCAGGTGAATTCTCCGCCCTCCAGCATTTGACTGGCCGCGTTGAGGGTCGCGCCGATGGCGTGGTTGGCCAGCGCGCCGCCAAGGCTGATGCGCCTGACGCCCAGTTCCGCGTAGGTGGCAAGGGGCGTATCCGGCATGAAGACGAACAACACGTTGATTGGCGCGGAAACCGCGCCCAGTACCGCTTGAATCTGTTCCGAGCTGGACAATCCCGGTGCATATAAAACGTCGGCGCCAGCCGCTTCAAACGTCTGCAGGCGGGCGATGGTGTCGTCCAGATCCTGCACGCCGCGGATCAGGTTTTCCGCGCGCGCGGTGAGGGTAAATGGAAAGTCGAGTCCGGCCACGGCTTCTGCGCAGGCTTGTATGCGCTCCACTGCCAGGGTCGGGTCGTAGATCCCGCTACTCGCGTAGTCCTCGATTGAGGCGCCGACCACGCCTGTTGCGGCGAGACGCAACAGATTTTGAGCGGCCGCGGCAGGTTCGTCAGCGAAGCCATTTTCGAAGTCCACGCTGATTGGCGCCTGGGTCGCGTTGGCGACTTGAGCACAGTGCCCAAGAACGTCCTCCAGGCTGATCTGCCCGTCGAGGCGCCCCAGGGTTTGGGCGTATCCTGCGCTGGTGCTGGCCAGCGCCTGGAAGCCCAGGCGTTCCAGCATCACAGCGGAGCCTGCGTCCCAGAAATTGGCCAGTATGAAAGTGCCACTTTCGTGCAGACTGCGGAACGTGCGTGCTTTCTCCAATTGTGTCGTCATTCTAAACCTGCCTCCCAGCGATGGGCTTTGGCGATGCGTTTGCCGATAAAGGTTATACCTTCCGCCTCGAGTAATCGTTTCTGTCGCGCCTCGCCGCCGCCGGTTAAGGATATCCGCATGCCGGCGTTGACCACGCGAAACCAGGGCAGCTTGGAGTCGGCCGGGAGATTGCGCAAGGTGCGCCCGACCAGGCGTGCGTGGCTGGGAAAGCCGATCAGCGCCGCCAACTGTCCATAGGTGGCGACTTTGCCCTGGGGGATCATCGCCACAACCTGCCAGATGAGTTCGTTGGGCGCCGGCGCCGGGGCTTGCAGTTTGCTGGCGCAACCCGCAGATTTAGCGCTACGTTTTGCTGCCGAGCGCCGCTTGATGGTCTGGCTTTTAGTTTTCTTTCTCACTCCCATTGCGGAAATGTACCTCCTGATAGAGGTCGCTGGCTACATTGATGCCTGGCCAACTATATTTCTGGTCATGCTGACTGCGGTGATTGGCGTGGCGTTATTGAAACGCCAGGGCTTGAGCACCCTCACGCGGGGGGTTGGGCGGCTGAACGCAGGCGAGATTCCGGCCCAGGAAATGGCGGAGGGCATACTGCTGGCGGTGGCCGGTGCGTTGCTGGTCACGCCGGGCTTCATTACCGATGTGGTCGGATTTACCCTGCTGTTTCCACCGTCGCGCATGGCCATTGCCGCGCTGTTGCTCAAGCGTGTGGAAGTCCGCGGCATGGGTGTAGTTACCCCTGATCAGCGCGACGCGGGTGCCGGGCCGGCAACTTTAGAGGGCGATTTCGAGCGCAAATCCTGACCGAATCCGCTCGTTGGATCGTTTTCGTGGCGATATTTGCGCAGCATTTGCCAGAATTATTTCTCTCCAGGCTCTTGAATCTAAAAAAAGCGGCCATATTATAGCGGCCCTAGCTTTTAGCACTCTCATGTTGAGACTGCTAAGAATGAAGAAGTAGTCCCGTCACTGGGCTTTAAGTATCCATATTAAGCATCCATAAATTGGAGCAATGGGAGATAACGAGTAATGAACATTCGACCCTTACACGATCGAGTAGTCGTGCGTCGGTTGGAAGAGGAAACCACCAGCGCAGGCGGCATCGTATTGCCTGACTCCGCTGCTGAGAAGCCATCACAAGGCGAAATCCTCGCAGCCGGCCCTGGCAAGATCACCGACAACGGCGATGTACGCCAGCTGGACGTAAAAGTAGGCGACACGATCATTTTTGGTCAATACGCCGGTAGCACCGTCAAGATCGACGGCGAAGAGCTGCTGATTTTGAGCGAAAGCGAGATTTTTGGGGTACTGGAAGGCTAAGCCTGCCATCTCAATACAGAAATTAGAGGAAAGAAAACGATGAGCGCTAAAGACGTAAAATTCGGTGATGACGCGCGGAGCCAGATGCTCGACGGCGTGAACACCTTAGCGAATGCCGTAAAGGTGACCTTGGGTCCGAAAGGTCGAAACGTGATACTGGACAAGTCGTTCGGTGCCCCAACCGTCACCAAGGACGGCGTTTCCGTAGCCAAGGAAATCGAGCTTGAGAACAAGTTCGAGAACATGGGTGCGCAAATGGTAAAGGAAGTAGCCAGCCAGACTTCTGACGAAGCTGGTGACGGTACTACTACCGCCACAGTATTGGCCCAATCCATTCTGCAAGAAGGGTTGAAATCGGTAGCGGCCGGCATGAACCCAATGGACCTCAAGCGTGGTATTGATAAGGCAGTGACCGCTGCCGTTGAAACCATCAAGGGCATGGCGACGCCTTGTGAAGATTCCAAATCAATTGCCCAGGTCGGCACGATTTCCGCCAACAGCGATTCTGCGGTAGGCGAAATCATTGCGAATGCCATGGACAAGGTTGGCAAGGAAGGCGTTGTTACGGTTGAAGAAGGGTCCGGCCTGGAAAACGAACTCGATGTTGTGGAAGGTATGCAGTTCGACCGCGGTTACCTCTCCCCGTACTTCATCAACAACCAGGACAGCATGGCTGCGGATCAGGAAGATCCCTATATCCTGTTGTGCGACAAGAAGATCTCCAATATTCGCGATCTGCTACCCGTATTAGAAAACGTTGCCAAGGCAGGCAAATCGCTGATGGTGATCGCTGAGGACATCGAAGGCGAAGCGTTAGCAACCCTGGTCGTGAACAACATGCGCGGCATCGTCAAAGTTTCCGCGGCCAAAGCACCTGGATTCGGCGATCGGCGCAAAGCCATGTTGCAGGACATTGCGATCTTGACCGGTGGTACCGTTATTTCCGAAGAGGTTGGTTTGACGCTGGAAGGCGCCACCCTGGACGATCTAGGTACGGCCAAGCGTATTTCTTCCAACAAGGAGAACACCACCATCGTTGATGGTGCCGGCGAGCGAGCGGATATCGAAGCGCGTATCAAGCAGATTCGTCAGGAAATCGACGATACTTCTTCCGACTATGACCGTGAAAAGCTGCAAGAGCGCCTGGCGAAACTCGCTGGCGGTGTTGCGGTAATCAAGGTTGGTGCGCCGACTGAAGTGGAAATGAAAGAGAAGAAAGCACGCGTTGAAGATGCTTTCCACTCCACTCGTGCTGCCGTGGAAGAAGGTGTTGTACCCGGCGGTGGTGTGGTCTTGGTCCGTGCTATCGCTGGGCTAGCAAAGGTGAAGGGCGACAATGAAGACCAGAATGTTGGTATTGCCATTGCCACCCGCGCCTTGAGCGCACCGCTGCGACAGATAGCCGAGAACGCTGGCGCCGAAGGCGCGGTTGTGATGGATAAAGTTGCTGGCATGGATGGCAACAATGGTTTCAACGCTGCCACTGGTGAGTACGGAGACATGTTGGAGATGGGTATTCTCGACCCGGCCAAGGTGACCCGTACCGCGCTGCAGGCTGCTGCGTCGGTAGCAGGGCTGATGATCACCACCGAAGCGATGGTGACGGAGCTGCCTGATGACTCTCCGCCGATGATGCCTGGCGGTGGTGGGATGCCGGACATGGGCGGCATGATGTAAATCAAAGCACCTGCTTTGAGACTCAGAAAACCCGGCGTTGTGTCGGGTTTTTTGTTTTTCGGATGTTGGGTAGTCAGGAGCGGCGGCCTGGGATGGGGATAGGGTACCCGGAACGCTGCAAGCACGTCCGTGTGAGCTGTGGTCGCGCCATCCATGGCGCTCACGCTCTGGTTACCCTATCCCCATCCCACCTTTCCTGTAATCAGGGTTATCCGGTGATTAAGCGCCGACAGCGCCTAGCCACGAACACCCGCATAGGTACAATCCCCTAGCTAGCTGTCCTGTGTTTCGTTATATTCCGCGGGGATATAAGAAGACTTTCGAGGGGGTTCTATGGAAATGTTGTTTATTGATTACCTGATGAAGTGGGGTCACTTTCTGGCGGGTATCACGTGGATCGGATTGTTGTACTACTTCAACTTCGTGCAGACCGAGTATTTTAAGGAAGCCGAAGGCGATGCGCGGGTAGACGCCTTCTCCAAGTTGGTACCGCGCGCGCTGTGGTGGTTTCGCTGGGGAGCGATGTTCACCTTTCTCACCGGCTTGGTCATGCTGGGCATTCGCGGGGCGGACTCAACCGCCGACATCACCGTAGGTGCGGTGCTGGGCACGCTGATGTTTCTCAACGTGTGGCTGATCATCTGGCCGAATCAGCGCATCGTCATTGCATCCAACCAGGCTGTAGGCGGTGGCGGTGAGGCGGACCCGGCAGCAGCCGGAGCTGCACCCAAGGCCGGGCTGGCATCACGCACCAATACTTTGTTTTCGATCCCAATGCTCTATTTCATGGGCTCCAGTGCGCACTTTTCCAGCGGCTCCATCGGCGCCAACACCACCGCGATCATCGTCTCGCTGGTAGTTATCGGGGCGCTCGAGCTGAACGCCATTTTCGGCAAGCAAGGCCCGATGACCACGGTACGTGGGGTGATTACATCCGGCTTAGTATTGACCGTTGTCCTGGCCGGGTTGCTGTTTTACGTATAGCGGTTGACCGAACCGCACAGGGCCTGCGCTGCGCAGGCCTTTTTTTTTGCGCGTCCGCTTCTATAATCGCGCCGCTGACATCGCATGTTGTGATTTACAGGAGAGGTTATGAGCGACCGCCGCGCCCCTGAACTGTCTACCGAGTCCGGTAGTGGATACCGTCGAGGTAGTGCCCGCCGTCCCCAGGAAAAATCATCTCGCGGCGTGGGTCGACAGATCGGCGCCAATTTGATCATGGCGATACTGATCGGAGGCTTGGTGCTGGCCGGTTGGTTCATTGCCAACCAGCAGCAGATGCTGAAGCAGGAACAAGCGCGGGTAGACGACGCCAACAGCCGACTGGAGTACCTCGAAAAACGCCTATCAGCGACAGACAGTGCGCTGTCTCAGGAGGGTGACCACACCAAGGAGCAGATCAATCTGTGGGAGTCAGAGATTCGCAAATTGTGGGCGATTGCCAACGAACGCAACAAGAATTGGATCCAGGACAATCAGAAAGCAGTGAAAGGCATCAACAGCACCATAGATGGTGTGCAATCCACCACGCGTGACTTGAACGCGGCTGTTGGCAGGCATGAGTCGGCGTTCGCCCAGCAGCAGACGCTGGTCGATAATCTCACCAGCCTGGAGCTGCAGATGCAGCAGATCGTGCGCGGGCAGCGCGATCTGGTGGATAAGGTCAATGCGGCCACGCAAGCGGTAGCGGGGCTGAAATCCGGGCTTACAGGCAAGGTAGATGACAATTCCGAGGCTATTGCGTCCATTGACGCCTATCGAGTAGCGGTCAATTCCCGCTTGGCTGACATCGAGCGTCGCTTGGGCGCTTTGGGTGGGACCAGCGGTCTGTAATGTGACCTAATTCCGTGCCGACTTGGCATTAGTGGTCATACTGCCGTCTCCTTTCGATGTGGATAGCAGATGGCCGACGATCGCTCCACGCCAATATATCTGTGCGCAATACCAGAGCACCTGGAGCTTGACCAATACGCTCTTGATGCGGGCTGGGATTGCGAGCGCGGGGTAGATGCCGCCCAGGATGAATACCGGGTGGCGCTGGTGCTCGTGGGCGCTGACACGGATGTAGTGGCCATGCGCCGCAAGTTTCCCCTCGCGCTGATGGTCGCATTTGTTAAGCGTTCTGATGGTGTGGATTTTCTGTTGGATCCGGTGCATCACGCGCAGCTCATACCGCAGATCTTTGCTCACGCCGGTAACTTCTGGCGCAAGAATCGAAAAATAAAAGAGCTCGCCTACGATCTGGGTTTGCGACGCCAGCGAACACACCAGCTCGGCCAGATTTCGTTGGCGCTGACCGCGCAGATGTCACAGCGTGACCTGCTGCATACCATATTGAGCGAAGCCTGCCGCATCGCGGGTTGCGAGGGCGGTTCGTTGTTCCTCATCGAGGCGGATGCCGAGGAACACAAATCGCTGGTTTTCAAGCTGGCCCAGAATGAGAAAGTAGAGTTTCCCTTCGTCGAATCCCGGCTGCCGTTGAGTTCTGAATCCATTGCAGGCTACGTAGCGTCGACGGGTGATGAACTGAACATCCGCGACGTGTATCAGTTGGCGGATGAACTACCCTATCGATTCAACCGTTCGTTCGACGATCAGATGGATTATCGAACGCGATCCATCCTGGCATTGCCCATGCGTGACCACCGCTCCCAGGTGGTTGGCGTGCTGCAGTTCATCAATAGCCTCGATGCCGACACCGATGAGGTCGATGCGTTCAGTGAGGAAATTGCTGAAGTCATGCGCGCCATCGCGAGCCAGGCGGCGGTGTCGATACAGAAAAATGCGTTGTTGGAAGACATCAATCAGCTGTTCGAAAGCTTTGTGCACGCTAGTGTGCGAACCATCGAGCGGCGGGATCCGTCTACCAGCGGTCATTCTTTTCGTGTTGCTCAGACCACGGTTTCACTGTTACGCGCGCTACCGAGCTCTGGTGTGCCTGCTTACCAGAACCTGCAGTTCACCCCGGAGCACATTCGAGAGGTACGCTACGCGGCGCTGCTGCATGACTTTGGAAAAATCGGCGTACCCGAGGCGATTCTGGTCAAGCCCAACAAATTGACAGACGAACGTCTCGAAGTGGTGCGTTATCGGTTTGCGGTCCAGAAAGAAAGGCTGCGCCGCAGTGCAGTCGAGCAAGAGCTGGAATTGCTGCACGACGGCCGCATGGATTTCGAGGTTGCCCGGCGTCGCGTTCATCGCAAGTTGGAAAAACAGCTGACGGTGCTGGATCAGTACCTGGAGTGGATCGTCAAAGCCAATAGCCCCAACGTGCTGGAAGAAGGCGACTACAGCCATCTAACCGAGATTCGTAACTACGCCTTTACCGAGCTCGATGGCGAACTCGGCAGCGTCATCAATGACGCGGACGTTCTCGCGTTGTCCATACGTAGAGGCAGTTTGACGCCCGATGAGCGGCGCGCGATTGAATCTCACGTTGTATTGACCCGCGAATTTCTAGACACCTTGCCGTGGCCGCCGGAACTGGCGGGCGTGCCAGAAATTGCTGGCGGACATCACGAGCGCATCGATGGTAGCGGCTATCCCCTGGGGTTGGTTGGAGAACAGATACCGCTGGCCAGCCGTGTCATGGCGGTGTGCGATGTCTACGACGCCCTCACCGCGATGGATCGTCCCTACAAGGCAGCGATGTCGTCCGATGTGGCATTTTCGATTCTGCAGGATGAGGCGCAACGCGGCCTGTTGGATGAGGATCTGGTGTCTATTTTCATCAACAGTGGTTCCTACGAAATCGCCGAAGCTGTTTGACGCCGCGTCAGTTCTCCCACTGATCTAATACCGAGACTTCTACCTCACGTGTAACGCCCCGGCGAGTCTCGGAAAACACGACGCCATCTTCTGTCACCGCGACAACCCGCAATCCTTTAAACGAATCTCCTGCCGTGAGCCGCTGGCCGTCCACCACGATCGCACATAGGGCTGGATCATCGGTAAATATGTGGGTCGAGTAAATGAAGCCGTTGTACAGCGTCTGCTCCCGTGCTGGCAACTCGAGCAACGCTACCCGTTGTACCGGCGCAGCGATGGGCTCCGGTGTCTGGCGGGGGGTGTCGGCGCCGCGGGCGGGCTCCGGCCGTGTGGCAACTCTGGCTTCAGGTGCTGGTGCGCGTGGCTGGTCAATCGTATGAGCGGGCACAGGCTGTGCGACCGTAGCTTCGGGTGCAGCTGCAGCTGCGGGTGCAGGCGTAGCGGGATCGTCGACATCGATAACGAATATCCACAGCAGGATCGAAAAGTTGACCAGCAGCACGGCCACCAGGCCTGCGAGCCAGGGCGCAAGCCCGCGCCGTGAGGCGCTTTGATCCATGCGCAGAGACACGCCTGCGTCTGCCTGCTCAGCATGGGACTTCTTCAATGCATCGAGGATATAAGACATGCTTAACCGCCCAGCTTTGGTGCGGGCAGATCGAGGAGGTCGCTCAATCGTATCCACGTGAGCGGACCGACAATACCGTCCGCCAGCAATCCTTCGGTGCGCTGAAACTCGATCACTGCATTGTGCAGCTGGCGATCAAAGTACGTCTGCGGTGCCGCCAGGTCGAGCCCAGGCTGAACTTCCAGTAGATGTTGGTGCAACCACTCGACCGTCGGATGATCGTCGCCTTCGCGCAAGCTTCCGGCATATTTCGGAGGCGTTTGCCACAGCAACACATACGCGCCGAACCAGACGTCGCGCAGATCCGCGGGTGATACGTTCAGGGTGCGATCGCCCAATTGAATGCGATAGCGTTCGTCGTCGCTATCTAACAATGCAGCGTAGTACGGGGTGGATTCATCGTCCTGCAATTCGAGCACGGCAGGTGAATCCAGCGCTTTGACCTCACTCCAGCCGCCCTTGCGACTCAGACACTGCAGACCTGCCTGCGGTGCGAAGTCGCATGGGATCAGCTGGGCGTCAACGTGATAATCGGCGCCCCAGGCCGCAAACACAGCGCGATAAGCCTTGCGCCGATTAACGTAGGTACGCCCTGCCGGTCGGCTGACATCGACAGCTGGCGCCATCGAGGTGGGGCGCGATGATTGCCGGGCAGGCGTCTCGCTTATGGCCGCGCGCGACGCCGGCTCCGTTGCAGCGGCCACTCGTGGTGCGCGTGTGGTTGGGCTCGATTGAGGTGAAGTGTCCGGCCGGGCGGTGACGGGTCGTATTGTGTTAGCGGGTTGCGATCGGTCTGGGGCGCGAGCGCCTGCGATTGTGCCCGTGGATAGGTTCGCATCGCTCTCGGGAGCTGGCTTTGTCGTATAAGCCCAAAGCATCAGCGCGCCCGCGACCAGCACAGCGGTGGTGGCGGCTGCCAGATACGCCGTGCTGAAAATACGCTTGACGCCGAGAACCTCGCGCGCGCCGGTGCGTACCAGCTTGGCGGTTACCTGGTACTTACCTTCCACATAGGCGCCGAGCATGGCGCGGTCAGCTATCACGTTGATCAACCTGGGGGTGCCTTTGGAAAGACGGTACAGCGCCCTTATTGCACCACTGGTAAAAATCGCCGGGTTGCCGCCGGCCCGGGTCAAACGATGGCCGACATACGCGCCCACGTCAGCTCTGTTCAGCGGGGTCAGGTGATAGCGTGCGGTGATGCGTTGCGCCAGCTGGCGAAGCTCGGTGCGCGCCAGCATGTCCGCCAGTTCGGGCTGGCCGAGCAATATGATGCGCAGCAATTTTTTATCGTTGGTTTCGAGGTTGGTGAGCAGTCGTATCTGCTCCAATACCGCCGGCGAAAGATTCTGCGCCTCGTCGATGATCACCACGGTGCTGCGGGACGCTTGATGCGTTTTCAGCAGGTGTTTGTTGAGCACGTCGATGTATTGCTTGACGCTCTGCAACTCTTCCTTGGGATAGACCACTCCCAGTTCGTCGCAAAGCGTCTCCAGCAGTTCGCGCACCGTCAGGCGCGGGTTCAGAATGAATGCGACATCCAGTTCTGGCGGTGTTCGATCCAGCAGATTGCGCAACAGGGTTGTCTTGCCGGTGCCGACTTCGCCGGTGATCAGTACGAATCCGCCGTGGGAGAAGCCGTACATCAGGTGCGCCAGGGCTTCGTTGTGAACGTCGCTCAAGAACAGGAACGCCGGGTCCGGCGCGATAGAAAATGGCTCCTGGTCTAGACCGAAATGGGCCTGATACATCAGGCCGCGCCGTTCAACTGGGCATCAATCCGAGCGTCCTTTGCCAACCAGATGGTCTTGATCCATTGTCCGAGCGCTGCGCGCCGTTCCGCTTCGTCGGCGTGCAGGATCTCGGTAGGAATCTTGTGCGGGGTAACTTCCATGTTTACTTGCGGACATTTGCCCTGCAGAAACTCCCAGAAACTCGGCACGCCCTGGGGGTATACGATGGTGACGTCGAGCAAGCGGTGCAGGTGCTCGTCCATGTCTTCCAGCACGTAACCCAGCCCGCCGACTTTGGGCCGCAGCAGATGGTCGTACTCATTTCTTTGCCGCGCATGTTTCTCCGCGGTGCGACGGGTGCCTTCCACAAAATTGAGGATCGTGGTCGGATGGTTTTTGAATCCTTCGCAGGCGGCGGCGACGTTGTCTCTGTCGGCAGTTCGCAATTTCGGGTTCGCTCTGATCTGATCCTTGGTCACGCGCTTCACGTACGGAAACCCGAGCACGTACATGGCGAGCCCGATGAACGGGATCCAGATGAGTTGTTCCTTGGTGAAAAACTTCAGCGGCGGTATCACGCCGTAAAGGTAGCTCTGCAGCAGCAGGATGTCCGTCCAGGTCTGGTGATTGCTGATCACCAGGTACCAGTTGTCCAGAGACATCTGCTCCTGTTCGTGCCAGGTCACGTTGACTTGTGTCAGGCCCAGGCCCTGGATCATGCGACGGTTGCTCCCGGTCCACCACCAGATGATCTTGTCCATGCGCTGCCGCAGGCGGCTCAAGGTCTCGCCCCTAGTCCAGGTAAGACGCAGCAGCCACCACGTCAGAGGCACATAGACCGCAATCGTGGTCATACCGATAGAAATGCTGGCTGTGATGCCCTTGAGAACTTGCATGGCCGCGATGAAATGATGGCTTGATGGATATGGTCGCTGGTTCCGGCGTCAACAGCAATACTGGGGAACGCTGTGCTATAACCTGAGTCCATGTCCTATTTTGCGAATCCTCGGTTCAAACTGGCTTTGATCATCGTGATCGTTTCGACGATGTTGTCGGCCGGATGCGAAACCATACACTTTTATCGACAGGCGGCATGGGGACAGCTCAAGCTGATGCATGCACGCGTACCCGTCGCCCAGGCCGAGCAGGATGCAGAGGCGTCCACCCAGGCCTTAGCTGGATTGCAAAGCGCGCGTCGCATCATCAAATTTGCTGAAGGTGAACTCAAGCTGGCCGCGGATGGTCGCTATCAAAGCTACGTGCAACTGGATCGCGAGTATGTGCTGTGGAATCTATTCGCTGCCGAGGCCTATTCCGTTACCGGCGTGCAGTGGTGCTACCCGATGGTCGGGTGCGCGCCGTACCGCGGCTATTTCAATTCATCCGCAGTCGATGCGCTGGCGCAGAAATACCAACAGCGGGGTTTTGAGACCTACGTGGGTGGCGTCCCTGCATACTCGACCCTGGGCTGGTTCGACGATCCGCTGTTGAGCAGCTTTATCGTGTGGCCAGCGCCGGACCTTGCCAACCTGATTATCCACGAACTGGCCCACAGCCGGATCTGGGTGCGAGGGGACGTCGCGTTCAATGAAAGTTTTGCGGAGTTTGTCGGCAATGCCGGTGCGGCTGCCTGGCTTGCTCGTGAAGGCCAGGACGCGGAATGGCATCAGTGGATGCAGCAGAGGAGCGCGGCGCTGCGCTTCCGCGATTTTCTGGAGCAGGCCAGAGACTACCTGCAGGATGTCTATCAGTCGCCAGCCGAATCGCTGGCAGCAGACAAGGCGGCCGCGGTGCGGGACATACATGCTTGTTATGCGGCGCAAAAGCCGCTGCTGGGGGAGGGTAAATACGATCAGTTGATGGCCCAACACTTCAACAACGCCTTGCTCGTTTCGATTTCTACTTATGCGGACTGGTTGCCGGCGTTCGCGCAGCTACATAATCGAGCTGCTGGAGATTGGCAGCAGTTCTTCAGCATGGCCGAAGAGCTGGCTGACCTAGAATTTGGCGCCCGGCAGGCGCGCCTGCTGACCCTAGCCGAGCAACAGGAAAGTCAGCGTCGTTATGACGAGCACGCCGATGAGGTTAACTGCAAACCCTTCTTTGGCCATGGTACGAACTGAGAAGCGGCCAGTTGAGAACATGATCACGTTGGGTGGCGTTGCCACCGGCAGCATGAACGCGCAGGAGGCGCTCAATGCCGCAGGGATCATGAAGAGCTTTGGATCGGTGGCGGCGCCAATGGCCGCGGCCGCGAGTATCGGCATCAGCAACGTGGTCGTTGCGGTGTTGCTCGTTACCTCAGTTAGAAAGGTCACCGATAAGCAGATGATGCCGATCATCAGTATGAGCGGCAGCGTGGACAGTTGTTCCAGGCTGGCTCCGATGGTACCGCTCAGGCCGGAATTCATGAATGCGGTAGCGATGGCGATGCCGGCGCCGAAGAGAATCAACATGCCCCAGGGGATTTTGTTTGCCGTCTCCCAGTCCAACAATTTTTCACCTTCGCCATTGGGGATGAGAAACAGCGCCACCACGCCTAAAAACGCGACGATGGCGTCATTGCTATAGGGCAATCCCAGCCACGCAGTCCAGCCGCCGAAAGGCTCAGACCGCGTTATCCAACACAGCGCCGTTGCGCTGAAGACCAGAAACACCCTGCGTTCCGGCGTACGCCAGGCACCCGCCTGGGGCAGCTGATAGTCGCCGCTGTGGCGCAGATGGCGGGTCACCCACAGCCCCGCGAGCGGGAGCAGGACGATCACGATAGGCAGCGCCCACCCCATCCAACGGGTAAAGGATATCGTTCCGCCAGTGGATTGTTCGAACACGCCCATGAATACGACGTTGGGGGGTGTTCCTATCGGGGTGCCCATGCCGCCGATGCTGGCGCCGTAGGCTATGCCCAACAGCAGGGGAGTGGACAAGTGTTCGTCGTCGGTGCTGTCGATAACCGCGACCGCAACCGGTAATAGCATCAGCACGGTGGCGGTGTTGGAGATCCACATGCTCAATACGGCGCTTGCAGTCATGAAGCCGAACACCAGGCGCCGCGCACTGTGCGCGCCAAACGCGCGCACCATCGACAACGCCACGCGGCGGTGGGCGCCGCTGCGCTCCAGGGCCGTGGCCAGCAGGAACCCGCCCATCAGCAGAAGCACCAGCGGGTGGCCATAGGCTGCGCCCAGCTCGCTTGGGCTCAGCACGCCGAACAGTGGTAACAGCGCTAACGGGATCAGAGAGGTCGCTGGGATCGGGATGGGTTCGAGCATCCACCAGATCACCACCCAGATGGTGATGGCAGAGGTAATGCACGCTGCCGCGGAGCCGCTTTGGGAAAACCACATGAGCCCGCCCACGAGAAGTGCGACAATGGGCCCTAAGGGAAGCGCGATTTTTTTGAAATCCGGATACTTTGGCTCTGACTTTATGTCTGCGTCCAACCGTCTGTGCCCAACGCTGGGTTTTCAATCACGTGTGATGCATCGAGGTTAACTGACATGGCAGACAGTTTCTATTGGTACGACCTGGAGACCACGGGTACAGACCCTAAGTGGGACCGAATCGTCCAATTTGCGGGCGTACGTACCGACGCGGACCTGAATCCGACTGGGGATGAATTCTGCACTTATGTGCAACTCGCCGATGACGTCTTGCCCAACCCTGAGGCCTCCATCATTACCGGCATCACCCCGCAACTCACGCATCAACAGGGTATTTCAGAGACGGCGGCCCTAGTGCGCGTCAACGAAATCTTTTCTACCCCCAACACGTGCGTGGCGGGCTACAACAGTCTGCGCTTCGATGACGAATTCATACGCTACAGTCTGTACCGCAACCTCTTTGATCCTTATGCCAGGGAGTGGCAGCACGGCAACTCACGCTGGGATCTGATCGACCTGGTACGGGCAGCCGGCGCCTTGCGCCGTGATGGCATCGAATGGCCGACCGATGAGAATGGGTTGCCGGTCTACCGGCTTGAAGAGCTTACCAAAGCTAATGGGATTTCCCACGGGCAGGCCCATGATGCGATGTCGGACGTGCACGCCACCCTGGGATTTGCGCGCCTGATCAAACAGCAGCAACCGAAGCTGTTCGAGTATTACTTCAAGTTGCGTCAGAAAAAGGCCGTACGAGCAGTGTTGGAACCATTTGGCGCGCGGCTGTGCGTGCACGTCTCGGCGATGTACCCCCGCACCAGATCCGGCGTCGGGCCGATCATGTCGTTGGGGCGCCATCCGGGCAACAGCAACTCGGTCGTGGTTGTGGACCTTGCCGAGGACATCGAGCCGTTGTTGACCTTGTCACCGGAACAGATCGGCCAGCGCCTGTTCACGCCAGACGTCGAAGAGCGATTGCCGCTCAAGGAAATCCGCATTAACCGTTGCCCGTTTGTCGCGCCCATTGAAGCGCTGAACGAAGAAAACCTGCAACGTCTGGGGTTGTCATTGAAGCAGATCAAGGAGCGCGCACGGCGCATCAAGCAACCCGGCGTCGCAGATAAGATTGTGCGCGCATATGCGCAGCGCAAGCACCCTGGCAGTGCAGACCCTGACGCGGCATTGTACGACGGCTTCCTGCAGGACGACGATCGATCGCGCTGCCGCTATCTGCATGAGGAATTAGATGGCGGCCGATGGCGGCAGCTGGATTTTTCTGACAAGCGCCTGGCAACGCTGGCGCAGCGCATGAAGGCCAGGTCGTTTCCCGGCCTGTTGGATGCGTCGGAAGAAGCGCAATTCAAAGAGTTTGTGGCCGACAAGCTGATGGGAAATGGTGACTGGCTGAACCTTCAATCTCTCGAACAGCGCATCGGCGAGCTGGCGGACCAGCCGGGTATTGGCGCCGCCGACCACGAAATTCTGCAACAACTGGCCGCTCATGCGGCGGACGTGCGTATCCGTTATCAGTTATGAGTGCGTGCGTAGAGTTCGAGCACATTTACAAAAGTTTCGGATCATCTGCGGTACTCGAAGATGTCACCGTGAACGCCCCGGAGGGATGCACCACGGCAATCGTGGGCGCCAGCGGCAGCGGTAAGACAACGTTGCTGCAGCTGGTCAACGGGGTGCTGCGCGCGGATGCCGGCTCAGTGCGAGTGTTTGGGGCTGCGGTGCCCAGCGAGGAGGTTGAGAAATTCCGTCGCGGGATTGGCTATGCCGTGCAGGGCGCCGCGCTGTTCCCGCACATGACGGGACGAGAGAACGTGACCCTGGTCGCCAATCTGCAGGGATGGACGGCTCAAGCGTCAGAAGAGCGGCTGCTCGAACTCCTGGCGGAGATGGGTTTGGAAGAGGATGTCGCTGACCGCCTACCGCGGGAGCTCTCCGGAGGCCAGCAGCAACGTCTGGGATTGTGCCGGGCGCTCATGTTGCGGCCGCAGCTGTTGCTCCTCGATGAACCCTTTTCTGCAGTCGACCCAATTACCCGGGGAGACATATACGAATGTTTTCGCCAGGTTAAAGTTCGCGAGGGTGTCAGCAGCCTGTTGGTTACTCACGATCTCCGCGAAGCGCGATTGTTGGCCGAACATCTGATCATTATTCACCAGGGCCGTGTGCTGCAGCATGGGAACACCGTGCAGGTGTTGGATAACCCCGCCACCGACTACGTTCGCTCCCTGGTGTCGAGCCAGTTGTCGTGAAGCGCTTCGGTGTCGCCTGGATGCTGTGCGTGTTGGCCTCAGCTGGTGCGGTTGCGCACGCCGCAGAGGTGGTTCGCATCGGTAGCAAGAACTTCAATGAAAGCTACATACTGTCGGAAATCGCGGCCCAGCTGTTGGAAGCTGAAGGCTTTGCTGTAGAGCGAAAATTTGGCCTAGGTGGAACCCTCATCTGCTACCAGGCGTTGCGCAATGGGGAGATCGATCTGTATGTGGAATATACGGGGACCCTCAGTCAGGCGATTCTGGAACTGCCGGGCAACCCCGACCGCGATGCATTGAACGAGCGCCTGGCGCCCCAGGCGTTGGAGCTGTTGCAGCCGTACGGATTCAACAACACGTATGCGATTGCTGTGCGTGAAGCCGATGCCGCACGCGATGGGCTGAACACGATTGGCGATCTTGCTGGCATGGCGGATCTGCAGATGGTTTTTTCTCACGAGTTCCTCGAACGCGACGATGGCTGGCCAGGCTTGCGTGCGGTTTACGGCCTGCAGGGTGAGGTGCGCGGCATCGAGCATGCGTTGGCCTATCAGGCCATGAGTGAAGGCGCGATCGACGTGACGGACGCCTACAGCACTGACGGTGAACTCAAGCGCTATGCGCTACGCGTACTTGAAGACGACCGCGGCTACTTCCCGAGCTACTTTGCGGCGCCACTGGTGCGTAGTTCTGTGCCGGTTGAGATCCGCCAGCCACTGGCAAAACTGGCGGGTCGCATCGACAACGAACTCATGCAAAACCTCAATGCAGATGTCGTGTTCGGTGGTAAGAGTTTTGCCGAGGTAGCGTCGGCGTTCCTGACTGGCATTGGCGTGCACACGATTCCCGTAACCAATTCCATGTGGCGCGATCTGACCAGAAACACGCTGCGTCACCTGCAGTTGACCGGCATCGCATTGGGTTTGGCGGTGGCCGTAGGGTTGGGGCTGAGCCTGCTGGTGTACCGCAGCGGATTGTGGAGCAACGGCGTTATTTACGTCTGTGGTCTGTTGCAGACGATTCCGTCAATTGCCTTGCTGGCGCTGATGATTCCGCTATTTGGCATTGGCATGACCCCGGCGATCGTGGCGCTGTTCCTGTACTCGTTGTTGCCCATCCTGCGCAACGCGGTGACGGCGTTGACCAACGTCGATCCAACCCTGGTCAAGGTGTCGCTCGCGCTTGGTCTGACCCAGCGCGAACAGTTGCGCTACGTCCTCGTCCCGCTGTCGCTACCGGCGATATTTGCCGGTATTCGTACTGCCGCCGTCATCAGCATCGGCACGGCGACGCTGGCCGCGTTCATCGGAGCAGGAGGATTGGGTGACCCGATCGTTGTAGGACTGTCGTTGGACGATGTGGACATGATACTGCAGGGGGCAATTCCCGCGGCGGGATTGGCGATATTGACCGAGCTTGGTTTTGGCGGGGTGGAGCGCTGGCTGGTGCGGCGCCGATAACCCGGCGATGTAGCTCATCCTGACCGTTTGACCCAGCTGTGCCTGCTCGCCCGAGCAGGTGCTCAAACGATGTGGCGGTCTATTTCCAGAAAGCGTTGATAGCTGCTCTTTGCTGGATCGAAATCGATGTCCGCCGGCGGGCTATGCGCCAGGCCTACGTACCAGGGCTCTGCGCCGTCAATGCGTTGGGCGTCCAGCAGCATCTCCGCCCACGGGTATTGTTCGTGACCCAGGTAGTCGCCCGGGTGTTCGTAGAAGTAACCGAGCATCTCGCCAGCATGCATTTTTGCGACGAGGTCAGCGGGCGCGCCAAATTGTTGCGCAAGTTGAACCTGCTGGTTGAGCTCCTGCTGAGACAGCACGACCAGGCGCAGCATGCTGCCGTCGGCACGCAGCAGCAGGTAGCCGTAGGGGTCACCCGCGAGGTAATACTCGACAATGTGGGCGCTCGCGATCAGCGCGCGGAAATAGGCCTCGATCGCAGGTTCCATCATGAAGGCGGGAGGGTTCAGGGCGAGATTCGAGCTCAGGCGTCTGCTGTATTGCTCAAAATACTCGCGTTTCAATTCTTCCACGTGCGGAATCACGCTATTCATCGCCGCGAGGCCTGCTTTGGGGATGTAGCGATCGATGATGCCCTGGTTGAATGCCGCTACCGCGGTTTTTTCGTCCGCGACACCGGTGAGCAGCGCTTTTTTGATGCGTTTGTTCTGCACCTGTTCGCAGAATTCCAGACCGTCCATGGTGGGCATAGCAAAATCCACCAACAGTACGGACACGCGTTGGAAGCGTTGCACCAGGTTGATCTCTCGCTCCAGCGCTGCCAGGTCCAGATGAATCACGGGTTGATTGGGGCTGCTGGCATCCATGCTGAAACAGCGATCTACCAGCGGCGGCAGCGGTTCAGGTTGATTGACCGCCTCGAGCGCTTCTTCGGGGTGGAGATAACTGGTAAAGCACCAATCGTCAGGCAGGTCCAATCCCAGGCTGCGCAGGAAGGAATAGTTGTCGTCTACGAAGCAGACCGTGGTCGGATGGTAATAGCAGGGCAGCAAGGTGGACATGGTTAGCTTATGAGCTCTAAAAGCGCGGCCTTCTTTTCCTGGGACAATCGCCGATAGCTGCGCACCAGCTGTTCCTCGTCCGCGGTAAGCGTGCGTCCGAAGAAATACTCCAACTCCTCGTGCATGGCAGGGGCCAGCTGATCTGCGGCATTCTGGGTCGGTAGACCGCTGAAGGAATGTTCCAGCCGCGCTACAATCTCCGAGTTCATACTTCGGTGGTGGTATTGTGCAGCTTCGCCGATCTGATGGCGCAGTGGCAGCGGTAGGCGCACCACGAACTTGTAGGGTTTTTCTTTTAAATCCATAGCGGTAGCGGCGGCAAAGGCAGTCTGGCGACCCTACCCGTCATCCATTGCCCAGGCAATGATGGCATTTTGATATCACTTTGCGTGAGGGGGAGCATTGCAACCACTGGAACGTGGCAACATTCGATTGGCGGCAACCGTCATGTTGGTGAGGAATACTCCGTCTGGCATGGAGGTGTACATGGTGCAACGCCCGGGTCGCGGTGATTTTCCGGATCTGCACGTGTTTCCGGGAGGCAAAGTAGACGACGATGACTGGGCCCCGCAACTGTGTGACGGGCTCGACGACGCTACGGCGAGTGATCGTCTGGGTATCGAGCGAGGTGGATTGCGTTATTGGATGGCGGTGGCGCGGGAGTGCTTCGAAGAGTGCGGGGTTCTGTTGGTCAATCATGCCGGTGCGCCGTTGGATTTCGCCCACGAGGCGGTTGACCACAAATATGCCCATTATCGCGAGCAGCTGTTGGCTGGTGAGATCAGTTTTGCACACATGTGCCAACATGAGGATTTGACGGTAGCGTGTGATTTGCTGGCCTACTTCAGCCATTGGCTTACGCCAGACTCGGCGCCGCGACGGTTTGATACGAGATTTTTCCTCGCCGCGATGCCGCCGCACCAGAACACCCTTGCGCACACTGATGAAACCGCGGACGATCAATGGGAGAGACCGGAAGAAGCGCTGGCAAAGTTCCAATCCCAGCAATGGCAGATGATTGACCCTACGCTACGGTCGCTGGAAACCCTGAGCCAGTTCAACGCCGTGGACGAGGCGCTGGCCGGCGTCAGACGCGGCAACCATCTGATGCCTCTAACCCCTGAGTTGAATCGTCAGGGTATGCAGAATCTGCGCTAGGTAAACATGCCTAATGTCGTGCAGGTTAAGGATCTGGGAAAGCGATACGTCGACGGTGATCGCAGTATAGAAGTCCTGCGTGGCTTGAGCTTTGATCTGTCGGCAGGGTCGTCGCTGGCAATCACCGGCCCCAGCGGATCTGGTAAGTCGACATTGCTCAACATCCTAGCCGGGATTCTGCCGAGTGACAGTGGGGAAGTCTGGTTGCAGTTTGCCGGGGAGGAGTTTGCGCTACACCTCGCCCGCGAGCGCGAACGTACCCGCATGCGCAGAACTCACATCGGCTACGTTTATCAGTTCTTCAACCTCGTACCGACCCTGACCGTGTACGAAAACGTATGCCTGCCCGCGCGTTTGAACAAGCGCAGAGATCTGGATTCCGTGGCGCGCGAGCTGCTGGCAGGGTTCGGCATGGCCGATAGACTCGATGCCTTTCCAGAACGTCTTTCCGGGGGTGAACAGCAGCGCGTAGCGGTGGCCAGGGCGCTGTTGATGCAACCGCCCCTGATCCTGGCAGATGAACCCACGGGCAATCTGGATGCAGCGAATTCCGCGCACGTCGCCTCCCTGTTGTTCGACAGCGCCGAACGTATGGGTATCAGCGTCGTGATTGCAACGCACAGTGAAGACGTCGCCGGCCGCGCCGACAAACGCCTGCAGCTGGACAGCCCTGAGCGGGTTGACAGCCCTGAGCGGGTAGACAGCCCTGAGCGGACGCCGATGCCATGATCGCGTTGGCCCTGGGACGCTTCGTGCACCGCACACCATGGTCAACCGCCATGGCCTTGCTCGGTGTCGCGCTGGGCGTGACCTCAATCGTAAGCGTGCACCTGGTCAGTAGTTCGGTCGCGGGGCAACTCGACGGTCTGATACCCCAGGGGCTTGCCGGCTATACCCACTTTCTGCATCGCGACGATCTGCATGCCGGGCATTACTTTGCGCTGCGTAAGCGTTGGCGGGCTGGCGAGATGGCTGATGTTACCCGCCTCGAGCCGCTGATCGATGAATCGATTGAGCTTGCGGGTCGCGGCGTGCGAGTGATTGGAATTGATATTTTTGCGCGCGGCGGTGGATTGCAGTTGCAGGCTTCGAGCCGAGCGAGCAACGAGTTTTCCTGGCACGGCGTGTGGCTGGACGAATCGCTGGTGGGCCATGTGCAGCATCCCGTGAACGGTGTGGTGAACGCGCCGCGTGGAACTCTCATTGCCGATATCGGGGTTGCTCAGGATTTGCTCGACTGGCCTGCAGATAGAATCTCCTACGTGGGCGTGGGCCGGTCCAGGCCGTGGGAAGCGTTGCAAGACTATTCGGAGCGATTGCTGCCGGGCTTCGGCGCAGGCTTGCCACAAGTTCAACCACAGTGGCCGAGTGGGTTCGACTGGCAGGTCCTGAACCTGGGGCAACAGCATCCGGCCAGCCAGTTTGGCAAATCGGTGCTGTTCAATATCAGCGCGTTGGGGTTGCTTGCGATGCTGGTCGCGTGGTTCCTGATCTATCAGGTGGCCGTGTCGTGGTTACGCCGATTGTGGCCGGTGTTCCAGCGTCTGCATGTGCTTGGTGTGGAGTGGGTGAGTTTGCAGGGCTATTTTCTGGCGCTGATGACGCTGCTTGGTTTGTTGGCCGGTGTTGCTGGTCTGGCCATGGGTAAGTGGTTGGCACAGTGGTTGTACGGACTGGTTGTCGACCAACAGCCTGTGTTCGCCCTGGATGCGTGGGTGGTGGCCAAGGCTATGGTCTCCGCCATAGCGGTGTGCTTGCTGGGCGGAGCCTGGGCGTTTCGCCAGGCGCTGACTGGGCATGGGGCAAATGGTGCGCGCCTGTGGCTCGCAGCATTGCTGGCGGCGGTTGCTACCGTCGGTGTGCTTGTCCCGGCAACGGACCTCGCCGGCGCTTTCTTGAGTATCGCCCTGTTGAGCCTGATGACAGTGCTGTTGATCACGCCCATGTTGGCACGCTTGCGCTCCCATGCTGCGCTGATCCGTGGTCCGTACCTCGCCCGCCTGAGTGTGCGCGAAGCGGTGTGGTATCCACAGGATCTGGCCGTGGCATTGTCTGGACTGGCGTTGGCCATTGCCACTGCCATCGGCGTCGGTCTCATGGTGGACAGTTTTCGCGGCGATTTCAGCCGCATGCTGGAGCAGCGGCTGAGTTACGATCTCGTAGTGCGGGGCACCGAGCGCGAACTACGTGAGCTGGTGGCGGACCTGCGCGACCACCAAGGAGTCCGCAGAGTTCAGCCCTACGCCGGGGGCTACACGCGGGCGAAAGGAATACCGGTTGAATTGGTGGCGAGCCGATTCGATGAGATCGAGGCGGCCCGCTACGGCTTTGATGGACAGCTTGCCCGTGGGGATATTCTGTTGAGCGAACAGGGTGCGCAAGCGTTGCGTCTCGCGGTCGGCGAGAGTATCCGTATCGATGGCCACCTTGCCGTGGTAGCTGGGGTGTTTTCCAGTTTTGGCGATGTACAACCGCGTGTTCTTATGGATGTCTCGCACCCTCTGGCGGCACTAGCCGGCACCATCGGCTCTGTGAGCTTGAACGCTTCCAATCCAGCAGACTTGCGGGGCAGCCTCGCCAAGCGTCATACGCAACTCGCCTTCGAGTTGCAGACCGAATTGCGCGCAACGGCTATGGCGACTTTCGACCGCACCTTTACGATCACCACTGTGCTTATTTTTATCGCTCTGGTCGTTGCGGGGATCGGCGTCTATGTCGCCGTGACGACGTTGCGATTAAACAAGCGCACTGGTTCCGGCGTGCTGCTGAGCGTGGGGGTCAATCGTGCGGAAGATGTCGCGATGGACCTCGCCCTGGGCGTTGGTATCGGCGCCATCGCGGTGTTGTTGGCGGTACCCCTGGGCATGGCCTTCGGGTGGATCCTGTGCAGTGTGATCAATCCGCGGGCATTTGGCTGGACTGTGGAACTTCAACTGGGGTGGCAGGCCTTTGCGGGGCCAATATTCTGGGGCCTGTTGGCGGCCGCCGTGGCGGGGGTTTTGAGAATCGGCCGTTTCGAGGCAGGTAGCGTGCATGCCCCGCGGTGACCGCACGAAACTCGTGGTGGTGTTGTGGGTAGCCTGGTGCGGGTTGCTGGCAGGGTGCACAGAGACCCGTGAGGCGACGCCGGGCGTTATGTCTGGATTACGTGTCAGTAGCGTGCTTGGCGGCGATGTGGCATCCGGCTACCTGATTGCCGATGGCAGCCACGATTTTGCATTTCCCCGGGATCATGCCGCGCATGCGGGTTACCGTAGTGAATGGTGGTATCTCACAGCGGTGCTGCGCGACGACGATGGCAATGAGTACGGCGTGCAGTTCACGTTGTTTCGCCAAGCGCTCGCGCCGCGACCCACTGGGGCGGGCCCCTGGCATGCGGCAATAGCGTATATGGGGCATCTGGCCATTTCGGACGTTGCACGTGCTGTGCATGTCGAGGCGCAGCGCTTAGCGAGAGGGCATCCGCAAATGGCGGGCGTGAATGGCGTGCCGCGATTGCGTGCCTACATTGAGGACTGGTCTATCGAATCCGGGCCTGACGGTGAGTTCACCCTGTCCGCGCGGGATGCGGACCGGCAGATCGATGTGCAGCTGCGCCTCACGCAGCAGCGACCCATTGTGTTGCAAGGCGAGGGCGGATTGTCGCGCAAGAGCGCTGATTCGGCCAGCTACTACTATTCTCTGCCGCGTCTGCATGCCAGCGGGCGCCTTCAGATTGGCACGCGCAACGTTAACGTCTCCGGGCTTGGCTGGTTCGATCGTGAGTGGAGCACCTCGGTGCTCACGAGTGAACAGACAGGCTGGGCTTGGTTTGCCCTACAGCTGGATGACGGTCGCAGCCTGATGGCTTTCCGCCTGCGGCGCCAGGACGGCGCGCGGGACGAGTTTGACCGGGGCATGATTGTTGAGCCGGGCAGTGAATCCAGCTCGATGGTTTTAACCACTGATCACCCCGGCGTCACCGAGCTGCGTCCGGGCTCCTTCGAGCTTCAGCCGCTGCGTTTCTGGAGCGACGAGCGCGGTGTGCATTGGCCGGTGCAATGGCTGCTCACCGTAGGCGCTGAGCAGTTGACGGTCACTGCCATGTTTGAAGACCAGGTCATGGATACGTCCGTGGTTTACTGGGAAGGGATCGTTGCCTTGGAGGACGCCGATGGGAAATCCATTGGCCGCGGATACATGGAGCTGACTGGCTACGCAGGAGAAGAACTTGACGAATGAGCACAAAACCGAAACTGCCACCTTGGAGTGGGACAAAGTCGATTCCGCCTACGACGCCGATGCTGGACTGATACTGTTCGAAAAACGCATTGACCATATGCGCAACCCGCGCAACGACAAAGTTTTCGAGCGTTTGGTGTTGGAGTCGGTGGATTGGGTCAACATGGTCGCCAAAGATGGCAATGGCGACTGTGTGATGATTCGCCAGTTTCGCTTCGGGGTCGGTTACACAACTCTCGAGACTCCGGGCGGCATGGTCGACCCAGGCGAAGATTCGCTTGGCGCGGCGCAGCGCGAGCTGATGGAGGAAACCGGATACGCATCGGATAACTGGACCTATCTTGGCGCGGTGGAGCCGAACCCGGCTTTCCACAATCACCTTTGCCACCACTGGTTGGCGGAGGACGCCTACCTTGCGCGCGAGCAGGATCTGGGAGACGGCGAGTTGATTGCGGTTGAACTCATGAATTCCGAACAAGTGCGTGCAGCGGTAGTCAGCGGTGAGCTGAAACACGCACTGGCGCTGTCTGCCCTCGCCCGTGTTTACTCGCTATGGCCGTTACCCTTCGGTCACAAATCCGAGTCTTCCTAGTGCTCAAACCATCTTTGTAAGATGGTTTGAGCATTAGTCGGCAGAGTTCAGCGTCCAGTCGTATTCGTAATCGATGCCGGCCGTGTGACGAGCCAGTGTGTCGCTTTGGGTATCGTGACGTTGTGCCAGGTACTTGAGCAGCGCCCGCTCGCTGTCCGCGAAATCCTGTCGGTACCATGAGAATAAGCTGGACACGCGCAGGTCTGCGTGGGAATCGAAACTCACCCCCCGCGGGTGATTGATGTAAGCCCGCTCGGCGGCACTCAATGCGTCATCGAGCGTGTCTGCGCGGAAAACGGTCTGCGCCAGATTTGGACAACCAAGACTGGCGCAGTTGACGGCGAAATGGATGCGAGGGTCCTGGTAGATCGGTCGCAGGATGCGATGTTCGATGTCGTTCAAGGTCAGGGTCTGTCCCGCAATCACCGTCGCCTCATCATCCCATGGGCCGCGCAGAAAAAAGCCGCCACCCATGCGGCGAATGGACTTCTTGTTTGGGTGATGCAGCACGACCTCGACCGTCAAGGCGTTGTACAGATTAATCCAATACGCCATTTGCGCCGCGCGGTTCAGGTGGCGTGGGTCCGTGGCGCTGAGGCGTTCAACGTAGCGCGTTACGGATTGTCCCGCATTAGATTCTCGAGCTTGTCTATACGCCACTCGATTAATACCGTCGTCGTGGGAAGTGACATATTGTGTGAGGAACGCTTGCCACGAAGAATGGTCGACATCGCGTGTGCTGCCTGGATCGCTGGCATCCCAGAAGTGCAACGCGTCGCCCTCGGCATGCGCCGGCGCCGCTGACATGCCGCAGATAAGGAAGACCAAGGCTGCGGAAAATCGGGATCGCACCAGGGCGCTCCAGGGTGAATGGCGATACAAGTCAGATGCTAAGGTAGCGCAAAAGTGCGTCGAATGTGGGGTTCGGAACTCGATATAAAGTCACGCAGAAAAGCTGTCAATAAAACAGTCCTTTACCTGCCGCGACAATCTTGTTCAAATTGTGTTTTGGGAGTTGTCCCCGATACCACCCGCGCATGAAAGAAAGTGACCAGTCCAGCCCTCGTGAGTCTTTTGCGAAGCTGAAAAACAGGCCTAAGCCGGTTGTCGATCAAGCCAAACTTCTCCTCGTAGATGACAAGGAGGAGCTGCTTACCTCTCTGTATCAACTGGTGACGCTGTATGGATATGAAGCCCAGCAGGCACTGGGTGGTGAGGCGGCTATGCAGGCGCTGGCGGATGATAGCTTCGACGTTGTTCTGCTCGACCTGATCATGCCCGGCATCAGCGGACACGATATCCTCGACTACGCCGCCCGGGAAAAACTCAAATGTAAGATTATCGTCGTCAGTGGCGATTCCAGCTTCAGTGGCGTAAAGCATGCGTTGCATTGCGGCGCCTTCGATTTCGTCAAAAAGCCCTACGAAGCGGCGGAATTGATTGCCACGATGGAAACCGCTTTGCGCCAGGTGCGCCTGGAGCATCAGCACGAAGAACTGGAAGGCCAGCTCAAAGAATCCGAAGAACTGCACCGCTTCATAGTCAACAGTTCGCCGGACCTGGTGTACATGCTCGACCGCAATGGTTGTTTTACATTCCTAAATGACCGCATAGAGAGCATGTTGGGATACGCCAAGGGCGAGCTGGTCGGCAAACATTACTCCGAGCTGGTGGAAGAAGACGATCTTCCCGCGGCCAATAATCTGTTCAATGAACGCCGTACCGGCGGCCGCGCCGTCAAGAATGTGGAATTGCGTTTGAAGAGCAGGTTACGTGATCGCCGTGCAGGCCTGATGCGGACCCAGTCGGTGTGGACAGAACTGACCGCCATGGGCATATATGGTGACGCTAAGGAGCGCAATCGCGAAACGTTTAGCGGTACCTACGGCACCGCGCGTGACATCAGCGAGCGTAAACAGGCCCAGGAAGTCATCAACTTTCAGGCCTACCACGACCTGCTCACGCATCTACCCAACCGTGCGCTTCTGAAAGACCGGCTCAATCTCGCCATCACCCAGGCGCAGCGCAACAAGCGCAAGCTGGCGGCGATGTTCCTGGACCTGGACCGCTTCAAACTGGTGAACGACACCCTTGGTCACAGCATGGGCGACCGTCTGCTGAAGGCGGTGGCCAACCGCCTGCAGAGCTGCCTGCGTAGTGGCGATACGTTGTCTCGCTTTGGCGGTGACGAGTTCACGCTGCTGCTACCGGAAGTGCGCACCCGCGACGACGTCGTGGTGATTGCAGAGAAGATTCTCAACCGTTTGAGTGAGCCCTTCGTGATCGACGGCCACGAGTTGTTCGTTGGCGCCAGCATTGGTATCGCCATGTATCCCGAAGCAGGGGACAGTGGTGAAGCGCTGATACAGAATGCGGATATCGCGATGTATCACGTCAAGGGTCGCGGCAAGAATGGCTATCAGTTCTTCTCTGAGGAAATGAACAGCCAGTTTTCAACTCGGCTCAATCTCGAACGCGAGTTACGCAACGGCCTGATACAGGGCGAGTTTGAAGTTTATTATCAACCCCAGGTGGCGCTGGCCAATGGCCAGATTACCGGCGTCGAAGCGTTGGTGCGCTGGCGCCATGGCATTCGGGGCATGATCGAACCACGAGAGTTTTTGCCCCTGGCGGAGGAAACAGGCCTCATCCTGCAGCTCGACGAGTTCGTCCAGCGCCAGGCATTTCATGATGTTGCCGCATGGCAGCGCCAGGGGTTTGGCGAGATCTGTGTTTCCGTCAATCTGACCGCGTTACAGATGGAGCAGGACGGGTTCGTTGAGCGTTTTGTCAAAACTCTGGAAGAGTCGGGCCTTGCGCCGAATTGCGTAAAGCTCGAAATCACTGAAAACACGCTCATGCAGGACATGGAAGTCATCGTTCCCAAGCTCAAGACCATACGCAATCTTGGGGTACGCATTGCCATCGACGACTTCGGAACGGGCTATTCATCGTTGTCCTACCTGCATCAGTTTCCGATCAACACCTTGAAGATCGATCGCAGCTTCGTTGGCGACATCCGCGCCGACCAGGGAGACGCGAGCATCATTGACGCCATCGTTGCCATGGCGCGGGGTCTGCATCTGGATTTAGTGGCGGAAGGCGTCGAGAACCGCACTCAGTTAAAGTATCTGCAAGCCCATGGCTGCGAAGAGGTACAAGGCTTCATATTCTCACCTGCGGTCCCGGCCGCGGACCTGATAGAGCTGTTGAAAGACAACGGGTTCGGCCAGATGTTGGGCGAGAAAAGCGCATTCGCTACCGCCTGACGGCGATAAGCTTATGGCTGATGGGTTTGCGCGATACGTCTCGATTTAGCGTATAGTTCGCGGTCTTTTTCGAACTTGAACCTTGAGCCAATGAAAGGCTTCACAACCAAAATCGTGCACAACGATCGCAGCCGTCCGATAGAGCACGGCGCTGTGCACAAGCCTATCCACACCTCCGTTGCGTTCGGTTATGAAGAGGCCGAAGAACTGGCGCAGGTGTTCCAGGGAAATCAGGCTGGCTATACCTACGGCCGCCAGGTAAATCCGACCGTAGATGCCTTGGAGGATAAGGTCTCCGTCATGGAGAACGGGCTGAAGACGGTCTGTTTCGGTACCGGTATGGCCGCCATCGGCACTGCGATATTTGCGTTGCTGCGTCCTGGCGATCACATCGTTTCCAGTGCGTTTCTATTTGGTAATACCAACAGCTTGTTCAATACTTTCGAGACTCAGGGCATCGGCGTTTCGTTCGTCGATGCCACGAATCTGCAGGCAGTCGCTGGGGCGGTCACCGAAAACACCAAGATGGTATTCGTTGAGACCATCGCCAATCCACGCACCCAGGTGACTGCGCTCAAGGAGGTAGGAGACTTCTGCTCCGAGCATGGTCTGATCTATGTGGTCGATAACACCATGACATCGCCCTACCTGTTTCAGCCCGTAGAAGTAAAAGCGACCTTCGTCGTCAACAGCCTCACGAAATATATCGCCGGGCATGGCAACGTGCTGGGTGGCGCCATTACTGAAATGGGACATTTCGAATGGTCCAGCTTTGACAACATCTATGAGACCTATCAGAAGGGCGATCCGCAGCTGTGGGGCATCACCCAGATTCGTAAAAAAGGATTGCGTGACTTTGGCGCCGCGTTGGCGCCGGAAGCGGCCCACAGCATTGCCATAGGCGCTGAGACGCTCGCGCTGCGCATGCAGAGGCAGTGCGGCAATGCTCAAGTGTTGGCGCAGTACCTGCAAGACCGCGCGGGCGTGCGCAAGGTTTACTATCCCGGTTTGCAGGATCATCCAGAACATGAACGTGCGGAACAGCTTTTCCGCTACCCAGGTGCCCTGTTCAGCTTTGAGCTGGATCCCGAAGTTGAATTGTGGGGCTTTCTGAACAGGTTCAATTTCATCATCAATTCCACCAATCTAGGTGACAATCGCACGTTGGCGATTCCGGTGGCCCATACGATTTACTTCGAGATGGGTCATGAGCGGCGGGCCAGCATGGGGATCGACGATTCACTCATTCGGATATCCGTGGGCATTGAGGATCCGGAAGATCTCATAGAAGATTTCGAACAAGCATTCGGGTAGAAGGAACGGGCATGGGAAGACTGCAGGGTAAGGTCGCGATTATCACCGGCGGCGCAGGCGGAATTGGCAAAGCCGCAGGTAAACGATTTGTGGAAGAAGGCGCCGACGTACTGCTGGTAGATCTGGATGAAGCAGCACTGGCGGATGCCTGCTCCGAGATCGGCAGTAACCGGATCAGCTACATGGTCGCCGATGTCACCCAGGCGCAAGACAATCTCGCCATGGTCGCCACCGCCACCGAGCGCTACGGAGGCGTGGATGCGTTCCTCGCCAACGCCGGCATCGAAGGCGATGTGGCGTCGATCCTAGACTACGATGAACAGCGTTTCGATCAAGTCATGGCAGTGAATGTGAAGGGCCCGTTTCTGGGCTTGCAGGCCTGTGTTCCCGCACTCATCAAACGCGGTGGAGGCAGTATCATCATCACTTCCAGTGTCGCCGGCGTACGCGGTGCAGGCAGCGTTGCACCGTATGTCACCAGCAAGCATGCAGTGATCGGCATGATGAGATCCGCCGCGCGAGAGTTTGCCGAACACAGCATTCGGGTCAACACGGTAAATCCGTCGCCGGTGGATACCCGCATGATGCGCAGCCTGGAAGAGGGCATGGCGCCAGGGGCAGCAGCACAGGCCAAAGCGCGAATGGAGGCGAATATACCCATGGGCCGTTACGCGGAACCGGCAGACATCGCGAATATCATGCTGTTTCTGGTCAGCGACGAGGCCAAGTTCATCAGCGGCTCGGTCTACATGGCCGATGGCGGCAGCACGGCTTAGCGGCCATGGACAGATAACCGAGGGTAGGAAAATGACGCAAGCTGTTTTGAGCACTGATTTAGCACTGCCGAACAAGCGTTCAGGCAAAGTGCGTGACCTGTATGACGTATCACTGGCTGATGGCGAGGACGCTCTGTTGATCATAGCCACGGACCGCATCAGCGCTTTCGACGTAGTGATGACCAACGGGTTGCCCGGCAAGGGCGTGGTGCTGACGCAGATCTCCAAGTTCTGGTTCGACTACTTCGCTGATACTGTGGCTCATCATTTGATCAGTACCGACGTGGATGACGTGCCCGGGTTGACCGCGCAACAACGTCAAGAGCTGCGCGGCCGCATCATGCTGTGCAAAAAGACCAAGGTTGTGCCCATAGAGTGCATCGCTCGCGGGTACATTACGGGCAGCGGCTGGAAGGACTACCAGGCCACGGGAATGGTGTGCGGCATCGAACTACCCCAGGGGCTGCGCAACAGTGACCGTCTGGCCGAGCCTTTGTTTACGCCCTCCACCAAGGCAGAAACCGGCCACGATGAAAACATCAGTTTTGCCGAGGGTGTGGATCTGGTGGGTGTAGAGCTTATGCAATGGTTGGGTGAGACCACCTTGGATCTCTATGGCCGAGCGCGAGACCATGCGGCGGACCGCGGCATCATTCTGGCTGATACCAAATTCGAGTTCGGTATTCTCGACGGCGTTGATGAGCCGTTGTTGATCGACGAGATCTTTACGCCCGACAGTTCGAGGTTCTGGCCGGCGCAAAGCTGGGAACCCGGCCGCGAGCAGAACAGTTTCGACAAACAGATTGTACGCAACTACCTGGAAACCCTGGTCACGGCAGGTGAGTGGGACAAGACCCCGCCAGGACCTGCTCTGCCGGAGGACGTAGTGGATAGAGCCATCGCGCGCTATCTCGAGGCGTACGAACTGCTCACCGGCAGCACCCTTCAACTGTAAAATATCCAGACGTGGATTGGTCCTGTTACAAGTCGCTATGCGACCAGCCGGATCACTGGTCGAGGTGGATGTTGGAGCAGTGCATAGAGCTGCTCGGTCAGATGCACGAACAGGCACTGCAGAGGATGCTGGTTGATGCGCTCAAAAACCCACCGCTGGAAATGCCGGCAGATCACACAGGGCCCGAGGCGACACAAATGTTCTGTCTCGTCGTGCCCGTGTCGGTGAGGTGCGAGTTTCTGCGCGCAATCAGCCATGCGTCAGCTACAGGGCTGTCGACCGCTGCCACCCAGGGACGTGGTCTAGGTGGGTTCGTAGAAGCTTGGCGGGATTACGCGCAGTATGGGAACTGAGGTGCGTAAAGTGCTGGTCGCCAACCGAGGGGCTATCGCTCGTCGCATCATCCGCGCCTGTGCCGACATGGGATTGTCCAGCGTGGCCGTATATTCCGATGCGGATGCGCATGCCCCATATCTTGCGGAAGCCAGTGAAGCGCACCTGCTGCCGGGCGTGACACCCGGGGATACCTATCTCAATCGGCAGGCCTTACTAGCGGTTGCGCGCGCGAGCGGCGCGGATGCAGTGCATCCAGGCTACGGCTTTCTGGCGGAGAACGCTGAATTTGCGCAAGCCATTATTGATCAGGGACTAACTTTCGTCGGTCCGAGGCCGCGTTGGCTAGCGCGCATGGGCGACAAGGTCGCAGCGCGGGAACTGCTGGCGCAGCACGGTTTTCCAGTATTTGGCGGCTCACCTTTGATTACCGATCTCGATGATGCCCGGGAGCAGGCCGCACGGCTAGGCTACCCGCTGGTAGTGAAGCCTTCAGGCGGAGGTGGGGGTATGGGCATGGAGGTGGTCAATGAAGCTGCCGATCTGGAACGTGCAATCAAACGCGCCCAAGCTATTGCCGCCGCGGCGTTTGCGGACGGTAGCGTCTATCTGGAGCGTTGGATCACGCAGCCACGGCACATCGAGTTTCAAATTCTGGGTGATGGCCGCGGCGGCGCGATGCATATGTACGAGCGCGAGTGCTCGGTGCAGCGGCGCAATCAGAAACTCGTAGAAGAAAGCCCCGCCCCTGGATTGGACGCCGCCAGAGTGCTGGCGAATGCGGAGCTTGCGGCACAGGCTTGCGGTGAGATTGGCTACGACAATGTGGGTACGTTGGAGACGTTGTTTACCGCTGACGGTGAAGTGGGTTTTTTGGAGATGAATACGCGCATTCAGGTTGAGCACGGGGTGACCGAGGCGATCACCGGATGCGACCTGGTACGCCTGCAGTTGGAGCTCGCAACCGGTAGCGCGCTGCCGCCGATGCCTGTGCGCCATGGCTTCGCCATGGAGGTTCGTTTGTACGCCGAAGATTCAAATACGTTGTTGCCATCCACTGGCAGGTTGACTACGTTCGAAGCGCCTCGTTTACACGGCGTGCGGGTCGAAACCGGATACCGGCAGGGGCAGTTTGTGACGCCGCATTACGATGCTCTGCTGGCAAAGTTGATCGCGGTGGGCGATACCCGGGAAATGGCGATAGGCCGCTTGCTGGTAGGATTGCGTGCGTTCGAAGTGCGCGGGGTTGCGACCAACGCGCTGTTGCTGACAAAGGTACTGCAGGATGAAGCGTTCCTGGCTGGAAACGTAAATACTGAAATCGTAGATCGAATCATGGGAGGTGAGTAGGTGGCACGGCACGAAGTTGAAAGTGAAGTCACGGGTAATGTGTGGAAGGTTCTGTTGGAAGCAGGAGCGCGTGTCGCCTCAGGCGATGTCATTCTGATTCTGGAATCCATGAAGATGGAGATCCCGGTGGAGTCACCGGTGGACGGTACGCTGGCGGAGGTCTGTGTGGCGCCGGAAGATCAGGTCGAAGAGGATCAGGTGGTCGCGGTCGTTGAAGATTAGCCCGAGGCAAACACTGTGTCGCAAGCGACTTCAGGCAAGTTGTTGACGGCGCCGATCTGGGTGGTGACGCCAGACATTGCTGCGCTGGATGCCTTGCATCGCAACAGCGCAGTTGCGCATCTTGGCATTGAAATGGTTGAGGTGGGAGCGGATTTCTTGAGTGGTCGCATGCCCATCGATCAGCGCACGATGCAACCGTTCGGCTTGATGCACGGCGGGGCGGCGGTTCTGCTGTTGGAAACCCTGGCGAGTGCCGCTGCCAATCATTGCGTGGACCCCGCGACCCACATGTGTGTCGGCGTCGAGGTAAACTGCAACCACGTGCGCGGTGTGCGCAGCGGATTTGTACAGGGCTGTGCCCGTGCCCTGCATATCGGACGTACTTCCATGATCTGGTCTCTGCAAGCGCGGGATGATCGTGACAGACTCGTCACGGTAGGGCGCCTCACGTCCCAGGTAGTGCCCGCCGCGACCTGAAACGGCCGATTGTGGTAGCATCCCGCCGCTCGAATTAAGGGGGAAGTCTCATGACTGATGAGCTGGTTACCATCGATATTCAAGACGGCGTTGCCGATGTACGGCTGAATCGTCCGGAGAAATACAATGCCTTGAGCTCGGATATGTTCAAGGCCATCGTCGATCAGGTTGAGGCCATCAAGGCGAATTTTGAAAAGCGCGCTCCCGCTTTCAAAGACCCAGAGTAGATTATGAGCTGGGAAGCGGAGATAAAGGAACTGGAGCGACGCCGATTTCTCGCGCGCCAGCAGGGCGGCGCGGAAGGTATCGCTAAACAGCACGCTAAAGGTCGTTTGACCATACGTGAACGCATAGACGCGCTGTTAGACACCAATAGTTTTCGTGAACACGGCCGCGCGACCGCGAGTCCCGTGTATGGTGAAAATGACGAGGTGCTCGAGTATGCGCCGGCAAATTATGTGGTCGGGTTCGGCAAGATCGATGAACGTCGCATCGTGGTGGGGGGCGAGGACTTTACCCTCAAGGGCGGCTCGCCCAACGCCGCCGGCTTACGCAAAAGCGTGTACGCCGAACACCTGGCGGTGCAATACAGGGTGCCGCTGGTGCGTATGCTCGAAGGCGGTGGCGGCAGCGTGAAGGGTTCCGCCAAAAAAGGCGGCACCGTAGGCGAACCTGTTTTCACGGAACCCCGGTTTAAGATCATTGCCGACGCCATGGGCGAGGTGCCGGTGGTGTCTGGCGCCATGGGTGCTGTCGCAGGATTTCCGGCGGGCCGACTGGTGGCATCCCACTTCGCGGTGATGACCAAACACACCGCCCAGATTCTGATTGGCGGACCAGCCCTGGTGCAACGCGCGCTGGGGGTCAAGATGACCAAGGACGAGCTAGGCGGCGCCCAGGTCCATGCCGCCAGTGGCATTGTCGACAATCTGGCTGAAGACGAACACGACGCCTTTCGGCAGATCCGACAGTTTTTGAGCTACCTGCCAAGCAGTGTATGGCAGCGCACACCGCGCGACGCGTGTGATGATCCGATCGACCGCATGGAACAGGAATTGCTTGATGCCGTGCCGCGGGAGTCCAACACTGCGTTCGACATGCGCGCCATTGTCGAGATGGTAATGGATCGCGACAGCTTTTTTGAAATGGGCGCGACTTTTGGACCCAGCCAGATTTGCGGGCTGGCCCGGCTTGATGGGCAACCGGTAGGCGTACTGGCTAACGATTGTCGTTTTTACGCCGGGGCGATGACTGCCGAAGCGGCGCAGAAATATCGTCGTTTTGTGGAAATGTGCGACACGTTTCATGTGCCCGTGGTCAACTTTGTCGATCAACCAGGTTTTATGATCGGTCCTGAATCCGAACGTGCCGGAACCATCCGCTACGGCATGGCAGCGGTTGCCGCCGCTGCCCAATCAACCATCCCCTGGGCCGTGGTCCAGGTGCATAAAGGTTTTGGCGTTGCGACGGCAGCCCACTACGCGCCGGGAAACTATGTGCTGGCCTGGCCGTCGGTAGAATCCGGAGCTCTGCCTCTGGAAGGTGGGGTCGCGGTCGCCTTCCATCGTGAAATCGCTGCCGCCGACGATCCGGACAAGAAACGTCTGGAGTACGAGGAGAAATTACGCGAAGGGCGCTCGCCCTTCCCCCGTGCTGAATCGTTTGCCGTGCATGAGCTGATTGACCCGCGTGAAACGCGACCCATGTTGTGTGAATGGGTCGATTGGATTCAACCGCAGTTGGAAACTTTAGTTGGCCCTGTTCACTTTCGCATGCGGCCTTAGTTGAAACATTGGAGATTTAATTATGAGTATTTCGTTTGAGAACCAGGTGGCCGTGGTTACCGGCGCGGGTGGTGGTTTAGGCCGTTGCCACGCTTTGGAACTCGCGCGGCGTGGAGCCAAAGTGGTAGTGAACGATCTTGGCGGCGCCATGGATGGAACCGGCGATTCCTCCGCGGCCGCGGACCAGGTGGTTGCAGAAATTGTTGCCGCTGGCGGTGAAGCCATCGCCAATGGCGGGTCGGTGTCTGACCGTGCCGGCGCCAGGAGCATGATCGATGACGCGATGAACGCATGGGGCCGTGTTGACGTGCTGATCAACAACGCCGGAATCCTGCGGGACAAGTCTTTTGCCAAGATGGACCTGGACGACTTCGCCATTGTGATGGACGTTCATCTGATGGGCGCGGTGAACTGTAGCCATGCTGTGTGGCCAATCATGCGTGAGCAGAATTACGGACGCATACTGATGACCACTTCGCCGACCGGCTTGTATGGCAACTTCGGCCAGACCAACTATGGAGCGGCGAAACTGGCCCAGGTGGGTTTCATGCACTCACTGAAGATTGAGGGCGCCAAGAACAACATACACACCAACACCATCGCTCCCGTCGCTGCAACGCGGATGACGGAAGATCTTATTCCCGAAGCAGCCCAGGACAAGCTCGGCCCGGAGTTGGTTACGCCGGCTGCCATATTTCTGGTCAGCGAAGGGGCGCCTAATGGCGTGATCATGCAGGCTCAGGGCGGCACTTTTTCCACAGCCATCATAGTGGAGAACGAAGGTGTCGAGTTGGGTGTGGACGCAGATGCGGACGATGTTGCGGCCAACTACGAGCAGATTGTCGATCTCGGCAACGTCAAACCGCGCAACATGCTGCAGTTGGGTGCCATGTAGTTGGGTGTACTCGTCCTCACGTTAGCGCTGGCCTTGTTTATTTCAGGCCCGCTGTGGTTGATCCTGGGGAGCAGGTTCGCGATGAGCGAGGACGAACAGCGCAACCAGCTGCTCAACTTTGCCGCTTATTTCGTCGGTTCGCTGCCGGTCAGCTTCGTGCTGATATTTTTTGGGATCGGCGGCTGACGGTTTGTTAGTTGTAGCCTAGAACAAATCCGCTGTCGTCATCTTCAAGAATACGAACGGCCTCGTCGGCGCGGGCCGAATACGATTGCTCATCGGCGTGCGACGGCGCCGACATTTGCGGGATGGAGGCGTCTTCGTTACTGCGTGAATCATCCATTTTCAAGTCCTAAAAAATAGACCTAGTGACGTGTGCACTCTAGTCAGCACACGTGCCCGGCGCGGATGTTAGGGCTAAATGGCCTAATTGCCAAGTGCGTGGTTCAAAAAAATGCTAAATATCAGGCATTTAGTGAAAAAATGGCCGCACGAAGACTAACGGTTGGAGTAAATATGCAGCTGACGCTTAATCCCGACGACATCAAAGGCTTTCTTCATCCGGATGAGGGCGCGCGGTTGTATGAGCTTGGAGGATTGTCCACAGCGCTGGGACCTGCCCTGGAAGTCGGCAGCTACTGCGGTAAATCAACCCTGTATCTGGGCTGCGGGATCAAACAGGCGGGCGGCCAGCTGTTCGCGTTAGACCACCACCGTGGTTCCGAGGAGCATCAGCTGGGCGAGGAGTATCACGACGCGGAATTGTTTGATGCTGCCATCCAACGTATGGATTCCCTCCCCGCTTTCCGCGCTACGCTATCGAAAGCCCAGCTGGAGGACCATGTTGTTCCCATTGTTGCGAGCAGCGAGCAGGCAGGCCGCTACTGGCAAACGCCGCTGAGTATGGTCTTCATCGACGGTGGGCACAGTCTGGAGGCCGCGATGACAGATTATCGGACGTGGGTCCGCCACCTGCTGCCGGGTGGGTTCCTGGCCATCCACGATATCTTTGCAGACCCAGCTGACGGCGGACAGGCTCCGCATACGATCCTGCAGCTCGCGATAGCCTCGGGACAATTCGAACAACTCCCCATGACGCGCACCCTGGGCGTGCTGCGCCGACTTTAGTCGTGAATCTTGAATATGTGGTGCGCTGGCGTCAGTTCGTATAACGCGTCTGCGGCGAGCAGTATTGCAGCGGCGGTCCAGCTTGGTCGTTCGTCGGGCCAGTGCAGGTCGTCTTTGAACACATAGCCGGTCCACCAACTACCGTCTTCCACCTGAAAGCGTTGCAGGTTGCCGTACAGCTCGTGTGCCAGATCGTGTTGCCCGGCACCCGTGCAGGCCATAACGAGTTCACAGGTCTCCGCCACGGTAACCCAGGGTTCTTCCACCACGCAGCGACAACCAAGATCAGTTTCTACGAATTCGTGCCAACGGGCCTGCAGACGATCAACAGCGTGGTCGCCCTGGACTACACCGGTGAGTACAGGATAGAACCAGTCCATGGAATAGCGTGCTTTGGATTCCCAGGTGCGATCAAACAGGTGGGGTTTACAGCGTATGGCGTCACCAAGCCGGTGGCGCGCGCGCAGGTAGGGTGTTGGATCCTGTTCGAGGGTTGTCGCGATAGCGGAGGTGCATTGCAGCGACTTGTAGACGGAGCTGCAGCCTGTGATGAGCGCGTCGCGGCTGATCCCCTTGCGGGCATCTACCGCCCAGTAGACCTCACCATCGGCGGTCTGCAGGGTGAGCACGAATTCCATAGCGCGACGTATCATCGGCCAATACAGCTTAAGCGCGTCGAGGTCTGAAGTAGCCTGGTAGTAGTGCCATAGTCCGGTCGCCGGGTAGGCGACGAAATTCGATTCAGCGCGACTGCTGTCCGCGATGGTCTCGTCGATATAGGCGGCATACCAGGCACCGTCCGCGCGCTGGGTATGCATCAACCAGTCGAATCCATGGCGGGCTTGCTTGAAGTAGCCGCCAACGGTTAAACCCATGATCGCTTCAACGTGATCCCAAGGGTCTACAATGCCGCCTTCGAACCAGGGCAAGGCACCGGACGGCAGTTGCAACCCGGCTATATAGCGAGCTGTGCTCTGCAGGCCGAGGGGGTTTGCGCTCATGCTTCCCTCACAAAATACATCACGATACTTTTGCCCATGATGGGATTGAGCAGGCGATCCAGGATCTGTGTGAACCTGGGTTTGCGCATCAGATCCCACACGAGAAATCGGTGGTAGGCGCGAACCAGCTTGGCGTCCTCGCCGGTGTCCCAGAACAGGCAACGCAACCACCAGTAGGGCACGTGCAGGCTGTGCGCCCAATGTCGTGCGTAGCGTCGCATACGTGTGCTTTCGATTGCATGCTTGAGTTCGGAAGCAGTAAAAATACGCACGTGGCCACCTTCCACTTCGTGGTATTCATCGCTCAAGCGCCAGCAGATCCATTCCGGAAACCATCTGGGCACGCTTGCGGCGAGCACGCCTCCCGGTTTCAGCACGCGGCGAATTTCCTTGAGCATAGCGGGGTAGTCGGGGATGTGTTCCAACACCTCAGCGCAAATCACTTTGTCGAATGTGTGGTCGGCGAATGGCAAGCGCAGGCCGCTGGCTTGTACGAAGGTACAGCTCGTGGCGGCGTGCGCATCGGTTTCGCCAAATTCGCTCAGGCGCGTGCGCGCCGTAGTAAGGTCGTTTCTGGACAGATCGACCCCCACAACGTGGCCCGCATTGAGCAAGTGGCAACTGATGGCGTGGCGGCCCTCGCCACAGCCGAGATCCAGCAGCTTGTCCCCGGGCCGCATTCCGAGGCGTTGAAAATCGACAGTCTCGAGACTCACGCCGCGATCACCCCTCGATAGTAACGCGTGAGCTCACCCGCTACATCGCTCCAGCTGAATGCGTCCTGCACGCGCTGCCGTCCGGCAGCAGCAAGATGATCGGCGCGGGCCTGATCGTTAAGAAGCTGTGCGACGGCCGTGGCCAGTGCCGCGGGATCTGCCTTAGGTACGATGACGCCCGCGTCGCCTACAACTTCGGGGAGCGCGCCGCCGTTGGTCGCGACCACAGGCACGCCACAGGCCATAGCTTCTGCTGCAGGTAGGCCAAATCCCTCATATTCCGATGGCACGATGGCAACGGATGCTCGCGCATAGAGATTCACTATGTCCTTACTGCTAACGCCATGCAGGAAAGTGATGTAGTCGCCGACCCGGCATTGCTCGATGAGCGCCGCTGTCGCTCCTTCAGGTTTTGGCTTGCCGATAAACGTCAGATGCAGATCGGGAAATTCCTCGCGCAATCGTGCGAACGCGGGAATCAGATGCTGGGTCCCTTTCAGTGGTTGGTCCGCGCTTGCCGTGGTAATGAGATGTCGGGGCTCTCGATTGATATGCGGCTGCGGCGCAAACTCCTGGCAATCAACGCCGTTTCGAATGACGTGTACCCGTTCCGCGGCAACGCCGAAGGCCTGGCAGATGTCGCGTTTGGAGCACTCGCTAACGGTGATGATATGGCGCAGCTGGCGTGCGACCTTGATCTGCATGCGCAAAAAGCGGTGCCAGCGCTTAATCAGCAGGCGCAAGCCCAAGCTTTCTGTGTTGGCCAGCGCGATGTCCAGATCGAACGTGATGGGGTGATGGATCGTGGTGACCAGCGGCACCCCCTGAGATTGCAGGCCCAGCAACCCGTAGGCCAGGCACTGGTTGTCATGCACGACGTCGTACTCTTCGCGATGCTCTTCGAGGTAGCGGCGCACGCGCCGGCCGAATGTGTAAGGCTCCGGGAAGCCACCGCTCAGCATGGAAGCCCATTCAAATAAGTCGGTAGGTCGCAGCAGGTGACGCCAGCGCAGCGCGCGAAAAGGGTGTTCCTGCTCATATAGATTCAACCCGGGCAGCTTGACCAGCCGGATCCCGTCGTCCAGGTCAGGATAGGGCTCACCGGATATCACATGCACCTCATGGCCCAATTGCGTCAACGCGCGCGACACATACTTGAGATATACGCCCTGACCCCCGCTATAGGGGTTGCTGCGGTAGCCTAGAAGCGCGATGCGCAATGGTCGATGGTGTG
>Ga0315336_1000724_pt1 | contig 80782 bp, 75 predicted proteins | sample ASW5metaG_FD_204512 | JGI IMG/M metagenome (GOLD analysis project Ga0315336, IMG submission 204512) | Ammonia-oxidizing marine archaeal communities from Monterey Bay, California, United States - ASW #5 | ecosystem: Environmental > Aquatic > Marine > Intertidal zone | place: USA: California... | reverse complement strand
CCGGCGTTGCGTAACTTGTGCCAGAGCAGCAGCCCGGCAAAACCCGCACCCACCACGAGAATTTCACATTCGTCGTGCAATGCTTCCCGGGATACCGGCTCAGCAGAGTACACATCTTCGAGGTACTTGCTGAACTCCCCTTCCATCGCTATATAGTCCGCCGCTCCGCGACGATACTCCTTGAACTCACGGTACTTCGCTTGCTCTTGTGCATTGAAAACGGCGCCCGCTGGCTCTTCCGGCAGTGTTTTCAGCGACTCGTCATCAACCAGCGAATAGCCTTGGCCGGTAATACGTTCGCTGGCCTTGGCCGCACGGGTATTGAACAGTTTCAGCCCGCTGTCAGGATCTATTCGGATGGATGCAATCTCGCTCATATTCCTCACCTTGCCCTCGTTTAATTTTCAGCATGCAGCACAACCGCTGATATTACCAATTCGTGCTTCCCGGCTCGCCTTTGATCGGACCACGGAGATCACGCGTTACCCAGCCGCCGTAGTAACCCCCGGCCTGGGCGACCACCGGTTCGCCATCAACAAAACATTCGAGCTTGTCTGGATAAAAGCTCGGCCACAAGTACAGATCGGCGAACTCAGGATACATCTGCACATAACGCCAGCCAGCATTCGCCACGTCGCCGACATCAATGGCCTGGGCTTGCCCTTTCCACTCGCACAACGAGGTGCCCTCGCCGTAGGTCAACACGTCGCTGGACACGTCAACAGGCGGAAAGTAGTACGTGGGCGCACCTGCAGTTTCCAGCACCCGCACGCCATGGTCAGTGCGGGCAATTTCCCGCCCACCCGCACACACAACGAGAATATTGTCGATCTGCTCCATGCGAGGGGGGCGCGGAAAGTCCCACACCGAGATCTCATCTGCAGAGGTAGGCGTTGCAAAAGCCGGCCGGGCGACACCGGTAAAAAGCCACTTACGCCGCGCTTGCAGCACCTGCTCGCTGGGGACAAGAAACTTCAGAAGAACAGCACGATACCCCAGATGGCCATCACCGCCGTCAACAACGCCGTCGCCCCTGCCCCGATACCGCGCAGAGCGTTGGTAATGTTATCTCCCTTCAGTCCTACGGCGTGGCATATCCGCGCTGCGATCAGGACCACCCCAAAGACGTGCAGCGTGGTTGATCCCAGACCGTTCATTTCCAGCAGCCCCATCAAAATAATGGCGAGCGGCACGGACTCGACAAAGTTGCCATGCCGCCGCATGGCCAAGAGCAATTCCGGATTGCCTCCATCACCGACCGATACGCCCAGTTTGCCGCGCATCGAACCCGGTACTGCGGCTAATCCAATCGCCATGAGCGCCAATAAACCCGTATATAAAAGTGTTATCGCTGGCATACTTCCTCCTCGTCGTTTCTAGTCAAACGGCTCGGGGCTACAAGCCCCCCAGTTGCGCATCAACTTCGTCCCATACGCCGCGCTCCGCCGCGAAGGGATCGTTGGCAAGCGCAACCGGATCTCCGAACAGAGCCGTGGCGCGGTTCTGCTCATCGTAGGTTGCCCACTCCCCTAATCCATCAGTGCTCGGATTCCCGTCTGCTGCAAACGCGAGCCAAGCATCCTGCACGTGGCCAGCCAGGGTATCTGCGCGCTCGCCTCTACCAAAGAAATCGCCACTATCGGGACTGAATTCATGCGTGCCGAATACGAAACCGATGTCTATGGCATGAGGCGAGCCCAGCTCGCCATCGCCCCAGGGCGACTCCCAGGTAAATAGATACTGAAAGGCATTCATATCTCGGGCCGCCAGGGTTTCCGCCAGACGAATTCCGGGTATGCGGAAAATGCGATCTGTCTCTATGGCTGCAAACAGGGCATTGGCATCGCTCGCTTCTCCCCTGGAATCGCGCGCCTCGCGATAGGTCTGCATGACCTTGGCCGGATCCGAAATCCGCGCACCCAACATAGCCTCGAGGGTCGGGTCATCGAAATCGACCGTGAAACCCGGCATGGCGGTAAACAACTTCCACTCGTCCCGGGTCGATCCCACCATCACCGGCACGCCATCCGCCGAGCCGTTCGCCACCGCATCGATAGGTAGGTCAGACAACAACGTGCCGTCTATACAGGGCTGAAAAATCATCGCGCCACCGAGCTGGACGCTGGCGGCAGTACCCGCATCCACCAGCTTCTCCGGGTCCAGCGCCAGAAATTCCTCAACGCCGGCGTTGGTCGAAATGCCAGCATGATCCAGCACGGCTTGCGCGACTTCTGCCGCACGTGAAACCGTTTGCGCCGTGCTGCAGGCGCCGCTTTGCGGTATTGCTCGATGAAACAGGCCCTGCGCCGGATGGAAACCCAGAAGGGCGCCAACGCTCATGCCGCCGGCGGATTCGCCAAAAATGGTCACACGTTGGGGGTCCCCACCAAACGCGGATATATTGTCGCGTACCCACTGCAAAGCCATCACCTGATCGAGCAGGCCTTCGTTGCCGGTGGCTTCAATTCTGCCCCCTGTAAGCTCAGCGAGATTGAGAAAACCCAGCGCACCGAGCCGGTAATTGATGGTCACCACCACCGCGTCACCCCGCTTGGCCAGGGACGCACCTTCATACATGGGGGTGCCACCGGTACCGCCGGAAAACCCGCCCCCGTGGATCCACACCAACACTGGACGTTTGCGATCGTCAGTGCCAGGTGTCCACACGTTCAAATACAGGCAATCTTCATCGCGGTTGGCGGCAGAACGCGCGTTGAAGGCGAAAGCCAAGGGTCCCATGCCTTCCATTTGTGGCTGCCACGATTGTCCACTCCAATCCTCGGCCGCGCGCACTCCGGACCATGGATCCGGTGCTACCGGGGCGGCCCACCGTCGTTCGCCGGTAGGCGGAGCAGCAAATGGAATGCCTAGAAATGCGTTTAGCCCATCAGCCTGCTGGCCCTTAACTTTACCGTACTGCGTTTCGACAACTGTCATGATCTCCCCCTCGTCATTGGTTCGCGTCCATATTGTGTGTACTACTGGATCGTCATGCGGCCTCGTCGCGCCACAGATATCCCTTCCCGCTGGTGGCGTAGGTCCGCATAAACGTGGGTTCGAGTTGCAAACCCAGCGCTTCGAATTTGGGGCCCAATGCCAGATGTCGTGGGTCGTTCGCATGCTTGTCGACCGCCTGCATGTCCGTGCAGGCCATAACGAAAACCATGTCGCCCTGCAGCAGGTCCAATTCCCGGTCCGCATCGGCGGCGGCTATGCCGCAACTATAGATCAGCGTGTCTGGTTCCTGCGCCCAGCAGTAACTAGCATGCTCCCCACTCAGTTCGAGGTACGCATCCCGCAGAGCGTCGTTGGGAAAGCGAAAACCAAGCACGACAATGACCGCCCCTTCGGCAGTACCGGCGGTTTGAGCGGGTCGCGACCACCAGCCGAATTCGGGCACATCATAGAACGAGGCACTCAGAACTCGGCGCCTGGTCATGTTACGCGCACCCATGTCGTCGGTAAGGGCTTTGTGCGCAGGACGCTCGACATGCGCCTTCACGCTGGATCGGCCTTTGTCATAACGCTCGAAGACCAGTACATGGGATGGCTCCTCCACGTTCACCGCAGCCGCATACGCACCAGTCTCGGGCTCACCCAACAGCGCGTCATCGGCGCGCCTTGACCATACTTCAAGCCACTGCGGCATGGAGGTATTCTCCGCGCGAATCTGGTATTCCACCAGGGCGGTCATGGAGCGATCAAGGTCGTCGCCTTGTGTCACGAGAAGTTCAACCCCTTGAGGGTGCCTTCCTCACGCCAGTCCTTTATGAGCTGAAAGAACGCATCCGGTCCTGCACCGTACTGGCTGCCCAGCAACGAGTTACCCGTTCCCGGTTGGCCTTCATTGTTGTAGTAACCAGGCGTGCACTGCTCGAGGAAGCTCTGATTCATGACTGACAGAGCCTTTATCGTATCCACCCATTCGTTCTCGGCTTCCAGCGAGGCTTCCAGCACGTGGAAGTTGTTGTTGCGCGCGTGGTCTACCATATATGCGATATGGGTACTCTGCTCATCGAGCATGTGTGGGAAGTTGGCGGTAAATCCACCCTGCGTGACCCCCATAAAGAAACAGTTTGGAAAATCGTGAGTCTGAAAGCCGTGCAGCGTGCGCAGCCCATCCTTCCACTTCTCTGTCAGCTGTGCACCGCCTCGGCCGGATATCTCGTAGCCCGCTCGACGCGTGTAGTCGGTGCCGACCTCAAAGCCGGTGGCGAATATAAGGCAGTCCAGTTCGTATTCTTCACCGTCCACCACAACACCTTTGGCAGTGATCTGCTGCACGCCCTGTCCCTTGGTGTCCACCAGGCGCACATTGGGGTTGTTGAAAGCGGCGAGATAGTCGTCGTGGAAACACGGGCGCTTACAGAACTGACGGTACCAGGGCTTCAACGCCTCACCCGTCGCGGGATCGTTGACCACCGTGTCGACGCGACCACGCACTTGCTCCATTTTCTGAAAATCCGCAAGTTCAACCCGAGCCTGCATGTCTTCGAATGACATATCTTCGTCAGATGGGGCACTGGCCATAATGCTTCCCAGATTACGGATGATGTCGGTCCAGCCATCATTCACCAGATCTTCTTCCGCCTGTCCACCAGTGACAAGCGTGTTGAAGTTGCGCATGCGCTCTCGTTGCCAGCCTGGCTGCAGACTTTTTGCCCAGCTCTCGTCGGTAGGCTTGTTTCCACGCAAGTCTACGGATGACGGTGTACGTTGAAACACATACAGCTCTTTCGCACCCTTGGCCAGATGGGGCACACACTGCACCGAAGTAGCCCCGGTACCAATGATTCCGACACGCTTGTCGGCAAGCTTGTCGAGACCTCCATTGGTGTCGCCGCCGGTGTAATCATAGTCCCAACGGCTGGTATGGAAGGTGTGGCCCTGATACTCCTCTATGCCCTCTACCCCTGGCAGCTTCGGCCGATTCAGGGGGCCGTTCGACATGCACACAAATCGCGCCCGCAGATTGTCTCCGCGGTTGGTCTGCAGGTTCCACTCTTTTGCGTCATCGTCCCACTGCATCGCGGTGACTTCGGTCTGAAACAGAACGTTTTCATACAGATTGAAATGGTGGCCCAGTGCGCGGCTATGGGCGAGAATTTCAGGCGCGTGAGAGTACTTCTCCTTCGGGATGTAGCCGATCTCCTCCAGCAGGGGCAAATAGATGTACGACTCTATATCGCATTGCGCGCCAGGATAGCGATTCCAATACCAGGTGCCGCCAAAGTCGCCACCCTTTTCGATGATGCGAATGTCTTCCACACCCGCCTCGCGCAATCGCGCCCCGGCCATCAAGCCGCCAAATCCGCCGCCGATGATCAGCACCTCAACATAGTCGCTGAGGGGCTCGCGCTCGATCGGCGCCACGTACGGGTCGTCGAGGAAGTGTGCGAATTTGCCTTTAACTTCGTGGTACTGCTCGTTGCCTACACTACGCAGGCGCTTCTCCCGTTCCGTACGGTATTTCTCACGCAGCGAATCCGGATCAAACTCTAACGTCTCGTCAACTTGAGCCACAGGATCGTCCCTTTTGAATTTGTCAGACCAACAAACTTAAGTGACAACGGCCATATGATCAAGGTGCCAGAGGCTCAGAGCTTTCGAGATTTTTTCGACAGGCTGCTAAGGTACAAACCAGATCGGCGTAGACCACACCCGCTCTTGGATGGTTCTGTGCAGATCGGCGCGGGGCGCCACGCCGGCACGCACCGCATCCCAGGTCGACCACCGGCAGGTAGGATTCTCCAACGCACGCACGTAATAGAATGCGCGCAGCCCGGGGTTGAAGTCAGGATCTCGCCATACGGCGTTCAGCTCAGCAGCACCCACATCTCGGGTGATCGAGCAATCACTGAGATCTACCCGCGCTCCGTTGTCCGGGCACCGGTGAGTACTGGACTCCACGCTACCACCGTCTGAGCACGCCACATCGTAAACCCGCTCGTGATGCTCGCCATCAATGGTCCAGCCTTTGACGATCTGCAGCCGTTGCAACGCTGCTGAATTCGGATCGCGTGCGGCCCAGGCGAGAAACACAGGAACGGCATCACCGTTGGCGAGCATTTCAGAACCCATGGGCGTTCCGCGCGCATAGGCCTGGGCCAGACCATTTGCGCTGCCAAACACACCTTCTGCGAAATCGAACCCCCCGAACAGTCGGGCTTTGAGTCTGGGACCCGAGGTCGCGAAGGTTTCTTTGCGGCGAAATGCCCGGTAAATCGCCTCACGTGTATTCTCCTCGGCCCACACGCCCGTCAGACCGGAAGCGCCCCAGGTTTCGTACGCGCCGGAAGCATACTGCTTACCATCGACCTGCTTCAGCTCGACCCTGCCTGCGGAATTAATGATCTCCGCATCTCCCGCCGACATGGGCAAGCTACCGCGTAAGCTGCCGGTTGCATCCAGTAGGCCTACTTTGGAGAAATAGTTGTCCTCGTCCAGGGATGCAGCGCCGGTGTGGGTATCCGATGCGCCGGCAAATCCAAACTGATAGGCGTTGGCCATACCCTTGTCCTGCAAAGTCAGTCCGTTCAACAGCGCCTCACGCGCATACGACCCGCTGGGCTCGCTGTGCAGGGTGGTAGCGACTCGATAGGGCATGATTTCAAAGTCAGCCCACTCATCGTTGTCCGACAGCGCAGGGTGAGTCTCCGACGTACCTTTGACCTGGGTAATTTCTACCAACGGTTCATTGCGTATGCGGCGGCTCGCATAGGCGTCATCCAATGGATTACCTGCCCAGTCCACCATCTGGAACATCGCACCGTTGGATCCGTTCGAGTTGTGCGGTATGGCCAACGACTCGACGCCCTGGGACCGTAGACCATCCATCCAATCCCAGAGCCCTTCCGGGTTCTGGCTGTGAAAGCGGGAAAAAGGCATTGCCGGCAACTTGTCGGCATCGCGGAATACAACATTTCGATGCAGGTTGCCACGATCGTCGGTGGAGGACGTGTACTCATAAGCGACGAACGTTGTGAATTCGCCGGGCTGGTAGTGCGCCTGGGCTGCGGCCACGATGTCTGCCCAGGCGTCCTTAGCTATCTGATTAAGCAGGCCGCCGTCGATGGAACCATCGATCACGCCGCGTAGGGTATCGGGTAGGAACGTACTGAACGCCGTTACGCGTTGCGGCAGGCTTTCGATATTCTGATTGCCGGGATCATTGAGATTATGCAGATCCTGCACATGTGCCAGTTGCGAAAACGCGCTAGTTGTATCCGCGGCCGCTTTAACCGCCCCGAGAAACATGGCGTGGTCGGTTACCGCGTAAAAATCCAGCGGTTGTCGCAACTGCACGTCAAACCCGGCCGGGTGCTTGATGGCTTCGCCCTGGGCATAACGGTAGGCATCGTAGGGTGTGGCCACGGTACCAAATGCATAGGCATCGAATGAATAATCGGTATGTACGTGTAAGTCGCCGAAATAGGCGTTGCGTGTCGCGCTGGTTTGCGGCTCTGCGACTATCATGTCCGCGGGCATGGGAAGCTGGATGCCGGCAAAGCGGGCAGTCGGCGCCGGCTCGACATCGTGGCCGTTAAGGTCCGATATCCTTGCCTGGTCCGCATCAGGCGTCTGCGCCGCCTCCTGAGAGCAGCCGGCTATGCTGACCAGAACCGTTATCCAGATTCCACCCGCTATGCCTTTCCATCTATGCACGTGCACCTCCTGTTTGATTGCGCTCTGCCAACACCTGCTGCATGCCATCCCATTCGCTCCAGTGATCACACAGCCCGTCAATCGACGTCTGCCACGGATCGTATGTGTCGGGATAATCGAGAAACTGGCCGAAATACCCCCGATCAGGGTGATCACTCACGCCGTGTCCCACACGCCTTACCCCTTCATGGGGATTACCATCGCGCAGGCGACGCACGCGGAAGTAGACATTCATGCGCGGGTCCGGGCCAAGATTTGGCGTCGCCGTGTGGGGCAGACTGTGCAGAGCAATCACGGCGTCTCCTGGTTCCATCAAGACCGGCGTCAGATCCGGCCAAGGCCAGCCCGCGATCGGCTGGTTCGAAGAGGCCAGTTCCGCAGCCCGGGTACGTATCGAGTCCGGCAGGCCATTCATGTAGGGGCGACCCTTGCCATCAATCTTCATGCGCGGCCAGTCCAGGCCCTCCGCGCCAATAACACTGCCGGCATCGCGCTGGCGGCGAAAGGCCTGCTCAACGTTTTCATGCAAGCCTTTGAGCACGCCGAACTGACCATTGCCCGGCTGCGACTGGTCGCTCAAACACACACCCACCAGCGCCGTGTAGCTGCCGGTGGATATCCTTCGCTGCGGATCCATCCACAACAAGCCGTCATTAGTACCCCGCTTTTCGTCGTTGACACCGAAGTAGCGGGCCGCATCCCTGGGGCGGTGTGTGCGTGGATCAATCTCATCCGCGGAGGCGGGAATTTCACCACTCCAACCACCGTCAACGTGGGTCCCAGGCGAGCCGCCAAGGTCATCGCGCCCGGGGGTTACCGCTATCTGGCAACTGATCACCGGCGGAAACGGACCCATAAGATTCTGCAGCACGGCTTCGATGCTGCCGTCAGAGAACAATCCGACAACACTGGGATGCGTCGCCAGTTCCGGCGGCGCCAACAGCCGGCGTTCGCGCCGTGGCAACGTCTCGGCAATGAGCGTGCGGGCCTTCTCCACCACGGCCGGCGCCACCGCATTCTTGACGACCACAAAACCGTCATCGCGCAAACAGCGTCGAGCTTCTAATCCCAGATTGTCCATAAATTACTTCTCCGCCATTCGCTCAGCGCCATGGAAGGACGGTTGGCGTTTCTGCATGAAGGCAGCGATTGCCTCCCGGGCTTCACCCTCTGCCATACTGGCAACCAGGTGCTGCGCTTCAAGCACCAGGCTCTCGCGCAAACCCTGGTCCATGCCTTGGTTCAAATTGGTTTTCATGCGTCCCAGGGCGTTTGTTGGACCATTGCCGATGGACGCGGCATACGCCAGCGCGTCCCGGCGAAACGTCTCCTGCGCAAAGACTTTGTTGAACACGCCCAAACTCAGGCATTCTTGCGCGCCAACCCGGTCAGCGGTGTACATCAACTCCTTGGCCTTCGCCAGCCCGATCAAGCGTGGCAGGAACCAACTGCTGCCATAATCACCGGACAGCCCGATGTTGCGAAATGCCGTTGTCACAAATGCATTGTCTGACGCTACGCGCAGGTCACAGGCCAGCGCAATGGACAATCCGGCTCCTGCCGCCGCTCCGGGCAGCGCAGCAATCGTGACCTTGTTCAGCTCGTGAATTCTCAGCGTCAGCGTCGCCTGCTTGTGCACCAGCTCCGCGACAGCGTCCTTGGTCGAGCGCGCGGGCGCCTTGGAGCCGCCACCCCTACCCATGCCGCTGACGTCGCCGCCGGAACAGAAAACATCTCCCGCACCGGTGATCATGACGCAGCCGACACGTTCATCTTCTTCAAGCGTGACCACAGCGCGGCGCAACGCCGGCGTTAGAATATCTCCGAGCGCATTTTTCTTGTGCGGCTTGTTGAGGGTGATGATACCGACCCGATTTTCTATGCGGCACAGCAGTTCCTCTGTGCCTGTATCAATCTCGATCATTGCATCACGCCCTCGTTCGACTATTCAAAGCAACTGTATAGGATGTCCCGTTGACGGTATAGCACGTGGCATTGGCCGCACATTCGCGGTAATTTACCCGGCTACGTGAGACAAAATCGGAGAGGTGGCATGGCCAACACCACAGCACAAGAACGCACGAGCTCAGAGCGCCCGAACATTTTTACCCAAGCGCGCGACGACGTTGCGCTTAGCCGTGTTCTGGCGAACATCGAGGCCTTGGACCTGAGTGCGAATCTCATAGAATTGCAAACCCGAGGTTTCACAACCCTCAAGGCAGTGCTCAGCGAAACACATATTCGTCAGGCCAAACAGGCGATTCTAGAGCGTATCGAGCGTGATACCGGCAAGTGCATCGACCTGGATCGTGCAACGGCACAGGACTTCGAAGGCATGACCTATGTGCCCTATATGCTTTACGACAACGAAGTGTTTGAAGACATCCTCATGGAACCCAGGCCGCTTGCCCTCATCACTTATCTGTTGGGAGAAAGCTGCGTGTTGTCGAGTATCGGCTCGCACTTCAAGGGCCCAGGAGATAACGGTCAGGTGCCGCTTCACAGCGACAACGGCAACGGCATACCTTCGCCGTTTCCAAATTATTCCATGGTTGCCAATGTCAATTACGCCCTGACCCCATACAGCCGCGAAGCAGGCGCTCTCGCCGTGGTACCGGGAAGTCACCTGCGCGCACGACAAACCACTGCCACCGAGATGAATCTGGCAGGTGACGACCCCAATCCGGAAGCCGTCGCCATGGATCTGTCGCCAGGGGATGCCGTGGTGTGGCACGGCAACACGTGGCATGGGTCATTTCCGCGGCAGATCCCGGGCATACGCATGAATCTGGCAGTGTATTTCGCGCGCCAGTTCGTCGTAACCCAGGAGCATCATAAAGGCGCGGTGCCCGAAGACGTCTTAGCGCGGCACGCGAATGACGAACGTTTTCAGACCCTGGTCGCAGGCAAACAACCCTATGGTTGGCAGCACGAGGGCCCGGACTACGCAATGATGGCCCGCGCACCAAGAGGTTTGTTCGACTAGCCGGGCAAGCAGGTCAAGCAACATTCAAAGCAACAAAGGAGCGACGCGTGAAGGATTTTGCAGGCAAGATTGGCGTCATCACCGGCGGCGGAACCGGCATGGGTCGCGAACTCGCGCGCCAGCTCGTGGCGCAAGGTTGCGATGTCGCCATGTGCGACGTGTCCGCCGACAACATGACTGAATCACGCGAGCTATGCGAGCAGGAAGCACCCCAGGGCATTCGCCTGACGACTTTCAGGTGCGATGTCTCCGACGCCGAGCAAATGGATCAGTTTGCCCAGCACGTACGCGATACATTCGACACGGCTCACATCAATCTGCTGTTCAATAACGCAGGCATAGCCGGCGCCGGCAGCTTCGTCAACGACGAGCGCGAGCTGTGGGAGAAAACCTTCAACGTGTGCTGGGGTGGTGTGTATAACGGTAGCCGCTCGTTCATGCCCATGCTCGTGGCAAGCGCCCAGGGACACATCGTCAACACCAGCAGCATCAACGGCTTCTGGGCCAGTAGTGGCCCGGATTCCGCGCACACCTCGTACAGCGCAGCCAAGTTTGCGGTGAAAGGCTTCACCGAAGCACTGGTCACAGACCTGCGCATTAATGCTCCCCACGTCAAAGCCTCGGTCGTTATGCCCGGCCACATCGGCACCTCTATTCTGCTCAACAGCCAGGTCCTGGTTGGCAATACGCAGGATGCCGGCGCCGCGCGCAGCGTGCTGAAGATGATGGGCGCAGCAGTCGACGATATGACCGATGCGGAAATAGAGGCGGCCATACAGAATGCCGGCGAGATGTTCCGCGACAATGCGCCCACCACCGCGGCACACGCAGCCACCATCATTCTCGACGGTGTGAAGGCAGAGCAATGGAGAATTCTGGTTGGTCAGGACGCCCACGTACTGGACGAGCTTGTACGGGCAGCCCCGGAGGAAGCGTATGAGCCGGACTTTCGCGAGCGTTGGAGTGAGGCAAGGTCACAGAGCTGACCGGTTGGCATAGCCAGCATGGTTCGCTAATCTCGGGCATTCCTTTTGCATATTGGGGGCCCGCCATGGCTCTGACTCTGTCCTGTGCCTTCGCGACTTCCAGCCAATCCCACGAGCACGCCGCGATCGCCGAGCAACTCGGCTATCAACGGGCCTGGTTTTATGATTCACCAGCACTGTACCCGGATGTCTGGGTGCAGATGTGTCGCGCCGCCGAACGCACCAGCCGTATTGGATTGGGGCCAGCAGTACTCGTGCCCAACCTGCGCCACCCCATGACCAACGCCGCGGCCATAGCAACCTTAGTGGACCTCGCCGGTGCAGAACGCGTAGCCATCACCATTGGCTCTGGGTTTACCGGCCGCCTGACTCTGGGCCAGCGACCGCTGACCTGGGCGTACGTGCGCGAATATGTCACCGCGGTGCGCACCCTGCTGCGCGGTGAACGCGCAGAATGGGAAGGCAAACTCATAGAAATGATGCACCCACCCGGCTTCGGCGCCCCACGGCCTATCGAAGTGCCGTTCCTCATCGCCGCTGCCGGGCCCAAGGGCATCGCTGCGGCGCATGATCTGGGTGAGGGCATTTTCAGCACCGTCCCGGTGGGTGGCGATTTCGCATGGAACCCGATCCTCGTCATGGGCACCGTGCTGGACGAGGGCGAGTCGCCAGGGTCGCAGCGCGCCATCGAAGCCGCCGGCCACGCAGCCTCGGTGGGCCTTCACTTTGCCATGGAGTTCGGTTTGACCAATGCCTTGCCCGGTGGTGAGCAATGGGCCGCAGAATACGAATCGATAGCCCAGAGCGAACGTCACCTGGCGCTGCACGATCAACACCTGATCGCGGTCAACGATCGCGATCGACCCTACGTGACCGGCGAGGTGCTGAGCGCCCAGGGGCTCGCATTGGACGCCGGCGCCTGGCGCGAACGGCTGGCCGAGATTGAAGCGGGCGGCGCCACGGAAGTTGCATTCCAACCTGCTGGAGGGGACATCCCGCGGGAGCTTGAAGCGTTTGCAGGTTTGTTGGCTTAAGGGTAGAAAGACCGACTGAGACGGGGGAGACAACTATGGCGACGAATCGCGGCAGACGCAGCTTCTGGACGTGGGGTTGGCAAGCGGATGAGCCGTCTCCGGCGGAGCGTGCTGAAATGGCGAGCACCTTGTCTGCGACCTACGGCAAGGAGATCAAGGCGCCACCCATCCCGGCCATCGACGACATCGAGATTCGCTCACCCAGAATCAGCATTCCTGATTCAGTCAGCGGCGTCGTGACTATCGACAAAACCGAACGAATCATTCACACCTACGGCGGACACTTTCTGGAGCTCAACCGTGCTCTGCGCGGAGATTTTGCCTCCCCTCCGGATGCCGTCGCCTATCCGACCAACAACGACGAACTCGAACGCGTCATGGCGTGGTGTGACGAAAAGGGCCATACCGTTATCCCATATGGCGGCGGCACCACCGTTGTGGACGGGGTCAGTATCCCTGCCCAGGTCGATGCCGCAGTCACCATCGATATGGAACGCTTCGACCAGGTATTGGAAATCGACGAAACCTCGCGTGCGGCGCGCATACAAGCCGGTATCTTCGGGCCGGACATGGAAGATCAGCTGCGCCCCAGCGGATTTACACTGCGCCACTTTCCACAAAGCTTCCCCTGGTCGACCCTGGGAGGATGGATCGTGACCCGCTCCGGTGGGCACTATGCGACCAACCACACCCACATCGATGACTTCGTAGAGTCGGCAACCATGTTGACGCCCAGCGGCTGGTGGGAATCGCGCCGTTTACCCGGCAGCGGCGCAGGACCGTCGCCCGATCGCATGGTGATCGGCTCAGAAGGCACGCTGGGTATCGTCACACAAGCCTGGATGCGCATCCAGAAACGACCTGTGTACCGAGCCACGGCAGGTGTCGTGTTCGAAAATTTCGCAGCTGCGTATGACGCCACCCGACATATCGCCCAAGCCAAGTTGTGGCCGGCTAATCTGCGGCTGCTCGACCCGGCTGAAGCAGGACGCGCCGCCGGTATGGATGGCCGACACGCATTGCTTATCGTGGGTTTCGAATCGGCTGATGTCCCCCAGCAGGCATTCATCAACGAAGCTGTGAAGATCGCTCGCGAGTGCGGTGGAACCATTGGCGATGACGACATTCAGATTGACGATGGCTCCGGCAAGGCCACCGGCCGCGGCGGCGCCGTGGGCAACTGGCGCAGCTCATTCATTGGCGTCAACGCAGGTCTAACGAATGGATTGGGGTTGATCGGCGACACCTTCGAAACCGCCGTGACCTGGGACGCCTGGCCTGCATTCGATGCGGTGATCCGCGAGCGCGTGGGTGGCGTGCTCAAAGAAGTCATTGGCGAAACCCACTCTCTGTCCTGCCGCTTCACCCACGTTTACCCGGATGGCCCAGCGCCGTATTACACGTTCAGTGGTATGGGCACGCCGGGGGGCGAAGCCGAACAATGGCAGGCGATCAAATCCGCCGCCAGCGACGCTATCATCCAGGCCGGCGGGACCATTACCCACCACCATGCCGTGGGTCGAATGCATGCCGGGCACTGGCAACAGCAGCGCCCGGACCTTTTCGAAACCGCTTACAGGGGGGCGAAGCAGGCCGTAGATCCCAGCAGCATCATGAACCCAGGCGTATTGTTCGAGCCCGAGCGCACATGAGCATCGCGCGCACCGTAGCATCGTTCTACTGGCAATTGACCGGCGTCATCAACCAGGACATCCCCCTCGATCGGGAGGGGGAGCCGGTTGAATTTGCCCGTTACGTCGGCTACTTCATCGATGGGCGTGCGCAATTCCAGGGCGAACTTAGCGATATTCTCAAAAACATGGCGCTGGCCACCTATCTGGATGCGATTCGAGCTGACGAGGAACCCAGAGCGGCAATACGCAGGGCCAGCCGCAAAGCCAGCGCGCTGGCGCGTCACACCAGCAATACGCACGCAGCGACTTTGCAGAAACTCATTAGTCCCGAGGTCAATACGGATGTCGCCCAGGCGCTGCTGCTGGACCATGGCGATGCACTGGCGCATCACCTCATACCACAGCTTTCGAGCGCTCAGCGAGCGCAACTGCGAGACACCTTACACACGTCTGTGCGCATCGGCTCACCGCGAGCAGTACCGGCGCGGGCAACCGATCAGGTACAGGCTTGCAGCGACATGCTGGAAGAATGGCTTACCGTACTCATGAACAAGCCATCGCAAGCGCTGAAAACTCTTACCCGGGAACTCATGGCGTTGCCGCGATTGGTGCCTACAATCTGGTTCGCAATAGCAAACATTATGGCGTATGTATGGATCATGACCGACACCATCGGCCAGATAGATACCGGTTGGGGCGCGTTAGCCCTGGCTACGTCAATGCTCGGCTTCATCTGGCTCGGTGACGTACTGACCTACGCTGTTCACCTCGAACGCGACGGCTGGGGCGACAGCCCCGAAACCCGGGCATTCCAGGACCACCATGACTTCCCACAGGAAGTTGCGTTATGGACCGTACGCCGGAGCGTCGGCGCGGTCGGGCATGGCATCCTGATCCTTCTACTGCTACTGATACTGTGGCCACCACACTTCACCATCGCCGCGGGATCAGCAACCGCGTTGATGGCATTCCTGTTCGCCACTCAGTCGCATCGCTGGGCCCACACGCCGGTTCAGGAGCTACCCCGCTGGGCCCGCGTTCTGCAGGGCTTGCGCATCATCCTGCCAGTGCACGTGCACGCCGCGCACCACGACCATCTCGACCGTAGCTGGGGCATCTTCAACGGCTGGTCCAACGTCCTGTTGGACTATGTCGGCTACCACGCTAAATACACGCGGCTGCGCGCGCGCCTGTTCGGAGAGACCAGGCCGTTGTGGGAGAGTCAGCGCGCGGCGCGCGGGTTGCCGCACTAACGTCGACGCGCCCCTGGTTCAGGGATACGGTTAGCGCCGCTCGCGCAGCACCGTGACCAATCCTCCCGGTATGTCCGGCCGCCACTGCGGCAACAACGCGATCATGACAAGGCTCTCAACACCACCAAACAAACAGATTAATCCGGCTGGGTAGTACAACCAGCCGCTGAACCCGTAGAAAAACAGCAGCATGACGAATACCACAAACAGGAGAATGCCGATCCGGGTGAGGCGCGTATGAAAACTAGCCAGTCGTTGATACCGAACAAGGGCGGCCACGTGAACGACGAGCCAGACAGAGACAACTGCCCACACGACCATTCCGTGCACCAGGTATACGTGCGGGTGCAACACCCATATCGCATACAACGTCACCACCACCAGGGAGATGTCCGCAAGCGAGTCCAGAAACGCCCCTAAGCGGCTGGTCCAGCCGAACCGGCGGGCCAGCCAACCGTCGAGCACATCGCTCAAAGCGGCAACCAGCAGCAACCACGGGAAGTATTCGACCTGGTGATGGTGCGCTAACCAGCCGAGCACGGGTACGCTTGACAGACGTCCCAACGAGATCAGATTTGGCAGATGTCTCAATTCTTGCTTCATATCTCACGGGGAAATGTGCAAATCATCTGATATGCCCCAAGAATGCCCCAAATGTTACAATTTCTCGTTCACGCCCTTGCTGCATGCGCAGCTATGGCTAGCTTATTGGACGATGTCAACATTCGGAGAGGGGCTTGAGCAAAGTTGGCGACAGTATAGTCCGTTTTTTTCGCGAGCTACGCCGGCGAAAAACAATTCGCGCAGGCGGCGCCTATGTCGTTGTGGCGTGGGTCTCGATCGAAGTCGCATCCGTCATCCTACCCGCCTTCGAAGCACCCGAGTGGATTCTTCCATCCCTGATCGTCGTATTCGCCGTGGGTTTGCCACTGGCGCTGGTCGGGTCCTGGATTTTCGACATCACCCCAGGTGGTCTGGAACGAACCGACGACATTGACGCCCCAGCAACTCGCGCCCAGGCGCTGGCCGCTGAAACCGGCATCCCACAGGACGGCGAAGCTCACTCCGAAACCAGCGACGTCGAGACTCACGAAGCCGAACCCCTGAAGCCTTCAATGGCCATTGAGATGGGTTCTGGGGACCGCCGTCAAATCACCCTGTTGCGCACCACATTCGCGCCATTGGCCAACGGCGCAGTTGATTACGATCCAGAAGCCATCCTTGCCGCATTGCCAGATCTGGAACAGATCATCGAAGGCGTCGCGGAGCGGTTCACCGGCATGACGCTGTCGAGTTCCGGAGAAACCTTCGAGTTGCTGTTTGGCTATCCCAGTGCGTACGAAAACGACGCCGTCCGTGCCGTGGCTGCCGGGCTGGCTATCGTCAAGGAAACCGGCAACCTCGCGGAGAGCGCCCAGGTAGCTGCGACCGTAACCGTACACAGCGATCTGGTGGTGATCGAGCACGATGATGCGGACACGCCCATACGGGTGGTCGGTACCGCTTCCCAGATTACGAGTTGGATGCAAACCGTGACCACACCAGGCACCGTCAATCTGGACGAGGCGACGTACCGACAATTGCGTAATCGCGTCGAGTGCGACCCACTAGGCGAGCACGAGAACCTGCAGATCGGCGTGGCCACCTCGCTTTATCGGGCGCGGGCCTTGTCCATGCAGCGCGAGGATCTCGAACGCGAGGATGACGGCGACTCCCTCGTGGTAGGCCGAGAGTCCGAGATCGCGATGATCATGGATCGCTGGGACCGCGCTCTCGATGGCCAAGATCAATTCGTAGTGCTACGCGGTGAACCCGGCATTGGCAAGTCCACGCTGATAAGGGAAGTGACGCGTCGAGCACGCCAGACAGGCTCTGTGCTGGTGATGCCGATGTACAGCTCACCATTCGCCAGCAATCGCGCGTTTCATCCGATCATCGAGTACTTGCGCGGTTCGGCTATGGGACTTAGCAGCGAATCATCCAACGAAGAGCGCGCGCAAAAGATGCAGGAGCTGCTGGTGCAAGCCGGCCTGGACGTGGAGCGCGCCGCACCGTTGATGGCCATGTTGCTCTCCATCGACGACGCCAGCATCCCCAGCGAAGACGCCGATGCAGAGATGCGCGCTAACATGCTCGCGTGTATGTTGGAAGTCTTCAAAGCCTCTGCCAAGCGTTCACCACTGTTGATGATTCTCGAAGATCTGCACTGGAGCGACCCCTCCACGCTGGAGATCATCGACATGCTGGTCAGCCAGGGTTCGGATACTGGCGTTCTGTGCCTATTTACTACGCGGCCGACACAACACCTGGCCTGGGAAACGCGCTCGAATGTAACGACACTGGAGCTGCGCAGGTTGTCGCGCCGCATGACCGAGAGTCTGGTACAAAAGATTCTAGGCGACTCGGACCTGCCACCCCAATACATAAGTCAGATCGTCAGCGAAACTGACGGGCATCCGTTATTCGCCGAAGAACTGACCAAGGCGATTGCTGAGTCAGCCAGAGCAAACCCGTCAACCGAGGTGACAGAGCTGATATTGCCCAGCACCCTGCAGCAATCCCTGGCGGCCCGCATGGACAATCTGGGTAGCGCCAAACCGGTGTTGCAGCTTTGCTCTCTGCTCGGGCGCCAGTTCGAATATCAAGTGCTCAAAACAGTAAGCAGAACAGAGAACGAAGACGCGCTACAACAGGAACTTCGCGCCCTGGTCAACGCTGAGTTTCTGTTTCAGGAAGGCGCACTGCCAAACTGCAGTTTCACATTCAAGCATATCCTCATGCAGGAGACCGCATACCAGTCAATCCTGAAATCAACACGCAAGCAGCTGCACGCTCAGGTCGCCGAGATCCTGGAACAGCAGTTCCCGGACCAGGCGGAACGTCGCCCCGAGGTCCTGGCGTTCCATTTCGAGGAATCTCAGCAGGCGGAAAAGGCGGTGGGTTACTGGACAGCCTCGTTGCGCCGGGCATTGGACTCCTACGCGCTCGTCGAAGCCAACAGCCTGGCGCAGGACGGCATGCGGGCTTTGCAGCAGATGCCGGAGTCCACACAGCGTGACAGCGCGGAAATCGCCCTGGCCAGTATGCGTGGACGGGCGCTGCTCACCACCAGGGGTTATGCTGATCCGGAAGTTGAACAAGCGTTCGCACGCGCCCTCGATCTGTGCGAGACCATCGGTGACACGCCCCAGCTCTTCCAGCTTGTGGTGGGTTTGTGGATGTATTTTCAGGTACGCGGCGACTACTCCAGAGCCATAAGTCTTGCCAGCCAACTCGTCAGAACCGCCCAGGCGCAAGATTCGCCCACGCAACTGGTGCAGGCGCACTATTGCAGCGGCTCCACCTTGTACTATCAGAACAATTTCTCAGAAAGTCGCAAACACTTTGAGCTTGCCCTGGAATTTGATGAGCAGGAAGGCGATTTCTCGGCTGAGTCCGCCAGCGGCGACGATACCCGCATACACGTGAGATCTGCCTACGCCATGTTGCTATGGCATTTCGGTGAGGTTGAGCGCGCCACGCAGCTGAGCCAGGAGGCGCTGGATATCGCTCGGCAGCAGAATAATCCGTACGGGCTCACCTGGGCACATTTTCAGAACGCATACCTTCTGATTCTGAACAACCAACACGCAGCCGCGATCCCTGATTGCGATATCACGATAGAAATCGCCTACGACAAGGGCTTTGGCTTCTTCCAGCCGCTTGGTGAGTTCCTCAAGCATCTTGGCGAGGTTACGCTCGCCTCACAACCCGACCTCGGCCCCGATCCGGGCATAGAGCTCGCGGAACATATGCAGGACCTGGAGCAGGCGCTGGCGCGCTACAAGCAGATGGGCTGTCGCCTCAGCATCACATTCATGTATCTCTCCATTGCCGACGCCTTGCTCGCGCAAGGCAGGCACGCCGAGGCCAAACAACACCTGGACAACTTTAAACACGACATGAATTCACGTGGAGAGATGTGTTATGCCTCAGAGCTGCCAAGATTGCAGGGGCTGCTGGCGCTCTCACAGGGCGACACCGTAGGCGCCGAAAGCGCCCTTTCCGCGGCTGTTGACATTGCGCGGCAAGCTGGCAGCATCGGACTTGCGCGGCGTGCATTGACTAGTCTAGCAACGCTTTATCGAAATCAAGGCGACCACGACAAAGCAGAAACTTTGCTGGACGAAGTCGAGAAGAACAACCCGGGGAGGGAATCGCTGCAAACCGGCGCATTGTAGGACAGCAACGCGCGGACGATAGCATGGGGGAGCGAATGCGTGGCGATGCAAGACAGGCCAACAAGAAGGTCCTGATCATAAACTGCTACTTTCCGGAAGTACGAGAACCGGTGAAGCGAAGCAATGAAGCGCCCAACACACTTGCGCCCGTATTACTCGCTGGCCACTTTTGTCCACAAAGTTGTGAAACCCGTTTGTACAACGAGGTCAACAGCGGCTTTCTCGAAATCTACAATCCGCAACTCCTGAGCTGGCCCGACATGGTGGTGCTGACAGGGCTGACCGCCGCGTTTGATCGTCTGTTACATATTTCAGCGTACGCCCGCTCCGCCAACCCCAACGTAGTCATTGTCGCTGGAGGACACGGCGTCCGCGCGCTACCAAACTACTCGCGTTCTTTCTTCGACTACCGCTGCCTAGGCGACATCGAAGAAATTCGCGAGGTCATACGAGACGCTTTCGGTCACCAATACGTGGCGCGGGAATTCGCACCGCGTTATGACCTTGCTTATTGGATGAAACGTATTGGCTACGTGGAATCCAGCCGCAACTGCAACTTCCGCTGTAGCTTCTGCAGCCTTACCGGCGTTGGACGTACCTATCAGGTGCAGCCCGCTGACTATCTCGAAAGGCAACTAGACGCCGTCGGAAGAAGGAAAATGGTGTTCTTCGAAGACAATCAATTTGTCGGCGATGGCCAGAAAACATTTCGCCAGCGTATCGACCAGGTACGCAGGCGCCGCGAAGCCGGCCAGTTCAAGTATTGGGGAGGATTTGTCACCGACACATTCTTCTGGGATGAGTCGAACATCCAACTTGCACAGCAGACCGGCTGCCTGTCACTGTTCGTTGGCGTAGAGGCCTTCGACGACGCTACCTGGCTAGATGGCGTCAATAAGGCCCAGAACGCCAGGCACAATCAAATCGAGTTGATTCGCCGCTGTGTCGACGGCGGAGTGCTTTTTCAATACGGCCTGGTATTCGACCCCACCGAACGAACCGTGGCGCAGATGTACCGCGAGATGGACATCATCTGCGACACGCCGGAAATCCCTTTGCCACTGTTCATGTTTACCGCGATCCCATTTCCCGGCACACCGTTGTTTCGCGACCGCATGCGCAAGAACCAGATTCTGCCATACACCAAGATGCGCGACCTGGAGAGTTCCACTCTTTGCCTGCAACCTACGGAGCCCGTTGAAGACGTTGTGCGGTTCATCAAGACCGGCAAGAATTTTCGCGGCTATCGTAAGCGTGCGATCGCTCACCAGGTGGAATTCTTACAGCGCTACGCCCAGGCGCTTTCTTTCGATCAGAAGGTGGTATCCACGCTAAGCGTGGCCGCCATCCTTTTTCCGGGAAAGTTTTCCAGCCCCGGCTCCATGCTGAAAAGAATGCGTCCACGTACGCACATCAGCACTACCGAGCGTCTGGATGACGTGTATACGCCACGACTTTCGGTGCACCGTAAGTACCGTTCCTACTTCGACCCAACAGTAATCGTGGACGCGGGCGGTGAGTTGAACCCGCGCTTGCACGATGACGCCATGGGAGCAGCGCCAGAAGTAGCAGAACGGCCGCTGCGCCTGGTGGAGCCGGTTTCTTGAGCGCGGTGACAGCGCAACACCAGGCTCGCACGAGTGTCGAGCGTTACAAGGTCGGCCTAATGCTGATGGCGCTACATGCCGCTCCGGTCATAGCGCTGATCATGGGCACGAATCACCAGGATTGGATTCTGTTTGCCTGCGTTTACCCGATCCAGGCGATCGGGATAGGCCTCGGTCTGCACAGATATTTTGCGCACCGAAGCTTTAAGACTGGACGCGTGTTCGGCTTTATTCTCGCGCTCTTGTCCTCTTGCACATTCGGCGATCCAGTTGGATTTGCCGGCAAGCACCGGCTGCACCATCTGCACGTCGATACCGACAAGGACGTGCACACACCCCGGCACGGAATATGGTCGTGCTGGATCGGCAGCCTGTTGGACAACGGCTACACCTATGATGAAATTCTGAACAGGGCCCAGGACTGGCAGCAATATCCTGAACTCATGCTGCTGCATCGATATGCAAAAGTCCCGGCGCTGGTGCTGATAACACTGGCCTTTTTGATCGGAGGCTTCAGCATGGCAGCCATTGGCATCTGCCTTGGCGCCGTACTTCTACTGCACCAGACATCCGCGGTGAATTACTTCTCACACAAACGCGGATCCCGGCGCTTCGATCTCCCGGATCAATCCACTAACAATTGGGTCATGGGTGTCCTGGCCTACGGCGAAGGATGGCACAACAACCACCATCGATATCCCAGATCAGCTCGCGCAGGACTGTATTGGTGGGAGATCGACGTGCTCTACTGGCTGATCTGGTGTTTAGCAAAATTAGGGCTCATATGGGACGTGCACCTGCCACCAAACCCGGAAGATGATGACGTCGCCCGCAACAAGGTTCAGACGAGCAAGCAATATGAATATTCGACCACTTTCGAATTATAGCCAGCATAGCGCCTGGTTCAGGTACGTTGGCATCGCGTGCATTGCCTTGTCCGCATTGATTCTCGGCGCCGCAGTCACTGCGGCCCCGGCTGATGAAGCGTCGGCGGCTAATGAAGCGCCCGCGGCTGAGAAACCTCCCGAGTATTGTATGGCCGGGGACTACCAGTCTAGATGCACGGTGGTAGTGTCCGGCGCAGGCAAAACCGGGGTGTACAAGAAGCTCACCGACGCCTTCAACGCAGCGGCGGCGATCGCTGAGGAGCGCTGTGGGATAAGCTGCGGCGATAATCAGACGTGCAAGACCACCTGCGACAAAACCATCCAGTTTGAGCATTGCGAGTCGAGCGGCAGCATTGAAAATCTCCGACGCCTGGGCATGCAACGCTCCGACGGCGAAACCGACGAAGCTAAAAAAGAGGAGAAAGACCCCGCTTGCGTGAGCAAGATTCAATTTGCACTCGTACAGAACTATTTCGCGCATAAAGCCACCAAAGCGCCGTCGCAAGAATTCGAGGGTCAAGAAGCAGGCCTGGACGGCTATAAACGCTTCGAGAACCTGAGAACCGTGTTGCCCATGTACAACGGTTATGTGCAGATCGTCACAACGCAACAAGCCAACGAAAAAGACGACATTAAGAAGCTGAAGGACCTGGCAGACCAAAGAATCTACTTCAGCTCAGACACATCAGTGAGCTACTTTCACGGCCTCGCTGTTTTTGATCGCCACCCAAGCCTGAGCGGCGAGGACCGACCCAATTTGCTGTGCGCCAGAGCATCCGAATATGGCCGCTGCGAGAAAATGGACTTTTCCGTTCTTGAAGGTCTACCACCAAACTCCTGGAAACCAAAGACCGGTGACCAACCGGAGAAACTCCCGTCAAGCGATTTGCTGCTCGCCTGTGGCCACATCGACGCCTATGTAGCGTCGGGAACGCTGAAACCAATGCAGGCAATCGAGTGCGGAGACAAGTCAGTCACGCGCCGACAAGTAATCGTTGATGAGATCATCGTCGACGCACTTTCCAAAGATCTCCCCTATTACCGTAAGGCGCCAAGTCCCGAGGTGCTCAAACAAGACAATTTTGATGCTGCAATGCCGACGGTGACGACCTATCTCGTTTCGTCCAGCAATGTCCCCCCATCAATCGTTAAACGTGTCACGGATCAGCTTTACAGGCATTGGCCAAATTTACAGTTATTGGACGACAAACTGTCACCGATAGAAGAGAACGTTCTGCGCCGGCCAGCCGAATTGCATGAGGGCGCTTTGCTTGCACTGCAGGAAGCAAACGTAATCGGCGAACCAAACCTGCTGACCTGGGCTGCCATCGGGATACTGACCATCGGCCTCGTATTCATGATTCCAAGGGTTTCCTATGACCGCATGGGCGTGGGGCGCCGCGAAGAGCGCTGGCTGAACTGGTTCGCGTGGACTTCCATCGTCGGCAAACTCGTGGTCGTCATTGCAGGCACTATCGTCGTGCTCATCATCGCGTTACGTATCGTACTCTCCCTCGAAGGCGAAGAAGCCATATCCCGCAATGTCGACAACACCCTGCTGGAATTCGACTTTCTCGAAGCCGTTGCCTGGATGTTCACGTTTATTGCATCGGGATATGAGAACGACGTTTTTCCGCTGTCGAACCTGGCGCGCGTGAGCGTCGCTTTTCTGGCTTTTGTCGGCCTGGGTCTACCACTTTGGTTCATCCTCAACGTGGTTGCCGAACACGCCGAACGCGTCCTCGATCGAGACAAAGGCCTTCACGACCAACGTTTGTCAGGCCACACCCTGGTATGTGGATGGAATGAAAAGGCGCCTGGCGTGATCTACACGCTCACGTGTTTTCAGTCACCGCATCGCAGGAAGGTGGTGATCGTGGCGGACATGGATTCGGAGCAACCCGTAAAGGAATGGCGCTTTCACCGCGGTCGGGTGCGGTTCTGCCGCGGCGATGCCTCGATGGGCCGCGTTCTGCAACGCGCCAAGGCGCACCTGGCCGAGAACGCGATTGTCTTAGCCAGCGACGACGATGACGATCAGTCCGGCGTGCTCACCGCACTTGCCGTGCGCAAGCTCAACCCTACCGCATTCATCACCGCGGAGCTGGCTCGCAAATCAGACGAAGATTACTTTACGACCTCAGAAGTCAACAAAATCGTTGATCCTACCGAGATCAGCAATGGCGCAATTACCCTGGCGTGTTTCAGCAGCTACGCCCTGGACTATGCCATGGACGCCTTGTCACCCGACGAAGAAGCGGAATGGTACTCGATGGAGGCGAGCAAGCTGGACCGTCTACTGGCCCGGCAGAATCGCCCCCGCACCGTGGGTGCGTGTATCGAGGCGCTCAGCGAGTTCAACATCAACGTTATTGGCATCGCCAGCCCAACAACAATGGGCAACGCAGACGAGTTCGTCGTTGACGGCACCTACATAGACCCCCTGTACACCACTGGCAGTCTGAGCCAGGAGATATCGGACGATAGCTTCGTCATCTGCGCTGCCAGAAATCTCCTGTCATTCAGACTCGCCCGCACTCGATTCTACCTACGCAGAATCGCCAACCTGATTCCAGGGATAACGTCGCGGCAGCCTTCAAAAGTCGAGGTTAAATCAACTGCAATCTGCACTACAAAGGAACCAGTACTCGACATCCTGATCGTCGGAGGCATGGAAAAGGCGACGCAACTGGCGGAATACATGACACGCAGCATCGGTCGCGAGCCTGATCTGTTGATTGTCGATGGCAGCGAAAGTCTCGGCTCCATGAAAGCAAAACTAGCGGAAGTTCAATCAGACAAACCGTGGACCCATGTGGTGGTGCTGGCGATGCCAGCCCAGGGCCGCTCCAAGCACAGTTCGAGCCGGATAGACGCAAAAACAATTTTGCGCGCGCACTTGATCCAGGACGCTCTCAAACAACGCCAGCTGTCTCCTCTGCTGGTTTCTGAGGTGCTCAACGTCGACAACCGTCAATTGTTCGAAGAAGCCGACATAGACATCGTTGTGCCCACAGCTATCTGCACGGAACGGATTCTCGCCAGAATGGCGGCAGGACGCGGGTTCGTGTCGACCATGCTGACGTCGCTGATATCGCGCGAAGACGGCGTATACCTGACGTCTATCCGGCTGGACGAGAATCACACATTGGTCGGCGAGTACTTCAACGACGTGCTCACCACCTATTTCGAAGACGGTCGCGTGATGGCAGTGTTACCACGCGTCGAGCGCGACCGTTTCGAAAACAGCTTCGACGATTTTGGAACCCATTTCATTATGAATCCCACCGCGCACAACCCTAAGCTCGAAGCGGACGACATCGTGATCGTGCTACGCCATGCATAAAGACAAGGCATCCAACACAATTCCCAACCGCGTTGAGGTTGCCGTTATCGGCGCAGGACCAGGCGGCCTGTATGCAGGCATTGCTTTGCGGAAAGCAGGTATAAACGACTTCATTCTGATTGAAAAAGCAGCAGACGTCGGCGGCACCTGGTGGCACAACCGCTACCCTGGAGCAGAGTGCGACGTGCAGTCTCATCTTTACTCTTACACCTTCGAACCCAAGCTGGATTGGTCCCGGCCCTACGCCGGCCAGGCGGAAATCCTGGAGTACATTCGGCACGTTGCAGACAAATACGAGCTGCGCGAGGACTGCCGATTTGGCACCGAGATCGTCAAAGCCACGTGGGATGAAGAGACAGCACATTGGTGCCTGGAATCCAGCGGTGGTGAGGAAATACGCGCGCCAATAGTGATCAGCGCCATGGGTATGTTCAATGACATCGTCATACCAGATATCGCGGGCATGGACTCCTTCCGGGGCACCTCATTCCACACTGCACGCTGGCCCGAAGACCACGACCTGGGCGATCAAAGAGTTGCCATCATTGGCAGCGCCGCCAGCGCGGTGCAGACAATCCCCGAAATTGCCCCGCAAGTCGCTCATCTGGACATCTACCAACGTACACCCCAGTGGGTGTTGCCCAAAGAGGATGAGCCCTTCAGCGAGCAACAACTATTGGAATTTCGGCAACACCCTGAAACCGTGGCGGCCCACCGCGAGGAGCTATACCGGCAACTGGAAAAAATGATCCTGTTTCAGGACCAGAATATGCTGGCGGCCTCCGAACGGGCAGGCCTTGAGAACATAGCCCTGGTCAACGATCCAGAGCTGCGCAAGCGACTCACGCCAGACATGAACTACGGATGCCGTCGCCCCTTGCTGTCAAATAAGTACTACCCGACTTTCAATCGCGACAACGTTGAACTGGTCGACAGCGAGATTCACCACGTGAGCGCTCACGGCATCGTCGATGTTGATGGCACCTCACGTGCCGCTGATACCATCATCTTCGCTACAGGCTTCGCCACGACACGCTTTCTTTCCTGCATTGAGGTCCGCGGACGTGGCGGTTTGACCATTGACGAGGCCTGGCGCGACGGCGCCCAGGCATATCTGGGCATCACCACCAGCAACTTCCCCAATATGTTCATGCTGTATGGCCCCAATACCAACAATGGATCGTTGATCTACATGTTGGAACTGGAGGTCGACTACATCGTCGCGCACATCTCGCGTATGCGCGCCGAACGCTTAGCGTGGATCGACGTGCGGCCCGCCGCCATGGCCGCGTATAACGAATCCCTGCAACAGGACATCGCCAACATCAGCGTGTGGGGTGCGGATTGCCGTGGCTACTATCGCGCGGAATCCGGCCGCGTGGTCACCCAGCTTCCGTATGACATGACGACTTTTCGCGCCAAGACCCTCGCCCACGACGTCGGCGCGTACGAGTCCGCGTAGGCAAAAAAATCAATCGCCGGTCCAGCGTCGCCAGTACTCGTTGGCCGCGGCATGCTGAGGATGAAACACCCTGACCTCTTCGATCAGGTTGCGCGCCTCGAAGCTCGCACCTTGCTCATACGCTTCGACCGCCGCGTCAACCATCTTGTCGGCCGCTTCACCCATCATTGACAGAGCCTCCGGGTTTTCAGGGTCCGCGTGCAACACCAGGGACAGTTGTCTAACCGCGTTGTTGTCAGCCGGGGTGATGATGGCGCCCCGATCAAGATAGTTTCGCGCTCGTTCCAGGCGTTGCGCAGTTTGCGCATCGGGTCGCGCCCGCACGGGCACCAGGGCCTGGGCAGGTATTTCTGGCGCCGGCTGCGCGGACTCTATGGTTTCAATGACTTCGATGGCTTGCAGCACGTCGCTTGCTACTTCCACTTCAACGTTCGTCGGTATCGCTGCTGTGGACTCCGGCTCTACCACTGGCACCGCTGCGGGAGGCACCGCCGAAATCGGCGCATCCGCTATCGGCACGGGTACATCCGCAATCGGCACGGACACATCTGCTATCGGCTCCGGCGCATCCGCCATCGGCTGGACTTCAGCCGCTGGTGCTTGCACGGCCTGCTGGGTTGGCGGCTCTGAACGTGCATCGAGGTACACCTCGAAGTAAACATAGGGACCCGCCACCAGTAACATCGCCGCAAGCGCAAACAGCCAGTTGGTCGGATTCGACATTCCGGTTCGACGGCGGATACCGCGGCGCGCGCGAACGTTGGCAGTCGATATCGGCCTTGCCTCTTTAACCACCAGCGGTGGCACCTCTACCCTCGCCGACGCAGCAAGCACCGGTGGCTCGGGAACGAGAATGGGCTCCGGTATCAGCGCTATCATTTCCTCTAACACCAGCCGCGCGCTCTCGGCGCCGCGCTGCATTTCGTGGCCAAAATACAGTTCGTTATGCGGGAGAACGACCCTGGTGCCAGGCGGTACCGATATGAGGCCATCTATCACCGATCCGCTGCCCACTTCCCACTCGAGCACATGAGCCTGGCCCACCGCTTCTACCAGCAGCCGACCCTTGTCGTCTACATGAACCCGCAATAAGTTCGCAGTGGACTCTTGTGGATTCAATACCACCAGTCCGCTGGCGTCTTCTCCCACCGACAGTTCCGTCGGCACTTTCAGGCAGATGCCCTCTCCAACGAACACATACCAGCTGGCACTACTCGCGCCGAGCTGTTGCGGTTGATTCATCGTCCGCCTGCCAGCGCATGCCGACCGGTCAGATCGAGATCGATCATTCAATGTTCTCCATTCGATATCGCGCAGCGGCAGCAAGGACTGATGCATTGCATGCTCATGCTCGCGTCCGACACAATACACGTCAATCCCGCAGGCTTACAGTGAGCTCGGGTAAATGGAGCTCTCTGTTGAACAAATTAGTGAACAAAATAGTGAAAAGAATATTGCTGACCCTACTCATTCTCATCGCCGTTGCGGCGGTATTGGTGGGTGGCCTGCTCGCGGCAGGCGTCATTCACACGTCCTCGATCAAGATGATGCTCAATATCCAATACGGCATGCAGGGGGAGCCAGCAAGCGAAGCCCAGGTGCATGGCACGCTACGCGCACCGGATGGGTTTCGCGTTACCCTGTTCGCCCAGGTTCCACAGGCCAGATTGCTTCGTTTCACCGCAGCCGGCGATCTGCTGGTGAGTCGACCACATGCCGGCGACATCGTCTTATTGCGCCCCGACGGCAATTCAGACGGTGTCAGCGACGCAAGCCATACCGTCATCGACAATCTCAACTACCCACATGGCATGGATTTTTATGACGGCTGGCTCTACATCGCAGAACACGATCAGGTCGGCCGCATAAGGTTCGACGATGCGCAGGGCCGGACAATCGGGAAATATCAGCCGATGCTCACGGGATTAACCAGCAATGGCGTTCATTGGAGTAAGACGCTGCGCCTGGGCGCCGATGGACTGTTCTATCTCAGCCAGGGATCGACCTGCAATGTCTGTGAGGAAGTCGATGAGCGGCGCGCAACGATCATGCGCTTTCATCCCGACGGCTCCAGGCCGGAGATTTACGCGACCGGCTTACGCAACAGCATCGGTTTCGACTGGGCGCCCTGGAACGGTGGACTGTTCGCGACAGACAACGGGCGTGATCTCCTCGGCGACGACTTCCCACCCTGCGAACTCAATCTGATTGAACAGGGCCAACATTATGGATGGCCCTACTTTAACGGCGACAACGTTTCAGACCCGGACATGGGAGGTACGCAACCGGCGGGATTGCTCGAGCCGACAGCCCCGGTCTACAAATTCCGCGCGCATACGGCGCCCATCGGCATCAGTTTTTTCGACGACGATCCACCGCCGGGATTCGAACGCGCAGCCCTGGTGGCATTGCACGGCAGTTGGAACCGCAGCGAGCCCGATGGCTACGAAGTGATCTCCCTGCATTGGAGCGTGCAAGGCATCGTGGAACGCGATTTCCTGACAGGCTTTCTCGATGACGGCACAGTACGCGGACGCCCGGTTGATGTTGTGCACGGACCTGAGGGCGCAGTCTACGTCTCTGACGACTACGCAGGTGCGGTCTACAGAATCGCTCCCTGAAATGCCCCGCGCCCGGAGCGCGCAGTCAGGCTTCGCGGATAAGGTCCGTCACGCCATCCCATTCCTCATGGTCGCGCTTCCAGCCTTCGAACAGCTCACGTATCAGCGGCGCATCGCCGTGCAGCTCAACGTAGCATCCCAGGTCCTTGCGACAATCCATGTAGGCCACATAGTCACCCCCCCACAACGTACAGGCCGTTGCATAACCGGCTTCATTGAAACGCTTGATCTCGTCGCTGACATTGCTGACCAGCAGACCTATATGGTGGAAACCATATTCACCCGGTGGGTACATGTCGCGATAGATCGAAGGCGTGTCGTCATGTTGCGCAATAAACTGTATGTGTGCCGGACCTGCCTGGCCGAAGGCATAACTCACGTCCGCTTCAACTGGTTCACCGAGGTAGCGGAAAGTCTCCGCAACATGGTTTCGCACAACCCGGAACGGACCGGCGCCCACCATCTGGTTCCATTTTCTGCACGCTTCATCGATGTCCTCGACAAAATAGGCGTACTGCCAGATCGGATGGCGAATGATACTCATCGTTGCCCTGCTCCCATGACTTAAGCCTCTACAATAACATGCTAATCTTAGCCGAGACTTACTCAAACGGGGGAAGCATGAGTATTGAAAACGGAGCGCGTTTGCTGCGACGTCTGCGCGACGACGGCACGGCCCGGGAGCGGGTGCGCGCCATCGGGAGCGAGACTTTCGAGGAGATCTCTGCTGATCTGGGCGCCTCCTGTACAGCAGCGGAAGTAGTCGCGGCGCTGGCGAGAGAAATCGAAGGTGAACGCTTTCACGAGCCCTATCACGAGGGATAGCTTCGCTATCCCAACAATGCATTCATGCCCACGCCCGCCGCACCATCACCGCAGCTAGGCTGGGTTGGTACCGATCCCGACGCACCTGACGTGCGCGCGCTACGCTCGCACCTGCAGGCGCACAACGGCCTGCCGGGCCTGGAAATACTGGCTCCCCATGAGATACACAGGGCCACGCAGATATTCTATCGCGACGGCTTCGTTGTCGTGCACGATGCATTGAGCGTGCAGCAGCTGCAGTTTCTACGTGAGGGTGTACGGCGGGAGGTGGCGGCCATGCTCGAGCACGATCCTACACGCGGCGGCAATCGGGGATCGCATCGTTACTCTTTCGGCGGCGCCAGTCTTTCCGGACACCTCCTGCATCTGCCCGAATGGGCAATGCTGATCGACCTCCCCATGGTAACCCCAATCATATCCGCGATCTTTGAATCAACCGACTACCACGCACGCGGCGGCGGCGGCGATTTCTGCCTGCCTGGCGCCATCGACTATCAACCGCTGCATTCGGACATGAGCGACCGGCAGGTGTTCCAACGCAAAGATGGCACACCAAAGGTGTTCGGATCATTTCACGACCCATCAGGCAGACTGAACTACCGTGATCTACCCTGTCCGAACGTTACGTGTAACTTCCTGACCGTAGACAGCACCGCCATGAACGGCCCTACGCGCCAGATAGCAGGCACCCAGCAATCGCAGCAACCCATTCCAGGACTCGACGAGGAACCTGAGTGGATGAAGCTCAGTACCATTTGTCCTGCACCCGCGGGCAGCGTGCTGATTCGCGACATCCGCGCCTGGCACGGCGGCACACCCAACGTGTCTGATGAGTTACGCGCAATCCCGAACGTCGAATATTATGCGCCGTGGTTTATAGAGCCGCAGCCCAAATCCATACCACGAGAAATCTTCAATACCTTGTCGGAGCACGGCAAGCACGTGTGCCGCTTTGTCGTGCCAGACCAGGGCGACGTGCTGACGACGGGCTATCGCACAAAGTTCGGCTCTACGCCATTCACGCCAACTTGAGCCCCTCCATTGAGCCCTCTTCGCGCCATGCTTTCATTTTCGCGAAATACGGATTGGATCCCTTACCGTAGCTGCCGTTTTGAATGCTCTTGGGGTTGGGCTGTCCTTCGTTGTTGTAGTAGCCGGGAGTGCAGGAAGCCAGAAAGTCTTCGTTGTAGCGGGACAGAGAAATAATCTCTTCCACCCACTCATCCTCGGCGCCCACCTCTGCCTCCACGGTACTGACATTGCCAGCGGTGCATTCACTGATGATATAGCGGATGTGGCAGGCAGCCTCATCCATCGCGTGAGGAAAGTTGGTGGTAAAGCCAGATTGGGCGTTACTCATGATGAACAGATTAGGAAAACCATGCGCATGCAACCCGTGCAGCGTGCGCACTCCGTCTGCCCACTTGTCACTGAGCTTGATCCCATCACGCCCGGTCAGATCGTATCCTGCACGGCGGGTGTAGTCCGTGCCCACTTCGAAACCAGTGGCGAAGATGATGCAATCCACCTCGTATTCCACGCCGTTGGCGACTATCCCCTGCTCTGTGATGCGTTCAACCCCTCTGCCCTCGGTATCGATTAAATGCACGTTGGGTCGATTGAAAGTCGGAAGGTAGTAGTCGTGAAAACAGGGACGCTTACAGAACTGTCGGTAGTACGGCTTCAACGCCTCTGCGGTTTGCGGGTCTTCGACGATCGCATCCACCCGCGCCCTGACCTGCTCCATTTTTTTGAAATCGGCCAGCTCCATGAGCTTGGGCACTTCTTCCCAGTTGGTATCCTTACCACGGTAGTTCGCCATGGAGATCAGGTTGCGAATGATTTCCGTCCACCCGTCCTGCACCAGATCTTCTTCAATGATGCCGCCGGAGGTGAGCGTATTGAAGTTCTCCATGCGCTCACGCTGCCAACCCGGCTTGAGGCCGGCCACCCATTCCGGATCGGTCGGTCGGTTGTCACGCACGTCTACTGATGATGGCGTGCGCTGAAATACGTAGAGCTCCTTCGCCCCTGCGCCCAGGTGCGGTACGCATTGCACAGCAGTCGCCCCGGTACCGATGATCCCTACACGTTTATCCGCGAGACCATCGAGGTTTCCTTCGGGACCACCACCAGTGTATTCATAATCCCAACGACTCGTATGGAAGGTGTGGCCGCGATAATCGTCTATGCCCGGGATGCCAGGCAGCTTGGGTCGGTTCAACGGGCCATTAGACATCACTACAAACTTAGCGCGCATGGCATCACCCCTGTCCGTGCGGATGATCCAGCGTGTCTCGCCCTCGTCCCACGCAAGGCCGGTCACCTGAGTCTGCAGGCAGGCGTCCCGATAAAGATCGTATTTTTCAGCCAGATTGCGGCTGTGCTGAAGAATCTCAGGAGCGTGGGTGTACTTTTCCTTGGGAACGAAATTCAGCTCCTCACACAACGGCAGATAGATGTACGACTCCGTATCACAGGCCGCACCCGGATAGCGATTCCAATACCAGGTACCGCCGAAGTCCCCGCCTTTTTCTATGATGCGAATGCTCTCGAAGCCCGCCTCGCGCAGGCGCGCCGCGGTGATCAAGCCGCCGAAGCCACCACCGATCAGCGCGATCTCCACTTCGTCCGTCAGGGGCTCGCGCTCTATCACCTCATCGACATAAGGGTCGTCGATGTAGCGACTGAAATCGCCCGCCACCTCCAGGTATTGCTCGTTGCCCTCAGGACGCATGCGCTTGTCGCGCTCTAGACGATACTTTTCCCGTAACGCATCCGGATCGAACGCCAGGTCTTCTGCTTGCGTGGACATCGCACCACCCCTAAATGATTAATACGCGTTTAAATAATGTACGCCGCACTTTACCGTCACCGCATGACCTTCTCAACGCTTGCGCAGCGCAAACACCCATGCGCTAATAACCCCACAACATCAGGGGCGAAGAAGAACGATTATGCGAGGAAGGAACGTATTTCTTGAGAGCCTGCGTGCGCACGGGGTCACGCGCATTTTTGGCAACCCGGGAACGACCGAAAGTCCGCTGCTGGACAGTCTGCTGGACTACCCGGACATCGAATATGTGATGCACCTGCACGAGGGGGTCGCGGTGGGCGCGGCCAATGTCTACGCTCAGGCAACCGCATCCACAGGCGTGGCAAACATGCACGTTGCCCCAGGCCTGGGTAACGCCATCGGTATGATTTATGGCGCGTTGAAAAACAACTCTCCCATGCTGATCACCGCGGGGCAGCAGGATACCCGAGCGCGTTTGCGGGACCCGGTACTCGGGCACGATCTGGTCGCGATGGCGGCTCCGGTAACCAAATGGGCGGTGCAGGTCGAGCGCGCGGATGAAATGGGGCCGATTCTCAATCGGGCTTTCAAGATCGCCAACACAGCGCCATGCGGACCGGTTTTTGTGTCGCTGCCCATCAATGTGATGGAACAGGATACCGACATCGGGCCGACCACTGCAGGCGATTTATCGGTGCAACAACCCATCGCCCAGAGCTCGCTGCAGGCAGCGGTAGACTTGTTAAACGCAGCGCAGCGCCCCGGTATCGTCGCGGGTGACGACGTCGACCGATGCGGCGCCCTGGAGAGTCTGGCGGCGCTGTCGGAAAAGCTCGCAGCACCAGTTCACGTTGAATTGTTATCCGGCAGGTTCGGCTTCCCATCCCAGCACCCGAATTTCCGCGGCCGCTTGGGACCAGACCACGCCGGCATGCAACAGGCGCTGGGCGGCTACGACGTCGTCCTGCTCATCGGCGGACCGTTCTTCGAAGAGATCTGGCACACCGACACCTCGCCCCTGGCGGCAGACGCAAAAGTAATTCAGATCGAGCTCGACGCCAGCCGGCTGGGACACAACATACCATTAACGCTAGGCCTCGCGGGCGACGTGGCGGATGCGCTGCACCGCATCGGCAACGAGATCGAGATCTCTGCAGAGCGCGTGTCCGCATTGAACGAAGTCAATGCGTCGATAGGTGCCCAGACACAGGAGCGACGCACGGCGTTGTGGGATCGCAGTCCTATGACCCCTACCCGAGCGTTGGCGGAACTCGGCAAGGCAGCTCCAGCAGATGCAGTGGTCGCAGACGAGAGTATCACCGCGTCCCTTGATCTTGTCGCGGCATTCGCTTTCGGCCATGGACACACCTACTACGGCGGCCGCGGCGGCGGCATAGGGCAAGGCATCGCCGGCGCGCTGGGCGCTGCGGTAGGCCACCCTGACCGACCGGTCATCTGTGTCAGCGGTGACGGGTCCGCCATGTACAGTATTCAGGCGCTATGGACCGCGGCCCATCACCAACTGAACATTCTCTTCGTCATTCTTTCGAATCGGGAATATCGCGTGCTGAAGCACAATCTGGATCAGTACCGACAACGCTTCGGCGTACCATCAAACAAGCCTTATCCGCATATGAATCTTGCCGAGCCCCAGCTGGGCTTCATTGCGATGGCGCAGGGGATGGGTATACCGGGGCAGACCCTGTCCCACCCGGAAGGCATCGCGGGCGCTGTAATGACCGCACTGCAGACCCCAGGACCATATCTGCTGGAACTGGAAGTGGAAGGCTTGGAAACCAGATAGGAGGCCCTATGGGACAGCTCATCAACGGTGAATGGCACGCTGAGGATCTCCCGCGCAGCAACGCCAGTGGCGAGTTTCAGCGGGTTGATTCCACGTTCAGGGATGCCCTCGGTACGGACAAATTTCCGGCACAGGCCGATCGCTACCATCTGTTCGTGAATGCCGGCTGCCCGTGGGCCTACCGGACGATCCTGTATCGTTCGATCAAGCAGCTTACCGAACTCGTTAGCATATCGTTTACCAGGCCCGCCGCAGGCAGTGAGGGCTGGACGTTCGGCGAGGTCGCGGAACCGCTACTGGGCGCACGTCATATGCACGACGTCTACACAGCGGCCGATGCGAATTTCACCGGCCGTTGCACGGTTCCAGTGCTGTGGGATAAGCAAGCACATACCATCGTCAACAACGAATCCGCTGACATCATTCGCATGTTCAACGACGTTTTCGACGTTTTCCCCGGCGTTGCGCCCACGGACTACTATCCAGTGGATCTAAGACAGGAAATAGATGAACTCAACGAGCGCATATATACCGATATCAACAACGGTGTGTACCGCTGCGGATTCGCGCGCTCCCAAGATGCCTACGACACCGCCTTCGACAGGCTGTTCAATACCCTGGACGAGCTCGACAGCCGTCTGGGAGGACAACGATACCTATGCGGCGACGCCATTACGGAGGCGGATTGGCGCTTGTTCTGTACCCTAGTCAGGTTTGACGTAGCCTACCACGGCCAGTTCCGCTGCAATCGTTCGCGGCTTGTTGAGTTCGACCATTTGTGGCCCTACTGTAGAGACCTCTACCAGACGCCTGGCGTCGCTGACACCGTCGACATCGACGCGATCAAAGGCATCTACTACGGCAGCAGACCACCCGGCATTCTGCCTGGCGGTCCGACAATGGATTTCGCGGCTCCTCACGGTCGCCTTTAAGGAAAGAACATGGAACTAGACGTAGCGCGCGCTGGATTTGACGCCAACCGGCTGGAACAGATCACGGCACACCTCAACGAGAACTACGTTGAGCCGCAAAAAATCGCGGGTTGTCAGGTCGCAGTAGCGCGGCATGGACATCTCGCGTACAGCCGCGGCCTTGGCCTGATGGACATCGAACGCGCGAAGCCCATGGCGGACGATACTATTTTTCGCATCTACTCCATGACCAAGCCAATCACCTCCATTGCCCTCATGCAGTTGTATGAACGCGGCTTGTTCCAGCTCAACGACCCGATCCACCGCGTCATTCCCAGTTGGCGCGACCAGCAGGTTTACGTCGCAGGCAGCGGCGAGAACATGGAGACCAAAGCCCCCGAACAACCCATGACCTTCCGTCATCTTTTGACGCATACGGCTGGACTTTCATACGGCGCGTCCAAACACCCAGCGGACGAGATGTATCGCGCGCACAAAGTGGTTCGCGGCGAAGGAGCTACGCTTGCAACCTTTGTTGACAAACTATCCAACGTGCCCCTGTTCTTCACGCCGGGGAGCCGGTGGATGTACTCCTATGCTACCGACGTGTGCGGGCACCTGGTAGAGGCATTGTCCGGCACCACCCTGGACCGCTATCTGGACGAAAATATATTCCAGCCGCTGGGCATGTCGGATACCGGTTTCAGCGTCGCGCCAGAATCCAGCGCGCGCTTCGCGGCCAACTATGAACGCGGGCGCGACAAGTCATTGAAGTTGATCGACGATCCGGCCGACAGCACCTACCTCAAACACCCCAGCTTCTACTCGGGTGGCGGAGGATTGACCGGCACCACGGCGGATTATCTGCGCTTCTGCGAGATGCTGCGCTGTCAGGGCAAGCTCGATGGCGAACGCATTGTCGGTTCCCGCACGTTGCGCATGATGCGCCAGAACCACCTGCCCGGCGGCAACGACCTCTCATCCCTCGCGTTGGGTGCGTTTTCCGAAACCGCCTACGACGGTGTGGGGTTTGGCCTGGGCTTTGCCATGACCCTCAGCGAGGTGCAAGCAGGCGCGCTGGGCGTAGAAGACTATTACTGGGGGGGCGCCGCATCGACCATTTTCTGGGTGGATCCCGTGGAAGATCTGGTGGTGGTGTTCATGACGCAGCTCATGCCTTCCGCGACCTTCAACTTCCGCGGGCAACTGAAGAACATCATTTACGGCGCCATCGAGGATTGACGGCCCGCCGCGCCGAGCCGCCCGCTTCAGCTCGCCTCGGCGGTCACCGGATCGATCATGCCCTTGACCGGGGTCACTACGGTCGCGGGAAATCCGCTGCGCTCAGCATGCTCATGGATGAGCTGCTCTTCGTCGGCGATGTAGATGCAGAACGTCTTATCGCCCGCGACGTAGGAGTGTTCCCACTGAATGTTCTTGTTCTCGGCTTTCATCGCCGCCAGCACGCTGTTGGATTGTTGTGAGGCTTCGCGCAGGGCATCGCGTTCGGCTGAACCTATTTCCGGTATGTCTCGTTCAATTACGTATCTAGGCATGTTCTTCCCCAATTTGTAGTTTGTGGCTGACGTTATACCTCATCGGCTTCACTTGATGAAATCCGCTGAAGGATGGGCGCGCGGATACTCGCGCAAAAACTTGAAGTAGTGGCCAAGCACGCGATCGGACTTGGTAAGCGTACCGGGTCTGAAATGCATCGAGGTCATGATATCGGTGTCTTCGCCAACAATACTGATCTCAGTAAGCAGGCAGTACTCCAGAAAATCCCGGTCTGCGCTGGGATCATCGGTTTTTTCTACCGCCAACACCATGAAGTTGCGCGTATAGCCAGGCCGCACCAGACCCATCGGCGCCATGAATCCAAACCAACGACCCTCCAATTCGGCACTCTGATAGTAAAGCGCCGTGCCAAACACGCCCACCTGCCATCTGGCGCGGCTACCGGTGTCGAAAAAACCTTCGAATTCATACTGTAGGCTGAAGTCGCTCCATTGCATGGGCGAAGCCTGTTCGTCAAAAGTCACCCGGTGCAAGGTCTTGATGTGCTGTATATCCGGCGTGTTGCAACACTGCACCCAGGGGTCGACCGGCATCAACTCCGGCAGAACGATGGTTTTGATCAGCAGGTTTTCCGTCGGGATTGGAAAATCCGGAATGTCATACAGGGGAGCCTCGCCGTTGAAAGCCCATATGAGCCCATACTTCTCCACGGATGGAAAGACGAACAGGCAGGCATTCGTTGGCGGCGCATCACCGATAGCGGTCTTCTCACACCGGCCGTTACCTGCATACTCCCAGTGATGAAACGCGCAGCGCACGCGATTACCCAACACCTCGCCGGCTTCCAGACTCGCACCCATGTGTGGACAGTAGGCACTGGTCACGTGCGCAAGCCCATCACTACCACGCCACACGACGATACGACCGTCGAGAAAATCGAAACCTTGAATCTGGCCTGGCTCAATATCCGCGCCCAGACAGATCGGAAACCATGATTGAGTAAACAGCCCGTCAGCGCCCTCCGGCGGAATCGGGCGAGCGAGCCGCTCGTTTGGAATGACTGCCTTGCTGGGGCCAGCCTGCTCCCGGGGCGCATCTAAAACCGGCAGCGCGCGAATCGCTTGCGCGAGTTCCGCAGGTACCGCGTCCACGGCACTGGTGGTCGTCGGCGTTGACGCTTTAGTATCCGACATCCTCAGCTCCAAAAACGTTGACTAGCGAGCCACTCCAACGCGGGTCAATTCATTCGACAGTGACGGCACCCGCAGGACACATCATTTCCGCCTGTTCGGCTTGTAGCAAAAGATCGAAGTTATCGCGGTCGACGTCTGCGACCACCACGACACATTTGCCGTTATCCCCGCGTTTGAACACGTCACTCGACATCTCGAAACAACGACCTTGGCCTTCACACTTCGCTAGATCCACTTTCACGCGCATGTTGCTCTCTCCGCATTCGGTACAAGGCATTTAACACCGCCCACGCACGCGAGCGCCTTAGTGGAAAGTGCGTATGCGCGGGGACTTACGCCACGGACCTGGCGAAACCGTATATGGCCCGGATCAGGTCATCATAGACTTCCGGCACGACATCCGGAAAACCCTGGTCGCCTGCATGAGGGGTGCCGTGGCTGGTGCGACCAACCGCAGGCACGCCTGCTGCCGCCAACTTACGAAAGTAGGCCAAGCCCTCATCCCGCAACGGATCCAACTCGTTTACCGAAATGACGTGCGGCGGCAAGCCCTCAAGATCACCTGCCTGCGCATGTAGCGGCCAGGCGAGCGGATCCGTTGCATGGGCGCCGGTGGGGTCGTATACCGTTGCCAGGGCACCCATCATTTCGACATCCAGCATGTAGCCGTTATTTTCCCTGAGCGAGAGCAACTCTGCCGGCGGATTGGCGTACTCCCCGGAAATGTACGGGCACATGGCGAACACACCATCAATCTGCTCCAGCCACCCTTCCTGTTTCGCTTTCAAGGCCGTGGCGATGCACAAATTGCCGCCCCCGGACTCGCCCGCAACAACAATGGACGATATGCCCAGCTCCGCCCTGTTGGCGTGGGCCCACTGCACGCCACTGGCGCAGTCATTCAAACCCGCCGGAAACGGATGGTTGCCCAGGCGTCCACCGCCATTACGAAACTCCACGCCAATAGCAACCATACCCATATTCGCCAGGCTGTCGCGCAAGCGAGTGAAATTGGGGTCTTCGGCTGCCATCATGACCATGCCGCCGCCGTGGGTGTGCACGATGCAGGGCAGCGCACCGTCGCTCGCCACAGGCCGATGGATATACAGCGTGATGTCGTTTGCGTCCACGCCCTTAATGGTCACGGTGGTTCTCGCAACATTATCCAGCACCGGCATCATCGCGAGCATTTGCGGGTGGGCCTGGGCCGCGGCTTCTTCGAATGCCGCGCAATAAGCCAACGCTTCTTCATACGGAGCATCAGGCTCTATCGGATCCAGCCCGGGAGCAAACCCTCCGGTCGCTTCAAGCACTTGAATGATTCTCGGGTCGGCGCGCCGGTCTGTCGCCAACGTCGCCTCCGGGTTGCCAAGTCGTCCGGGCAGATTTTCGTTGAGTCCGCTCATGGTGTTCTCCTGCGTGTTCGCTCGACCATATAGTGAGCGTCGCGCGGATTCAACGGCCCGGGCTTACTCCATTGCAAGCGACGCATAGATGTCTGCGATCCGGTCATCGTCGTAACCCAATACGTCCTTGAGTACGTGAAAATTGTGTTCGCCGAGTAGCGGACCGCCACGCTCTACCACGCCGGGCGTACGCGAGAGTTTCACCCGGGACCCTTCAACCACCAGTTTTTCATGCAGGCCATGGCTCACGGGTACAAAATGTCGCCGGTGCTCAAGCTGAGGATCGCCGGCGCATTCCCGGGAGTTCTGCACGACATGGGCGGCAACGCCGGCATCGAGGAGCAACGACTGTATGTGCGAACCTTCCTGGGCTGCGGTCCATGCGGAGATACACTCGTCCAACTCATCCTGGCGCTGTAACCGGCCGCTAGCAGCAGCCAGCTCTGGGTCCGCTGCCTCGGCGGTCAACTCCATGGTCTCGCACAGGGCTGGCCAAGCCTGATCCGACTGACACGCGATGGCTATCCACCGGTCCTCGCCCTGCGTTGGATATACCCCATGGGGCGCCATGCCGAGATCGCGATTACCCATGCGATGCCATACGTGGTCGTTGATTTCATGGTCCAGCACAGCCGGCGCCAGGAGGTGGATTGCCGCTTCCGCCTGGGACAGATCGACGTGCTGGCCTTCGCCGGTACGGCGGCGATGCTCTAATGCCGCCAGCAGCGACACCAACATGAATTTCGGCGATACGCCGTCCGTATAGGCAAGATACGGACCAGCGGGAGAGCGGTCCTTCCATCCGGTGAGGTCGTAGAAGCCGGTAAGCGCCGCGGCCATGTTGCCATAACCCGGCACCAGGGAGCGCGGCCCGGTTTGTCCCATCAGGCAACTCGACAACATGACGAGCGATGGGTTGATCGTTTTCAACGTGGCGTAGTCCAGACCCCAGGCTTTCATCGCCTTGGGTGAGAAAGATTCGGTCACTACATCTGCCCAGCGCACCAGGTCCAACAGCACCTCGCGACCCACCGGATTGGATGGATCGATGGTCAGGCCAAGTTTTCCCGCATTGAAATTGGCAAATAGAGTGCTGTTTTCCACGCCAGGTTCGGCGTTTACGAATGGGGGCGAACTGCGGGCCGGGTCGAGACGCTCGCTGGATTCTACTTCGATGACCGTTGCGCCATATTCGGCAAGCACCCGGGTAAAGAAAGGCCCCGCTATCACCCACATGAAATCCAATACCTTGAGACCCTGCAGCGGCAATCCTGACGTATGCGCCGCCGGCGTAGACCCCGGTAGATCACGTTCGCCGACCTCAGCCTCGCCCAGGGTGGGCGCCGGATCCAATACCTGCAAAGGCGTCGCCGAGAATTTGGCAAATGCGCCGGGTACCCTGATGCCATCGCCAGACCCGCTTTGCGGCGACAAGCTCTGCCAATAGTCTCGCGCGTGGAAATGCGGTTCACCGAGCAAACCAGCTGTATCCACCGCGGGGGCGATATAGATGCCTCTGCTCAGTCCTTCCTCGAACAGGTCCTGTTGCGTTCGCGGCAGCGTAAAGCGCTCAATCTGACGGCACAGCTCAAAATAAGGCTCAGGGGGGGTCTCGCCGGCGGCCATGGCCAACATCGCCTGGCCCCATTGTTTTTCTACCGTTGCGGCGTCGCAGCAACCGTGTTCGTGTATCCACCGCAGCAAGCGCCGATTGGGCTCATCAAAGGCGGGTCCGAACATCAGCGTGATGGCGACATAGCCGTCCTGGCAGGGCCACGTCAGCTTTAGCGGATATAGACCGCGCAACCCGCCGGCCTCACGCTGTATCTCCGGTCCGCCGTCGTTATGCACGACCAGATTCGCAGCCAGCGTAGCCTGGGCGCTCGAGGCTTGCGCGGATACGTCTACGAGCTGTCCGAGTCCACTGCGATGGCGCTCGTGCAAGGCGATGAGCGCCCCCCCGGCGGCGTCTACTCCAGCGTGCAGGAATGACTGTGGCACGCTGGTGCGCACCGGCGCGCGGTCTGCATCGCCAGACAGGATATGCGCGCCGCTCGCCGCCCACACGGTCAAATCCGTGGCGCTCCAGTCTGCCTTCGGGCCTGCACTGCCAAAGGGCGTTATGCATACCATGATCAAACCCGGATTGAGCTTCGACAGGGCCTCGTACCCCAACCCGAGACGTTCTGCCCGTGCATCGGGCCAAGGAGCGATGAGGAAATCGGTCTGGGCCACCATGTCCAGAAACCGCTCGCGACCGGCACTGCTCTCGATGTCCAGCTCCACGCTGCGCTTACCGCGTGCATAGGCTTGCCACCACAGGCTCGAGCCGGCTTTCCGATTAACCAGCGGCGGCGCCTGTCGCGCCGGCGAGCCGCCGGGCGGTTCCACCGCGATCACTTCACAGTCGAGATGCGCCAGCACATATCCACAGAACATCCCCTGCTCTGCACAAACATCCAGCGCCCGATAGCCGTTAAGCATCTTGCTGCACCCGCATTACCCCATCCGATGTCGTTCGAGGACCGAGTATGGAAGCAACCGCAAGCAGCGTCGATATCCAATCCTGCGCCCACTCGTGGCATTATCTACACGATGGTAAATTTCCGGTCGAAGTAGATCAGGAGGGAGATACGATGGAAGCTCAACTAAAACCCGCCGCACATCGACAAACGCGCTATCGCGCATCATCGCGCCTGGATCCGCCCGAGGTACTGGCGCTACCACAACCCGCAGGCGACATCGAACAAGCCAAACAGGATCTGTCTGAGTACGGGCTGTGTTTTCTGGCCGATGCGCTCCCTTCCAACGAGCTGGACCGCTTACGAACCGCGCTGGATCTGCAAGCCAATGCGGAAAGAGCTCTGGGTGAGCTTGCGCCGGTGGGAGCGATGGACAATCAGCAACTGCTGTCGAACATGGTCAATAAGGGCACACTGTTCACGGATCTGGTGGAACGCGACGAAGTAGATGAACTGGCTGGCTTTCTGCTGGGCAAGGATTTTCTAATCTCCAGCATCACCGCAGGCGTGTTTCACGGTCCCACCGACGAACCCCAGGTCCTGCATCGCGACCAGGGCCAGGTACCCGCCACGGCTGACTTCCCTGCCCTGTGCAATATGTTCTGGATACTGGATGACTTTCGTCCCGAATACGGCAGCACCTGGGTGGTGCCCGGCAGCCACCGGTGGCCACCCGAATACCAGATAGATCCACCGCCCCGCGAATTGGCCTGCCAGATCACCGCGCCTGCCGGAACTCTGTTCGCCTTCGATGCGCGCATCTGGCACGGCTACGGCGCCAATACCACCGGCGCATCCCGCCGCCACGTGAGCAATTTTCTGTGCCTGCCGTGGATTCGCCAACAGGAGAACTGGGGCGTGACCTGCCTGCAGAGCACCCTCGACAACGCCAGCCCCAAGCTGCGCCGGCGCCTGGGCATGCGCACCTACGGCACCCTCGGCGGTATGAACGGCACCGCCACCAAAGCCCAGCGACGCAGTCTGGGAAACTATGATGTGGAGATTCCCGAATACATCATCGGCGAAGGTGGCAGTTTGCACCCTGTACATCGAACCAACGAACGCAACCATGAAACTTAAGCTGGGTCTGATTCTGGCCGGGGTGCTGGTAGTGAGCCTCATCGGCTTTACCGCAGTTTGTCCCTGTGGACCAATGCCTGGCGCTTACCTGTTCGGGACAGTCGAGCCAGAGCCGGTAGAAAACTGGAGCTTCGCCAATGATGTGCCGCTATGCCAGATGGAGATCAGAACCTGGCGTCCGCACTCGATTAATTTGAACTGCATGTCCGCTGACGGAATCCTGTACGTAAGCTGCTCGGGTTGTGCAGAGAAGTACTGGTCCAACCAGGCCCTGGCATCCCAGAGCGGCCGCATTCGAATGGGCGATAGCGTTTATCCGGTGACGCTCAGGCGCGTCACCGACACCGATGAACTAGAGCTCGCATGGTCCGCCAGGCTATCCAAGCTCGGCATGGAGCGCACCACCCCGCGGCCAGCACACTGGTGGTCTTTCCACCTAACGTCGCGCTGAGCTACACCAGGCTACTTACGATAGGTTTTTGAGAGCTCGATAACCGGGTCAAGTAAAGACAGATCGCCGGCATCCACGGTATTGCCCCTGGGAAACGGTGGTCCGGTGGCCAGGCCGAGCCCTGCGAGCACGCTGTCCTGCTGGTAGTAGCAGCTATAGACGTGAAACAACAATCCTTCGAACAATTCGGTTTGCGTAGAACTCACGCCCTGCAAAATCTCATAGCGCTCGGCATAAGACAGAAGCGCAAAGCCCTCATCTAACAGGTCTAACAGCGCCTGTAAGGCAGGCACGAAATCGCCTTCGGTGGCGTGCAGATAGCTGATCAGGTCCAGCTCGCCAGCGCTGGGCATGGCGCCATCATCACTGGCCGGCAGCATGGCGTCCAGCAGCGCAGAGAGATTCTGTTGCTGTTGGGACGACAACGGATGATCCGTCGCAATTACGTTTTTTGTATCGTCGCTCATGGCCATCAATCAAACAGGTTCGCTAGATTCTTCTTCATTGTATCTCCCACATACAGCGCCAGCGCCTGAATGGTGCTGGTCGGGTTAACGCCGCCGGAGGTGACAAAGATACTGCCGTCCACGATGAACAGGTTCTTCACGTCGTGGCTACGCCCCCAGGAATTGACTACCGAGTCTTCGGGGTTGTCGCCCATACGCGCTGTGCCCAGCAGATGCCAACCGGCGTCGGTTAACAGCTCCGTCGTGTTGGTCTCGATGGCGCCTGCTGCCTGCATGACTTCTTCCGCCCGAGCCAATCCGTGCGCCAGCATTTTGCGGCTGTTGTCACTAACCGTGTAGTTGATTTTCGGCGCCGGAATGCCGTCCGCGTCGACAAGCTCCGGGTCAAGGGTCACCGTATTGTGTTCTTCAGGAAGGTCTTCGCACAACACGCCAATGGAGGCGACGTGATCAAAACGCTTTGCAAATGCCTCGTGGTGGCCCGCGCCCCAGGGAATCTTGCCTGTGTGATGCCCCTGCAACGCGGTCACCAACGGGCCGGAGCCGCGCGTGATCTGCATGTTGTAGCCGCGCACGAAGCCGCGGGACAGATCTGTTTCATAAAATTCCTTGGACAGAATGCAACAACCCGCGGGACCTTTATGGCTGTCCAGGCGTTCTGCAAATACGCCTTGCACAAATCCCATCGGGTGGAACATCAGATTCTTGCCCACCATGCCACTGCTGTTGGCCAGACCGTCAGGGAACTGATCGGATGTGGAATTCAGTAGGATTCGAGGCGTGCCAACACCATTGCAGGCCATGACGATGACTTCCGCGCTCTGGAACCGTTCCGCGCCGTCGGCATCGTAATAGATGACACCGTCCGCCATGCCTTGATCGTTAACGGTAATTTCTCGCACCCGGCAACGGGTTCTCAATTCAACACCGGCGCGTATCGCCTCAGGCCAATAGGTAATGTCGACGCTGGACTTAGCGCCCTGGGAGCATCCCGTCAGACACGGTCCGAGATTCAAGCATTGATCGCGTCCTTCGTAAGGCCTGGAGATAATCGCGCTATCGGAAGGCCACCAGTGCCAGCCCAGCTCGTTGTAGCCCCGCGCAACCGTTTCGCCAACCAGTCCCAGCGGTATCGGCGGCAAAGGCGGCTGCTTCGGCGGGTACATAGGGTCGCCCGCAAGTCCCGACACGCCCATCATGCGATCATTCCGAGAAAAGAAGGGTTCCAGCTGCTCGTAGTCCACGGGCCAATCCTGCGCCACCCCATCCAGAGACTTTACTTTGAAATCTGACGGGTGCAGGCGCGGAAAGTGTGCCGCGTAGAGAATGGTCCCACCGCCTACGCCATTGAAGTTGACCGGATTGATCGGGGTCTCTTCGGTATTGATCGGGTAATCCGCATCAGCGGCGCGCACGTTTGGGTTGATGTGGTAGGGGCCGAACTGCTGGCTCTCCCAATCGCTGCGGGTACTGGGGTACTCAGACGAGTTGGTCCAATCGCCCTGTTCCAGGCACACGATGCGCATGCGCGTTTCAGCAAGGCTCCACGCTACTGCCGCCCCGGAGGCGCCGGCCCCTATTATCAGAACATCAACTGGATCGTCGTCTCGCTCCATTCCTATTGCCCCACATATCTGTCAATCCAATCGTGGAAGTGTTGCACGCGGATTTCGTCGTCATTCAACCAGGCCTCGCTGAAGCCTCTGGATTTCATGCCTTGTTGCACATCACGAATAAAATGGATGTCCTGATCAATGGTAATTGTCATGGTTTTATCCCCGGCGATGATGTCGTCCTGGGTGAACTCATCATGCTCGGGGCGCTGCCAGTTTTCTGGCAGCAACTCCTGATCCAGATTGAACGAGAGGTTGGCGCTGTCCTGCACGGCCTTGCTGGGAGGCATACGCAATGACAGCTTGTCCCAATAGCTCTTGTTAGGATCCGTCGCATGTGGCCGCGAGCGCAGTATCCAGAACTCTTCAGGTTGCAGCACTAGAATAGAATTGGGGAAAATATTGTACTGCACGATGTCCGAGAGCTGCGTGTCGGACAACTTGTCATAGTTGTAGCCCAGGGCGGGGCCAAGCTCGCGTTTCTTGACCTGAATATCTTTGCGTACTTCCAGCACGCGGCCCTTGTAGTCCTCGCGATCCATTCCCAGGGCCTGCATCTGCGCCCACATGGTCGGTGGAACGTCCTCGGGAATGGGCAAATTAGTGTTGACCGTAAAGCCGTCGATCAGCACTCGGGTGTGGCCGTAGTCGAAGGTCTCGTTGATAGCTGCCGGACAGTCAAATATGAGTTCGTGCTGCGGATGGATATGCTCGACGTGATACAACTCACCGAAATTGTCGAAAACCGCTTTCCAATTGCAATCCAGCCGTACCGTCTGATCTTCCAACAAACGCATGTCTTCGGAACGGTATGGCTCCACCATGTCCATGATCGGCCCTAAAAACTCCTCGAGGCTTGGGGCCTGGGGATCCATGCAGATCCAGATCATGCCTGCCCAGTCCTGCACGCGAACCTGTTTCAACGACAAGCTTTCACAGGGCAGGCCGCGGCTGAAACGGTCTGCATCCGGCGCGTGCTGGAAGGAGCCGTCATTGCCATAGCGCCAGGCGTGATATGGACAGGTATAACTCTGCATGGCGCCACGGTCAGTATTCAACAGGCGCGCGCCGCGATGCTGGCACACGTTGTAAAACGCGCTCAGCTTCCCCTCGGAAGATCGCGATACGATGATGGATTCGGGTTCGAGATCGAATACAAAAAAGTCATCGGGCTCCGCAACATCTTGAGCGAGGCCAGCAAGCAGCCAGGTTTTGGGCCAGATGGCGCGCCATTCGGTTGCCATGAAATCGGCCGAGAGATAGCGGTCCGCGGTGATGCGCGCGCCGGGCGGCTGCGTCATGTGTCTGGTTTCGGGCGTGGTCTGTTCTGCCATGTCTAACCTCCGAAAAGTTGCCTGAAGTCCTGATGGGGCGTTTCTTGCCGCCTCAGAGCGATGCCAGTTGGCCGCCATCTAATGGTAGCGCATGGCCGTTTATCATGCTGCCTGCCTGGCTACACAGGAATACCACAGTCTGCGCTATGTCGTCGACGTCGACCAACTGGGCGGTTGGATTGAGACTGCCCAGAAAAGCGCTGCGCGCCTCTTCATCGGCGCCGAACCGCGCAAGTGCCGGCGCCGTTGCTTCAGTCAATGTCGGCCCCGGGCAAACCGCATTGATGCGAACCGGAGTATGGGCATACTCCACCGCAGCTTGTCGGGTGAGGCCAATGATGCCGTGTTTCACAGCTGTGTAGCCCGCGCCAGAAGCAGCGGAGCCGCGAGACCCAACAGTAGAGGCATTGTTGATGATGGCGAAATGCTCACCGGCTTGATCGAGCATCACCTTCAGTTCATGCCGCATACAGTAGTAAACCCCGGTCAGGCCCACTGCGACGTGTTCATGCCACAAGTCGTCCTGGTAGTCAGCCAGGGCCGGTTCGGCACGAAATATGCCGGCGTTGTTGAATGCAAAGTCCAGCGAACCAAAATGCTCGACGGCGCGTCGTACTGCCGCGGCGACGTCCCCCTCCCGGGTCACGTCCGTGGGTACGAATATCGCCTGGCCGCCTTGGCTGGTAACTTCATCCACCAACGCTTCGCCAACGTCCACGCGGCGACCACAAGCCACCACTCTGGCGCCGACCCGAGCGCACGCCACCGCGGTGGCTCTGCCGATGCCGGACGTCGCTCCGGTGATTAATATGGTGCGGCCCTGCAAGTTCAGGGTCCCACGCTACGCCCACTGGACGGACGGTCGAAATGGCCCTGGCGAAATGCGGCAAAATCTATGTCCATGGGCTCTACCGCGCGACTGTGAGTACCTTCATGCACGCACACGCGGTCTTTGATGCGCCATTCGTCGCCGCGTTTCTCATAACTGTCCAGATAGCGGCCGTGCCAAGTGTCGAGCACATCACTGTCTGCCCGAAACAGATATGTCACGTTGTAGATCTCGCCCCGGGCGTTGACGCCGTCACTGTCCAGCACAATGTGATGATTTAGCACACAATGACTGGTTGAGCGCCATTTCAAATGCGCGTGCATACACATGTCAGAAAACTCCATGGCGTTGCCCACGAACGTGCCATGATCGTCGCTGGCGTCGGGCCAGTACGCCGACTTCATGAGATCCACGTCGAGTCGGTCGACGCCGCGGCAGTAACGCTCCGCGCAATCCCGAATGCATTGAATGTCCGAAAGCTGTTGCACGCTATAACCCATACTTTGCTCCCCTGCCGTGAGTTTCTGACTATCTCTTAAGCCTACACCACGTGATAGGCTTTCTCACATGGATGACGAGTCACCTAACGAGCTGCCCAGTCATTGGTTTGACAGAGCAGACTCTTCCGCGGACGAAGGGTTCTACGCGACACCACGCTTCGTCGCGCACATCGATCAGGCCACCATCGACGCCCTCACAGCGTACTATCTTGAGTTCATACCACCGGACGCACGGGTGCTTGATCTGATGTCGTCGTGGATTTCGCATCTACCCGAGGGCCTGCCCCTGACGCGGCTCGCTGGCCTGGGCATGAACGAAGCGGAACTGCAGCGCAATGAACAGCTATCAGACTGGTGCGTGCACAACCTGAATGACAATCCGCAACTGCCTTACGCGCCGCACACCTTTGAAAGGGTAGTCATCGCCGTGTCTATTCAATACCTCGTTCGCCCCCTGGAGGTCATGGCTTCAGTGCGCAACACCCTGCAGCCGGGCGGAAAGATCTGCATCGCCATGTCGCATCGCCTGTTTCCCACTAAAGCCATCGCGGCTTTTCAATATGCATCGCCGGAGGACCGAATGCGCCTCGTGAGTTATTACCTGGAACACAGCGGCTTTGAAGCCATCGAGGTGCACGATCGATCGCCCCAGGGCGCGGATCCTCTGTGGCTCGTAACAGGCTCGACACCGCACCCCCTACTTTAATAGGATGGTAGGCCAACATTTTGTTGCAGGGGGGCGCCTATGAGCGCGCTACGCATCGTTCTTCAGATTGTGGGCATCCTGGTCCTGATACTCGCTGTTACGATCATCACTCTGCGTATCGACAATCAGGACGCGGACGGCCCATCCATTCTTTTCCCCGGCGGAGAACTGGTCTCAGGTGAAATGCACACAGGACCTGAACCGGACTGGCGCTTTACCGACGACATTCCAACAATCGAGTTACAACTGGTCGACCCCCTGAGCTCGCGCACGATTTTCGTGATGGAGAGTGAAGGAAAAGTCTACGTTCCCTCGGGTTACATGCGCTCGACCCTGGGACGTATCTGGAAGGATTGGGCTTTTCAGGCGGATGCAGGAGATGGTCTGGCGGTTGCCCGCATCGACGGCGTACGCTACGAGCGACAACTGATTCGGGTCAAGGACGGCCCTGCCATAGACGGCGTTGTGGCTAAGCTTGCGCAAAAATATGGTCCTGGCGCCACGCGGCAAGCGGTCGAAGATGGCGATCTGTGGATTTTTGAAATGGCACCAAGAGGCTCGTAAACCAATGACCATGAAGAACTATCTGTTGCTGTGCGCACTCATCACCGTCGTAGTGGTCGTCGGCGTCCTATACATCCCGGGCCTTTCCGACACGATCGAACAGGTGCTGCTGACTTTCCTCGCAACCAACGCACGTTAGACCTTGCCTATGAACAACATTACCGTCACGCCTATCGAAGCAAAAACTTTCGGCGCCGTTGTCACCGGCGTCAAACTCCCTGAGCTTACCGAAGTCGACTTCGCCAGCATCAAGGCGGCCTTTCTCGAATACGGTTTCCTGGTCTTTCCGGACCAGTTTTTGAGCGATGAGGAAAACATCGAGTTCGGCAAACGTTTCGGCGAATTGGAATTTGGCGCCCTGGCAATGGCGAACCAGGACAAGCAGGAAGACGGCAGCTACGGCGAAGTGTTCAGCCTGGAAACCCAGCGCATGCGCACGAACGTTGGCAATGAGGCCTGGCATACAGATTCGACCTATTGGCCCATCAGCAGCAAGTGCGCCATGCTCTCGGCGGTCATCGTGCCCGACAAAGACGGCGAAACCGAGCTTGCGGACATGCGCGCGGGATACGCAGCCCTGGATCAGGAGACGCGCGATCGCATAGAACACCTCAGCGCGTATCACTCTACGCAATTTTCCCAGGCCAACGACGTCGGTGATTTTCCGCCCACCAAGCAAGGCACCATTTACCACGGCGAGGCGTATTTACGGCCACTGGTGAAAACTCACCCGGAAACAGGCGTGAAAAATCTGTTTGTGGGTAGACACGCGTTCGGCATTCCCGGACTGCGCCGCGAGGAAAGCCGCGCCCTGCTCAGAGACCTGGTCGAGTTCGTGGTCGCGGATCCTGCCCGCGTATACACGCACAAATGGCGGGCTGGCGATACCCTCATCTGGGACAATAGAGCACTGCTGCATCGGGCGCGGCCGTATGATTACGCCGAACCGAGGGTTCTGACCGGAACCCGGGTCGCCGGCGATCCGGAATCGGAATTGGCCTACTACCCGACCGATCCGCCGGCCCAGGCAGGACGCGAAGCATTGCTTGCCGAGCTCGAGGCACTCCGGCACGAGTCACAAGGCAAGATGTTCGAGGCAGGCCCTACCGCCGACGATCCCACATTCGTGATACCCAGTACCCCTCAATAGGGTAGGTTCTAACGGGCCTGCAACGACAATACGTGGCGGGCGAGCGCCTGCATGCGCGCTTGCACTTCATTCTCCGAGCGCTCCACTTCGCGAAACGCCCAGCCCCACACCGGCATGTCCTGTGAGCCATGCGCCGCGCGCTGACCACGACCATCTATGATCTCGATGAGGTCCAGTTCATTCCGCACCTGGACCGCACGCAAATCCGGCACACTGCGCACGAGCAATGCAGCAAACGGACCGTCGCCTCTGCCCTCCTCGCCATGACAGACCGCGCAATGGCCCTGGTACAAGGCAGCCCCGTCGTAAACAACCGTGGGTTCAGGCTGGGCAGATTGGCACCCGACCAACGCTATCGCGACACAAGCGATTGACGCCAAACGAATCGACCTTCTCACGCTGCCTCCATTGTGTATCAGTCCGACAATCTAACCGCAGTGTGTGGCGCGTGTCGTTAAGGTCATTCCCTTAGGCCTCGTTGCCCGCCGACACACGGCCTGGTATCTCTCATTGTCTTTAGGTCTGAACTGGCTCCAAGGTTCGGCGAGAAAAAAAACCGTCACGGTTGACGGTTGCGCGAACACGTGTTCTTCTTCGCGCGCAACACAACCTGGAGAGGGATCAATGTTGAGAAGCGCCATTCAAGCCATCGGCTCATGCGCGGCGATTGCCTTAGCGCTGGGGACATTCGCCCCAGCAACCGTTCTCGCGGCGGAAGACACGTTCGCGATTGAAGAAATGGTCGTCACCGCCCGTAAACGGGACGAGCAGTTACAGGATGTCCCCATCGCGGTAACCGCCTTCGATGCAACGCAAATCGAAGACATGTACGGCAACAACCTGGGGGAATTTTCCAAACACACGCCTAACGTGATTCTCGCGCGCCAGCCTTATGCAGGCAACGCGCTGTTCGGCGGTATGCGCGGTATCGTGTTCGGCGACCTTGAGAAGAGTTTCGACCCGGCGGTCGGAGTAGTCGTCGACGGCGTCGCCCTGGTCAACAACACGGGCGCTCTCATAGATACATTCGATCTGGAATCCGCGGAAATTCTGCGCGGCCCGCAGGGGACACTGTTCGGGCGCAACACCATTGCAGGCGTGGTTAATCTGCGCCGCTCCCGCCCCACGGGAGAATTCGGGCTGAAGACTCAGCTGCGCTACGGATCTCACGAAGAAACAGACGTAAAAGCAGTACTCAACTTTGGTGTGACCGACACGTTAGCTGTGAAAGTGGCCGCGTTCATGGACAAAGGCGATGGATTTCAAGAGGAAGCAGAATTCGACCTGGCGACAGGCACGATACGCGGCACCGGTGACGATATAGACGGCGAAGACACCATCAGCGTATATACCAGCTTACTTTGGGAGCCAACCGAAAATTTTGATGCGCTTCTGACGCTGGAGTGGAGCGACGACGAATCTGTGCTGGCTACGCCAACCAATCTTACGATGCCCAACATCGGGCCGCTCTGGGACTCGATTACCGGGGCTATGTTTGCTGGGTTGGGGGCTGGTGACCCTTCCGCCGTTGGTGTGGCGCTAGGAACCACCCTCGCTCTTGGCGGTAACTTCTGCGACGTCTATGGCACAACGTTGGCGCCGCTCGCGACTGTCAGTGGTAATCCAACGGTTCGTGACATCGCCTGCGGCACCCAGGGTTACCTCGTCGGCGAGAGCAACGGCTACGAGTATTCCTACAGTGCGCAGCAGTTCATTAATGAAGTGGAAACCAAGGGTGCGATACTCGAGCTGAACTGGGACCTCGAAAATCTTTCGATCACATCCGTTACCGGCTATCGGGATATCGAGGAGATTCTGGACGAAGATAACCTCGGCGCGCCGGTCTTCATTTTCAATCCGGTACGGCCCCAGGAATCCGATCAGATCAGCACCGAACTCACGATCAGTAGTGCGTTCGACGGAGACCTCAACTTCCAGGCCGGCATATACTACGTACAGTCTGAATACGAGATCACCCAATCGGTCTACGTATTCGGCAACAAGGACGATGGCATCAGCATGGCGTCACCCGACGGGGATGCAGGACAGGAACTCGAAGCCTATGCCGTTTTCGGCGAGTTTTACTGGGACCTCACCGATTCAACCCGCCTCACCTTGGGCGGCCGCTACACCCGGGAAACCAAGGACTTCTGGATACACCAACGCGTATCAGGCGACGCCGGATTCAATCTACCGCCCACCTGGGGATGTGGCGATTTGAGTAGCAGTCAGCAAGCATCATCAGACGCATCTACCGATGCCTGGATTGCAGCAGCCCCCGACCCCGCAACGGAACAATTCAGAATTGCGGCTACGACCTGTGCCGATAGTGACGGTGGAGAGACGTGGAGTGAGTTTACCCCACGCATATCCATCGACCATCACTTCAGCGATTCCATCATGGCCTACTTGTCCTGGTCGCGAGGATTCCGCTCAGGCGGTTGGAACGGACGTGCAACCACGCCCAATTCCATCGGACCGTACGATCCTGAGACCGTGGACAACTACGAAGTCGGCTTGCGCTCTACTTTGTTCGACAGCCGTCTGCAATTCAACGCGACCATTTTCAGGGCCGAATACGAAGACAAGCACGAGAGCGACATCTTCGCGTTTGGCACCTCGACCGAGACGATCGTCAACAACGCCGCGGAAGCGACCATTGACGGATTCGAGATCGAGGCACGCTTTGTGCCCACAGACCGCCTCCAGTTCCGCCTCGCTGTGGGACATACGGACGGTGAATACGAAGAGTTTATCCGTGGCGGTCAGGACGTTTCCGACGTGCTCGACTTCGGATTTGCGCCAGAGTGGAACTACAACGTCGGCATAGACTACATCCAACCGATCGGCGATCTCGGCATGCTGATATTCAATGGCAACTACGCCTGGGCGGACGAGACCACGGGTAATTTCGGCGAACCGGATGCGCTGGGACTGGGTCGAAACGAGTTTGATGATCGCGGGGTATCTGATTTTTCCATCACATGGGATCACCCGCAGTTCAGAATTGGGGCCTTCGTCAAGGACGCCTTCCACAGTGACAACTACCTGGCGACTTCTGTCGACGTCGAGGTGTTCTTTTTCGGCGCCGTAGCGCCGGGTCGCACATGGGGCATTGAATTGACCAAGGAGTTCTAGAGGGCCCCTTGCCAGCTCATACGAGCAGGTCAGCAATGGCCTGCTCGCTGTTTCCAGACGTTTTTCTTTCCTGACACTTACCCTTTATCTGTCCAAGTCGGTCCCGTTCCAGCTTCCCCCAGGCTGCTAATTGGTTGAAACTAGTCTGTCCAAGTGTGGAGGACGCTCATGCTCAATCAAGACAATTACGAAACCATGGACATCGATCGCCGCGAAAACGGCATTGTGGTGGTTACGCTGAACCGCCCGGATCGGCTGAATGCCATCAACGGAACCTTGCATGCCGAGCTGGCCAGATTCAGCCGGGATTTTGCGGACGACCGGGACCTGCGAGTGCTGGTGCTGACCGGCGCAGGCAGGGCGTTCTCAGCGGGTGGCGACTTCAGCCCGGGCGATGCCATCGGCTCAAACCCCAACGGCCCCAACTTGTGGGTGGAAGCCAGGCAGATTGTCGACCACCTGTTGGCCTGCGAGAAGCCGCTGATCTCTGCAGTCAACGGCTACGCCATGGGATTAGGCGCTAACGTGGCACTCCTGTGTGACGTGGTGGTGGCAGGTCCAAATACCGTATTCGCCGACACTCACGTCAATATGGGCATCGGCGCCGGCGATGGCGGACAACTGATCTGGCCGTTTCTCATCGGCGTGAATCGCGCCAAGTACTACCTGATGACCGGCGACCGTGTGACGGGCAAAGAAGCTGTTGAGATGGGCCTGGCGAATTTCTATGTCGATGACAAAGACGAGGTGCTACCCAAGGCGTTGGAGGTTGCAGAGCGTCTCGCGGCGGGTGCACCCAAGGCGATTTCCGCCTCCAAAATGGCGGTAAACGCCTATCTGCGTTCCATAGCGAGCGTAGTTATGCCCATCTGCCTGCAGCACGAAGAGTTGACCATGCAGACCGAGGACCATCGCGAAGCCGTGGCCGCGTTTCAGGAAAAACGCCCGCCCAGCTTCACAGGCAAATGAGAAACCCCGGGAGTTAACACATGACCTCTCTACTTTTGTATCACTCCCCACGGGCGTGCTCGCGCGTGACCTTGAATGCACTGGAAGGATCATCACCGAAAACGCATCGATCCTGATATATCTGGACGCCACGAACCCCGCAGCCAACCTGCTACCGAAAGCGCAAGACGAAATCACCAGGGCCCAGGTGTATTCAGACCTGATGTGGTGTACGGGAACCGTGCATCCCATGGTCCGGCAGGTACGCATGCCCGTATTCTGGCTGTGCACAAGCGCGCGAACAGACGGCTGCACAGGCAGCCGGGATCATGTTTCGCTAACGCTTCATTGTTTGGCGATCGTTCTTGGCAGCAGCTTACGAACCGTTGCGGCAAGTTGGGCCGCAGCGCTCGAAGCCTCGAGCCGAGCGCTGATATGTCCATCTGGCCGCACCAGCAGCACCTGCCCTATTGGAAACAAAGCGGCAAACTGTTCGTCCGCGGGGACAACTGGCTGCCCGTCCCCGACCCGCACGAGTTGCATGGGGTAGCCGTCGCGGACCAGTTCAGCGACGGCAGTGTCCAGCTGCGAATCCGCGTCGGTTGCAGCCAATACCAGCAAGCCATCGTAGACCACCAGATCCAGCGTGGAGATGCGCTCGCCCGCGCGCGTTAGGACGGCATGTGGTAAGCGCGCGCCTGGCGTGGTCGAGGGTTCATAATTGGATACCGGATCGGTTGGCTGCGGGGGCAGCCCGTCGCTAACTACGGCTTTCGAGCTGTAGCAAAGACCCAGGTCCAGACCAGACATGTCGAAGTGGGGCGCTTGTGCGTCAATCGCTGCCTGCACGTCTGCTTGTCTGTCTATGCTTGCAAATACCGCATCCAGATCAGCACGCGATATGCGCCCATCACCACTAACGTCGAGCAGTTTCGCCACCTCAGACATTCTCATCGCGTTGCTGAGGCTCTGCGAAGAGTTCGTTTGTGCTATCGGTTTACGCTCAGGCTCGTACGTTTCCAGCAGCGTATCGTCGTAGCCAGCCAGCACCATGCCGATCTTCCACACCAGGTTATGTGCATCCTGAAATCCGGTATTCATGCCGATGCCGCCTGTCGGTGGGAACCGATGCGCCGCATCACCAACCAGAAACATCCCACCTTTAGCGTAAGCATCAGAAATCTGTGCGGTCATGCGCCACGCGTTCATGCTATTGATCTTCAGGTCGGCATCCACCCCTACTGCTGTTCTTAACAGCGCCGCGTATTTGTCCTCATCGATCGGATCCAGCGAGTCTCCGGGTTCGGCGGTTTTCATGAAAATCCAGTTGCTGTCGATGTTATGGGCTATAAAGACGCCGTCACAGGCGCCGTCCATTACCCAATACAACAGCCCTTCTCGCCCCTCGAGGTGTTGCCGCATGTTGGCGCTGAAATGCACGTTGACGAAGCTCTGGATGTTGTCAGGGCCGACCATGCCTGCGCCCATGGCCGCGCGCACACCACTACCGGCGCCATCTGCCCCAATGACGTAGCGAGAAACGACTTCCAAAGCATCGCCAGAGCCCGCGTGAATCTGCGAGGCGAAGCCGACCTCTATCGGCTCGCAGCCGACCCAGGCGTGCTCGAATCGTACTGCTTGCCTACTTCGCAAGTGCTCGAAGAGTATCTGCTCAAACCGATCCTGGCTGAGGTTCGTGGTTGGCGTCGGCGACTGTGTGAGCATGCGACGGACCTGGTCTGCGTCCCGTACCATGGAAAATACCCCCAGGTCCTTCCCTACGAGCTTATCGACCCAGCGGATGTTGCGCGTATCCATCGGGTTCGGACCCGCGGCCCTGATCAAGCCGTCATCTATGCCTGCCAGTCTGCAGATCTCCATCGAACGGCTTGAAATGACATGCGCCTGTGGCGCCTTATGTAGACCAGCGCGGCGCTCGACCACCAGGAAATCCACGTCCAGCCGCTCGAGCAACAAAGCAGTAATGAGCCCCACCGGGCCTGCGCCAACGATCAGAACATCAGTTTTGAGGGTCACGCTCTTGCACCTTTTCTACGCCAGGCATCAATGATCCGGAAGTTGGGCCGCAAGTCGACCCGGATGTTAGGCTACGTTCTCCCGATTGCGTGTGAGCATCCGTTGCAGCCTAACACTGCGTCCAACGCCCAACCCCAGCGCCTGACGACCGCACGCCTGGCTGGGTTCGCCTCGCCTACGTTTGCGCTGGCGGCACTCGGGCTTCCGGTGGTGGCTATCCTACCCCCGTTGTACGCTGAACTGGGCATCGGCCTCACGGTAGTAGGCGCGATTTTCATGACCGCGCGGTTTTTCGACGTGTTCACCGACCCTGTCTTTGGCATTCTCGGCGACCACGTGCGCACACGTTGGGGGCGACGCCGGCCTGCAGTGGTCGCCGGCGTGCCTGTACTTCTGATCGGCGCGGTTGGCCTGTTCCTACCCCCTGACCCCGCCAGTGAATCTACCCTGCTGATATCGCTGTTGGTGCTTTACCTGGGTTGGACCTTACTGACCCTGTCCCACACCGCCTGGGCCAGCGAGCTATCGCCGGACTACGACGAGCGCTCCCGCATCATGGGTGCACTGCAGTTCGCAGGCCTGATCGGCGCGGTTGTGGTGTTGGCAATCCCTACCCTGGTGGACTACATGAACCCACAGGCAGACATGCGCTTGCGCAGCGAATTGATGGGGTGGCTGATATTTGTTTCGCTGCCGGTTCTGTGCGCCGTGGCGCTATTCAGCGCCAAAGAGCCACCGGTACATCCTCCCACCGACATGGATTGGCGTAGAGCATGGCGCTCGATTCTGGATAACGTGGCGCTGCGCCGCCTGCTGCTGGCGGATCTCTTGATGGGTCTGCAAGGCGGTATCAATGGCTCCGTACACTTCTTTTTCATTATTCATGTATTGCTGCTGCCTCAGGCTGCGAGCCTGTACCTGGTGGTCATCTTTCTGACCGGGCTGGTATGCGTGCCACTGTTCGTGAAGTTGAGTGTGCGTTTCGGCAAACATCCGGTGCTCTGCTACGGGGCGCTACAATCTTCCCTGGCAACCGGTATGTTTTTCTTCGTGCCCAGCGGCAGCTTCTGGTGGGTATTTGTCATCTACGTTCTGGTAGGCATCAACTTTGGCGCCAAGGACCTGCTGATGCGCTCGATCATGGCCGACGTGATCGACCAGGATCGGGTCAACGTGGGCGCTGATCGCAGCGCGCTCTACTATTCGATGCTCACCCTGACCAGCAAAGTCGGTGCTGCACTGGCCGTGGGGATAATGTATCCAGTTCTGGATTGGGTAGGCTTCGACCCTTCAATCAAAAACGACCAGGCGACCCTCGACGGCGTGCGCTGGGTTGTTGCCGCGTCACCAACGCTGGTCACGCTGGCGGTGGCGGCCATCATGTGGCGCTTCCCTATCGGTCGCGAGGAGCAGCGTGCGTTGCGCGCGCAGATCGACGCTGCACGTCACGCTGGCGCGCGGCAATAAGCCTAAATCGGCGTCACACCGATTGGGCCAGGGCTTCCAGTTGCGGCGTCGCGCCTGCCAGGGCCTGACCCAGCGCATCCGGGCCTGCCATGGTGCCCTGCACCAGGACTTCTGCTACCGGACCGAGACCCACCAGCCCAAGCCATGCGTTCAGGTAGGGCGATTGAAAATCGTAGGGGTCGGGCTGGCCATCCTTCGGGCTGTAATCGCCGCCACGGGAATAGATAACCGTTGCGTTGCCAGACGCCAGCCCTCTGATGCCCTGTGCGTCGCGGGTAAACGTTAGCCCCGGGTGAGTGATCAGATCGATGTACTGCTTCAACTTATAGGGCACACTGAAGTTCCACATCGGCACGCCGAAAAGATACTGATCAGCGCCAACAAATTCTTCCACCAGCTCGGTTACTGCAGCCCACTGATGCGCCTCCGCGGCTTCCAGCTCGACGCCCATGGCGAACTTCTGCTTGGCGCTGGCGATCTCCGGCGTGATCTCAGGCAAAGCGCTGGCAAATAGATCCTTGTGTACAACGGTGACGCTGGCAGGCAACGCGCGCAGGAACACCTCGCCTGCCTGAGTTGAGGCAGCAACCTCGCCCCGCGGGGAGGCACTAATGTATAACAGCTTGGTCATGAGCTTCCTGTTTGTTAGTTCAGCTGGCTATCAGGTTACATCGAAATCCACCACGACGTTGTCCGAGATCGGATGCGCCTGGCAGGTGAGCACATAGCCCTGTTCGAGTTCCTCCGCTGACAGCGCGTGATTTAGATCCATGTCGACTTGGCCCTGTACCACTTTCGCTTTACACGTCGCGCACACGCCACCCTTGCACGAGAAAGGTAGGTCCAAACCATTATTCATGGCGCCGTCGAGAATGTTTTCGCCGTCCGCTGTCAGCGCAAACACCACCTCGCGCCCTCCCGAACGGACCCGGACCTCGGTTGATAAACCTGCATATTGGCGCGCACGTGCGTGATGTTTGGCAATGGCTTCCCGGGCATCTTCGGCGGACGCAAAGAACAGTTCGTAATGAATCTGCGATTCCTCTACATCCTGACCACGCAGGCCGCGCGACACCTCGGATATCATCGCTTCCGGGCCGCATAGAAAGAACTCATCATAGCCACGGATGTCGATCAGGTGACGATTCAACTCACCGCCTTTACGGTTGTTGATACGCCCATTCAGAATCTCCGCCGCCTGGCTCTCCTGACTGAAGATGTTGATCCACTGCAAGCGGCTCATGTACGTGCTCTTCAGCCACAGCAGTTGCTCACGGAACATCATGTCCACCGACCTGCGATTGCCATAGAGCAACGTCACCCGGCTGGCGGGCTCGGTTTCCAGCACAGTCTTGACGATGGAGATTATCGGCGTGATGCCACTGCCCGCCGCGATGCACAAATAGTCTTTTTCCTGGCCGGGATCGAGTTGCGAATTGAATTGGCCGTCTGGCGGCAGTACTTGGACTTCCGTCCCGGGACGAAAGCTCTCGTGGGCGTATTGCGAGAACACACCGCCCTCGATCTTTTTTATCGCAACGGCCAGGGGTCCACCTACGCTGGAACAAATGGAGTAGCTGCGGCGCACTTCCTGGCCGTCCACCTGCGCACTAAAGGTCAGATACTGACCTTGCGTGAATTCATAGGCCTGCGCCAGAGCTGGTGGTACCGCAAGCTCGACGTACAACGCGTCGTTCGGCTCCATATGCGTCTTGGCGACAAGCAGACGGTGTGAATGCTCCACCCTGGGCTCCTAAAGCGGCTTGAAGTGGTCAAACGGCTCGCGACAAGCCAGGCAACGGTACAACGCCTTGCACGCAGTAGAGCCAAATTCGCTGACCAGTTCGGTGTCGTTGCTGCCGCACTGTGGACACGCCGTAGAACCCGGCGGCGCGATACCGTATTTCTGCAATGCAACCTTGCCCCTGGCATTGAGCAAATCGGTGGACCACGCAGGGGCAAGCCTTGTCTGCACCACCACGTGTTTGGCGCCATGCGCCTGCAGGCATTCAACGATGCACGCTTCGATATGAGCCATGGCCGGACAACCCGAATAGGTCGGGGTGATGATCACCGTCAGCAGCCCGTCATGCTCCACTACGTCCTGCAGAACCCCCAGCTCCCAGATGCTGACAGCGGGAATTTCCGGATCTTTAACTTCGTCCAACCAGTCGAATACATGGGCACAGGCAGAGTCCCGACGACGCCGTTCCATGGCGGCACGCTCCGACGGGACGAGTGGAATAACCGCCTCGCTCACCAGTTCAATCCCGGATAGGCGCGCTGCATGAACTGCATCTCACTCAACAAATGGCCAAGATGTTCGGTGTGCATGCGGTCGCGTCCGCCCAACACCTGCCAGTCTCCGGCGGGTTGGCGCAGATCTGTCTCGGCAAGTAAGGCTGCAACAGCGACCCGCCAGGGTTGTTCCAGCGTGTCTCGCGCCACCGCTATGCCCTGTTCCACCAGCCTGTGTTCGAGCGCGTCCATGGCAAAAAACTCATCGACATAGCCCCATAGCTCGTCCAGAGCCTGCTGCGCACGGCGGTTGCTCTCCTGGGTACCCAGGCCGAGCCTGCGCATCCACTCGACACTGCGTCGCTTGTGGTACTGCACTTCCTTAACGGTCTTACCGGCAATGCCCGCCAGCACCTCGTCTCGAGACGTCAACAGTGCCGTAAAGAAAACACTTTCGAACTCGTCCAACAGATACTGCCGCACCATGGTGAACGCGAAATCACCGCGCGGCAGTTCGACCATCAGCAGGTTTTCGAACTCCATCACGTCACGCAGGAACGCCAACTCGTCCGCGCTCCTGCCGGTTCTTTCTCCCGCCAGGCCATACAGCATTCGCACACGACCCAGATAGTCGAGGGCAACATTGGACAGTGCGAGGTCTTCTTCGAGCACCGGTGCCTTGGAACTCCATTCACACAGTCGTTGACTCAGAACCAGCGCGTCGTCTCCCAGGCGTGTCGCATAGGCGGCAATATCGTCCATCGGCGCCTCCTACATGTTGTCGACGCCTTCCGGCAACGTGTAATACGTGGCGTGCCGGTAAGGTTTGTCGTCCATGGGGTCATAAAAAGAATCTACGTCAGATTCCTGGGAAGCGTGAATGTGTTTGGACTCCGCCACCCAGATGCTGGCGCCCTCGCCACGGCGTATATAGGTGTCCCTGGCATACTCTAGAGCCTGTTCGGCGTCATGGGCATGCAGGCTGCCGACATGGATGTGATCCAGACCACGCTTGCCGCGCACAAAAACTTCGAACAACGGCATCAGATTTCGATTAGGCATGGGGCTCTTCCTCCGCGCTGCGTTGCGCGTATGCCTGCATGGCTGCGCGCACCCACTCGCCGTCGTCGTACGCCTGCTTGTGGTGGCGCAACCGCTGGCGGTTACATAAGCCATTGCCGTTGATCACCCTGGCGAATTCGTCCCAGTCAATGTCGCCGAAGTCGTAATGTCCGCGCGCTTCATTCCACTTAAGGTCATCGTCAGGAATCCGCAAGCCGATGATTTCGGCCTGGGCGACGGTTTGATCAACGAACTTCTGGCGCAACTCGTCGTTGCTCTGGCGCTTGATCTTCCACAACATGGATTGGGCGGAGTGAGCGGATTCCGCGTCGTGAGGACCAAACATCATCAACGACGGCCACCACCAGCGATTTAGAGCGTCCTGCGCCATCGCCTGCTGCTCGGCACTACCCTGGGCGAGCACCACCATGATTTCATAGCCCTGGCGCTGGTGAAAACTCTCCTCCTTGCAGATACGCACCATGGCTCGCGCATACGGCCCGTACGACGTACGCTGCAGGGAGATCTGATTCACGATGGCGGCGCCGTCCACCAACCAGCCGATGGCGCCGATGTCGGCCCAGGTCAACGAAGGGTAGTTGAAGATCGACGCGTACTTAGCCGCGCCGGATTGCAATGCTTCAACCAGTTCCTCGCGCGCCACACCCAATGTTTCGGCGGCACTGTACAAGTACAATCCGTGCCCGCCCTCATCCTGAATTTTGGCCAGTAGGATCGATTTGCGCTCCAGGGTCGGGGCGCGCAGCAACCAATTGCCTTCGGGCTGCATGCCGATCACTTCCGAGTGGGCGTGCTGGGATATCTGCCGGATGAGATTCTTACGGTAGCCCTCGGGCATCCAGTCTTTGGGCTCGATCTTGTCTTCCGCCAGAATTTTTGCATCGAAGGCGCCGACCACGTCGTCACTTGCATCGCTCATACGCAATATCCCTCGCACGTTCCGCTCAAGTGAGGAAAATATGACACACTATTTAAGTTCATTCAACATTTTGTGTATCATTAATCCGCATGACCGACGCCTCCAATGAACTCGCCGCTGACCTGATCGCCCGTTTTGTCGCGCGCGAGCCCATGCGCATCGGATCGCTCATCGTGACGATCTTCGGCGACAGCATCGTGCCGCGCGGAGGGGTTGTATGGCTGGGTAGCTTGATCAACACGCTGGCGAGTCTAGGCATTTCCCACCGCCGGGTGCGCACCGCCGTATACCGCCTGGTGCAGGACGATATTCTCGCCAACGCGCAGCAGGGCCGGCGCAGTTTTTATACGCTGACCGCAAACGGCCGGCGACAGTTCGACGCAGCGACCCGCCGCATTTATGCCGAACGGCAGCAGGATTGGGACCAGCGCTGGTGCCTGGTTCTAACCGGGTCCCTCGAACCCTCCGCCCGCCGGGCACTGCGTAAAGAACTGCAGTGGATGGGATTCGGCCAGCTCGCAAACGATGTGCTGGCCCACCCCCGCCCGGACGGCACGCGTCTGAAGCGCTGCCTGCAAGCGCTGGATTGCAGCGACAGCGTGGTCATGTTTGACGCCGCCATGCCGGGCCAACTGAACGCTAAGGGAGTGGCGGCGCTGGTGTCCCAGGCCTGGGATCTCGCCGGGATGGAGCAGGCCTACGCCACCTACCTGTCGGCATTTGACCCGCTGCGGGAACGGATTGCGAAACACCCGGCGATCTCCCCCGCTGACGCCTTCTTTGTGCGCACGTTCCTGATTCACGAATATCGCAAAATCATCCTGCGCGATCCCGGACTTCCCCATGAACTGCTGCCAGCAACCTGGTTAGGCCACGCCGCGTACGAACTCACGCGGCAGTTGTATCGCCTGGTCGTTCCCGCAGCCGAACAATTTATTGATCAGCATTTCGAAAACCAGCACGGCCCGCTGCCCGCCCCGGTCGCGTCTTTCGACCAACGCCTAAACGCATAGCTAGAAGGTCTCTCGCAGAGCAGCCGTTAGAACCAAACCTTCCTTGGCGCACGTGCATATGGCAATTGTTTCTTACACATTCTGCAGCCGGCACAATAGACTAACTTCACCTGAAACTAGGGGAGTGATCGATGCGACGGCTCTATTACCTAGTGGCGGATCTGCCCTCGACCCGCGAGATTTCCGAGCGCCTGCACCAGGAGGGCATTTCCGATTGGAATTTTCATGTGCTGGCTAAAGATCCCAGCGGGTTGTACTCGCACCATATCCAGTCGGCGTTACCCCACCATCACAAGGACCTGATTCGCACCGGCGAGATTGGCGCTTTGTATGGCGGATTGGTAAGCGCGATACTGGCCTGGGGATTGCTCGCGGCTGGCATATGGTCATCCACGAGCGGTCTGGCAGACGTTGGCGCGCTGACCCTGGCGGGCATCCTGGTTGGCGGCGTTTGGGGCCTGCGACTGGGGCTGAAACGCGAGCATCACCGCCTTAGCTCATTCAACCATGACATCGATGCGGGGCAGTACCTGATCATGGTAGACGTGCGCAAAGAAGACAAAGCCAAGATCCGCGAGCTCATGAATATGGAGTTCGCCAACGCTGACTACCGCGGCAATGATTCGACTTTCGTAAGGCCGTTCAAGACGGCAGACCGTGTCTACCCAAACCCAACCCACAAGCAGCCACCAGCAGAGCTGGGCGACGGCCTTGTAGACTAGTACTCGACTAGGCGGTTTATCTGGTCGCGTTCTCTTTCTGCGGCGGTCGCCGCTCGGGCTCCTCATAAGGTTCGTGCAGGGCATCTACGAACAGATCGCGCAGCGATATCATGCCCACCGCCTTACCCTGACGCACCACCGGTAAATGCCGAATATGCTTTTCACGCATCAAGGCAAGGCAGTGTACGAACGAATCCTGTTCGTTGACAGTCACCGGATCATGGGTCATGGCCTCGCAAACCTTTATCTGCTTGGACATTTTGTGATCCACGATGGACCGTCGCACGAAATCGCGCTCGGACAGAATGCCCATCAGATAACCGTCGACCATCACCAAGACGGCGCCCACATGCTTTTCGTCCATGAGCTGAATGGCTTCATAAACTGATTGCAACGGGTCAACACACACAACAGCCGGGCGATTTTTCGCCTCTAGTATTTCTCGAACACTGTGCACCAGTTTACCTCCACAGTCCTATACACAGTCAGCGTAGAGGGTGCGACAAAACCGGGGTGACTTTCAAGCCCCGATTGTCACTAGTGCACTTTTTCTGGCGGGCGCAGCCATTGCGGGTCCGTGGCGATGGGCGCATCCAGGCTACCCAGGAAGGCCTGTAGGTCAGACAGCTGCCACCACCACAGCTCGAGGGGCTTCGCCTCGTTGTGTCCAATCATCGCCTCAGGGGCAAGATTGTATTGCTCCAGCACGTCTGTGAGCCCCGGCTGCTGCCCCTTGTGACCATAGGGCTGGGTGCCACCGACGTTGCGCAGCGAGGGCGTGCGCATGGCCCCGATCATTTCGGGCCCGGATTTGGCGAAGCGCAGCTCAGCGCAATCCGTATCGTCACTGTAGTCACCAACGCAATTGAAGGGATCCTGTCTCACCTCGCGCAAGCCGGCGGAGCGGCCCCGGTCTGGCAAGGCACCGGCAGCAGACAGGAGTCCGGTATTATGAAACGCGTTGTTGGTGAACATCGGGCCGTTGTGGCATTGCGTGCAACCCGCATCGCCGATGAACAGCCGCAAGCCGCGGCGTTCGGCGCGGCTCAGCAATGCGCTCGTCTGCTCAACATCCTGGTCGTCCAGCAGCGCATCGACATAGGCGTCAAAGCGGCTCGCGGCCGGCCGCAGCAACATTTCGTAGGCAGCGATAGCCTTGCCGATATTGGCAAATGCCCGATTGACCGCAGCCCTATCCAACTCGGCCATGCCCAGCCACGCGGCTTGTTGCCGCGCATCGCCAAGCGGGCTGGCGCCAGGCGGAAAACGCCGTGCATCCTGCATATCTGGCAACGCGCCAAACACGGTGCTGTAACGACTGACGTAGCCTTCGTCTTGTGCGACCACACGCACCAGGTCCACGCGATTGCCGCCATGTTCCGCCGCGTCTTCCAACGGCGCCAGCGCTTGCGACCACAGACTGTCTTTGCGGCCGTCCCAATACAACCAGGGACTGTAGCCGACGCCAACGACACTGGGCGCGTTGCGCCTGGTCGTGCCTATCGCCCGGCTGAGCGTCAGCCCATCGGTAAAACGCTTCTGCGGCTGGTGGCAGGTCGCGCATGAGATCGCGCCGTTACCGCTGAGCCGGGTATCAAAGAACAGACGATGGCCGAGTGCCTGTGCCTGGGGATCTGCAGCAAACTCATTGGTTGGATCCGCGGGCGGCTCACCCAGGGTTGCAATCCACAACGACTCCATTGCCGCCAGTTCCGCGTCGGTCCACGCGGCGTGCAAGCTGGACCACCATACAGCCGCACTTGCCGCCAGCACGACGGTCACAACGGACAGGCTTACCGCGTAGCGTGAGGTCACAACTGGAATTCAATGGCCACGCTGTCGGAACCCTGGGGTGCACTGATCTGCAGCACTATCTCCCAGCCACCACGCATGTGGAATTTAACGCCCTCGAGCAGATAGACGCCATCACCCAGCTGGCGCGTAACCCGCGGCGCAGTGGGCAGCCCATGGTCGTGCTCCGGCATACCGCCGGTTACCTCGATGCTCGCGCGTTCCACGGGCTGGCCGGCAGCGTCCGTGATGGCTAAGCGCCAGCGATGCATGCGGTTGATCGCAAGCACCGGAGGATCGCTGTGCACCTGTACCGAGAACCGCTGCTGCTGGGAAAGATAAGGTCCCATAACGTCGCCCCTCGACTCGTGCGGCGCGAACAACCCAAGCGTGCCTGCCAGCACACAGGCAGCTGCAAAATTGCGGCGCCGGCGGATCGCCAGCCACACGAACACGAAGGCCACCAGAAATACGCTGGCGAAGGCGAGCGACGGGTAATTGACCCCGACGAATCCGACTTCGAATGGAAACACAGCGGTGTATTCCACACCTCCGGCCGGTGCTTTTGCAGTGACCACCCCAATGAAGGCGCCGGGCTCGTCAAATTGATGCATAACGGTGACCACATCCGGATCTACCAGCGGGGGTTGATAAAAAACCGTGATGTCGTCCAGGTTGCCGATGCGCGCCAGATCCTCAGCGCCGGCAAACAACCCCATATCTGTTACATTCCTGACGATTCTGAAATCCATTGGCAGGTCGGCCAAGCCATCGTGTCCGTACTCCAGCACGAATACGCTCTCGCCAACATTCGGCAAATCTTCACAAAATTGCTCATGGCCGCTGTTGCCGGGCTGGTAAATCGTAAAGTGGGCTTCGTAAAATCCGATCTTGATCAGGCACAGATCTTCTTCAAGCACGACCCCGCCATGGCCATGCGCCGATGGGCCAAGCACGAGGCATATCGCCATGGCACAGACAAGGGCAACAATTCGAACGCGGGGGTGGATAAACATCAGGTTGATTGTAAAAGACTACCACGCTCGGTGAATAGGTAGATCCGTGTAAAACGCCTGCGTGGCAGCGTAACAAGCTAGCAGGTTGATCTGATGAAGTGAACATGACAGACTAAGTTTTCAGGCGTTTTGAGCCCAAAACGCAACACAGTGAGCTTCTCGTTTCGGCCATAAAGCAAATAACTTGCGCCGTGGGGAAGTTCCGGAGGGGAAACTATGCATTACGGTGCTGCGGGTACGCGCAGTATTAGTGCCCGTTTATGCATTTCGCTTGTTCTACTGGCGTCGGCGAACAGCCTGCACGCAGTGGAATTGGGCGCTATTGCCCCAGATTTTGTGCTCCCCGTGCTGGCCAATCCATCTCCGCACACCCAGACCGCCGCTCCCCACAGCGAAGCGCAATTTGCCGTGCTGCAGCTGTCAGACTATCGCGGCCGGGTGGTATATCTCGACTTCTGGCAGTCATCCTGCCTGCCGTGCCGAGACGCGCTACCGCTGCTGAGCAGACTGCGCGACGAATTCGACCGCAATGACGTCGAGATTCTCGGTGTCAATACAGACAGCAGCCCGCAAGATGCACTAGCATTTATGGACGCGTACCCGGTGACTTATCCGGTGGTCAACGATCCAGGAGCAGCCGTAGCCAGGAAGTACGGGCTGAACGGTCTGCCGACCGCTTATCTGATTGGCCGCGACGGCACGGTGCAAGCGGTACACGAAGGGTTCGCGCCCGATGATCTGAACAAAATTCGCGCCGGCCTGGTTGCCTTGAGCACCGCGGTTGCGACGACACAAAAATAACGAGAGGGGTTTGCAATGGTACTAGCGATAGCAGTCATTATATTGATCATCGGATCGGTGCTGTTTCATTTCCTTAGTCCCTGGTACCTCACACCGCTGGCATCCAACTGGGATACCATCGATTTCACGATCGACGTCACATTCTGGGTCACCGGGTTCGTGTTCGTCGCGGTTAACGCGTTCATGGCCTGGGCGGTGATCAAATTCCGTTACGACAAGAACCGTCGCTCTGAGTACCAGCCCGAAAACAAAAAGCTGGAGATGTGGCTGACTGGGCTGACCGCGGTAGGTGTGGCTGCAATGCTGGCGCCAGGCCTGTTGGTATGGGCCGAGTTCGTAACCGTTCCCGATGACGCCCATGAGGTAGAGGTGGTTTCGCAACAATGGCACTGGAGCTTCCGCTATCCCGGCGCAGACGGCAAATTCGGCGCCGTTGAATCCCGCTACGTAACGGATGACAACCCGTTCGGCATGGAACGGGAAGACCCCTACGGCCAGGACGACGTGCTGATCAGCAGCCCGACCCTGCACGTGCCCATCGACCAGCCCATCAAGACAAACCTGCGATCCAAGGACGTGCTGCACGACTTCGCCGTGGCCCAGTTCCGCGTCAAGATGGACATGGTGCCGGGTCTCGTAACCTATCTATGGTTTACCCCAACCAAACTCGGCGAGTATGAAATTCTCTGCGAAGAGCTGTGCGGCATAGGGCACCACACCATGCGGGGCATGATCGTGGTGGATACGCAAGAGGACTTTGATACATGGCTGGCCGACCAGCCCACCTATGCAGAAACACTGGCCAGACCGGTCGGCGACCCTCACGCTGGCCAGGCGCAGTATGCGGTGTGCGCTGCATGCCACGGCGTTAACGGCGAAGGCAACCCGGCGTTGAACTCGCCCAAGGTCGCGGGCCAGGAAGGCTGGTACATGCGCCGCCAACTGGAGTATTTCAAGGACGGTACCCGCGGGGCGCATCCCGATGACGTGTTCGGCCGCCAGATGGCCCCCATGGCCGCAACCCTGGCCAACGACACCATCATGGAAAACGTCATCGCCTATATCCAGACACTGCCTGACGTACCCTCGGAGCATACGGTGACCGGCGACATTGACAACGGCCGCGATATCTACGTGACGTGCGGAGCATGTCATGGGGTTAACGGCGAAGGCATCCAGGCGCTCAACGCCCCCAGGGCCGCGGGCATGGACGACTGGTATCTGGTTACGCAACTGAAAAATTTCCGCTCCGGCGTGCGCGGCGCGCACGCGGATGACAAGTACGGCATGCAGATGTCGATGATGGCTGCGATTTTACAATCCGATGAGCGGGTCAATGACGTCGTAGCATATATAAACACCCTATCAGGACCCGACGCGCAGCCAGAAGGTCAACAACAAATCGCTGCAGTGGAGTAAGCACATATGTCTGATATCGCGCACGATGCACTGGATTATGTCCCGCCCCTCGAAGTAGAGGAGGAGGAGCTTTATCACGCAAAAACCTGGCTGGGCAAATACGTTTTCTGCCAGGACGCCAAAGTAATCGCCATACAGTACAGCGTGACCGCCATTGCTATCGGTCTCGTGGCGTTGGTGCTGTCACTGCTGATGCGGCTACAGCTCGGTTTTCCGCATGAGTTCGACATCATCGATCCCAGCAACTACCTGCAGTTCGTCACCATGCACGGCATGATCATGGTGATTTATCTGCTCACTGCGCTGTTCCTCGGGGGGTTTGGTAACTACCTGATTCCTCTGATGGTGGGCGCGCGGGACATGGTGTTCCCCTACGTCAACATGATCAGCTACTGGGTTTACCTGGTGGCGGTACTGATACTGGTGGCCAGCTTCTTCGTTCCTGGCGGCGCCACCGGCGCCGGCTGGACGTTGTATCCACCGCAAGCCATCAGTGCAGGTACACCGGGTATCGACGGCGGCATCATTCTAATGCTGGTGTCTCTGGCATTCTTCATCATCGGCTTCACCATGGGTGGTCTGAACTATGTAGTTACAGTGCTGCAGGCACGAACCCGGGGCTTGTCACTCATGCGTCTGCCGCTGACCATCTGGGGCATTTTCATGGCCACGGTACTGGCTCTGCTTGCCTTTCCGGCATTGTTCGTCAGCGCCATCATGATGATTCTTGACCGCACGCTGGAAACCAGCTTTTTCATGCCCGCGATGATATCGATGGGCGAACAGACATCTTACGATGGCGGCAGCCCGGTGTTGTTCCAGCACCTGTTCTGGTTCTTTGGGCATCCTGAAGTCTACATCGTAGCGCTACCCGCATTCGGGGTGGTCTCTGAGCTGTTGAGCGTACACGCGCGCAAAGCGATATTCGGCTACCGAATGATGGTATGGGCCATCGTCGCCATCGGCGCCCTGAGCTTCGTGGTGTGGGCCCACCACATGTACGTGAGCGGCATGAACCCCTACTTCGGGTTTTTCTTCGCCACCACAACATTGATCATCGCGGTACCCACCGCCATCAAGGTGTACAACTGGGTATTGACGCTGTGGCGCGGCAACATCCGCCTGAACGTGCCGATGATGTTCGCCATTGGCTTCATCTTCACCTTTATCAACGGCGGTTTGACCGGATTGTTCCTGGGCAACGTGACCGTGGACCTGCCGCTGTCAGATACCTACTTCGTTGTCGCGCATTTCCATATGGTGATGGCGGTATCGCCGGTGTTGGTGGTGTTCGGCGCGATTTATCACTGGTATCCGAAAATAACCGGTCGCATGTTGAACGACGGTCTCGGCAAGATTCACTTCTGGATGACTTTCCTGGGCACTTATGCCATTTACTACCCGATGCACTATCTCGGCTTTGAAGGCATGCCACGCCGCTACTTCGCCTACGGCGACACGGCGTTCATATCGGAATCGGCCCAGGACCTGAATGCGGCCATCACCATTGCCGCGTTCGTGGTCGCCACGGCTCAGCTGTTCTTCCTGTACAACCTGTTCATCAGCTACTTCAAAGGCAAGGAGGCTGGCCCGAATCCGTGGGAAGCCACCACGCTGGAGTGGCAGACGCCGCACACGCCACCCAGGCACGGTAATTTCGATGAATTGCCGCTGGTGTATCGCTGGGCTTACGACTATAGCGTGCCTGGCGCCAAGGATGACTTCATCCCTCAGAATGTGGCCCCGGCTGATGTTGAGATGGCCGCGCAGCCTGCGACTCAGGACGAAAGCACGCCATGAGCTATACGCTGCTTTTCCTCGCCGTGCTCATGGCCACCGTGGTGTGGTGGCTGGTGAAGCAAACGGTGAACCTGCAGCCCTGGGCGGCTGACGCCAGCACCGACGCGGTACGCAGTGAGGGCGTGCGCTCACCGGTAACCTCCTATGTGCTGCCGTCCAGCAAGGTTGCCCTTGGCGTATTTCTGGCGGTGGTGACATCGCTGTTTGCACTGTTTATCAGCGCTTACTCCATACGCATGGAATACGCAGACTGGCGTCCGATGCCGGAGCCCACCATCCTGTGGATCAACACCGGGATTCTGGTGCTGAGCAGTATATTCCTGCAGTACGGATGGAACGCCGCGAAACGACATAACATCGACGGCATCAAATTCGGTGTGGCTGCTGGCGGCATTATGGCGCTGGCCTTTATCGTCGGCCAACTCATGGCCTGGAATCAGCTGTCCAGCAATGGATATCTGATTTCCGGAAACCCGGCAAATGCGTTTTTTTACCTCATCACCGCGGTGCACGCTCTGCACATCGGTGGTGGTTTGATCGCCCTCGGCAAGACCGTGAAGCGTGTATGGTTGACTGACGACATGCCAGCCATTCATCTGGGCACCGAGCTGTGCGCGGTGTACTGGCATTACCTGTTGGCGATATGGGTAATACTGTTTGGTTTCATGTTAAACACATAACAACGACAAGGATTCCTAAGCATGGCTGAAAGTGCGGAACTACCCGGCGGCCTGAAGGGGCTGACAGCAGATTGGGGCTCAGACCAGCAAGCGTTCAAGAACGTGCCCTGGGGCAAGGCCATGATGTGGATCTTCCTGCTGTCGGATACGTTCATTTTCTCCTGTTTCCTGGTTTCGTACATGGCGGTACGCATGTCGACTACCGTCGCGTGGCCCAACCCAAGCGAGGTGTTTGCCCTGGAGGCGTTCGGTACACCCGTGCCTCTGCTGCTGATCGCAATCATGACGTTCATCTTGATTACCTCCAGTGGCACGATGGCCATGGCGGTGAAGTTCGGCTATGAAAAGAAAAAGGTGCCCACGTTCTGGTTGCTCATCATTACTGCCCTGCTCGGAGCAAGTTTCGTCGGCATGCAGGCGTTCGAATGGACAAAGCTGATCGTTGACGAGGGTGTACGTCCATGGAGCAATCCTATGGGCGCGCCTCAGTTCGGATCCGTGTTCTTTATGGTCACCGGTTTTCACGGTACACACGTTTCCATCGGCGTGATCTTTTTGCTCATAACCGCAGTCAAGGTGAGGCGCGGTCGATTTGACCGGGAAGATCCCGGCTTCATGACCGGGCGCAAGGGCCGCTATGAGATAGTGGAGACCATGGGGCTGTATTGGCACTTTGTTGATCTGGTCTGGGTATTCATTTTCGCGTTTTTCTACTTATGGTGATGCGACAAACACCGTGGCTTTACTAACAACAAACCAAATTTAAGGGGAAATCATGGCAGCAGAAGGTCAACAGCATCCCATTGCCATCTACTTCTGGATATGGGGCCTGCTCTTTGTACTCAGCGCCGGGTCCTACGCAGTGGACTACATGCAACTGCAGGGCTATCTGCGCTGGACGTTGATTCTCATCTTCATGATGTTGAAAGCTGGGCTGATCGTCGCGGTGTTCATGCACATGGTGTGGGAAAGGCTGGCCATCGTTTACGCCATCCTCGTTCCGCCACTGGCCATATTGGTGCTGATCCTGCTGATGTCGCTGGAGGGTGACTATACGTTTATGGTCCGTGAGACGTTCTTCTCAGACTGGCAGAACTTCTTCACTCCCGCATCGCATCACTGATGTGATCTCAACGTGGGTGCGTTCGCACCCACGTTTGCTTTCTTGGATTGCGCTATTTCGTATAGGTGTGAGAGGTCTCGTGCCAGATACCCGGAATGTGTTTCTGCCCTTTTATGATGATCATTGGCGTACCGCGTTCCGTACCCGCTAGCTCCAACCCCGGGTGACGCTTCACCACCTCGTCCAGAATTCCCTCCTGCTCAGGCATCAAATCCACGAAAAACACGTGCCTGCCCTGCTCGAGCACTTTCTGGAACCGTTCGAAATGTTTGTTCTTCTGCTGTATCCCGATGAAGCCTCCTTCCCAAGTGCAGAACCCCACCATTATGACTGCGACGAATAGGAACGGGATCCAACCGGCAGCGGTTTCAGTCCAGCCGAAAAAGTAGGCCGCAGCCAGGATGGCGATGGCGCCGACAACGCCGATCGCGAAGCCCAGTTCGCCAGAGCGGACCACGTTTGATTTCATAAACGAGCTGACATCATGCAGGTGCACATGGTTTTCGGTGCCGGTATCGTCAAGGCTGAGCACATGGATCTGTGCGGTATCGACATCGCTGGATTCCAGCTCTTCCTCAACCTTTTCAAGATCATCGAGGTCGTCGCTGATGAAATAGTGTCGTAGTACCGTCATGTAAATCTCCTGATGCTAAGCGCTCATGCCGTTAATCAAACAGTGACCCGAACAAAATATAGGCGGGAACGCCAAAGAGGAACCAAAGCACAAACGCCGTGGCAATCACGGCCCCTACGCTCTGCACAATCCGCACAATCCCGGCACGGGAATTGGTTTCGGTTTCCTGGTCGTCTTCGCGAACTTCAGTCATAGCGCCCTAGTTTACTGCGCGATGGGACAGGGTAAAACCGTCTGTACGGGAGAATTTAGATCACGGCCCAGGTAATCCATGAGTTAGACGTAGGCACTTCAGGGCCGTAGACTGGCGTCCTCAACGGCGCTTAGAAGGATGACAATGGCCTCTGGCAGCAAGCTGAAGATCGCTGCCGCGGTAATCGGCTCTTTCATTGCCTTGCTGATACTGATTCTGTACCTCGCGTTGCGACAAACAGTATCGATCCAGCAAGCCGGGCTCATGAGTGTCGCGGTGTTTGGCATGTACGTCGGCTTTGGCACGCTGATCGCCGTATATCGCATGATAAGCAAACTCGATTAGCCAGCCATCTAAACTGCCGTTGGCAACAGGCTATGGTCAATCAACAAAACGACGAACAACAGCCCTAAATACCAGATCGAGTAGTGGAAGGTCTGCAACGGCGCGCGCGCGTCCGTGTTACGCCACAGCAGCAGGCTCCAATACAGAAATCCCGCACCAAGTACTACGGCCCCCACACCGTACAGCCACCCTGACATACCGATGTAAACCGGCAGCAAGCTCACGAACACCAGCGCCACGGTATAAAACAGGATGTGCAGGCGTGTTGTGGACTCACCATGGGTCACCGGCAACATGGGCACGCCCACCTTGCTGTATTCTTCCTTGCGATCCAGCGCCAGCGCCCAGAAGTGCGGCGGCGTCCACACGAAAATGATTAATACCAGCAATAAGCCGCCGGCTTCGATGCTGTTAGTGACAGCGGTCCAGCCGAACAGCGGGGGCGCAGCACCAAACAGGCCGCCGATAACAATATTCTGTGGCGTCGCGCGCTTTAAGAACAACGTATAAACTAGGCCGTAACCCACCCACGACGCCAGGTTCAACCAGGCGGTAAGTGGATTCACCCCGAACCACAGCACGGCCATGCCGATACTACCGGTGCATGCAGCAAACGCCACGGCCTGGATTGCCGTCACCCTGCCGGTCGCCATCGGTCGGTCTTGTGTACGCGCCATCTGCGCATCAATGTGCGCATCTGCAATGTGATTTACGACTGCCGCAGAACCCGCCACCAACGCTATGCCGAGCATCGCGAGCACCAGAATATCCAAGGGCACCACCATGCCAGGCGTCGCAACGTACATGCCTACAAACGCGCACAGCAGCATGAGCAGCACCACCCGGGGCTTACACATTTCCAGATAATCACGCCAGCCCGCAGTAGCGGTTACGACTTCACTCATGGTTGCAGCGTCCTCATCATGCCCCGCTCAATCCTGCGTTGCGGCCGCGCGTGGCGCAAAGTTCACCGTCACAACCAACAACAGGAGCAGCGCACCGCCGGCGTTGTGCAGCGTGGCCACGACCAGCGGCAAGCTCCATACGACATTCAATATGCCCAAGAGAAGTTGCAGAGCGAGCACACCCAGCAACGTGTTGCCGAGCAATGTCTGGCTTGGGCGTATGCGCAGAGCCAGAAGCCCCACCGCCAACAGCACCAGCACGGCACCCAACCGGTGCGCCCAGTGGATCGCTACGCGGGCTTCGTTGTCCAGCAGTCCGCCTAAGTAATTGGGTCCCACGCCCTGCAGCACGTTGAAGCCGGCGGCTGCATCCATGTCTGGCCAGTACTGGCCGTAGCAGGTAGGAAAGTCGGCGCATGCCAGCGCCGCATAGTTTGAAGTCACCCAACCGCCTAACGCCACCTGCAATATGACTGCCGCCAGCGCGAACCGCGCCATCGCCTGGACCGTGTGACCGTCTGCCTCTTTCATCGACAGCGAGCGCATACCGCCCTCGCGCAAATAGATCGTCCACAACAGCGCAAGCGTAGCGAATCCGCCCAACAGATGCGCAGTCACCACCTGGGGCCACAGCTTGAGGGTAACGGTCCACATGCCGAATGCAGCCTGGGTAATGATCAGCACCAACAACACCGTACTCAGTCTTTTGAGGTGGGATGCTTCGGAGTGGCGCCAACTGATCAACGTGAGCGCCGCAACCAGCAACAGTAACGCTCCCGCAAAATAGCGATGCACCATCTCCGGCCAGGTTTTGTCCATATCCACAGGTGCGTCGGGAAACAGCTGCTCTGCCATTTCGATCTCACTGGCGTCATCCGGCCACATCAGGTGACCATAGCAGCCTGGCCAGTCGGGACAGCCCAGGCCAGCGTCCACCAATCGGGTAAACGCCCCCAACACGACTACCACCACGGCCAGGGCAATGCCCGCCGCTATAAACAGCCGCAACCGTTGTGCAAACATTTAAGTAATTACCGCCTGATCCGTTATTCTATTTTTTCGTCCCCGAACGCTTAATCTACAAGAAACCGGTGCCGAATTCCGCAAAAAACCCAAGCAAATGTGAGTGTTACGGCTACGTACAAGTACCAATATGAAAAAACTCCAGCTCGCCTATCGTACATGTGAGGCGAAAATCTTGGAGTTTGAAAAATGTTAGAGACCGCAATGACGATGAGCTTGGTTACCGGACTGACCGCAGTCAGCCTGATCACGATGACTTTGATCCTGATCGGTATCGGCAAAATTAAGGTCTAGATCGGCTCTGCACAGCGAACCGGCTATTTGATGAAATAGCCGGCGGTTCGCCAGGCACCATCTTCCTCTTGGAACATGGTTAAGGTTTCAACGACTTCCTGCGTATGTTCGAACGATGAATCGAACGTCATGATTATATATTCGCCAGGGGGCGAATTGGCGGGATCGGTCTTTGCTATGATCGAGCGCAACGCGCGCCCGCGAAAGCGACCGACGGGCTTGCGCAATGGCGCGATGGTGGCGAGCCAATATGACTTTGTCACGCCAGAGCGAAATATAGTCGACGCCTGTCCCCACGACGCTTCGAACTGACCCTCATCCACCAACGTCAACCAAGCCACCGACGCATCCTGCATGGCCTGGGTGGGCTCGATATTGCGGCCGCAGGCCGTGCAGGCCAGCGCGAGAACCAAGAGGATAAAGAACCGCACTGCCTTAATGTGCCGTAGTTTCCGGCAGGTTCACGATGAGTTCGGGCGCGCGCGTTTTAGGGTCTTGCGCAGGGTCGGAACCGCATTCATCCAATCGCCGATACAGGTTCTCAATCCATTGCTGACCTTCTGCAGTGCGCTTCAAGTAACCCACTGCCGGTCCGATGTAGGGTTGTACCTGCGCATAAAAAAATTCCGGGAAACCATCGCGCAGATCCCCGGTACTGTAATAACCCAGGCGTGCCGCCTCGCCGGTCTCGACAAATTCCGCATACAGGCGGGACAGCTTCTGCCGATAGCCCGGATCCGCCATCTGGCCGATCAGATCAGCAGCACGCACCAGACCTGGCAGGGTATCGGTCGCCTGGTAGCGTGCTTCCGCCGGTACGGGAAAGCGTGTCATTTCTATGCAGTCGGCCACCACCTCAGTATCGATGCAGGGCTCATCGACGAATCTACTGGCAACAAAAATCGCCCCTCGCGTGACATGGTAAGGCGTCATGAAGGCGTCGCTCGCGCCTGCAGGGGGCGCAATACACCCGCCTTCACTATCGATCAAACTGCGCTCGGCGGTGTCCGCGTCCAATAACTGGCGTAGGTAACCAATGTCGTGAAACAGCATCGCCACCACCGCCTGCAGCCAGTCGTGAGTGCTGAGATCGTTCGTGGCCATTTGCCGACCACGCAGGATCGTCTGCCCGACATCCGCCACCAGAATGGTGTGGTGCATGTCGTGGTAGGGGCAATCGCAGTTCAACAATGTTTCCAACGCCGTCCGCGCGGCCAATTCCAGAGCCTGTGTTTGGGCCGCATCCGCATCGGCAAACAAGTCCGTGAACCCCGTGAGCGTGTGGGTCACAAAGGCGTCTATGGCAATTTCATTAGGGCTGAACATAGTTGGCGCAGTTTAATCGCCACATTGGATCAAGTGTAGCCCCGATCGCGTACTGTGAGACCCATGCCACGCCGCGGATGGTTGACACATGTGCGCCCACCCGGATCCTGAGCAGGGACAGCGTCGCCTCGAAATGATCAATCGCTTGTGGCCGCGGCCCGCAGACGCTCCGGCGTAAACGGGATTTCTCGCACCCGTACGCCACTCACCGCGAAGATCGCATTGGCGATGGCCGCGGGCGTCGGTCCCGTACTGGCTTCTCCGGCGCCCACGGGCGGCTCGGACAGATGCCGGATCAGGTGGGTCTCAATTTCCGGAACTTCGGAAAACGTAAGGATCGGATAACTTTCCCAATCACGGCTGGTGACCCCCGCGTCCTCCCAGGTCACCGCTTCTTTCAAGGTCCAACTGGCCGCCTGCACAAAGCCGCCTTCGAGCTGGTTAACCAGGCCATCAGGGTCTACAACGAGGCCCGCATCCGCGGCGATTACGCATCGCACTAACTGCACGCTGGCGTCGTCGCCCACCTGCACGTCTACCCCAATTGCACAATAGGTTTGTCGATTCTTGTATTGCGCAAATGCTATACCGCGACCTGAATTTTCCAATGGCGCTCCCAGGCTGTCGCGCAACAGATTCAGCACGGCTCGTCCGCGGCGATCCTCCAGATGTCGCAAGCGAAACTGGATGGGCTCTACCTGTGCCTCACGGGCAAGCTCGTCCATGAAGGACTCGATGGCGAACACGTTCGCGAACGCACCGAGACTGCGCAACGAAGACGTACGCAACGGGCTTTCGGCAACGAAGTGTTCCACCAGGTGCTCGCGTGGCAGCGTATAGATGGGCTCCAGGTTTCGGTGAATACCCACTTCAGGGAGCTTGATCGGGCGCCTGGGCGCCGGTTCACGAGCTTGCTCGATCCACCAGGCGGTCTGCATGTTTGTATACCCCGCCAGTGGTCGAGGGCGGCCGATGTGAGAGAAGCTGTAGACCTCATGACGCCAGTCAATAATCTTGCCATCGCCGCCGAGACTCGCCTGCAGGTCCAACACCGCGGCAGGTCCATAGGGCTCGAAGCCATGTTCGTCGGCTCGCGTCCACTTGACGCTCACCGGATCCGGCTCCGCCGCCATCGCTAACAGCGCGGCATCCAGGGCAACGTCGTCAGCGCCATTGTGGCCATAGCAGCCCGCGCCTTCGGCGTGGATGACGTGCACTTGATCTTCGGGTAATCCCAACACGTCCGCCAGGGCCAGCTTTACCAGTTCCACGCCCTGGCTGTGGCAGTACACCGTCAACAGACCGTTGCTGAACTGCGCCAGCGCCGCGGACGGGCCCATGGCCGCATGCATCTGATACGGCCGCAGGTAAGTCTCCCGTAAAGTTGTTGCCGCTGCGGCTGGCTCCGCAGGCGCCACCACCGCTTCCTCCACGGGCGTGCCGTTAACCACCGGCAGGCTTTGCGTGACATTGTCCCGCAAATATTTATACAGCTCGGCCGACGAGACCCCGATGCTGTCTTCGCTCCACTGGCACAGTCCGGCGAGTCTTTGCGCGGCTGCGATGGCTTGTTCTTCACGCTCCGCGAGCACACCCACAAAGCTGCCATCTACCACCACCTCAATGCCAGGCATGCCCACGTCACTCGGCAACTGCAGCAAGCGAGCATGCGGCGTTGGCGGTTTAACTAACCGGCCATGTCGCATGTGAGGCAGCTCCATGTCGTGCACAAACGCAACATCACCGCGCACTTTGGCCTCCAGATCCAACCTTTGCTGTCGGTGGCCGACAATTTCATAGCTGTGCAGATCTTTGAATGCAGGTGCGTCCAGGATCGTGATATGGAAGGCATGCCCAGCTTGCAGAGACCAATAGTCAGTCTGTTCGTTGGAGTCTGACGAACTGATGAGACCATCCTCCACCAGTAGACTATCGGCCGGCACGTCCAACAACTCTGCGCCCAAGGCAAGCAGGATTTCACGAGCCGTTGCACTGGCGATGCGCACCGCACGGCCACTGTCTTCAACCGACTGGCTGCCGGAAGTAACCCCTTCGTTTGGGGTAATCTCGGTATCTGCCGTCTGCACACGAATCCGCGCCATGGCCACACCCAGCTCTTCTGCTGCGATCATGGCCAGCGCCGTGGATATGCCCTGACCAATCTCGACCTTGCCCGTGCGCACCGTTATCGTGCCGTCTTCATTAACGCCGAGCCAATGATCCAATTCCGCATGGTTGCGCATGGCGGCCGGTAAGCTCATGGTGCGCCCCGCATGCGTGCAGCTGCCCTGGCCACGGCCCGAATGATCCGTGGTTGAGCGCCACAGCGGCATAAATGATCGTCCAGGGCGCTACATATGTCAGCGCGGGTGGGATGAGGATTATTATCAAGTAGCGCCTTGGCACGCATCAGAATGCCGCTGGTACAGTATCCGCATTGGGCAGCGTTCTCATCCAGGAACGCCTGTTGCAGCGGGTGCAGTTGGCCCTGCTCGT